>ERZ1370068.10246-contig-8961_pt1 | contig 33108 bp, 40 predicted proteins | sample MGYA00561227_ERZ1370068 | MGnify/ENA primary metagenome ERZ1370068 (study PRJEB38410, sample SAMEA6850437) | metagenome | study: Metagenomic assessment of the ecological functions of the soil: analysis of the soil microbiota associated with the...
GCCCTGTGTTCTGGCGGCCCAACAATAGCGCCGTCACCGGCATCGCCGGGACCTCATCCGTGCAGTCGCCCAGCCATCCGGTTCTCATCGTGCATCGTTCGTCCCGCGCCGGGTCGCTTACGATTCGCTCCAGGTCGGCTCGCGTGAGTCGGCCAGGTCGGCGCCCAGCACAGTGGCAGCCGCCCGGCGCCCTGCACCGGGTATCGAACGGTGAGCGCCCAGCCTCGATGCCTCGGTCGCGTGTGGTTTGCTGCGTACAAGTCTAAACCTTCAACTTGAGGGTTGAGGCAGGCGATGGATCGCGGGCCATCCTGACAGTGCCGCCACCCTGGCCCTAGCGCGCGCGTGTATTCCAGGAGGGTTTGACACGTTACATCGCCGCAGGTCAGCGCGTCACGTGTCACCAATTGGTAGCAGATCCAAGTTCTGGCTGCGGGCTGAGGTGGTGCCGCTGGCTTCGCGGCACTCCCGGGCGCTGCGCCGCCGTCGCGTGGGCGCGGAGGGTGCATCCTGGTGCGCACATGTTCAGTCAAAGCCAAAGCTGAAATTACAAGGCCCGCAGGCCGGGACCAGATTTGCGAGCTGGTGGTACGCCTCCGTGGCAGGCGGGGATGGGGGTAGTGATCGCAGGTCGTCGCCACCCCGCCGCACGCAGTGGCACTGCTTCTACTCTTTACCTGAATCACCCTGGAAAGGGGTCCGCCGCCAGCCTGGCGGCCACTTCACCCTCGTCATTATCCAGTAAAGTCTGGATCGCCCGTCAGCAGACTAGGCTTCCGCCCAGGCCCAATTCTGCCCCGCCAATTTCCCCCGAAACTCGCACGGGTTGTGAATCGGGCAAACCGGACAAAAATCCTCATTTTACCATGGCAAAGCGTGGAGAAATGCGCAGGCCAGGTGGCGGACCGGCACACAAAGTCAGATCGCGACCATCGCCGCAGGTGAGAGGCTTGCGGGGTGGTACGGCTGCGTGGAGGGCCGGGGTATCGCTCAGCGCTGGTCCCGGCCTCCGGCGGGTGACCGTCTGTAACGGCCCGTCCATGCTCGCTAAAAAGCAGTCGTCGCCGTGGCCGCCTTCCCAAAAAGCAGGTGGTAGTGTAGGCAAAGCCACGTCTGTCGGCTGGTGCCGGTAGCGGGTGCGGTGACTCCAGCCCGCTTCGAGGTCGGGGACGTGGCTGGCATGGATGACGCTGGCGCTGGTGCGAGGCCGCCTGATGGCTCGGGGTCGCTGATCAGGTGCGCGCAGTCGTCGCGGCTGACGCGACGGCGATGCCGCGGCGATGCGTGCGGTAGGCCTCCTCCGTCCTGGCCGGGCGGCGCTTGTGCTCACGGTGAACCGAGCCTCCGGTGGCGCGCTCGCCAGGTAGATCCCGGCACCACCCGGAGACGCCCCGCTGACTCACTGCAGACCGGGTGGGCCGCCGCCGTCCTGCCGCGGCCTTGGCGGCGGTTTTCGCCACGCTCGCTGGCCCCCGTTCACGGCGTGGCCTCGATGGGGCAGTGGTGGTGAGGGAGCAGGCGCGCTGAATAAAGTGGCGCGGGATACGGGGCGGGGATGGCCACAGCGTTCGCATCCTGGAATTGGCAGCGTGTCTTGGGGCCAGCCTAACGTCAGGCTGGTCATGGGGGTTCCTCCAAAGCTGAGTCCACGGAAACCGCGAAATTGCTCATTGCGCGGTCCGGTTTCCGTGGCAAGGTCTGGGTGTACTTCGTAGGCGCAGATGCCGCCCAACCTTCGCGCTCGGCCTCGGGCAGGCGCCGGATGTAGCCGTGCTGCTCTAGCAGATCGAGGGGGCGCGTCGAGCGTCGCTGACCTTGGGGAACCGGGACCGCGACAGTCTCCATAAAGGGGCCTCGTGCTGCGAACTGTTCCGGCCGGGTGTGCGCTCGCCAGGCGAGCACAGCACGCGCGTCCTCGACCTGGCTCGACTCCCATCCCGTCGAATGCAAGTGAGCGCGTGCGCGGTGAAATACCCGGCGGTGCGAACGGCCGCGGCCATGGCTTCGGCGGTGATGGGCTTGCCCCACCCGTCGTGGAGGTTGGCGGCCAGGTGGAGCAGCCCGGCGGATGGGCTGTCGCGCCGATGAGCTTGACGCCCATGATATGGCCGCGAGGTCGCCGTCAGCTCCGAAAGGCAAACATGCGCGCCCCGAGTTCCTCGGCAGTGAGAAGCAGCTCGGCTGCCTCGGGAGTGCGAGCATCAGGACTGCCGGGTCGCGTTCCACCCGGCGAGCACGAGTGCCCGGATGCTGGCCGCGTAGGTGTCCCGATGTCTTCAGGGATACGGGGTCGGTCTGCGGGTGCCGACCGTGCTCCCGCGGGATCGAGCAGAGGATGCGGGCGAGCAGGCCGCGGCCGCGGAAACCCGGCATGTGGTTGATGTCGCGAGCACTTGCGGCTGTACTCAAACCCGAGGCAGAGCGCGGGGTGCGAGATGTGCTCAGGTGGGCGGCCCTGGTCTACCCGGAGCATGTCGCCGGAATGACCCTTGAGGAAACACCGGGTTGGGCGCTGGAGTACCGGCCTGACAGGGTGGAGAAGCAGCCGCCCTCGGCGCTGAGCACCGCCAGGCGCCACTCTGCTCGGCGAGCAACGACGCGGCTGCTTCGGGAGTGACATCATCGGCGACCAGCGGCAGGCTGACCGGGACGGTGATCGCCTCAGCCATCTGGCGGTCGATCGCCCCCAGCCATTGCGCGTCGCCTGGCTGTCGTCGAGTCCGCTACCTTCGCTTGCGGCTTTCTCGGCGTCGCGCTGGGCTATCTTGCGCTGTGTCGTGGCCTCGATGATCTGCGGCCCGGTCTGCTCAGACGAGAGGGCCTGCTCGGTGTCGAGCAGCGGCTGTGTCAGCTCGCCGAACACGCGGTATCTTCTGAGCAGTCGCCGGGCGGCATCGCCGTCGCGGTGTACAGTTCAGCGGCTCCCGCCAGGATCCGGCGGATTCCACGACGGCCTGGCCGCCTGCCGCCGCCAGGACGGAAACCGAGATCACGCTGAAGGTCAGCCGGAACCTGGGCGAACTCCGTCAGGCAGTGACCTCCTGACCCGTCATGCCGGGAAAACATTCATCAGCGGGAAGCAGCTGGGAGCGCCGCGAGCGTGCCGAGCGGTGCTGGGAGTCTCCCATCCCGAGGAGCCGTCTCGGCGCTGTGCCTGATGCGATCAGGTCAGCGATCCCATCGTCGTCACGCTTCGCGCTGTAACCGTCCTGTCGCGGCAGCGCCGGCCGCGGCGTGTGTGGTCACCGCCATGGTTCAGCGACCGTGCGCCGAACTTCGAGGCGCGGGCGTCTCGGTGGCGAATGGCGTCGAGGTGCTGAACACGTACAGGCCGCCAGCGTCGCGGGTGGTCGCCGAGATCCTGGGCCCGTCTTTGCCGGGGCGGCGCCAGCCGTGCGCCGGGGCCGAACGCGCGGACGCACTGCCAGCCGTGCGGGGCGAGTATCTCCCGCCAGCTCGCACGCGCGTTGTAATCGTCACCCGGGCCGGTTCCCAGCGCGCTTCCACGCCGGTGGCTGCAGAGGAATTACCGCCGCCGTGGTGCCTGTTCGGTCAGCAGGGACGCGCCGCGACCGCGTACAGCGCGTCGCGCTCGTCTTCGGTGATGATGGCGATACTGCCGGGGCCGCCTTTAGTAGAGCTGCTGGCTTCCGGTCGGTGGGGTGCTGCTGCCGACGGTTGGTTGATGACGAACCCGCCTCGCCCCGGGTTTGATCAGCACGTCGCTGCCGGATGCGGTAACCGCGAGTTTCGTGTTGCCGCGGGAGCGTGCCGTCGACCCGGCATAGGATGTGCAGGCCGCCACCTGGGGTGGTTTCGGCGTACCTGGTGACGAGATATGCCGCCACACGTCACCGAGGCCGTGATCTGTGAGCGCGTCACGGGTAGCGGGCGGTGAGGCCGCCGCGGACGGCGCGCGGCCTTCCAGTCAGCGCATTTCCAGGGGCGCTGGACACCGGCCGCAGACCAGGCCAGGAACCCGCTGTAGCGGCCGTTGCTGCGCCATCGGTGACCCGCCGCGCCGGGCTGCTCGGACGTTGCCAGCGCTGCCACTTCCCGGCAGTTCGACCCGTCCGCCATGGCTGGCACGACAGCACCCGGCATCGGCGAACGCCAGCGCGGCATCGAGTATCTCGTTCACGTGCCCAGCCGCGGGATTGCACCGCGGTCCCAGCCTATCCTGGGGCCGGGCGAAGTTTCGTGGGTCGTGAACTGCGGCGCGGCGAGCGCTCCTTCTGCGTGTTGCGGCAGCGCGTCCCACTGGTCGGTGGAACACTCGGCGTTTCAGGCGACTGCCGCCACCGCGGCCGGGGCGGCCGGTGCCGTCGCCGAGCGTCGGCGAACAGCCGCCTGCGCGCGGCCGGAACGTAGGCCGCGGTGTACAGCCCCGGCGGGTTTCGAACCTGGCTGCTTTCCGCTCCCGCTCGGTGTAGGTGACGGTGAGCACCCCGCCGACTCCAGCTTCGCCCCGGCCTTGCGGGACGGCCCCGCCGGACGGCAGCGAGCATGTTCCCGCGGGACGTACAAGGCGCGGATCGCCGTCCTCGATTCCGGGTCACGGCTGGCGGTCTGTGGATCGACAGATTCGTGCCGGGGCTTGCCGTCCTCCCAAACTTCGGCTTGCCGGTGTCGATCTCCCGCTGCTGCTGCACTCTCCGGCGGGCGGCAGATCGAGCCGGTCGTGGTGTCGGCCGGGGCTGAACTGGGTCAGGAGAGATGACTCCCCGGCGAGCAGGAACCGTTGGCCTCATCGAGGTGTGTGGTCATGGTGGGTTCTTCCGGCTCTCGCGTTACGCGATCAGGATTCGGCGGGCGAAGCCGCAGGGGCGAGGCCGTCCAGGTGGCCGGGGTATCCCCGGCTGCGGGTACCGGCTGCCTGGCTTGAGCCACGGGCAGTAACGGCACGGATCCGGGCCGGGGAAGAACCCCACTGGCCAGGCGTTCGCCTCGGGTCGAGGGCGATCAGGGCGTCACGAATGGCCGCAAACCGCTGCAGGGCCTCTTGTCCGCGACTGCTGGGTCAGTATACGGCTCCACCAGACGTGGATGCCGTCAAGTGTCGTGGCGCGTGCAGGAATGCAAACCGACACGCCCAGTGACGCGCTCACCCGCACTGGCGCCAGCCGCGGCCGTACAGGTGCGCCTGCATGGGTACTTCGGCCAGTCGTCGGCTGCGTAGGTGCGAAGACGCCCGCGCCAGGGCTGGTCAGCTTCCAGTCCGTTACTTGTGCAGGTATCCCGGTCGAACAGGTCACAGGATCCCGCCAGATTGCCCGGGATGCCGAGCCGGCGGCGTCGCCGTCAGCTGACGGGCTGCAATACGCCGCCTGACTGGCGCACCGCTCACGGCCGAGCCGCTCGTTCTCCGCGCGGAACGCATCCGCCAGCCAGGTATGCACCGCGACGCCCTGCACCGCCGCCCACGGATCGAGGCTGCGCGCCTACTGGTGCCAGTCGAGGGTCTTGTAGGCAAAGCTCTACGGGTGCACGGCTCACCGGCCTCAGACGGCCGGGCTCCACCTGCCGCACTGGGCGCGGCTGCGGCTGCCTGCTGCTTGATCAGGGGCGGCGATCGTACTGGGGCAGATTCATCGTGACTTCCGTTCGCCGGAGTCGGCTGTGATGTTAGGCGCAGGTGGGGCGATGCCCGGGCCAATTTTCGCTTGTCAGGCGCCGATCAGCGCCGGGGATCGACCTGGTTGCTGGCCAGCCATGCTCGACGTCACTCCCAGCGGTAACGAACGTGGCGGCCAACCTTGAGGTAGCGGGGCCCGATGCCACGGCTGCGCCACTGGCAAGCGTCTTCGGCGGTACATCCTTGAGGTAGGTGGCGACCTCTTTCAGTCGTGTGCCGAGCGTGCGGGTGATCCGGACATGTTCGTCTCCTGCAAACAAAAGTATGTCGCTTGCGAACCGCTGAGACGGTACAGGAACGTGTTGAGAAGTTCAAGTCAGACACGATATGTTTGCATGATGCCAACACAGCAACTGGGGCCATTGTCGGCCAGCGGCAGTCGCCTGTAACGTCAGCAAAGGCGGCGCTATGTCGCTGCGGGACTGTCGGCCGCACTCGCGAGAGGTAGGGCGCCCAATTCTGCCGAGCGGGATTATCAAGATCGAGAAGGGGACGCGCCAAGTGGATGACCTCGCCGCGCTCGCGCTAACGCTCGGCGTCGCCCCCAACCGGCTGATGTCGGGGCAGAGCACGACAGCGAGCCGTCAAGCTCACGCCGCTGGTGGAGACAACCGCAAACGGCGCCTGGCGGTGGGCGTGCGGCACACGTCATCAGGCCGGGCGATGGGCCTCCGGGTGCCGCCCGCGACGAGCTGGCTTTCATGGCGGAAAACCGCCGCACGCGGCCACTGCAGGCGATCTGGGCGCGTAGCTCATCAAGCACCGGGACGCGCTGCAGCCAGTCGTGCGCCGCCAGAGCGGCGCTCGCCACAGGCGTCCGTCGGCGTGCTCCATGCCCACGCCGGGATACGATCGGCGATGAGCCCGGAGAGCACCGATGGCCAGGGCTAAGAACCTATGGAAGAACCGGGCCCGGCGGACTGAGGGCGGCGGTGCCTGATGGCTGTCTACGACCGCTGGCACAAGAGCTACCCCAAGCCTGATGACATGCCCTGCAAGTGCGGCACCAAACAGGCGTCTGCTCTACCCGTCCGCCAAGCACAAGATCGGCGACCGCTGGAAGTCGTCTGGCGCGACGAGTAACAAGCACTTGAAGTGGCACAGAGTTGCCAAGAAGGAGGGCAAGAACCCGGAAGTCCATGCCGACGCCTTTCGGCGACGCAAAGATCTCGGCCGAGCTGGATGCCGGAACTCCATATGTCATCCGGCGGTAGGGCGACACGCTGTTCGAGACGTTCGCCGAGGACTGGCGCAAGAACCGCACGCACGAGACGACCGGCATCAACGTCGAGCACCAGTTCCGGCTGCATTGCCCATCTGCAATCTGAGAACCCCGGGCGCACCGCTGCGGCGGTAATCGGCTCTCGGCCAGTCGCTATTCAGGGAGCTGGCCAAACGCGCGAGCCTGTCTCGTAGTGATAGCCGGGTTGCAGCGGAACCTGAGCAACTCCTCCGCCGAGAAGGTCGTCATCAACGTCTCATCAGTGTTCGGCGCCGCGGCCGACGATGGCCTGATTTCGAACCCGCCGCTCGCGAGTCAGACTCGCCCGGATCCGGGCGAGCACGAGGCGATCCCCTCACGCTGGACGAGGCGGACGCGCTGCCTCGCCCCGGCACATGCCGCACTGCAAGGCCTACCGCGAATGACGTGCGGACCATCGCGGTACGACGTGCTCCCCACGCGCAGGGTGCGGCGACCGGCCAGCGCCAGGGCGAGCTGCGCCCGCTGGGATCAGACGCGAAGCAGGATCGACTTCTTGGTGCCGGGTGATCCACGTCCGGCGGCAAGTGAAGATCATCCGAGGCGCAGAAAGTTCGCCTGATCAAAGAAACGACCAGCTGCAATGATGTCCCGCTGACCGACGCCGTTGCGTATGCTCGCCGAGTACCTCCGCGAGTACCCGCCCGAGCCGGTAACCTCCCGTGGGCAGGGCGGCGACCTGGTGACGTTCTTACGCTGCTACTGTCGCGCGGGCTAAAGGGCCTGGCGATGCACCGCAAGACGGTCAACGACTAGCTGGCGGCCCGCCTGGCGTGGGCGGGGACGCGCCTGCGACCCGGTACCAGCGATGCCACGTGCTCAGTACACGGCGGCGTCGGCGTGGCTGCGTCGGCCGGGCGTCCGGGCTGGTGGAGTTCCTCGGCGACACCGAGGCGACCAGGCAAGGCAACCACTTCGCACATGATGCCTGACGACCGAACGGGCCCAGGAAGGCGATGGAGATGTTCTTCACCCCGCCCGAATCGGGGACGAGAAGGTGTCGGGCGGCCGTAATGCGCTGAATGTGCGCTGCGGGCCACCCGTGCGCCCGGCGTGGCAGGCCCGCCGGGGCCGCGGATCAGCCCAGCCAGGCAGCTCACACCCGTGCCGTGGTCGGGGCAGTAGCCATTTGGCACCTTGTGCAGGTACGCCGCTGGTGGTAGTCCTCGGCGAAGTAGAACTCGGGCGCTTACTGACGGTGGTGATCTCGCCGCATCGGGCCTCGCTCAGCTTCTTCTGAAAGCCACCAGCGACTCTTCAGCGGCGGCGCCCTGCTGCTCGTCAGAGTGGTAGAAGATTGCCGAACGATACTGCGTTCACGTCGTCTCTCAGCATGCTCCGCGTGGATCGTGATCTAGAAGACCTTCCGAGCAGGTCGCGATAGGTCACCTGGCCGGATCGAAGACCACACCCGCACGGTTCTCCTGAGTGCCTGGGTCCGCTCCGGAGCAGACCTCGTACGCGCCGGGTTGGGCGTGAATCCGCCCTCATAGGCCGACCGCGGTCGTCAACACGCCTGCATCGCGCCAGAACTCTGCGCCCGCACCAGCTGCAGCCAGAGCGAACCCGGCGATCTCCGGAACCGGGCGGATACGGGCGCTGGGGGCGGCGTGCCCAGTACCTCATGCCCGGCTTACACGGCATTGCGGTGGACCGCCCTGGCAGTGCCCGGATCCGCTGTGATCATCCGAGTCTTGTGCAATCCGAACATCTTCACATGTGCCTCCCGGATACCGCGCAGCGGTCCAGCCGCTCATAGGTAAAGCAAATCCGCAGGCCCGGATCTTCCCAGGTAGCGCCGCCCGGCGGGCCGGTCGCGGTCCCAGCCGCGCCGCGGACGCGCGGACGCCGGACGGGCTCATCACGGTCCAAACCCAGCTGCAGCCGCCGGCATCCGACCGGGAACAGCCGCACGTTGATGCGGTCGTCCACCAGTCCCCACAGCCCGCGCCGCGCGAACAGGGCCACGAAGATCGCGACCAGCCCCAGGATGATCAGGTACCACGCGTTGTACGAGGCCAGCGTCTGCTGCAGCACCATGTACACCACGGTGCCGATGATCGGTCCCTCGATCGTCCCCAGCCCGCCGATGATGGTCGCGAACGCCATCATCCGCGGTCCACTGCACGCTGAACACCGCGCCCGGCTGCACCTGGAGCTGGCTGATCGCCAGCACCGCGCCCGCGGCGCCGCAGCCGACGCGCCCGCCACCACGAACACCAGCATCCTGGCCAGGCCGACCCGCGCCCCGGAGCTGCGCGCGGCCACCTCGTCGTCGCGGACGGCGGTGAGCACCAGGCCGAGCCTGCCGCGCAGCAGCAGGTAGACGGTGGCCAGCGCCACCACCGTGACGGCCAGCCCGGCCCAGTAGGTGTACGCGGTGAGCAGCGCCGGGTCCATTCCGGACGAAGCCTGGCAGCGGCATGCCGGTCCCGCCGCCGATCGAGGAGAACTTCTCGATGATGAGCATGACGGTCGCGGCGCAGCACCCAGGTGGCGATCGCGAAGTACCCGCTGCGCAGCCGGGAGACCAGCCACCACAGCGGCAGCGCGGCGACGCCGCAGCCGATCACGGCGACCGGCAGCGCGGCGAACGGCGAGGTGCCGTTGATGGGCCAGGATCAGCACGAAGTACGCGCCGAGCCCCACGAACGCCTGCTGCCCGACCGACACCAGGCCCGCGTATCCCGCCAGCAGGTTCCACATGCTCGCCAGCGTGAGCACGATGAACGCCTGCACCAGGATGGCGGTGGTGCCCGAGTACACGATGTAGGGGAACAGCGCCGAGCACGACGACGACGATCAGCGCGACCACCCCGGTCCAGGCCACGTTTCTGCGCGACCGGGTGACCCGGAAGTTTTCGTGCCGAACGGGCCGGTGGTTTCCGTGGCCAGGCTCACGACTGCGCCCCCCGGGAGATGAGGCCCTGCGGGCGCAGCACGAGCACGGCGAGGAACACGATGAACCCGGCGAGGACCTCGTCGGAGATGGCTGATCTGGGCGCCGATCTGCTGGGCCACGCCGAGCACGACGCCGCCGAGCAGGGTGCCCCACAGCGAGCCGAGCCCGCCGATCACCACCGCCGCGAACGCGAACAGCAGGATCGTGTCGGTGCCGGTGGTCGGGCGAGAGCTGGGAGTACATGCCGTAGGCGATGCTCAGCCAGCGCCACGGTGCCGAACGCGATCGCCGCCGCGATGCCGAACACGTGCCGGTAGTCGGCCCCGGCGAGCTGCGCCGCCTCCTTGTCGTCGGCCACGGCGCGGATCAGCCGGCCGTACCTGGACGCGGAGAGGAAGTACTGCAGCCCGAGCAGGACCACCACGGCGACCGCGAAGATGACCAGGAGCAGGTAGCCGATCTGGATCTGCGAGCCGATCGTGAAGGAGCCGGTCACCAGGGCCAGCCCGGTGCCGAGCGCGCGGCTGTTGGCGGTGAAGAACTGCAGCAGGCCGTTCTCGATCACCACCGACAGGCCGAAGGTGACCATCAGCGTGGTGAGCACGCTGCGGTCGAGCGCGCGCCTGGAGGATCGTGCGCTGCAGCACGTAGCCGAGCACCGCCATCAGCGGCACCACGATCAGGAACGACCAGAGCACGGGAATGTGGATGACGGTGATGACGCCGATCGCGACGTAGCCCGCCGACCACCGCGAGGTCGCCGTGCGCGAGGTTCACGACCTTCATCACCCCGAACATCAGCGACAGCCCGCAGGCGAACAGCGCGTACAGCCCGCCGATCAGCACCCCCTGATGATGGCGTTCACCCAGGCCACTACGGCTCACCCCTCGCCCGGCTAGGCTGGCCGAGGCGGCGCCCGCCAGGCCGAAGTAGGCCGCCTCGACCTGGTCCGCGGTGACGTCGGCGGGCCTGCCTTCCAGGGTGGTCTGGCCCTCCAGCAGGCAGTGGATGCGCGAGGCCACCCGCAGGGCCTGGCTCACGTCCTGCTCGACGAGCAGCACGGTGAGGCCGGTCGCCAGGATCTGCGGCAGCATGCCGTAGATGCGCTGGACGACCACGGGCGCCAGGCCGAGCGACAGCTCGTCGAGCAGCAGCACGCGGGGATTGGCGACCAGCGCCCGGCCGATGGCGACCGTCTGCTGCTCACCGCCGGACAGCTGGCGCGGTCAGCTGCGTTGCGGCGTTCTCGCATCCAGCCGAACATCTCATACACTCGCTCGATCGTCCACGGGCCCGGCCGCGCGTAGGTGCCGCGCCGACCTGCAGGTTTTCCTCGACGGACAGCGACCCGAACAGCCGCCTGCCCTCCGGCACCATGACGATCCCCTGCGTGGCCCGGCGCTCGGCCCGCAGCCCGGTCACGTCCTTGCCGTCGAACAGGACCGAGCCGGCCGTCGGGTGGTGCAGGCTTGAGCGATCGTGCGCAGCAGGCGTCGACTTTGCCCGCGCCGTTCGCGCCGATGATCGCGTACACCTCGCCGGGGAACACCCGCAGCGAGATCGCGTCAGGGCCCGGAGCTGCCCGTGGTGCACGGTCAGGTCGCGGACCTCCAGCAGCGGCGTGTCGCTGGCCAGCCGCTCGCCGTTTCCCGCTCGCGGTCAAGGCTCGCCCCGTTCCCGTCCCCGCCCGCCTCCCGTTCCCCTGCACTGTCCCCCTTCGCCGCCGGGGTGCCCCAGCGACCCGCCGGCCAGCGCCGCTGTGACCTCGGTGCCGAGGAATACCTCACGGACCGCGGGCTCGGCCAGCACCGTGGCTGACTCGCCGTCGCCGACGAACTTGCCGCCGGCCAGGCAGATCAGCCGGTTACACCACGGGGTGAGCGCGCGCACCACGTGCTCGATCCAGATCACCGTGGTGCCCTCGGCGTTGACGCCGCGGACGATCTCGACCAGCTGGGCGACCTCGGGGTCGGTGAGCCCGCCCGCCACCTCGTCGAGCAGCAGCAGCGTGGGCTGCGTGGCGAGGGCGCGGGCCAGTTCCAGCCGCTTGCGCTGCAGCAGGCCGAGCCGCTCGGCGGGCACGTTCGCCTGGCCGGTCATGCCGCAGCGGTCCAGCGCCTGCACCGCCGCCGCGTAGCTGGCCCGCCGCCGCAGCCCGCCGCCCCTGCTGGGCGGCGACGAGGAGGTTCTCGAACACGGTCATGTCCCCGAACGGCCGCGGCACCTGGTACGTGCGGCCGATGCCGAGCCTGCACCGCGCCGCCGCATCCAGCTTAGTGACCGTGCGCCCGGCGAAGCGGACCTCGCCGCGCCCCGGGCGCCAGGTCGCCGGAGATGAGGCCGAACAGGCTGGTCTTGCCAGCGCCGTTCGGCCCCACGATCCCGACCACGTCCCCGGGCCCGACGGCGAACGACAGGTCCTCCGCGATGACGACCCGGCCGAACCGTTTCGTCACATTGTCGAGCTCGAGGAGCGGGCTGGTCATCCGGTCACTTGTTGGTCGGCTGGAGGGTCGGCGGTGATCTTCGCCTGCGGCTGCAGCGTGTTGTCCACGACCTGGGCCTCAACCGGGAACTTCGTGCCCTTCTGCCACTGGATGCCGACCGGCGGGGTGATCGCCACGCCCGGCGCGGGCCGCCGGACGCGAAGTTCAGCGGCCTGGCCACCGCCTGCGGGAGGTTCACCTTGTGGATGGCGGCGGCGACCTCGGTCTTGTCGTGCGGGTCGCTCACCGAGGCGATCAGCGCCGCGTGGGCGGCCTCGAACAGGCTGTAGTTGCTGATGTTGGAGTTCCACTGCCCGTTGGTGGCGGCCTCGAACTCGTTGGCCAGCTGCTGGCAGGTCTCCCCGGTGAACGAGGACTTCCACGGCAGCGACGGCGCCCACCAGGCGTCGGTGGCCACGTTGTACGACCAGGCTGCCCGAGCGCGTAGGCGTCGGGCGGGAACAGCAGCACCTTGGCCACGGTCGCCAGCTTCGGCTTGAAGCCCTGCTGGGCCGACTGCTTCCACATGGTGGCGAAGTCGGGCGGCAGCGGCACGTTGGTGAAGAAGTCGGCGCCGGACGCCTTGAACTGGGAGATCATCGAGGAGTAGTTGGTGGTCCCGTCGGGGTAGGGCGCCGACAGCGATCATCTTGTAGCCCGCCTCTCGGCGATCGGCGGGAACACCGCGCGGAACGCGTTGCCGTCCGAGTCGTTGGGGAACGCGGCGGCCGACGATCTTGTTGGTGTGGAGCTGGGCGTGGATCCGGTCCCACATCGGGATGAAGCACTCGACCAGGTGCTCGGCGCCGAGGAAGTACATCACCACGTACTTGGGCTTGACCGTCGGCTTCTCCGGGTCGGTTGCCGCCCGAGGTTGATGTACCAGGCCTCCCACGGGATGTTCGAGCAGATCAGCGGCGTGCCGAGCGATTCGGCCTGGCTGGCGACCGCGTTGACGGTCTCCGGCGTGGACGAGGCCAGCAGCAGATCCACGCTGTGTCGTTCAGGATGGCCGTCCGGGCCAGGTCCCCGGCCCGGGTGGAGCTGGACTGGGAGTCGTAGGACTTGATCGTGACGGTGTAGGTCTTGCTGCCGATCTTGAACCTGTTCTTGTACGGGGTGGTCTGCTTGATCTTGGAGATCACCCAGTTGTCCGGCGCACCGAACCCGGCCAGGGGCCGGTCAGCGGGTGGATCCAGCCAATCGTGATGCTCTTGGTGCTGCCGCCCCAGCCATGGCGCCCTTGACGCTGGAACTACACGCCTGGAGCAGCCCGCCGCCCCCACAGCGGCTGCGCCAGCGCCGACCGCGCGCAGCAGGCTGCGCCGGTTCGAGGCCGCCACCCGGGCTGATGCTCCCAGAATCCACCGTCTGGTCACTCATATCTCATCGATCTCCTTGTGAGGTCGTGTTGCAGCGAAGGGACCGTACGGCGGCAACCGGGCCGGAGCCGGTCCCTGCACCAGGGAACGTCTGGTGACCTGGCAGATGCTCGGCGGCCACCCTTTCGCCTCCTGACATTCCCCTTCCGTCTCCTCGGCGTCAGCGCCCGGGCTAACGCCGCGAAGCCGGGGCCACGTCCGGCCCCAGCTCATGCTTCGTGACTACAGTGTTACCCAAAATCACCAATTTTGTTCGCATAGCGTACAACGATTCGCAATACAGAACTCAACCACGCTAGAACTTCGGCTGTCAACTGCATCCCAGGAGACATTCGAGCAGGTAACAGCGGGGACAAGATGGCATAACAAGTGGCCACGAAGCAGCCGGGACGAACATAACAGCACAATGCCCAGCTTGTTACCAATATTGGCGACAAAATTTGCCAAGACCCGGCCGGGACGAGGCGCTATCGCGGGCGCGCGGGCACCGCACACAGAAAGTGCCGTGCCGTCGCGTGCCCGCGACCGCCGCCGCCGGACGGCAGGGCGGCGGCGGCAACGCCACCCAGGCCCGCGCTTGACGGGTTTGCCATGTGGGTGATTCTGGCGTGTTGGCGGTCAGCCTGTGCGGCGTACGACGTAATCGCAGAGGGCTTCGAACGCGGTGCGGGCGGGGGCATCCGGGCAGCGCCGGCGATCTCGGCCCGGGCGGCCCCGGCCCAGCGCCGCAGGTCGCCGCGGGCCGCGTCCATCGCCGGGTGCGCCCGCAGCAGCGACAGCGCCTCGGCGTGCAGCCGCGGGTCGGTCAGGTCGGCCGAGCTGAGCAGCTCCGGTCAGCTTACTCGTCCGCCTCCCCCGGCGAGCGCAGCGCGTGCAGCACCGGCAGCGTCCGCACGCCTTCCCGCAGGTCGGTGCCGGGGTCTTGCCTGACTGCTCGGACTCGCTGGCGACGTCGAGGATGTCGTCGGACAGCTGGAACGCCACCCCGAGGGCGTGGCAGGCGGGCGTGATCCGCCGCACCACCTCGGCCGGTGCGCCCGAGAACATCGCCCCGAACCGGCTCGGCTGGTGGCGATCAGCGACGCCGTCTTGTCCCGCACCACCCGCAGGTAGTGCTCCAGCGGGTCGGCGCCGTCGTCGCGGCCCGATCGTCTCGGCGATCTGCCCGCTGACCAGCTGCGAGAAGGTGTCGGCCTGGATGCGGATGGCCTCGTCGCCGAGGTCGGCCAGGATCCGCGAGGCGCGGGCGAACAGGAAGTCGCCGGTGAGGATGGCGATCGTGTTGTTCCACCGGGAGTTCGCGCTCCGTGGCCAGCGCCGGACCGGCGCCTCGTCCATCACGTCGTCGTGGTAGAGCGTGGCGAGGTGGGTCAGCTCGATGGCCACCGCGGCGGGCACGACCCGCTCGTCGGCCGGGTCTGCCGAACTGGGCCGCCAGCAGCACCAGGGTGGCCCGGAAGCGCTTGCCGCCTAGCGTCGATGAGATGCCGGGACGCCTCGGCGAGCAGCGGCTCCTCCGCCCGTGCCGCCTCCCGCAGGCCCTCCTCGACCCTGATCAGGCCCTCGCTTACCTCGGCCTCCAGCGTGCTGTTGGCCAGTTCCAGCGGGACAGCAGTGACCACTCCGGCTCCCAGTCTTCAGGCGCACAGTGTCACCAGGGTGTCATGAGCCCGCCCGGCCACCAACCCTCAGGTGCCCCAGAGGCTCTGATGCCCACCGGCCACCGGGCGCTGGATCTGCTCAGCGGACGAACAGGTGCGAGGCCGCCTGGTTCGCCAGGTTGAGCAGCGGCTCCGGCACGATGCCGAAGACCAGCGTGGTCACCACCCCGAAGGCCACCGCGACGCCGGTGAACACGCCCGGCCTGAGCACGTCCGGCCCGTCGGCGGCGGGCTCGCTGAAGAACATCAGCACGATCACCCGGACATAGAAGAACGCGGCGATCGCGCTGGCCAGCACGCCGACGATGACCAGCGGCAGCGCGCCACCGGCGATGGCCGCCTGGAAGACGGCGAACTTCAGCGATGAAGCCGCTGGTCAGCGGGATGCCCGCGAAGGCGAGCAGGAAGAAGGCGAACATGTCTGCCACCAACGGCGACCGGCGCCCCAGCCCGGCCCACCGGGACAGGTGGTTGGCCTCCCCGCCCGTGTCCCGCACCAGGGTCACCACCGCGAACGCCCCGATGGTGGTGAACCCGTAGACGGCCAGGTAGAACAGGGAGCTGGACAGGCCCGCTACGGTCGCGGCGACGACGCCGGTCAGCACGAACTCCGCCGTGGGCGATCGACGAGTAGGCCAGCAGCCGCTTGACGTCGGTCTGGGTGATGGCGATGATCGCGCCGACCAGCATGGTAAGGATGGCCACCACCCACATGGCTACAGCCGCCAGTCCCAGGTGAGCTGGCCGAACGCGACGTAGAAGACGCGCAGCAGGGCGCCGAACGCGGAGACCACGGTGCAGGAGGCCATCAGCGCGGTCACCGGGGTGGGCGCGCCCTGGTAGACGTCCGGCTTCCAGCTCTGGAACGGCACCGCGCCGATCTTGAACAGCAGGCCGATGCCGAGCAGGCGCGATCCCCGCGTACAGCAGCGTCGAGCTGGTGACCGTTCGAGGAGGCCGCCGTCGCGATCGCGGCCAGGTTCACCGAGCCCGAGTACCCGTACAGCATGGCCACGCCGAACAGGAAGAACGCGGACGAGAACGCGCCGAGCAGGAAGTACTTAACGGCCGCCTCCTGCGACAGCAGGCGGCGGCGCCGGGCGAGCCCGCACAGCAGGTACAGCGGGAGGGACAGGACCTCCAGCGCGACGAACATGGTGAGCAGGTCGTTGGAGGCGGGGAACAGCAGCATGCCGCCGACCGCGAACAGGGTGAGCGGGTAGACCTCGGTGTGGCTGATGCCTACCAGCAGGCCCCTCGCGCTCCTCGGCGCTGCCGGGCACCGCGGCCGCCTGGGCGACGAACGGGCTCACGTCATGCGAGGACTCGGCGATGAGCATGCACGCTGACGAACGCGAGGACCAGGATCGTGCCCCAGATGAACAGGGTCGGCCCGTCCACCCCACCGCGCCCTCGGCGGCGACGTGGCCGGGCTGCCGTGGGCGAACAGGTTGGACGGTGGCGGCGATCACGATCGTGATCACGAACGCCGCCGCCAGGCCGCCGAGCGCGAGCGCGATGTGGACCTCCCGGCGCAGCGCCGGGGCACGAACGCCTCGACCAGCGTCCCGGCCACGGCCACCCCGAATACCAGCAGCATCGGCAGCAGCTGGCCGTACTCGATATGCGGCGGCGTGATGGTGGTCGCCGCTGCGGTACACCGTGCGGCGGCAGCCCGCCGGAGATCGCCGTCACGGGGCCAGCTCCTTTGTGGTACAGCGAGCCGCTCGCGGCGCTGCGTGCCGTGGGCCGCCTTCGCGGCCGCTGGCGCCCAGCCGACGTGGACGACCACCCGGGCGCGGATGGGGCGGCACCGGATCGGTCGAGTGCGTCTGCACCAGGGTCCGGTGCACCGCCGGGTTGATGATGTTCAGCAGCGGCTGCGGGTAGAAGCCGAAGACGATGATCAGCGCGATCAGCGGCCCGACCGCCCACAGCTCCCTGGCCTTGAGGTCGGGCATGTTCCTGGTCTGCTCCCGCACCGGCCCGGTCATGGTGCGCTGGTACATCCACAGGATGTAGATGGCGGCCAGGACGGTGGCGAGCGTCGCCGCCACCGCGGCCGCCTGGTACTTGGTGAACGTGCCCGACCAGGACCAGGAACTCGCTGACGAAGGTGGACAGGCCCGGCAGCGACAGGGCGGCCAGGCCGGAGATCAGGAACAGCCCGGCCAGCACCGGCGCGACCGACTGCACGCCGCCGTAGTCGCTGATCAGGTGCGACCGCCGCCGGACGATCATGAAGCCAGCGATCAGGAACAGCGCGCCGGTGGCGAACCCGTGGTTCACCATGTAGAGCGTCGCGCCCGACTGGCCCTGGCTGGTGAAGACGAAGATGCCCAGCGCGATCAGGCCGAAGTGGGAGACCGAGGTGTAGGCGATCAGCCGCTTGATGTCCCGCTGGCCGATCGCCACGATCGCCCCGTACAGGACGCCGACCAGCGCCAGCACGATGACGAGCGGCGTGTAGTAGCGGGAGGCCGCCGGGAACAGCTGGAGGCAGTAGCGGATCATGCCGAACGTGCCGACCTTGTCGAGCACGCCGACCAGCAGCACCGCCGCGCCGGGCTGGGCGGACGGTGGCCGCGTCCGGCAGCCAGGTGTGGAACGGCCACAGCGGCGCCTTGATCGCGAACGCGATGAAGAAGCCGAGGAAGAGCCACTTCTGCGCCTGCGGGCTGAACGTCACGTGGTGAGCTGGCTGAACAGGAACGTGCCCGGGTGCCCGCCGCGGGCGGAGTAGACGTACAGGGCGATGACCGCGGCCAGCATGAGCAGCCCGCCGAGCAGGCTGTAGAGCAGGAACTTCACCGCCGCGTACTGGCGCTGCCCCACCCCGTAGCCGCCGATCATGAAGTACATCGGGATCAGCATGGCCTCGAACAGCACGTAGAACAGGAAGACGTCGGTGGCCGCGAACAGCCCGATCACCATCGCCTCGAGCAGCAGCATCCACACGAAGTAGGTCTTCACGCTGTACCTGGGCGGGACGCCGTCGCCGGGCGCCGTACCGTTGCCGGACGGCCTGCCGCGCCGGGCGGGGTCGGCGTCGTTCCACGACGCCAGCACCACCACCGGCATCAGCACCGCGGTCATCCCGATGAGGACCAGCCCGATGCCGTCCACCCCGACCGCGTAGTGGATGCCCGAACTGCGGGATCCACTGGTAGGTCTGGGTGAACTGGAAGGCTGGGCCGCCCGGCTTGAAGCTGACGATCATGGCGATCGTCGCCGCCAGCGTCAGCAGCGAGAACACCAGCGCGATCACCTTGGCGAGCTGCGTTGCGGGCGCGCTGGTCATCCTCGCTAGCCCCGGCGGAGGCGCTGGGCATGACCGCGAGCACCAGCGCGCCGACGGCCGGGATCGCGCATGTTGACGGTCAGCCAGGGAAACGTGCTCATAACGTTTGCCGCCTCCCTAGATCCGCACCAGCAGGAGGGCGCCGATCAGCAGCACCGCGCCCACGAACATGGACAGGGCGTAGGACCGGACGAACCCGGTCTGCACCCGCCGGACCCGTCCCGACGTGCCGCCCACGGTCGGCGGCGATCGTATTGACCAGCCCGTCCACGCCCCGGTTGTCGAAGTACACCGACAGCCTGGTCAGCCACTGGCCGGGCCGCATCAGCAGCGACTCGTTGACCGTGTTGCCGTACAGCTCCTTGCGGGCGGCCACGGTGAGCGCACCCGGCCGGGGCGGTGACGGGCACCGGCCGCCGCCCGTACATCGCCCACGCCAGCGACGATCGCGCGCGATCGCCAGCACCAGGGCCACGGTCCCGGCGGTGGTGAACACGGCCCGGCTCGGGCGGCGCACGCAGCCGGTCACCGGGCCGAGGAAGTCGAGCCAGCCGGTCGTTGAGGACCTCGAAGGCGCCGAACCCGATCGCGCCGATCGCGAGCAGGACCATCGGCGAGGTCATCACCGGCGGCACCTCGTGCGGGTGGGCATCGCTCTCCCACCGGCGCTCCCCGGCGAAGGTCATGAACATCACCCGGGTCATGTAGAACGCGGTGATGCCGGCCCCGATCAGCGACCGCCAGGCCGAGGATCCAGCCCGAGGTGCCGCCCGGTCGCGAACGCGGCGTCGATGATGCGTGTCCCTGGCGAAGAAGCCGGAGAACGGCGGAATGCCGATGATCGCCAGGTAGCAGATCCCGGAACGTGACGAAGGTGACCGGCATGACCTTGCGCAGGCCGCCGAAGCGGCGCATGTCCACCTCGTCGTTCATCTCGTGCTTGATCGAGCCCGCGCCGAGGAACAAGCCGGCCTTGAAGAAGCCGTGCGCGAGCAGCAGCGCGATCGCGAACGCGTACCCGCGGGCCCGAGCCCGGCGGCCAGCATCATGTAGCCGATCTGGCTCATCGGTCGACCCGGCCAGCGCCTTCTTGATGTCGTCCTTGGCGCAGCTGATGATCGCGCCGAACAGCAGCGTGGCGGCGCCCACGATGGTGACCAGCAGCCGGGCGTTCGACGAGAGGTCGAAGATCGGGCCGGACCGGACGATCAGGTAGACCCCGGCGGTGACCATGGTCGCGGCGTGGATCAGCGCCGACACCGGGGTGGGGCCCTCCATCGCGTCCAGCAGCCAGGACTGCAGCGGCAGCTGGGCCGACTTGCCGCACGCCCCGAGCAGCAGCAGCAGCCCGAGGGCGGTGGTCACGCCCTGGCGCTCGCCGTGCCGACCTGGCCGAAGACGCCGGTGAACGTCACCGAGCCGAACATCGGCGAACATCAGCATGATCGCCAGCGACATGCCCAGCGTCGCCGACCCGGTTCGCGACGAACGCCTTCTTGGCCGCGGTCGCGGCGTCGGGCTTGTAACTGCCAGAAGCCGATGAGCAGGTAGGAGGTCAGGCCGACGCCCTCCCACCCGACGTAGAGGACGAGGTAGTTGTCGGCCAGCACCAGCAGCAGCATCGAGGCCACGAACAGGTTCATGTAGCCGAAGAAGCGGCGCCGCTCCGGGTCGTGCGACATGTAGCCGACCGCGAAGATGTGGATCAGCGAGCCGACCCCGGTGATCAGCAGCACGAAGCAGATGGACAGCTGGTCGCAGCCGCAGGCCGACGGGCACGTCGAAGCGTGCCACGTGGATCCAGGTGAACAGGGTGAGTTCCCGGCTGCGCTGGTCGGCCGGGTAGCCGAGCATCGCGACGAAGGCGATCACGCGCGTAGACGAAGGCGGCGAGCGGCATGGCGACGCCGACCACGTGGCCCCACCGGTTCGTGCGCCGCCCGCCGAGCAGCAGCGATCGACCGCGCCAGCCAGCGGGAACACGAGCAGCAGCCACGCGGCGCGCTGCACCCCGGCCGCGGCCAGGGGACCTCGGTGGCGTACCGCAGCCGCCCGCGCGGCCACGCCTGCAAGAGTGCCTCGTCACTCCAACCCCTCTGTGTGAGGCCCTGGGGGACGACCCCGGAGCCCGGTATCAGTACTTGAGCAGGTTCGCGTCGTCCACCGACGCGGACCGGCGGGCACGGAAGATCGCCATCAGGATCGCCAGCCCCACGACCACCTCCGCGGCCGCGACCACCATCACGAAGAAGGCGACGACCCGCCCGTCCACCTGGCCGTGCTGGCGCGCGAAGGCGACGAACGCCAGGTTGACCGCGTTCAGCATGAGCTCGATGCACATGAAGATGACCATCGCGTTGCGGCGGATCAGGACGCCCACCGCACCGATCACGAACAGGATCACCGGCGAGCGCCACGTAGTGTCGCCGGGCTCATGACCGCTCCCCGTTCTGCCTGTTCCCGTTGGCTCCTCTCCGGCCGGCATGAGCTGGCCCGGGCCGGTCGGGCCAGGCTGGGCCGGGCTCGGACTGGTCCGCTCCTTCCGAGCACGCGGCAGCGCGCCACGCCTCGCGGAGGCCTCGCTGACCGCCTCCGCGCGCCGGGCCGCCCGGAGACGACGGGGCTGACCGACAGCGCCGCCGGGGCTGCCGTCGGGCAGCAGCGCGGGATGTCCACCGCGTTGTGGCGGGCGTAGGTCCCCGGCCCGGGCAGCGGCGCCGGGCGCGCGCCGGCCACCCGCTGGACGCGACAGGTCGCGCTGGGTCGGCTTCGGGCTGGTCCGCTCCCGGTGCGCCAGCACCATGGCGCCCAGCGCCGCGGTGATGAGCAGCGCGCTGGTGACCTCGAACGGGAAGAAGTACCGGGTGAAGATCAGCGTCGCGATCTTGCTCACGTTGCGTCGCCCCGTAGCTGGGAGAGGCGGGCGGCGGCCGGGCCGATCGCCGCGTGCCCGACGACCAGGGTCAGCAGCACCAGCAGCGCCGATGGCGGCCAGGCTGTAGCCCACAGCCGCTGGCCGCGGATCGTCTCGCGCGAGCGAGTCGGCCGACGCTCACCCCGACGATCATGATGACGAACAGGAAGAGCATCAGCACCGCGCCGGTGTAGACGATGATCTGCACGGCCGCCAGGAACGGCGCCCCGGCCGTCAGCGTAGAGGACGGCCAGCGAGAGCATCACGACGGCGAGCAGCACCGCGCAGTGCACCGCCCGCGGGGACAGGATCATCGCCGAGCGCGGCCGCCACCGAGACGATGGCGAGCACCCAGAACACCACCGAGGTGGTGGTGGCCGTCGCGGTGCTGGCGGCCAGGACCATGTGCGCGCTCACTCCTGCTCCCCGGCCGGTCGCCGACACCCTCGTCCGGATGCCTCACCGGCGGCGGCGCATCTCGCTGGAGGAGGGCCTCGCTCAGCGTGCCCTCCGGGGTGTCCTCAGCGACGCCCGCCTCCCGCGAGCCGACGCCAACCGAGCCGAGCAGGTAGTAGTCGCGTTCGGAGCTCGCCGAGCCGCATCGGGTGCGGCGGCGTCTTCCATGCCCGGCTCGAGCGGTGCGAGCAGCTGCTCCTTGGTCCAGATCAGGCTCTCCCGGTTGTCGTCGGCGATCTCGTAGTCGTTGGTCATGGTCAGCGCCCTGGTCGGGCAGGCTTCCACGCAGCAGGCCGCACAGGATGCACCGCAGGTAGTTGATCTGGTAGACGCGCGCCGTACCGCTCACCTGGCGAGTACCGCTCGTCCGGCGGCGTTGTCCGCGCCTCTCCACGTAGATGGCGTCGGCCGGGCAGGCCCAGGCGCACAGCTCGCAGCCGATGCATTTCTCGAGCCCGTCCGGACCACCGGTTCAGCTGGTGGCGGCCGTGGAACCGCGGCGCCGTGGCCTCTTCTCCTCCGGGTACTGGACGGTGTCGACCTTCCTGAACATCTGCCGGAAGGTGACGCCGAAGCCCTTGACGGGCCCAGGAACTCAGGCACCGGTGACCTCCTGACGGTGCCGGCGGGGTGTCACCGCTCACCGGGGACCGGGCCGCCGGTGCGGGACCACGACGCCGACCCGTGATAGTGGGCAGGTCCAGTGGCGGCAACGGGAATCCGGCGCCCGGCGTCCGGCCGTGGCCGGTGCCTCCGGCTCTCGTCCCAGGCGGCTACGGCGGCGCTCGGCGGCCGCGTCGCCCAGCCAGGCCAGCAGCAGCGGATCAGGCGACGATCGCACCCGCGATGATGTAGACCCGGGTGCTGTCGCCGGTGCTGGCGCGCACACCCGGACGGTCGCGACTCATCAGGATCCAGGCCAGCGAGACGGGGATGAGGACCTTCCAGCCGAACGTCATCAGCTGGTCGTACCGGATCCGGGCAGCGTCCCGCGCAGCCAGACGAAGCAGAACATCAGGATCAGCACCTTGGCCGAGGAACCACAGCAGCGGCCACCAGCCGGTGTTCGCATCCGGCCCACCGATGATCGGCCACGGCGCCCGCCAGCCGCCCAGGAACAAGGTGGTGGCCAGCGCCGCGACACGTCGCCATGTTGATGTACTCGGCCAGGTAGAACAGCGCGAACTTCAGCGACGAGTATTCGGTGTGGAAGCCGCCCACCAGCTCGCCCTCGCCCTCAGGCAGGTCGAACGGGAGCCGGTTGGTCTCGCCCGACCATCGTGATCAGGTAGATGAGGAACGACGGGATCAGCAGCACCGCGAACCAGGACGGGGCGTGCAGGGTGACCCCGAACAGGTGGAACGGCGCGCCGTGCGCCTGGGCGGTGACGATGTGCGTGGTGGTCAGCGATCCCGCGTACAGGAACACCGCCACGAACGACAGCGCCATCGCGATCTCGTAGCTGATCACCTGGGCCGAGGAGCGCAGGCCGCCGAGCAGGGAGTACGGCGACCCCGACGACCAGCCCCGCCAGCACGATCCGTACACCCCGATCGAGCTCATCGCGAGCACCGAGCAGCACGCCGACCGGCAGGTCCGCGAGCTGCAGCGGCGTCTGCACGCCGGAGATCGAGACGCCTCGGGGCCGAACGGGATGATCGGCGAAGCTGATGAACGCCGGGATCAACGCGATCGCGGGCGCCAGCCAGAACAGCAGCTTGTCCACGCCCAGCGGGACGATGTCCTCCTTCAGCGGCAGCTTGAGCCCGTCCATGAGCGACTGGAGCAGGCCGAACGGCCCGGCCCGGTTCGGGCCCGACCGCTGCGATCCGGCCGATGATCCGGCGCTCGGCCCAGATCGCGAACAGGGTCAGCACCATCAGGAAGGCGAAGATGACCACGACCTTGAGCACGATCATCCACCACGGCTGGCCAGAAGCTGGCCAGCGTCGGGTCGGCTGCGGGCGCGGGGCAGCTGCGCCAGCGTCGTCATGGCTGGCTCGTCAGGGCTCACCATGCGGTGCCGTGCCCGGCCCCGAGCTGGCGCCGGACCTCGCAGCCCAGCGAGTGGGTCGGCAGCCAGACCACCCGGTCGGCATGTCCGTGACCCGCACATCGACGGTGACTCGCCCCGGCGTCGTGGACACGGTGACCTTACCGCCGTCGGCCGCGCCGTACCTCGGCCGCGGTCGCCGCCGACATCACGCGCCACGGCCGCGCGGGCCGTGCCCGGCCAGGAACGGCTCACCGTCGCTGCATCCGGCCGGTGTCGAGCAGCTGGTGCCAGGTGGCCAGCACCGCCCGGCCCGGCCCGGCGCTACGGGGCGGCCTGCGGCTCGCGGCGCGGCGGCGCGGCGTCGCCGCGTCCCCGCGCCAGCGCGCCGAGGGTCGTCCAGCTCGCGGCGGGCGCGGCGCGCGTCCGGGCAGGCCCAGGTGGACGTCCATCTCGTCGGCGATCCGGCCCAGCACCTGCAGGTCGGACTCCACCGCCGGGCACCTCGAACAGCGCGCCGAACGGTCCCGGGCTGGCCTCCCAGTTCACGAACGTGCTCTGCCTTCCACCACCGCCGCCACCGGCAGCACCACGTCGGCGCGGTCGGTGACCGCGCTGACCCGCAGCTCCAGGCTGACGATGAACGGCGTGGCCTCCGAGCGCGGTCGAGCGCGCGGCCTGGTCGGCCAGGTCAGCTCGGTCGACCCCGGCGATGACCAGGGCGTCCAGGTCCGCCGTCCGCGGCGGCCAGGATCTGCCCGCCGTCCCGGCCCGGCTCGGCCGGCAGCGAGCCACGCCCCAGGCGCTGGCCACCTCGGCTCCGCGCGTCGGCTCACCGACCGGCCTGCCGGCGGAGCAGCCCGGGCAGGGCGCCGGCCTCGATCGCGCCGCGCTCCCCGGCCCGGCGCGGCACCCAGGCCAGCTGCGCGCCGGTCGCGGCGGCCAGCGCCGTGGCTACCGCGGTCAGCGCGCCCGGGCACCTCGGCCAGCCGCTCGCCTGCCAGGATCACCGCGCCGTCGGCGGCCAGCGCCCGCCGGCGGCCGTGCCTGGGTCTGTCACTGCACCGCTGTCCCGCTGGCCGCAGCCGCGTGAGCACGGCGGTCTTCGGCGCCCGGGCACGGTGGGCAGCAGCATCGCCGACATCTTGCGCCAGCCCGCTGCTGGCGAACGGCGGCGAGCGAGTAGATGGCGATCCGTGCCCGCGGGCGCGCCTTGCGCAGCCGGAGGAAGATGATCGGGCGACTCGTCCTCGGCTCGAACCCGGCCGAGCAGCACGGCGGGCGCCGCTCCAGGTCGGCGTAGCTGACGCCGACTCCGCGCCCGGCCACGTGCGGCGGCCAGGAACTGCGCCTCCTCGGCTGAGTGCGGGCGGGCGCGCAGGTCGATGTCGTTGGTGCCCAGCGCGATCCGGGCGAACTTGGCGTAGCGCGTAGGCGTCCTCGAGGGTGAGCCGCCCGCCGGTGAGCACCCCGGCCCGGCCGCGCGCGGCCGCCAGGCCACCGCCGCGGCACGCCAGCGCCTCCGGCCAGCGACGCGGCGCCAGCACCGCCCGATCTGTTCGCGTATCAGCGGGCGTGATCAGCCGGTCCGGCTCGGTGGCGTAGGTGAACGCCCAGCGGCCCTTGTCGCAGTTCCATTCCTCGTTGACCTCGGGGTCGCTCGCTTAGCCAGCTGGCGGGTGACCTGCCCGCGCCGGGAGTCGGTGCGCTGGCGGCAGCCCGAGGCGCAGTGCTCGCAGACGCTGGGCGTCGAGACCAGGTCGAACGGCCGGGCCCGGAACCGGTAGGCGGCGCCGGTCAGCGCGCCGACCGGGCAGATCTGCACCGGTGTTGCCGGAGAAGTAGGAGTTGAACGGCTCGCCGTCGGCGGTGCCGATGAACTGGTCCGGGCCCCGCTCGAGCAGAACTCGATGAACGGGTCGCCGCGCGATCTGCTCGGAGAACCGGGTGCAGCGGGCGCAGGAGATGCAGCGCTCCCGGTCGAGCAGGACCTGGCGGAGATGCGCGACCGGCTTGGCGAAGGTGCGCTTGACGTCGGTGAAGCGGGTGTCGCCCTGGCCGTTCGACATCGCCTGGTTCTGCAGCGGGCACTCGCCGCCCTTGTCGCACATCGGGCAGTCGAGCGGGTGGTTGATCGAGCAGCAGCTCCATCACCCCGCGCTGCGCCTTCCCGGCCACCGGGAGGTGAGCTGGGTGCGCACCACCATCCCCTCGGTGCAGGTGGTGGTGCACGAGGCGAGCGGCTTTGACCTGCCCCGTCACCTCGACCAGGCACTGCCGGCGACGCGCCGACTGACCCAGCAGCGGGTGGTCGCAGAACCGGGGATCTGGAGCCCGAGCAGCTCGGCGGCGCGGATCACCAGCGTCCCCTTGGGGACGGTGATCTCGAACCCGTCGATGGTGACGGTGACCCTCGTCGGTCGCCGGCGCCACCGTGCAGGCCTCGTTGGTCTGCGAGGTCATCTACGCTGCCCCTCGCGGCGCCCGCGGCGTCACCGGGAGCTTCGAACGAGCGTGGCGGCGGCCGGGTCGAACGGGCAGCCGCCGCTTCCTGGTGCTCGAGGTACTCGTCCCGGAAGTACTTGATCGACGAGGTGACCGGGGCTGACCGCGCCGTCGCCGAGCGCGCAGAACGCCCGGCCGAGGATGTTGTCGCAGATGTCCAGCAGCTTCTCCAGGTCTTCCTCGCTGCCCTGGCCGTGCTCCAGCCGGTCCAGGACCCGGACCATCCAGAACGTCCCCTCCCGGCAGGGCGTGCACTTGCCGCACGACTCGTGCTCGTAGAACTCGGTCCACCGCAGGATGGCGCGGACCACGCAGGTGGTCTCGTCGAAGATCTGCAGTGCCCGGGTGCCGAGCAGCGACCCGGCCGCGGCCATCCCCTCGAAGTCGAGCGGCACGTCGAGGTGCTCGTCGGTGAGGATCGGGGTGGACGACCCGCCGGGCGTCCAGAACTTCAGCCGGTGCCCGGCCCTGACCCCGCCCGCGAGGTCCAGCAGCTCGCGCAGCGTGATGCCGAGCGGGGCCTCGTACTGGCCCGGGGTGGTGACGTGCCCGCTGAGCGAGAAGATGCCGAACCCGGTGGACTTCGCGGTTCCCATCTCGGCGAACCAGTCCGCGCTGTTGGTGCACGATCGACGGCACGGAGGCGATCGACTCGACGTTGTTGATCACGGTGGGGCAGGCGTACAGCCCCTCCACCGCCGGGAACGGCGGCTTGAGCCGGGCTGGCCCCGGTAGCCCTCCAGCGAGTCGAGCAGCGCCGTCTCCTCGCCGCAGATGTACGCGCCGCCCCGGAGTGGACGACGATGTCGAGGTCGTAGCCCGAGCCGAGGATGTCGCGCGCCGAGGTAGCCAGCCTCGTACGCCTCGGCGACGGCGTGCTGACCCGCCGCACCACGTGCAGCACCTCGCCGCGCACGTAGATGAAGCGCCTTGTCCGGCCTTGATCGCGAAGCAGGTGATGATGGCGCCCTCGATGAGCATGTGCGGGGTCGCCAGCATCAGCGGGATGTCCTTGCAGGTGCCGGGCTCGGATTCGTCGGCGTTCACCACCAGGTAGTGCGGCTTGTCGTCACCCTGCGGGATGAAGCCCCATTTCACGCCGGTGGGGAAGCTCGCGCCGCCGCGGCCGCGCAGCCCGACCCCTTCAGCGCGCCGACGATGTCGTCCTGCGGCATCCGCAGCGCCTTCTCCAGCGCCTGGTAGCCGCCGCTGCGCCGGTAGCCCTCCAGCGTGAACGAGTCCGGCTCGTCCCAGTGGGCGGTGAGGACGGGCGTGAGCACGCGGTCACTGTCCGCCTCCCGCGCTGGCGGCTGGCGCCGGTGGCGGCGGCGGGCCGTCCAGCCGTCAGCCTGCCCTGGCGATCCGCAGGCCCGACCAGGCTGGCGGGTCCCGCCTGCGGGCCTGCCTCGCGCCTGGCCGTCGGGAAGCCCGCCAGGATCCGGGCGGCCTCCCGCCAGGTGCACTGGCGATCCGGGCCGCGGGGCAGCGTGATCTCGGCGCCGGACCGCAGGCCGTCGACCAGGTCGCGCGCGCTGTCGGGGGTCATGTTGTCGAAGAACTCCCAGTTGACCATCACGACCGGGGCGTAGTCGCAGGCCGCGTTGCACTCCACGTGCTCCAGGCTCACCTTGCCGTCCGGCGTGGCTCTCGGTCGTCGGCGACGCCCAGGTGCTCGCGCAGGTCGGCCAGGATCTGGTCGCCGGCCCATGATCGCGCACAGGGTGTTCGTGCAGACCCCGACGTGGTACTCGCCGACCGGGTGCCGCTTGAACATCGTGTAGAAGCTGACCACCGGAGGCCACCTCCGACTCGGCGAGCCCGAGCCGCTCGGCGCAGTAGGCGATGCCGTCGTCGGAGACGTGCCCTCCTCGGCCTGGACCAGGTGCAGCAGCGGGCAGCAGGGCGGAGCGGGAGCGCGGATAGCGGGCGATGATCTGGTCGGCGTCCGCCGTCGAGCCGAGCTGCGCACTTCGTCGCTGAACGGCATTACCTGCCCACCCCTCCCGTCACGGTCGCTCACCTGTCCACCCCTCAGACCGGGTCGATGCTGGCCACCGCCGACGATCACGTCGGCGAGCAGGCCGCCCTCGGCCATCGCCGAGACCGACTGCAGGTTGGTGAACGACGGGTCGCGCAGGTGCACCCGGTACGGGCGGGTGCCGCCGTCGCTGACCGCGTGGCAGCCCAGCTCGCCGCGCGGGGATTCCACGGCGGCGTAGACCTGCCCGGCGGGCACCCGGAAGCCCTCGGTGACGAGCTTGAAGTGATGGATGAGAGCCTCCATCGACTGGCCCATGATCTGGGCGATGTGGCGCGGGGAGTTCCCCAGCCCGTCCGCGCCGACCGCGAGCTGCGCTACGCCAGCCGATCTTGGCGTCGCTGATCATCACCGGGTCGTGGGCGGGGCGCTTGGCGGCCAGCCGGTCCACGCACTGCTCGATGATCTTGAGCGACTCGTCCATCTCGTCCATCCGGACGGCGTACGCGGCCGTAGGCGTCGCAGGTGTCCTGGGTCGGCACGGTCGAACTCGTAGGTTTCGTAGCCGCAGTAGGGCTGGCTCTTGCGCAGGTCCCAGGGCAGCCCGGTGGCCCGCAGGATCGGCCCGGTCACGCCGAGCGCCATGCAGCCTACCAGGTCCAGGTAGGCGACGTTCTTCGGTCCGGCCCAGGAAGACCGGGTTGGCGTCGAACAGCGCCCGTATCTCGCCGATGCAGCCCGGCATCGACGCCCAGGAACTCGCGCAGCTTGCTCCAGCGCGCCCGCCGGAAGGTCCTGCGACACCCCGCCGGGGCGGACGTAGGCGTGGTTCATCCGCAGCCCGGTGATCAGCTCGAGCAGGTCGAGCACCTTCTCGCGTTCCCGGCAGCCCGTAGAGGAACACGGTCGTCGCGCCCAGCTCCAGGCCGAACGTGCCGATCGCCGTCAGGTGCGAGGCGATCCGGTTGAGCTCCATCATCAGCACCCGCAGCACGTTGGCCCGCGGCGGGATCTCCGCCTCGATCCCCAGCAGGCGCTCCACGGCCAGGCAGTACGCGGCCTCGTTGAAGATCGGCGCCAGGTAGTCCGCCCGGGTGCAGAACGTGACGCCCTGCGTCCAGGTGCGGAACTCCATGTTCTTCTCGATGCCGGTGTGCAGGTAGCCGATCACCGGCCGCAGCTCGATGACGGTCTCGCCTTCCAGGGTCAGGATCAGCCGCAGCACGCCGTGCGTGGACGGGTGCTGCGGCCCCATGTTGACGACCAGGCGCTCCTCGCCTGCGCCTCGGCCGCCTCGTCGGCGGCGGCGACGACCTCGTCCCAGTCCTGCCCGCCGACGTTGTAGACGCGCCCCTCGGTCTCGGCGGTCACCGGTAGGCCCTCCGGTCTTCGGGCGGCGGCACGTGGGCGCCGCGGTATTCCACCGGGATGCCGCCGAGCGGGTAGTCCTTCGCGCTGCGGGTGGCCCTTCCAGTCGTCGGGCATCTCGATCCGGGTCAGCGCGGGATGGCCGTCGAAGATGAGCCCGAAGAAGTCCCAGGTCTCCCGCTCGTGCCAGTCGCAGGTCGGGTAGATGCTCACCAGCGACGGCACGTGGGGATCGGCGTCGGGCGCGCTCGACCTCCAGCCGCAGGCGCCGGTTGTGGGTGATCGACAGCAGCTGGTAGACGGCGTGCAGCTCCCGGCCGGCCTCCCAGGGGTAGTGCACGCCGGTCACCCCGAGGCACAGCTCGAAGGCGAGCGACGGCTCGTCCCGCAGCACCTTCGCCACGCGCGCCAGGTGCTCGCGCCGCACGTGCAGGGTGAGCTCGCCGCGGTCGACGATCACCCGCTCGATCGCCTCGTCGAGACCTGGCCCCTCCCGTCCCATGCCCGTCGGCCAGCCGGTCGGCGACCTCGTCGAAGTAGGAGCCGTACGGGCGCGGGCTGGACGGCACCGGGGCGCGGCGGACCCGCAGCCCGCCGTAGCCGGAGGTGTCCCCGGTGGTCCTCGGTGCCGAACATCCCGGTCCGCGCGATCTGCTCGGCCAGCCGTTCCTGGTTACCACGGCCGCCGGGTCGGGCCGGTCCGGCAGGTTCTCGCCAGTCACTCGTGGCTCCCGGCTCGGGTCCGGTCCCAGCGGGCCGGTCAGCGAGGACGCGTGCTGGGCCTGCGGTGCGTGCTCCGCCTCGCCGAGCTGAGCCAGGAACGGCCACGGCGGGGTGGCGCGGGCTCGGGCGGGCCGCTGGACCTGGGGCTGGTCCTGCGCGAAGTCGTGGCTGCCGACGGACCGCCAGCGGCAGCCGCCGCAGCCGGGCCTGCTCCAGCTCCTCGATCTCGGCCTCCCGGTTGGCGCCCGAGCTTCATGTTCTGGATCTTGTCGTGCAGCTTGACGATCGAGTCCAGCAGCATCTCCGGCCGCGGCGGGCAGCCGGGCAGGTAGATGTCGACCGGCACGATGTGGTCCACGCCCTGGACGATGGCGTAGTTGTTGAACATGCCGCCGCTGGAGGCGCACACCCCATCGAGATGACCCACTTGGGGTCGGCCATCTGGTCGTAGATCTGCCGCAGCACCGGCGCCATCTTCTGGCTGACCCGCCCGGCCACGATCATCAGGTCGGCCTGCCGCGGCGTGGCCGAGGCCCGTTCCATGCCGAACCGGGCCAGGTCGTGCCGGGGCCCGCCGGTGGACATCAGCTCGATCGCGCAGCAGGCCAGGCCGAAGGTGGCTAAGCCATACCGAGCTCTTGCGCGCGTACCCGGCGACCTTCTCGACCGTGGTCAGCAGGATCCCGCTCGGCAGCTTTTCTTCCAGACCCATGTGCCTAGTCCCACTCCAGCCCGCCGCGCCGCCAGACGTACGCGTAGGCGACCAGCACCGTCGCCGATGAACAGCACCATTTCGACCAGCCTGAAAACCCCGGAGGCGCGGTAAAGGCGACCGCCCACGGGTAGAGGAAGATGATCTCGATGTCGAAGAGGATGAACAGCATCGCGGTCAGGTAGTACTTGACCGGGAACCGGCCGCCGCCCGGTCGCCTGCGGGTGGGCTCGATGCCGCACTCATAGGCCTGCAGCTTCGCGCCGGTTCCACCGTTTCGGGCCCGCCAGCGCCCCCGCGACCAGCGAGAAGGCCGCGAAGACGCGCGGCCCAGCGCCCAGCGAGCACGATGATCGGCACGTACAAGACTCAGCACCGCGTGCCATCCCTTCCCGTCTGCTGCCTCCGCTACAGCCGGCTGGGCCGCAGGCGTGATCCTGATAGCGCACTGTGATCACCCGGTCGGCGGCGTCTCCGCCGCGCGGCTCGGTCAGGTTGTGCCAGGAGTTTCATAGTGAAGCGCATGAGCGCAGCCGTGGTAGGCCATGCCGGGTCGCGAACTCATGAACCAGCGGATGGCCTATCGCCCCGACGAACTTGCGCCCGAGGGTGTAATAGCCACCGTAGGCGTCCTTCAGCGCCCGCGGGTAGCCCGCAGCGCCAGTTCCGCGCGCTGGCCGCGTCCGGGCCGCGCCAGCGCCTGGACGATCACCTGCGCGGCGATCTCGCCCGACTCCATCGCGCAGGAGATGCCCTCGCCGTTGAACGGGTTGACCATGCCGTCCGCGTCGCCCACCAGCAGCAGGCCGCGGGTGTAGTGCGGGGTGCGGTTGAAGCCCCATCGGCAGCGCCGCGCCGCGGACCGGCGCCGATCTGGTTCTCCTCGGCGAAGCCTCACTCAGTCCGGCATCGACGCCAGCCAGCGGCGCAGCATCGCCCGGTAGTCGATGTGGCTGAAGGATGCACTGGTGTTGAGCAGGCCCAGGCCCACGTTGCTGGTGCCGTCGCCGACCCGAATATCCACCCGTAGCCGGGCAGCAGCGCGTTGCCGTCCTCGCAGGTCGATGCCAGGTCTCCAGGTAGTCGTCGTCATGCCGGGGCTGGTGTAGTAGGTCCTGATCGCCACCCCCAGCGGCCGGTCGTCCCGCTTGCGCAGGCCCATGGCGAGCGACAGCCGGGAGGAGTTGCCGTCCGCCGCCACCACCAGCCGGGCCCGGTAGCTGCCGCTCCGCACCCGCCTCGCCTGCCGCCGTGTCACGGGCGGTCACCCCGACGATCCGTCTGGCCGAATCGTCGAGAACCGAGCCAGTGTCACGGTGACGCCCTCGGCCAGCCGGGCACCCGCCCGCTGGGCGGCGCTGGCGACGATCTCGTCGAAGCCGCGCCTGGTGCGGACCAGGCCGAAGTCCGGGTAGCTGGACAGCTCCGGCCAGTCGAGCTCGATCCTGACCCCGCCGCCGATGATCCGGATCCCCTTGTTACGGGAACCAGCCGTCGGCGGGCTCCAGCGTGATGCCCATGCCCACGAGCTGCTTCACGGCCCGGGGAGTCAGCCCGTCGCCGCAGACCTTCTCCCGGAGGAAAGGTGCTCTTCTCCAGCACGAGCACGTCAGGTACGCCCGCGCGAGGTGGTAGGCGGCCGAGGAGCCGCCGGGCCCGGCCCAGACCACGATGACGTCGGCATCGTCGGCCGCGCGCGCGCGCACGCGGCTGCCCGGTGCGGGAATGCGTGCTGGGTCACCGGAATCTGTCCTGACTGTCGTGTGAGGCCGTGCCGGGAAGCACCGTCTTGTGAAAGCAGCATTACAGACACCGAACGAAGTACAACG
>ERZ1370068.9924-contig-8667_pt1 | contig 33108 bp, 55 predicted proteins | sample MGYA00561227_ERZ1370068 | MGnify/ENA primary metagenome ERZ1370068 (study PRJEB38410, sample SAMEA6850437) | metagenome | study: Metagenomic assessment of the ecological functions of the soil: analysis of the soil microbiota associated with the...
TCAGTTACGTATTGCTGATCAATACCGGTATCGAGCTTCGGGGCGACCCAGGGGACGAGCCTGGTCCGCTTCCAACGGCATCGACCGCGACGCCGACGACCCGGTCGCCACGAGCATTGGCACCGGTGCCGGCGGGCGCGACGACCGGGAACATTGTCACTGTCGGGGGTGTCGCCAGCAACACTTGCGCCTCGCAGCCTTCTACCGTCACGGCCGCACGCTGCCGGCCCCTGTGGACACAGCGCAAGATGTCGGCAGTCCCGCCGTGGCGGGCAGCGCCAGTTCGACATCGGGGCACTTCAGTCACCGGTGCGGGCGCGAACATCTGGGACGCGAGCGACCAGTTCCAGTTCGTACCAGACGCTCGACGGGGACGGCGAGATCGTGGCTCGCGTCACGGGCCTGCAGAACACGCATATCTTGGCGAAGGCGGGCGATGGTCCGCGATCTGACGGGCGGCGACCGCAACGCCTTCGCCCTGATGAGCGCAGGCAATGGGATGCCCTGCAGCAGCAGCGCCTCGCGCCGAACGGTTGAGCACGAGCGGCGCGGGCTTCTCCGGGGTCGCCCCCGTATTGGGTTCCTGCCTCGGTCCGCAGCGGGAACACGTTCAATGGCTATTACCGGCGACCGGCACCGAGTGGACATCGATGGGCAGCAGCGTTCGCACCGATGACTCACGGACCTATTACGTCGGCCTGGCGGTGACGAGCCATGCCTTGCCGGTCGCCACGACCGCCACATTCACCAACGTGACCGTCACCACGACTGGCACCACCGCGCCACCGACCATGACCGACCCGGCGCCGACGAGCGCCGGTCGGGACGTCGGTGACGATCGCGGGCACCAACTTCGGCGCGACCAAGGGGACGAGCACCGTCACCTTCAACGGGATCGACCGCCACGCCGGCGACCTGGTCGGCCACGAGCATCGTCGTGCCGGTGCCCGCGCGGCGCAACGACCGGGAACGTCGTCGTCACCGTCGGCGGCGTCGCCAGCAACGGCGCGCGTTCACGGTCACGGTGGTGGCACCGGCGCCGAGCGTCACGACCCTGAGCCCGACGAGCGCGGCCGGTCGGGACGTCGGTGACGATCGACGGGCGCCAACTTCGGCGCGACCAAGGGGACGAGCACCGTCACCTTCAACGGGCATCGTCGCCACGCCGGGGACCTGGTCGGCCACGAGCATCGTCGTGCCGGTGCCCGCGAGCGCGACGACCGGGAACGTCGTCGTCACCGTCGGCGGCGTCGCCAGCAACGGCCGCGCGTTCACGGTCACGGCGGTGGCACCGGCGCCGAGCGTCACGACCCTGAGCCCGACGAGCGGGCCGGTCGGGACGTCGGTGACGATCGCGGGCGCCAACTTCGGCGCGACCAAGGGGACGAGCACCGTCACCTTCAACGGCATCGTCGCCACGCCGGCGACCTGGTCGGCCACGAGCATCGTCGTGCCGGTGCCCGCGAGTGCGACAACCGGGAACGTCGTCGTGACCGTCGGGGGCGTCGCCAGCAACGGTGTCGCCTTCACGGTGTCGACGCTCCCGTCGGTCGATCACCCTGGTTCAGCAACGGAGCGTGGAGTCGGCGGCACGGCCTCGTCGTCGTCGCTCGCGTTCACCGCGAACAACGGCGCGGGCAACTTCATCGCGGTCGTGCCATCCGGGCCGGCGGTAGTGCGGGTCTGGGACTCACGGTCACCGATACGCGTGGGCGACACGCTTACCGTCAAGCCGCGCCGGTTCACCAGCGGGACCGACCATACGGGCGCGCATCTATTACGCCGAGAACATCGGCAGCCGGCGCGAACACGGTCACCGTATCCGTCGCCTCGCGAGCGACGTTGCGGTTCGCGATTCTCGAGTATGCCGGCGTCGCGCGTGTCGAGCGCGTTGGATGGCGCGGTGACGGCGCTGGGCAGCAGCACGCTCGCCGAGCAGCGGGACGCTGACCACGACCACGAGCGGCGATTTGCTGCTCGGAGCCATCACGATTGCATGAGAACGCCAACGTGGTCAGCCGGACGCCGGCTACACCATCCAGGACAGCGTCCCGGCGGCTGCCGGACGCGAAGCTGATCGCCGAGGACCGCATCCTCGGCCAGCGCCGGCACGGCATCCGCCACGGGCAACGTTGGGCGTGGCGTTCAGTGGGGAGCCGCACTGGCAGCCTTCAAGCCTGCGGCGGCGGGCGCCGGTTCAACGACCCTCACCAGCCAGACCGTGACCAGCCCCGGCGTGCTGTCGGCGATGAGCCAGTTACTGGTGGCGCCGCGCACCGACGACGACTACGACGGCGACGGCAAAGCGGACGCGACCGTCTTCAGCCCCTCGACCGGGACGTGGTCGATCCGCGAGTCGAGCACCAGCACGGTCGTTGAGCGTCACGCTGGGAGCGGCGGGCGACCGGCCGGTGCCGGGCGACTACGACGGCGACGGGAAGACCGACATCGCTCGTCTATCACCCCGCCAACTGGCCAGTGGTCAGCGTTGATGTCGAGCACGGGGGCGCTGACAGCGGTCACCTGGGGCTCGGCCGGCGATCTGCCCGTGCCGGCCGACTACGACGGCGACGGGAAGACCGACGTCGCCATCTACCGCCCGTCCACGGGCGAAGTGGATCAGTCTCCAGTCGAGCAGTCAGACCACGCGGACCGTGGTGTGGGGCAGCAGCGCCGATGCGCCCGTGCCCGGCGACTACGATGGTGACGGGAAGGCCGACCTTGCGGTCTATCGCGTCCGCAGCACCGGGTTGTGGCAGGTGCGGCAGTCCGGGACGAACACGCTGAGGACTGCCACCTGGGGGAGCGTCGGGGACCTCCCGATCCCCCGCGATTACGACGGCGACGGCGCGGCCGACATCGCGGTGTATCGCGCGTCGACAGGGGTGTGGTCGATTCTGCAGTCGAGCACGAATGCCCTGCGGACGGTGACCTGGGGCAGCAACAGCGATGTGCCGATCCCGGGTGACTACGACGGCGACGGCACGATCGATCTCGCCGTGTTCCGCGCCGAGCACCGGACTCTGGCAGATTCTGCAGTCGAGCACGAACACCCGATGACGCTGACGTGGGGCACGAGCACCGATATTCCCATGCCCTGATGAACCTCGCCGCGGCCACCCGGGCCGGAGGGATCTGGCGCGCAGCCGGATCCCGACGGGTACCGGGAGGCCGACATCAGGCGATGACCGAGCAGGGCGTCACGCCACAACAACGCTCATAATGATCGCGTGACGGCCGTGGTTCCCGTTCAAGGGACCATTCTCGACCGCGTCCTTGACGCAACTCATCCAAATCTCGCACGACGGCTTGGACAGGCAGGCGTACGGCAGGTTCGACGCGGCCCAGATGAAGACCGCCTGGGGCGGGCGTTGCCGGCGACGATTTGCGCTGGTGGAGGGCGCAACCCTTCTTCGCCAGTGCGGAACGTTACGACCTGGCGGGGACTTTCGAAGGTCGAGCGGTGCGCATCTGCGGCATCGGCTCGATATTCACCGAACCGTCGCGCGCGTGGCCTCGGTCATGCGCGAGCCCTGCTGCGGACGTTGCTCGACCAGGCCGCCGCGCAAGGAGCCGAGAGTGCGCGCTCCTGTTCCCACAGGCGGCACTCGAAGAGGACGCTCGCGAGGGCTTCGAGATTCGATCCCGTTGACTGAGGTGACGCTCGAGGTGGCATCGTCGCGTCGCGGCGCCCCGATGACCATGGTCCGGGGCGGCGAGGAGCGGGATCTCGCGGCTATCGTGGCGATGGGGCGCATCCGTGCCGAACCGTTCCGCTTTCACCTCGATCGCGATCTCGACCATGTCCAGTACGCGATCACCAGAAAGCGGCTGCTCGCCGGATCTCGGAACCGCGGCAGAGCGGCAGCTGCATTTTTCATCGCCGAAGAAGGCATTACCGCTGCGGCGTATGTCGTCATCAGCGTTGCCGGGAGCGCCTGGACGCTCGAGGAGTGCGGCGATCGGGACGCCTCTGGCGCGCGGGTCGGCGCTCTCCTGCAGGCGCTGATCGCGCGTGAACCCTCGGCGCGACGTCCGACGATCCGCGCGTGGCTGCCGCCGGGCTTCCGGCCTCCGCAACTCACAATCGTCCCGGCGGCGCCGTCCATCGGGATCATGATGGTGCGTCACCTCGGCGCCGGCCGCGTTGCCGCCGCGGTTATCCGCAGACGATGTCCTCTATTGGGGGCAACGACCTCTTCTGACGTCCCAGGCCCCGGTCATTCGGCTGCCCGTCGAGGTCGTCATCACGGTCAAATACCGACGCCTGGTGGAGCACGGCTCTGACAGTCCACTATAGCGATTTTACTTCGGTGTAGCGATCGTTCGACGGTCAACAGTTCACAGTCGACAGGTCGTGACAGACGCCTGCGCTCTGTCAACTGTGAACGTCAACTGTCGACTACACCAAAATGAAAATCGGAATAGCTCACTTCCAGGCCGCATTCCAGCTAGCTAGGCCCAGCGCCGGGGCTCCTCCCGGACTTCCGGAACACGAACACGGGTGACGGCGCCAGGGCGAAGCCGGCTACGTGAGCCATGAAGGCAATGCCTCCGCTCTCCGCGCCGGAAGTCGGGGTAATCGACCCGATGCCGGCGCCGAACAGCTGCATGAGGAACCAGAAGCCGAGAAGAAACGGTGCCGGCAGCTCGACGATCTCCCAGTAGATGAACAGCGGCACGAGCGTGAGCACTCGCGAGTGCGGAGTATCAATACGAAGTAGGCGCCCATCATCCCCGCGATGGCGCCGCTTGCGCCGATGGTGGGGAGCATCGAGTGCGGAGCCATCATGATGTGCCCAACGGTGGCTCCCAACCCGCAGAAGACATAGAACCCGACGAAGCGCCAAGTGGCCCCAGCCGGTCTTCGATGTTGTCGCCGAAGATCCACAAGAACCACATGTTCCCGATGACGTGAGACCAGCTGCCGTGCAGGAACATCGAGGTGAGGAGCGCCGGCGCGCTGAAGGACGCCGGCACGACGCCCACGCGTCTGCAGAAACACCGGAAGCAGATCGTCGGGCACCGCGAGCTCGCATGAACCATGCCAGCCCGTTCAGGACGATGATCGCGACGGTGATGAAGGGAGTCGTCCGGGACGGGATCACGTCCCGAAGCGGGATCATTCGAGCATTCTATGAAATTGCAGATCTCAGATTGCAGTCAGATTGAAATCAGATTGAATTCAGATTGATAGGCACAATCTGCAATTCAAATCTACAATCTGCAATCTGAACATCGGCAATTTCAAACGTGAGATTAGACTCCGTGGCCGTAACCGACCGTCTCGGCATGCGCGCCACCGGAGGAGCTCGGCGTACCTCCGCCGCGCACGCCGCTCGACCATGCGTTTCAGATCGCCGTCGCCGATCGATTTTGCGATGTTCGCCCATGCTGATGACCGCGTGATACACCTGGCCGAGCTCGTCGGACGTCAGCACGAGCCCGAGAATCTCGCACCGGCGCTGGACGGCGTGGCGGCCGGAGTGGCCGGCCGAGCACGAGTTGCTCGGCGGTCTGGCCGACGTCCTGGGGCCGCATGATCTCGTACGTCCGGCGAGTCCTTCAGCATGCCGTCCTGGTGGATGCCCGCCTCGTGCGCGAACGCGTTGCGCCCGACGATGGCCTTGTTCGCCTGCACGGGTTCGTCGGTCGACGCTTCGAGAGCAGCTGGCTCGTGTCGGAACAGCAGCTCCGAGCGAATGCCGGTGTCGTAACGGCAGCCGATCGTGCCGCACCCGCAGCGCCATCACGATCTCCTCGAGCGAGGCGTTGCCGGCGCGCTCGCCGATGCCGTTGATCGTGCACTCGACCTGGCGGACGCCGCCGTCGAAAGCCGCGAGGCTGTTGGCGACCGCCAGCCCGAGGTCGTCGTGGCAGTGCGTGCTGAAGACCGCGCGGTCCGCGTTCGGCACGCGGCGGCGATGATCTCCTCGAAGAACTCGCGGAGGTCGGTCGGGCGTGGCGTAGCCGACCGTATCGGGCAGGTTGATCGTCGTCGCGCCCTCGCGAATCGCCGCTTCGACGACGCGACAGAGAAAGTCGAGGTCGCTCCGGGTCGCGTCTTCGGCCGAAAACTCCACATCGTCGGTGTGCTGCCGCGCACAGCGGACGCCGCTCGACGATCTGCTCGAGGCACGCCTCGCGCGACGAGGCGCAGCTTGCGCTCGAGGTGCAGGTCGGACGTGGCCAGGAACGTGTGGATCCGGCGGCGTTCGGCCGGCGCGAGCGCGCGCGCCGCTTCCTCGATGTCGGCTCGGCCGGCAGCGCGCCAGCGCCGCAATCACCGGCCGCCGCACTTCGCGCGCGATCTGCAGGGTCGCCTCCGAATCGGCGGGCGACGCGATGGGGAAGCCGGCCTCGATGATGTCGACGCCCAGCGCGTCGAGCGCGCGGGCCAGCGTGCAGCTTCGACGGCGACGTCCATCGAAAAGCCCGGCGCCTGCTCGCCGTCGCGGAGCGTGGTGTCGAACACGACGATGCGCGCGGAATCGTGGCTCATGTCCTAGAGTTGTAGCGGTCTGGCGAGGTAGAAGTCAAAGTGATAATGATTACGTTATAATAAGCAATAGTTTATGGATCTGACCGCCATCCGGATCTTTCTCGCCGTGGCCGAGGAGCGCAGCTTTTCGCGTGCGGCCGCCAAGGTGCACCGCACCCAGCCGGCCGTCAGCCAGGCCGTCCGCCGGCTCGAAATCGACCTCGGCGAGCAGCTCTTCGACCGGACGTCGAAGAGCGGCACGCTGACCGATGCCGGGCGAGTCCTGCAGAACTACGGGCAGCGGCTGATTCGCCTGGCCGAAGAGACGGAGTCGGCGATGCGCGAACTGCGCGATCTGCGGCGCGGCGCGTCCTGATCGGCGCCAACGAAGCGGCCGTCCACACGCTGCTGCCGCTTGATGGCGCGCTTCCGTCAACGCGTGCCCGACATCGTCATCGACGTCCGCCGCGTGCCCGCGCGCCAGATCGCGGTCGAAGTGCAGCAGGGAAGCCTCGATTTCGGCGCGCTCACCTTCCGGCCGCCCGAGACCGGCCTGCTCGAAGTCGTCGTCGGCCATGACGAACTGGTGCTGCTCGTGCCGCCGTCGCATCCGCTGGCGAAGCGGCGGCAGGTGACGATGGACGATGTCGCGGGAGAGCCGATCGTCGCGCACAACGATCCGTCGCCGGCGCGCGAACGCGTGCTGCGGCTGTTCGAGGAGCGTCACATCGTCTTGAAGATGGGGATTGCCCTTCCGAGTCTCGACGGGATCAAGCGCGCCGTGGAATTGAAGCTGGGCGTCGCCCTCCTGCCGCGGCGCTGCGCCATCACCGGAGATCGCAAGCGGCCGGCTGGTCGCCGTCCTGGTCGCGGCTTGTCGCGCAGACGGCAGATCATGCTGGTGTGCCGCAAGGCGCACCGATCGCACGCGGCGAACGCCTTCCTGGAAGTCGCGCAGGAAAAGGTCTGAGCTGGGCACTGATTCAGAAGCCGCTGACGATGCGGGAGGGCGTCGGCGACCGCGCGCACCTCGCCGAAGCGGTCGAGCAGCATCGCGGTGGGGTTCCACTGGCCGCTGACGAAGGCGTCGCGCGCAGCCCCGGGGGATCGTCCCGGTCGTGCGTATCGATCCCGCCGTGATGACGCCCGTGTCCACGCGTGCGTCGATCAGCGTCTCGGGCGCGCGCTCGACGAGCGACTGCAGCGCATCGACGGAGACGTGGTCCGCCGAAAAACACGGAATGCCCAGCACGGCGGAATTCCCGAGGAAGATCTCGGAGAACGACTCGCCGACGATCGCGGCGATCCCGAAGCGAGCCAGGCCCTGCGGCGCGTGCTCGCGCGAGGAGCCGCAGCCGAAATTCCGGTTCACGACGAGCACCGTCGCCCCGTTGTATCGGGCATCGTTGAAGGGGTGCGAAGGGGTCGGCCTTGCGGTCGTCTTCGAACAGGTGCCGTTCGAGGCCTTCGAAGGTCACGGCGCCGCAGGAACCGGGCGGGCATGATCCGGTCGGTGTCGAGGTCGTCGCCGCGCACCGGCAACCCGCGGCCCGTTACAGAGGTAATGGAAGACATGAACCTGATCCTTGCATTGATGATCTGTGATCGAGCCTTTGGGATTGGATCGGACGCCCAACCTCGAATCCGTGAAGAATTACGCGATTTCAGATTCCAACTACTCCAGATCTCCAATCTCCAATCCGATAGTTCCATGCGGACTTCCTCCAGCATGGCGCGGACGTCGACGACTTCGCCCGCGACCGCCGCTGCGGCCACCATGGCCGGACTCATGAGCAGCGTCCGGCCGGTCGGACTGCCCTGACGGCCCTTGAAATTCCGGTTCGACGAGGACGCGCAGATCTGGCGCCCTTCGAGCCGATCGGGGTTCATCGCGAGACACATGGAACAGCCGGCGCCGCGCCATTCGAAGCCGGCCTTGGTGAAAATCTCGGGCAGGCCCTTCGCTTCAGCCGCCCGGCTCACGGCCTGTGATCCCGGCACGACGAGCGCCCGCACGTGCGGCGCGACGTGGCGCCCGCGGACGAGGCGCGCGGCCTCCTCCAGATCGGACAGCCGCCCGTTCGTGCACGATCCGATGAAGGCGACGTCGATGCGCGTCCCCGCACCTGCCCGCCGCGCTCGAACCCCATGAAGGTCAGCGCCTCCTGATCGGCCGAATCGCCAATACGCTCGCCAATCCCCACCGACTGACCGGGGTTGATGCCCCAGGTGACCGTCGGCTCGATGGTCGCGGCATCGATCGTCACGCGGTCGTCGTAGGCAGCGTCCGGATCCGATGCGATCTGGCGCCACCAGGCGACGGCACGATCGAAGGCGGCGCCGGCGGGCACGAACCGGCGTCCCTTCAGGAACGCAAAGGTCGTCTCATCAGGGTTGACGTAGCCGGCGCGCGCGCCCCCTTCGATCGACATGTTGCAGATCGTCATCCGCTCCTCGATCGTCATCGCGGTCGAGCGTGGTGCCGCCATACTCGTAGCGCGTAGCCGACGCCGCCCTGACACCGAGCCGGCGGATGATCGTCAGGATGACGTCTTTGCGCGTAGACGCCCGGGCCCAGGCGGCCGTTGACGTCGATGCGGCGCACGTTCATGCGGATCGAGCGCCAGGCACTGCGACGCGAGCACGTCGCGCACCTGCGAGGTGCCGATGCCGAACGCGATCGCGCCCAGCGCGCCGTGCGTCGAGGTGTGGCTGTCGCCGCACGCGATCGTCATGCCCGGCTGCGTGAGACCGAGCTCGGGACCGATCACGTGGACGATGCCCTGGTTTTCATCGCCGGACTGCCGGGTGTCCAGAGCTGAATGCCGAAGTCGCGGCAATTCCGCTCGAGCGCCATCGTCATTTCCTCGGCCGTCACGTCGAGGAACGGCCGGCGCTGCGAGCTCGTCGGGACGATGTGATCGACCGTTGCAAACGTGCGTTCGGGATACGCGACGCGCCAGCCGTGCCGGCGGATCATGTCGAACGCCTGCGGGCTCGTCACTTCGTGGATGAGGTGGAGGCCAACGAACAACTGCGTTTGACCGCTCGAGAGCACGCGCACGGCGTGCGCGTTCCACACTTTGTGAAAAAGGGTGTGCATGGGGTGACGCGTATAGGAATACCGTTTAAATTCTGAAACCTGCGGAAACCTGAAACCCGAAATCTCACGCTCGCCCTGACGCTCAGGTTTTCAGACTTCAACAGATTTCAGACTTGACGAGTGTTCATGCCCTGGAACGACCTTCGCCAGCGCCTCGCGCGACTTCATGCACGGCGCGGCCTTCGGCCGCTACGCGAGTACGAACTGCGGCGCCAGACCGCCGAGCTGAACGATCTCTTTCTCCTGCTCTGCTTCATGGAAGCCGCCGCCTTGCCCAATCCCGCCACGCTCTATCTGCTCGAGGTCTATCCCTACCTCCTCGAACAGTTTCATCGGTGGCACCGCCGCATGGGCATCGAGCACTCGCCGATCGGCAGCCTGCCGTGTTGCTGAACTGCGCTGATCGATCAACAGGTCGTGTTTTTCGGCGGCAAGGGCGGCGTGGGCAAGACCACCTGTCTCGGCCGCGTTCGCGCTGGCCGCCAGCCGGAGAGGACAGCGCATCCTGCTCGTCTCCACCGATCCGGCGCACTCGACCGCGGACATATTTCAGGTGCCGATTGGACCCGTGGAGCGCGAGCTGCAGCCGCGGCTGACGGCGCTCGAGATCGATGCCGCGGGCGAAGCCAGCCGCTACATCGGCGACGTCAAGCGCGACATCGAGCGGATGTTCAGTCCGGGGTGATTCGAGAGGCGCACCGCCAGATCGAGATGGCAGCCGCTTCGCCGGGTCTCCTCGAGGTCGCGCTGCTCGATCGGATGATCGACCTCATCCTCAACCGAAGCCGCGCCTACGACACGATCGATGCTGGACACGGCGCCCACCGGCCACACGCTGCAGCTGCTCAGAATGCCCGACGCGATCACGACGTGGATCCAGGCGCTCGTCGGCACCGCCGCGCCATCCTCGAAATCGACCGCGGAGCGGAGCAGACGCCGGAAGCCGCGCGCAGCCAGCCGATCCGGTGCTGGCTGCCCTCGAGCGCCGTCACGAGCGGCTCGCCCAGTTGCGCCGGATCATGACCGACCGGTCGCGCACCTCGTTCGTCTTCGTGATGATTCCCGAGCGCCTCGCCATCGAGGAAACCGCGCGGGCGGCCGAGCAGCTTGCCGATACCGGCATCGACGTGGCCGGGCTGGTGGTCAATCGTGTGCTGCCCGACGGACTGGAGGGGAGAGTTCTACCGATCGCGCAAAGCCCAGGAAGAGATCGTACCTGAAGGAGATCGATCGGCGCTTCGGGCGGCTGCCCCGCGTTCGCGTCCGGCAGCTGCCGCGCGACGTTTACGGTCTGAATCCCTCGCTCTGGTGAGCGACCAGCTCGTCGATACCCAGAGCACCTGACGCGGCGGGCTCGTTTGCTCTCCTCGGCGCCCGCGCGTATGATGGAGATATGCTGCAGCGAGATCGCGTCGTCGTCTGCCGCTCATCGCGCTCGTGGGAGTGGGTTTCCATATCCTCTTCCTCGCCGCGGCGCCGTTCGAGCACCACGATCTCATCTGCCACCTGAAAACGCCGCAACACTGCACGTCGTGCGCGTCGAACCCGCTGGGGTCCGAGTCACGAATCTGCCCGGCACCCGGGGCCTGCCGCCTCGCGGATGCGGGCGAACTCTTCGCCCTCGACGCCCTGCCCGAGGGTGCGCTGCTTGCCGTCAGCACATACGGCCGATCGCCTCCATCCTTCGCCTGAACCAGTTCGTGGATTCTTCGATCCGGTGAATTCGGCGATTGCTCTCGCCATACCACCGATCGGTCAGGGTCTCTTATTCAGCGTGGAGGAATCATGTGTGCCTCTCTCGAGTTATCTGCACTGCGTTTGCCTTGGGCTTGTCGATTTGTCCGTCGGCTGTCAGGCACGAGCGCCGGCCCCCGCGCCAGTGCAGGACCCGGCACTCGCGGCAAGCGTTGCGCGCGGAAATAGAGCAGCTGAGAAAGATTCTCGAGGCGCGGCTGGCCGCCGCTCGAGGCGCGTCTCACGTCGGCTCGGGGACCGCCGCCTGCCGCGGCGCCAGGCGCCGTCACGCCCCCTCCGCCCGCGGCGGAAGTCCCGTCGGGCGCTCAAGGCGCCGGCGGGCCGAGCGGCACGCTGCCGGTGTACGGCAACGCGTCCGGCGGCGTCCAAGATCTTCAACCCCGACATGGCCGTGATCGGCAACTTCATCGGTGTCGGTGGAAAGAACGACGTGCGACCGGAACCGGCGCTGGCGATGCGCGAAGCGGAGGCCTCGTTCCAGGCGATCGTCGATCCCTACGCCCGCGCCGACTTTCTTCATCGCGTTCTGGCGAGGAAGGCGTGGAGCTCGAAGAAGGCTACATCACGTTTCCCACGCTGCCTGGCGGCATCCTGATGAAGGTCGGGCAAGCTGCGCAGCGGCATTCGGCAGGGTCAATACGTTCCACACGCATCAGTTGCCATGGCCCGATCGTCCGCCTCGTCACGAACAATCTGCTCGGCGGCGAGGAAGGCCATCGCCGACGCCGGTCTCTCGGTCGCGCGCCTCATCCCGAACAAGTGGATGCTTTCTCGAAGCGACGGGCCAGGTCTTCCGCGGCGATTCAGCGGATGTCTTCACGTCGCACCAGCGGCAGGATCTCAGCTACGTCGGCCATCTGCGCGGCTATCAGGACATCAACGAATCGACCAACATCGACATCGGCGGGTCCGTACGCGCACGGTCACAATCCGTCAGGCGCGCTCGTCAACGATCCGGATCCCAGCCAGTTCACGACGACGCTCTTCGGCGTTGACGCGACCCTGCGGTGGCGGCCGCTCCGGCGATCGATCTATCGCTCGTTCGTCGGCGCGCTCGGAGCTGGTCTGGAGCCAGCGGGAGCAGCCGGACGGGCGGCAGGACGGCGTCGGCTTCTTTGTGTCCGGGCGACTATCAGTTTGCCCGCCGCTGGTTCGCCGGCGCGCGCCTCGATCAGTCCGACCGGCGCCGACGCGGCAGGACTTGCGCGACAAAGGCGGCTCGGTGTTTCTGACCTACTGGCCGAGCGAGTTCAGCCAGGTCCGCGGCCAATACCGGAGGACCGCGTACGCGCGACGGCCCGACGGCGAACGAGTTCCTGTTCCAGTTCCAGTTCTCGATTGGGCGCACGGCGCCCATCCGTTTTAGCCACGAACGCACGCAAAGCACGAAGGTCACCTTATGAAACCGTAAATATCTCGCAGTTGCGATCGCCATGCTGCTCGTTTCGGCGGGCTCCGCGCGGGCGCAGGGCAAGTTGAACGTGATGACGACGACCGAAGATCTGGCGGCCATTGCCGGCGAGGTCGGCGGCGACCGCATCGACGGTCGACTCGATCAGCGCGCGGATATCAGGATCCGCACTTCGTCGAAGCGAAGCCGAGCTTCATCCTGAAGCTCCAGCGCGCCGACCTGCTCGATCGTCGTCGGCCGCGAGCTGGAGATCGGCTGGCTGCCGCCGCTCATCCAGCAGAGCCGGAACGCGAAGATCCAGCCGGGCGCCGACGGGTATCTCGACGCCTCGCTGCAGCGCGCAAGATTCTCGACATTCCGCAGGGGCAGGTCACGCGGGCGATGGGCGACGTGCACCCGCTCGGCAACCCGCACTACTGGCTGGATCCGGAGAACGGCAAGGTCATCGCCACGCGACGATCGCGGCCAAGCTGACGGAGCTCCGGCCGCAACGACAAGCGCCTATTTCGATCAGCGGCTGGCCGACTTCACGTCGCGTCTGCTGACGCGCGAGAAGCGGTGGCTGGCGATGATGGCGCCGCTACAAAGGCACGAAGGTGGTCACGTACCACCGCTCGTTTCCGAACTTCGCCGAGCGCTTCGGCCTCGACGTCATCGGCTACGTCGAGCCGCGCCCGGGCATTCCGCCGACGCCGCAGCACACGCTCGATCTCGATGAACGAGATGAAGCGGCAGAACGTCAAGCTCGTGCTCGGTCGAGCCGCTATTTCGACCTGAAGACGCCAAACGCCATCGGCCGTGAGACCGGCGCCGAGGTGCTCGTGCTGCCGCCGTCGGTCGGCGGCGTGAAGGAAGTCACGGACTACTTCAAGCTGTTCGACTACGACATCAACCTGCTGATCGAACGCTCGATCAGAAGAACGAGCGGAGCCAACGTAGTGGACACTGATCGATGCTCGCATTTCTGGCGGCGCCCTTCGTCGCCAGCCTCATCCTGACCGGCATTCACGCCTATCTCGGCGTGCACGTCGTCGAGCGCGGCGTGATCTTCGTCGATCTCGTCGCTCGGCGCAGATCGCGGCGCTCGGCGCGACGATCGCACATGCTGCTGCCAGTCTCGGGGGCGACCCGCACGCGCTCGTCGTCTACTGGATCAGCCTGGCGTTCACGTTCATCGGCGCGCTGCGTGTTCTCGACGATTCGAGGCCATCGCGCGCGCATTCCGCAGGAAGCGATCATCGGCATCTGCTACGCGGTGGCGTCGGCGGCGGCGATCCTGGCGATGAGCAAGGCGACGTCGGAGAGCGAGCATCTGAAGGACATGCTCGTCGGGCAACATCCTCGCGGTGTCGTGGCCGGAGGTCGGCAAGACCGCGCTGCTCTACGGTGCGGTCGGCATCTTCCACTACGTGCTTCCGCCACAAGTTTCTGGCGATCTCGATGGATCCACAGACGGGCCGAGGCTGCAGGGATCTCGATCAGGTTCTGGGACTTTCTCTTCTACGCGTCGTTCGGCTTCGTCGTCACCTCCTCGGTTGCGATTGCGGGCGTGCTGCTGGTGTTCTGCTACCTGATCGTCCCGTCGGTTGCGGCGATGCTGTACGCCGACCACATCGGCAAGCGGCTGGCCATCGGCTGGTCGATGGGGACGATCGTGTCGGCGCTCGGCGTGTATCTGTCGCTGGTCCTCGACTTGCCGACCGGCGCCGACCATCGTCTGCACGTTCGGGCTGGCGCTGGCGATCATGGCCGCCGCCCGGCCGCTCCTTCTACCCCGCCGTGTGGCTCACTGAGGATGCGCTGCCGCCAGTGCGGAACCGAGATCGCCGACAAGGCCCTGATCTGCTACCGGTGCGGGACGGCGACGACCGAGGCGAAGTTCAAAGCCCCGCCCGCATCGGGGCGCAGGCGGTCGCGCCGGACGTTGGGCTACACCGTTGCGCTCGTGCTGTTCGTCCTGCTGGTGATCCTGCTCCTCCTGGCGCGCTCCGGCTGGCCCAGTGATAAACTCAGCGCGTTACCGGTCGTTGACATCACAGTTGACAGTCAGCAGGCAGTTGACTGTCAATCGTCGATGTTAACTGTCAACCTCGCCGTCAACTGTCAACTGTCAACTGTTAACTTCTCCTGTGTCACTGATCCCCTCGATCCGTCACGACTGGTCGGTCGCCGAAATCGAGGACATCTACACGGCGCCGCTGCCGGATCCTCGTTTTCACGCGCAGAGCGTCCATCGCGCGCGGTATCGCGCCCGACGAGGTGCAGGGCTGCATGCTGCTCAGCATCAAGACGGGCGGCTGCCCGGAGGACTGCGCGTACTGTCCGCAGTCCGCGCATTACCGGACGGACGTCGCTCGAACCGATCTGCTGAGTCTCGCCGAGGTGACCGACGCCGCGACGCGGGCGCGCGAGCAGGGCGCCACGCGGTTCTGCATGGGCGCAGCGTGGCGCGAGGTCGCCGGACGGCGCGCCGTTCGAGCGCGGTCCTCGACATGGTCCGCGCGCGTGCGAGCGCTCGGGATGGAGGCGTGCTGCACGCTCGGCATGCTGACGCAGGCGCAGGCGCGACGCGCTGGCGCGGCGGGGCTGACGGCCTACAACCACAACCTCGACACCTCGCCCGAGTTCTACGGCCAGATCATCACGACGCGCGCACTACGAGCGAGCGGCTCGACGACCCTCGCGCGCGTGCGCCGGGCCGGCATCACGGTGTGCTGCGGCGGCATCATCGGGATGGGCGAAGACCGGCGGCGTGCGCTACCGGCTGCTCCAGCCAGCTGGCGGCGCTCGATCCGCACCCGGAAAGCGTGCCCGTCAACCTGCTCGTGACGCGTGCAGGGCACGCCGCTCGGCGGATCGTGCCGGCCGAGGATCCGCTCGAGCTGGTGCGCACCATCGCGACGGCGCGCATCCTGATGCCCGGGCGTTCGTCCGGCTGAGCGCCGGCCGCCTCTCGCTCTCCGATGAGGCCCAGGCGCTTGTGTTTCATGGCGGGCGCCAACTCAGTGTTTCTGGGCGACCAGTCTGCTGACCACGCCGAATCCGGGGCCGACGCACGATCGACAGCTCCTGGATCGTCTGGGCATGCGGCTGACCACCGGAGTCGCGGCGGCGACCACGCATGCGCCGGGATAGTCCGCTCGAGCAGCGCGATTCGCGCCCGCCTCGCGCGCCCTGGACGCGAACGGGCTCCTGCGAACGCTGCGCCAACCGGCCGGAGTCGATCTGCTCCTCGAACGACTATCTCAGCCTGTCGAAGCACCCGGTCCTCGCAACGCAGGCTCATCGAGGGCGCCGTGCGCGGCAGGCTGTCGGCAGCACCGGATCGCGTCTGCTGCGCGGGGAGCGCGCATGCGTTCGCGGAGGTCGAGCGCCGCTTCGCCGCGTTCAAGGGCGCCGAGCAGGCGCTGTATTTTTCGAGCGGGATACCTGGCGAACATCGGCGTGCTTGACGACGCTGGCCGAGAGCCGGCGACGTCATCTTCTCGGACGCAGCGCAATCACGCCAGCCTCATCGACGGCATGCGGTTGTCGGCGCGCCCGCGCTGCCGTGTTTCCACCACGACGATGTCCGGCGGCTGGCGCGCGCTGCTTGCCGGTTCATCCGAGAGCGGGCGTGCGCTTCGTCGTCGTCAGAGTCGCTGTTCAGCATGGACGGCGACGTGCCGCCGCTTGCCGAGTATGCGGCGCTCTGCCGATCCTCTGGCGCGGTGCTCGTCGTGGACGAGGCGCACGCCGTCGGGCATCTACGGCGGGGGCGGCAGCGGGCTGATGGAAGCGGCCGGCCTCGATCATGACGTCTGCATTTCCATCAATACGGCAGGCAAGGCGCTCGGGGTCGCCGGCGCGTTCGTCGCGGGGCCCGGCCTGGGCCGTCGACTATCTCGTCCAGCGCGCGCGGCCTTTCGTGCTTCTCGACCGCGCCTCCGCCGGCGCTGGCCGATGCGCTCGACGCGAGCCTGACGATCGTGGCCGAGGAACCTGAACGACGGGCGCGGTTGGCTGGTCCGGGCGGCGCATGCGCTTCGGGCGGGTCTGGCGGCGGCTGGCATCGGTGCCCGAGACAGCCAGTCGCAGATCGTCCCAATCGTGCATCGGCGAGCAACGACCGCGCCGCTGCCGTGGCGCGCAGGCCATTCAGGCCGAGGCTTCGACGTCGCGCGCCATCCGGCCGCCCAGCGTCCCGCCGGCACGGCGCGCCTGCGCGATGTCGGTCAATGCGGGGCTCTGTCGAATCCACGCTCGACCGGTTCGTCGAGGTGCTTGTCGGCCGCGCTGCGGAGAGTCGGACGTTGCTTCCGCGGCGCTCTTCGTAACCGGCACCGACACCGGTGTCGGCAAGACCGTCGCGTGCGCGGCCCTCATGCACCGGTATCGCAGCCTCGGCTCAGGGCTTGCCCCGGCCGAAGCATCGTGCGTACTGGAAGCCGGTTCAGACCGGCATCGAGCGAGGACGACGACACGGCGGGAAGTCCGCGCGTCTGGGCGGCTTGCCGCCCGCACGAGGTTCTACCGGACGGCGTCCGCTTACGAGCGTCCGCGTTTCGCCGCATCTGGCCGCCCGGCTGAGCGGGCTGACTATCAGCGTCGACGACGCTTCTCGATGCGCTTGCCAAGGAGCCGCCGTCCAGCCGCTGGATCGTCGAGGGCGCAGGCGGCGTCCTGGTCCCCTCAACGAGACGGCAGACGATGGCGAGACCTCATCGGTCGAGACTCGCGCTGCCGGTCCGTCGTCGTCGCGCGCACCGCGCTTGGCACGATCAATCACACGCTGCTGACGCTCGAGGCACTCGCGGCTCGATCGCTCGCCGTCGCCGGCGTCGTGATGGTCGGTGTGACCGAATGTCGACAACCGGCGCGCGATCGAAACGTATGGCGGACGTAGAGTGATCGGCGAGCTGCCGCGGCTCAATCCGCTGACGCCGCGCGCTCGCGCGCTGGGCGGCCTCAGGCCTGGACGCCGCGGGACGGCTGCAGGATGGTGCGGTGAGCGAAAAAGCGGTGAGCCCTCACGCTGATGGCGCGCGATCGCGCCTGCGTGTGGCACCCCTACACGCAGATGCAGACGCGCGCCGCCGCCGCTGCCGATCGTCGGCGGCGAAGGGCGTCTATCTGTACACCGAGGACGGCCGCCGCCTGCTCGACGGGATCTCGTCGTGGTGGGTGAACATCCACGGGCACTCGCACCCGCAGCTGAACGCAGGCGCTGGCCGACCAGGCACGAGCAGCTCGAGCACGTGATCTTCGCCGGCTGCACGCACCCGCCGGCCGTCGAGCTCGCCGAACGGCTGCTCGGCGGTGCTGCCGCCCGGGCTGACGCGCGTCTTCTACTCCGACAACGGATCGACGGCCGTCGAGGTGGCGGTGAAGCTGGCGCGCGCAGTACTGGACGCAATCGCGGGCGAGCCGCGGCGCACGGCGTTCGTCACGCTTGCACCACGCGTATCACGGCGACACGGTCGGCGCGATGTCGGTCGAGCGACGACTCGATCTTCACGCGGGCGTTCGCGCCGCTGCTGTTCGACGTCGCCGCGCGCACGCGCCCTATTGCTACCGCTGTCCGCTCGGTCTGGAGCGGGCGACGTGCCAGATCGAGTGCCTGGGCGAGCCTCGAGCGAGACGCTGGCGCGGCTCGAGCAGCTCGGCGGATCGGTCGCGGCCGTGCTCGTCGAACCGATGCTGCAGGGCGCCGGCGGCATGATCGTGTGGCCGGCGGAGTTTCTTGCCGGCGTGCGCGCGGCTCTGCGATCGCTACGGACGTGCTGATGATCGCCGACGAAGTGCTCACCGGGTTCGGCCGCACCGGGCCGGATGTTCGCCTGCGAGCACGCGTCGGTGACGCCCGACATCATCTGCCTGTCGAAGGCGCTGACCGGCCGGCTACCTGCCGCTGGGCGGCGACCGTCGTCGACCGAAGCCATCTACGACGCCTTCCTCGAGCGACGATCGCGACGAGGACGTTCTTCCACGGCCACTCGTTCACGGCCAACCCGCTGCGCCTGCGCCGTGGCGATCGCGAGCCTCGACCTGTTCCAGGAGAACCGGCGTCGCTCGACCGGGTCGCGTGCTCGAGCACGCAGCTCCGAAGCGGGTCTCGACGCCGCTGCGGACTTGCCGATCGTCGGCGACGTCCGCATTCTCGGCGGCGTCGGAGTCGTCGAGCTGGTCGCCGGCCAAGAAGCGCGGGACAGCGGGCGGTTATCTCGATCAGATCGGTCCGCGCTTGACGTCAGCGTTCCTCGAACGCGGCCTGCTGCTGCGGCCGCTCGGCAACGTGCTCTACGTCATGCCGCCGTACGTCATCACCGAGCCCGAAACCGCCTGGGTCCTGGAACAGGTCAGCGACGTGCTGCAAGCCGAGTCGTTGTCCGCCGGCAGATAAGGCGCGTCCGAACACACAAGATCGCCACGAAGACACGAAGGCCACGACGTCGCACGAACCAGGATTCATACAAGGAGTGTTCTTCGTGTGCTTCTTCGTGTGCTTCGTGGTTCAGGATGCGATAATCATTTCATGCGGATGGAACCGCAGAGGCGACACGGCTCGCAGCGAGTTTGTGGTCAACCATTTGCGTCCTCAGCGATCTCTGCGCTCACGTCTTGGGGTCGCGCTTGCGCTGTGGATCGTGCTGGCGCTCGTGGTCTGGAATGTCGTCTTCGATCGAGGTGCTGGTGGTTGCCGGCCGTCAATATGTCCACGCCGCGACCCGATCGGCGCGGGACTCCGGTCAGCACTTTGCGCGTGGACGACTGGATGCGTCCGGCTGAGCGTCGAGCCTTGTGGATGGCGAGCGGCGCCGCCGTCCTCATCCTGACGTTCGGCGCGGTGGCGTGTGCGTTCGCCGCGCGCTGCGCACTGCGAGACGTCTCGAGTCTCAAGTCTCAGGTCTCAGGTCTGAAGCTCAAGCTGGATCGTCAGGTTTCAGACTTCAGATTTCGTTTCCTGTTTGTAGGTGTTGTGGTTGTACTCGCACCCGCTGATCCATGATTGGAACCCGGACGGCGCCCGTCCGCGCGGAGTCGCCATGCTGGACGACGAGACGCTGCGAGACGGGCTGCGAGTCGCCTTCCGTGCGGACGCCCACCATCGACGAGAAGATCGACATCCTTCAGCGCATGGACGCGCTCGGAATCGACACCGCAAAACATCCGGCCTGCCGGCTGCCGGACCGCAGGTCGCCGCCGACGTCGAGCGTCTGGCGCGGGCGATTGGCGAGCTCCGTCTGCAGAATCGGGCCGAACTGCGCAGCGCGCACGGTGACGGCCGATATCAGACCGATCGCCGAGATTTCCCAGCGGGCCGGGATTGCGATCGAGATGCTGCGCATTCATCGAGGTCGGAGTCCGATCAGGCGGCACACGGCAGGGTGGACGCTCGAATTTCTGCAGAAGACCACCGAGGACGCGATTAGGGTTGCGCCGTTGGCGAAGGGTTGAAGGTGTTGTACGTCACGGAGGATACGACACGCGCGGATCCTGAATCGCTGAGTGAGCGCGCTCTTACGACCGCGCTCCGGTCCGGCAGCGCATCGCGGTTGTGCATTGCCGATACGGTCGGCCATGCGCACGCCGGCGGGCGCCTTCGCGGTCGTGCGTTATGATGAAAGAGCCCTCGCCGAGCTGGGATCGGACGCGGGCATCGACTGGCACGGGCATTCGGATCGCGGGTTCGGCGTGGCGTCGGCGCTGGCGGCGCTCGAAGCCGGCGCCACCGGCTGCACAGCTCTGCGCTCGGCATCGGGGAGCGGTCCAGCAACACGCCGATGGACCTGTTGATGGTGAACCTGGTGATGATGGCTACGTATCGACCGCGATCTGAGGACCCTTCCGGCATATTGCGAAGCCGTGTCGCGCGCGTGCCGACGTGCCGATCCCGGCCAATTACCCCGTGGTCGGCGCCGATGCGTTTCGCACATGCGGCGACCGGGGTGCATGCGGCTGCCGTCATGAAGGCGTTCCGCGCAAACAGGGATCGCGCGCTGATGGACGCCGTCTACGCAGCGGTGCCGGCCTCTCGTCAGGGCGCGAGCAGAGATCGAGGTCGGACCCCTCTCAGGCCGCTCGAACGTCGTCTTCGGCTCGAACCGCCGCAGTCTTCCCGTGACCGACGAAACGGTCGAACGATCTTCGCAGCGGCAAAAGCCTCGAGCCGCACGCTCGCGCACGACCAGATTCTGGAGCTGATCCAGAGAGCGGGCTCTCTGACCGACGACAGACACGAACGCGACACAAAGGGACAGGAAGTCATGAAGCCTGCTCCGTGCCTTCGTGGCTCAAAGCACTCTTTAGTCTAATCCAGACGGGCCAGTCCTGAGCGGCACGGTACGACACGACAGTCCGAGCATCACGGTCAACATCCACTCGAGAGGTCGGCCGAGTCGGCGCCATGCGCTCGGATAACTGTCGGACTTCCCTAATCACTACTCGAGCCAGGACTAGCCACGAAGACACGAAGGACATGAAGGAAATCCCAGGTCGAAGAGTCTTCGTGCTCGTTACGTGACTTGTGGCTTCACGGCGATTCTTTGGCGGCGTGAGCCAGCGCCTCGATGTTCGGCAGGGCGGCCAGCAGGGACGTCACCCACAACCTGGAGGCTGCGCGCGCTGACCGCGGTCGAGCGTGTCGCCAATATGCCGCATGCAGGGGCATATTCGAGGTCGATGAGGTCCACGGCAGGAACGCCCGCCTCGATGAACGGCAGGTGGTCGTCCTCGATCGCCGGTCGGCTCCGGACGTAGGTAGTCGCCCAGTTTCTCGCGCCGGCCGCGTCCAGATGATGTCTGTCAGCCAGCGCGTCGATTCAGGTCGCGCTTCATCCGCGGATCGCGGTCGGCCACCATGTCCACGAGGCGATCATGGCCCGCAGTGAGCGGCAAAGAACCGTCGTGCGTCCGGTTTCGACGTAATGCCGGCTGCCGTATGTCCGGTCGTCGCCCTGCCACTGGATCACGGCTTCCTCTCCGTCGAGGAACAGCAGCTCCATCGTCAACGCGTTCTTCCGTGCTCTTCAGCGCGCGCGAGCTCGATCGAGCACGGCCGCGCTCGACCCGCCGTCGTTGGCGCCGAGGAAGCGAATATCGTCGAAGCGCTTGGTGTCGTAGTGTCCGCCGACGACGAGGTCGATCTCTTGCGGGCGCCTGGAATGGTGGCGATCAGGTTGACCATGCGGACCGCTCCGGCGCGGTGTCACGCCCGTCCACGCCTGCTCGACGAATGGGACGCCGGCCGACGCCAGCTGCTTCTCTGATGTATGCGCGCGATTGCTCGATCGCCGCCAGCCAGCCGGCCGTGGTCCCAGGGACACGAGCTGCGCGCAGATGCTCCCATGCCCTGTTTGAATCAAACGAGGCGGCCGCCGGCGTCTGCAGCACGAGGGCGAGAACGAGATGAGCCCGAAGCATTTAGTATCTGGTATTGGGCAATCTGGTATTGATCCAGATCACCAGATCCTTAACCGCGCTGGTCCCGGGGACGTAGTCCCGCGCCGGGGGCCGATGTAGATCTGGCGCGGCCGGGCGCTGATCTTCTGCTCGGGGTCGAGCAGCATTTCCTCCCACTGCGCGATCCAGCCGGCCGTGCGCGGGATGGCGAAGAGCACCGGGAACATCTCGATCGGGAAGCCCATCGCCTGGTAGATCAAGCCCGGAGTAGAAGTCGACGTTCGGATAGAGCTTGCGGCGTGACGAAGTACTCGTCCTGCAGCGCGATGCGCTCGAGCTCGAGCGCGATCTCGAGCAGCGGATTCTTGCCGGTCACCGCGAACACCAGGTCCGCGATCCGCTTGATCACCTTCGCGCGCGGGTCGTAGGACTTGTAGACGCGGTGGCCGAATCCCATCAGCCGGCTGTGCGCCTCGCCGGACTTCACCTTCTTGATGAACTCGGGCACCTTCGATCGACCGAGCCGATCTCGTTGAGCATGCGGAGCACCGCCTCGTTGGCGCCGCCGTGCAGCGGTCCATACAGCGCGGCGGCCGCGCCGGCCAGCGCCGAGTACGGATCGACATGCGAGCTGCCGATCGTCCGCATCGTCGTCGTGCTGCAGTTCTGCTCGTGATCGGCGTGCAGGATGAAGAGGACGTCGAGCGCGCGCGCGAGCACCGGGTTGGGCTGATATTTCAGCTCGGTCATCTTGAACAGCATGTTCAGGAAGTTGCCGGCGAAGCTCAGATCGTTGTCCGGGTAGACGTACGGGCGGCCGATGCTGTGGCGGTACGCATAGGCGGCGATGCTCGGCACCTTCGCGATGAGCCGGTGCGTCTGCCGCAGCCGCGAGTCTCTTGTCGAAGATGTTCTTCGCGTCGGGGTTGAAGCGTCGACAGCGCGCCGACGGTGCTCAGGAAGATGCCCATCGGGTGCGCGTCGTACTGGAAGCCCTCCATGAACTTCTTGATGTTCTCGTGGAGCATCGTGTGGTGGGTGATCTCGCTGCGTCCACGCCTGCGAGCTGCGGTCGCAGTCGGCAGCTCGCCGAACAGAATCAGGTAGGCCGTCTCGAGGTAGTCGCTGTGCTCGGCGAGCTGCTCGATCGGGTAGCCGCGATAGAGCAGGATCGCCCTTGTCGCCGTCGATGTAGGTGATGGCGCTCCGGCAGTTCGCCGTGTTCATGAACGCCGGGTCGTACGTCATCAGCCCGAAGTCCTCGGCGTCCGTCTTGATCTGCCGGAGGTCCATGGCGCGGATCGTGCCGTCCTGCGATCGGCAGCTCGTAGCTCTTCCCGGTGCGGTTGTCGGTGACGGTCAGCGTGTCGGCCATAAGGGACTTGAGAGCCTCGGGAGGCCATGCGCAGAGCGTGCGACGCCCTTCGCGTGTTGACGACCGAGCATTATAGGTGCGTTCGGGCCCGGGATGCCACGCAGCGATCCTGGGCTCACCCATCGGCGGGAAATCCCTCCCGCTCCGCAGTCCGTCCAGGGTCGAGCCTTGCAGGAAGTAGAATCAGTGGACGCATCGAGCCGAAGGCCTCCGGGCCGCGACCGACATTTCAGAAGGAGCGATTGACCATGAAGCGAAGCGCCAGTGCCGTATGGAAGGGTGGACTCCAGGATGGCCAAGGGACCGTCTCAACGGAGAGTGGCATCCTGTCCGGAGCCCCCTATAACTTCAAGATGCGGTTCGAGAACGAGAAAGGCACGAATCAGAGGAACCCGTGGCGGCGGCCCATGCCGCCTGCTTCTCCATGGCGCTGTCGAAAATTCTGGCCGATGCCGGATGACACCGGAAAGCATCGACACGAAAGCCACCGTGAGCCTGACAAGGGCGACGCGGGATTTTCGGTGACCTCGTCTCACCTGGACACGACGGTCACGATCCCGAACGCGAACAAGGCCGCCTTCGACGAAGCGGTCCAGAAGGCCAAGGCCGGCTGCCGATCTCCAAGCTGCTGAACGCGACGATCACGCTGGACGCGAAACTCATCTAGAGAACTCAAAACTGAAAACGGAGAACTTAGAAGGACTGAGACGCCTCGCCCGAGGCTGGAGCGCCCAGTCCTTTTAACTTTCAGTTTTCAGTTTTGAAGCTTTCCTAAGCGCCCTCCGGGCGTGATGGCGCACGTCGCGGGCCGAGACGATGAAGATGACGTCCTCGGCGACGTTCGTGGCGTGGTCGCCGATGCGCTCGAGGTGGCGCGACACGAGAATCAGGTCGAGCGCCGGCTCGATCGTCGACGGATCCTGGAGCATGTAGGTGAGCAGCTCGCGGAAGATCTGCGTCTTGAGCGCGTCGAGCGTGTCGTCCTCGTTGAGCACCTGCTGCGCCAGGTCGGTGTCGCGGCGGACGAAGGCGTCGAGCGCGTCGCGCAGCATCGTCTGGGCGATCGAGGCCATGCGCGGGATGTCGATCAGCTTCTTGACCGGCGCGTGCGACGCATAACGGCGCGCCGCCTCGGCGATGTTGACCGCCAGGTCGCCGACCCGCTCGAGATCGGTGTTGATCTTGACGCGCTGCCACGATCGTGCGCAGGTCGGCCGCCATCGGCTGATACAGCGCCAGCAGCGTGAAGCAGCGGTTGTCGATCTCGATGTGCAGCGCGTTGAGCGGCTCGTCGCCCGGCGAGCGACGCGGTCGATCAGACTCGTGGTCGCGATCGACGAGGCCCTTCACGGCCAGGCGCACGTTTTCCTCGGCGAGCCCGCCCATTTCGAGCAGCCGCGCTCTTGAGCTGCTCGAGCTCCTCCTGGAAATGCCGGACGACGCTGTTCCATCGTGGCGGTCACTATCCGAACCTTCCCGTGACGTAGTCCTCGGTCAGCTTTCTCGGACGGAGCCGTGAAAATCTTGTCGGTCCTGCTCGCATTCGATCGAGCTTGCCGAGCCAGAAGAACGCGGTGACGTCCGAGACCCGCGCGGCCTGCTGCATGTTGTGCGTCACGATCACGATCGTGTACCGCGTCTTGAGCTGGTAGATCAGCTCCTCGATGCGCTGCGTCGCGATCGGATCGAGCGCCGACGCCGGCTCGTCCATCAGCAGGATCTCGGGCTCGACCGCCAGCGCGCGCGCGATGCACAGCCGCTGCTGCTGGCCGCCCGAGAGCGACAGCGCCGAGGTGTGCAGCCGATCGCTGCACCTCGTCCCAGAGCGCCGCCGCCTTCAGGCTCGCCTCGACGCGGCCGCGCAGCTCTTCGCGCGAGCCGCGCCATGCCGGTTGATCCGCAGGCCGTAGGCGACGTTGTCGAAGATCGACTTCGGGAACGGGTTCGACTTCTGGAACACCATGCCGACGCGCCGCCGCAGATCGACGACGTCGACCGACGGCGCGTAGATGTCCTGGCCGTCGATGCTGATCGACGCCTTCGACGCGCGCGCCCGGGATGATGTCGTTCATCCGGTTCAGCGAGCGCAGGAACGTCGACTTGCCGCAGCCCGACGGTCCGATGAACGCCGTCACCTGGTTCGGGAACACCTTGAGGTTGATGTCCGTCGAGCGCCTTCTGGGCCCGTAATAGAAGTTCATGCCCGTGACATCGATTTTCGCGGGCGGCGGCGTCATCGGGGCGGGCGGCGCAGACGCCTGCTCTGGGGACGCGAGGGCTCGAGCGTCAAGCAGCATCTGCTTCAGCCTATCAAAGGCCCGGTGGACGCTGACGTTTCGCTGGTGTTAAATCGCCGCAACGTTCCAATCGCTTGGGCCCCATCGCCCTATCGCGGGGGGCCGGAAATGCCAGAGAGGCCCCTGTTTGCACGGCGCGAGCCCCTGGAAGACCCATCCAGTCGTGGCTCCAGGTTCCCTTGTTGATTGAACTGTTCGGCTGCGGACACCATGATCGCGGGCCCTTGGCCAGCCGCGTCCTGGCGAGGAGGGCGGCCGGGCCTACATTTACGTATCGAATGCGCCACTAGCGACAACGTTGCGACATTTCGTCCAGCCGCCCAGGCCCTCGCTCGGGATCACCGCCTGCCTCACGGTTTCGGTCTCGTCATTCTCTACAAACTTGTCCGATGAAAACACAAATCTGAGCAAAATGTCGAGCGTCCTCTCTCTCGGCTGCTCCACGTGAATCGTGCGAAACTGTCGATATTACTGAGCAAATGTCGTCGCTTTCGACGAAATGGGCCGAGAGCCGCCGCGGCGTTGATTTTCTGCGGTTCACCGATGACTCGACGCGAACGGCCCTCGGAGGCTGCGCCTCGAACAGCGGCTGGTGCTGGAAGCCGCCCTCGTGGCGCCAGTTGGCTTGTGACCGGAGAACTCTGGCATCCGCGCTGGTTTTCTCGCTAGTGTCCCGAGTCAGAAATTGTCCTTCCAGGGAGCCGATTGTGCGGCCGAACAAGAGCTTCCCGTCTCAACAAGGAGAAGAGCCATGAGGTTCCCGCGATGTTAGCCGAAGCGATTCAGACGATCCGGCGTTCTCGATGTCAAGGGCGCCAGGGCCGAACACCGCGCGCGTCGGGGACGACTTTGGCAGCCTCGTGTTCAACGACGGAAGTCGCAGCAGACGCGGTTGCCGACGCCGATTTATCACGCGCTGCGCCGGACGATGACACACGGCGAGCCGCTGGATCCGTCGGTGCGCCGGACGCGGTGGCGTCGGCGATGAAGGAGTGGGCGGTCGAGCACGGCGCGCACGCACTACACGCACTGGTTCCAGCCGCTGACGGGCATCACGGCCGAAAAGCACGACTCGTTCCTGAATCGCCGACCGACGCGACGGCAAGGCGGTCGCTGGAGTTCTCCGGCAAGGAACTGGTCGCGGGCGAGCCCGACGCGTCGAGCTTCCCGTCCGGCGGCATGCGCTCCACCTTCGAAGCGCGCGGCTACACGGCGTGGGATCCGACGAGCCCGCCGTGGCTGCTGAAGAGCGGCGGCGCCGTCGACGCTGGTGATTCCGACGGCGTTCGTGAGCTGGACCGGCGAGACGCTCGACAAGAAGACGCCGCTGCTGCGCTCGATGGAAGCGCTGTCGCAAGCAGGCGGTCCGCGTGCTGAAGCTGTTCGGCTCGACGGCCGAGCGCGTCGTGCACGACGTGCGGCCCGGAGCAGGAATATTTCCTGATCGACCAGCATTTCTATCTGTCGCGGCCGGATCTCATCAACGCGGGCCGCACGCTGTTCGGCGCCAAGCCGCCCAAGGGCCAGGAGCTCGAGGATCAGTAATTTCGGCGCGATCGCCGACCGGGCGATGGCGTTCATGTCGGAGGTCGAGACGGAGCTCTACAAGGTCGGCGTGCCGGTGAAGACGCGCCACAACGAGGTGGCGCCGAGCCAGTATGAGATCGCGCCGGTGTTCGAGAACGCGAACCTCGCCACCGATCATCAGATGATGACGATGGAGACGATGCGGCGCACGGCGCCGAAGTACGGCCTGGCGTGCCTGCTGCACGAGAAGCCGTTCGCGGGCGTCAACGGCTCGGGCAAGCACCTCAACTGGTCGATGAGCGACGACGAGGGGCACAACCTCCTGAGCCCGGGCGCGAACACGCACGACAACCTGCAGTTCCTGGTGTTCTGCACCGCGGTCCTGCGCGCGGTCAACAAGTGGCAGGGGCTGCTGCGCGCGAGCATCGCGAGCGCGGGCAACGACCACCGGCTCGGGCGCCAACGAAGCGCCGCCGGCGATCCTGTCGGTGTTCCTCGGCGACATGCTCACCGACATCTTCGAGCAGATCGAAAAGGGCGGCGCCAAGTCGACCAAGCAGCGGCGGCATGCTCGACACCGGCGTCATGGTGCTGCCGAAGCTGCCGCGCGACGCGGGCGACCGCAACCGCACGAGCCCGTTCGCCTTCACCGGAAACAAGTTCGAGTTCCGCGCGGTGTCGTCGAACCAGAGCATCGCGCTACCCGAACATCGCGCTCAACGTCGCGGTGACCGAGTCGCTCGACTACATGGCCACCGAGCTCGAGAAGGCTGATCAAGGGCGGCAAGTCGCTCGAGCAGGCGGTCGGCCGCGCTGCTGCCGAAGGTGATCAAGGAGAACAAGCGGATCATCTTCAACGGCAACAACTACTCCGAAGGAGTGGGAGAAGGAAGCGGGCAAGCGCGGGCTGCTCGAACCTGAAGAACACGGTCGGACGCGCTGCCGCAGCTCGATCACGAAGGACGTCATCGAGCATGTTCGAGAACATACAAGAGTCTCAACGAGCGCGAGCTGCACGCGCGCTACGAGATCATGGTCGAGACCTACAACAAGACCGTGAACGTCGAAGGGCAGCTGATGGTGCTGATGGCGAACCGCTACATCCTGCCGGCCGCCTTCGATTACCAGAAGCAAGTGGCGCAGAGCGTGTATCGGCGGTGAAGGCGGCGGGCGGCAAGTCGACCGACCAAGAAAGCCCGACCAGATCACAACCCTCAACGACGAGCTGCGCCCACGGACAAGCTCCAGAAGGTCCTGGCTCACGAGAGCAACGGAACGGCCGCAGCACGCCAAGCACATCGGGACAGCGTCATCCCGCGATGACGGCGCTGCGCGACACGCGATGCGCTCGAGTCGCATCCCGCACGACACGTGGCCGCTCCACGTATCGCAGATGCTCTTCATCAAATAGGGCGCGGAAGGGGCAGTGAAGGGCAGGAAGGGCAGGAGGGGCAGGAGGGGCAGGCGCTCGCTCGAGTCGCAGTCTCTAAGTCTGGCAGAGTGAGACTCAGACTTGAGGATTGAGACTCTGGCGAGTGTGGGGCTACCGAGCCACGGTCTCCGGTTTTCTCCACCGGCTCGAGGAACGCGGCCACCTGCTTCCTCAGCTCGTCCTGGATGCGATCGACCGACCGGCGGGCGTCGAGGCCCGGAAGTGGAACTCGTCGCCCATCGAGCGTATGCTCGCGCAGCAGCTTGTTCTGGTAGGTGCGGAAGCTGTCGTAGATGTCGTCGCCGTGCTTGAGGTCCATCCCCGATTCCCAGAAGTCCATGCCGCGCGACTTCGAGGACCCGGCCGATCAGCGTCTTCACGTCGACGTTCAGGTAGAAGACCATGTGCGGCGCGATCGCGAAGCCGTACAGGTTGCGCAGCCACGGCCGATCGACGCCGCGGACGCCGGCCCGCGCCAGCGCCGTGAAGATGTAGCGATCCGACAGGACGACGAACCCGGCCTTGAGCGCCGGGATGATCTCCTTCTCCAGGCGGTCGGCGAAGTCGGTGGCGTAGAGCAGCACGAAGGTCAGCTTGTTGAGCGTGTTGCTCGACTTGGCGAGCTCGATGGTCGGCTGCATCAGCGGCGAGCGGGTCCAGCCGGTCTCGACGACGCCGTAGCCCTTGATCTCGAGCCACTCGCGCAGCAGCTGGATCTGCGTGCTGCGGCCGACGCCGTCGGTGCCCTCGATCGCGATCAGCTTGCCCGGGTAGCCGTCGATCGGCAGATAGGGATGCCGCGGCCGTAGTAGCGGCCGGCCTGGATCCGTCTCCGCTGGCGCGCTCGTCAGGCGCCGGCGCGTCAGACAGACGGGCTCGTCATCGGTGATCTCCACCTGGTCGCGTGATGCAGATGTGCTGCGCGATGACGCTGCCGGACGCAGCCGCTGCTGCTCGGTGATGCTGCCGCCTGGCGTCGACGACTTCCATGCCGAACTCGCTCGACGAGCTGATCATACTCGTCGAGCACCTTGCCCTGGAACAGCGCGGAAGCTCTCGATCGGGTTCGCGCTCCAGCCGAGATCCATGCCCGCCTCGTAGAACTTCAGCTTCACGCGGCGCGCCATCAGCCGGTCGAGCGAGACGTCGATCGGCACGCGGAAGTAGAGCGCGAGATCGGGGCGCACCGCGAAGCTGTACAGCTCGCGCACCCACTGCCGATCGACGCCGCGCGTCACGTCGCGTGCGAACGCGGTGTAGGCGTAGCGATCGGCCAGCACGATCATGCCGGCCTTGAGCGGCGGGATGATCTTGTAGAGCAGCCGATCAGCGAAGTCGGTGGCGTGCAGCAGGCTGAACGTCATCGGGGTCAGCGCGTTCTTCTTCTTGCCGGTCTTTGTCGCCGCCTTCACCAGGGCGGACGAGTTCCATTCGGTGACGAAGACGCGATGGCCCTCGGCGCTCAGCCACTTCGCCAGCAGCGCCAGCTGCGTCGTCTTGCCGGACCCGTCGATGCCCTCGACGACGAACAGCTTGCCCGGATACTCGTGCGGTTGCGTCAGGTTGTTCAACATGATGCGTGCCTGTCTCGCTGACCGTCCGACTTCGAAGCGGACGGTTTCCGGTCAGTCCGTTCGAATGGCGCGGCGTGGCGCGTCGCGGCCCAGAGCTCGAGCTCGGCGTCGCCCGACGTGCGCAGCTGCAGCAGGTCGTCGTCGCCGCGGTCGTGGAGCTCGATGCCGGTGATCGCTTTGCGCGTGGCTGCGATCGAGGCTCTCGGCGAGACGCAGCATCGCCGCCAGCGTCCGGACGGTCCGGCGCGTGCGGCGCCGGCAGATCCGCGAAGCCGTCGTGGCGGCGCTTCGGCGTCGCCCGGCGGTGATAGCGCGCGACCAGCGCGATCGTCTCGATTTCGTCGGGCTCGAAGCCGCGCAGGTCGCCGTTCTTCACGAGATAGTACAGTGCTTGTGGTGCCCTTCGTAGCTGATGAGGACGCCGATGTCGTGCAGGATCGCCGCGTATTCCGAGCCATTCGCGCTCGCGATCGGTGAGGCCGTGGATCGCGCGCGTCTGGTCGAAGAGCGCCGATCGCCAGGCGCGCGACGTGCTGCGAGTGATCCGGCCAGTAGTTGCAGCGCTCGGCGAGCTCGAACACGCTGCGGCGCCGGACGTCGGGATAGCCGGTCGGCCTGCGCGATCTCCTTGCGGTGCCGGGCGATGTAGTCGAGCACCAGCCCTTCACGCAGCGACAGATCGCAGAGCGTGATCTCGCTCGGCGCCGAGGCGGCGCAGGAGCTCGTCGAGGAGGATCGCGCCGGCGACCGCGAGGTCCGGCGCGCCGCGGCTCGAGCCCGGGACGCGCAGCCGCTTCTCGAGATCGAGCGCGACGGCATCCTTGCGCACGCTGGCGGATCTGCCTTGGCCGGGAATGCGGCGGTTGCGCAGCGGCGCGCTCCGGCGCGTGCGCCATCGGCCGCGGACGCGACCGTGCCGAGGCTGAGGATCGTGCCCGACGTGCCGATGACGCGGTCGAAGCCGGCGCCGCGCGATCTCGTCGAGGTAGCTCGCCGATCTCGGCATCGATATGCCGCACGCAGGCGTGCGCTCGTCGCGCGGCGTCGAGCGGGTCGGTCTTGACGAACCGCTCGGTCAGCCGGATGACGCCGAGCTTGAAGCTGCGGCCCAGCTCGACCGCGGGGCCCGCTGCCCCGCGTGACCTCGACGCTGCCGCCGCCGATGTCGATGACGACGACGGCGTCCCCGGTGACGCTCGACCCGTATCGGCCGCCAGGTGGATCAGCCGCGCCTCTTCGGTTCCCGAGATGACCCGGGGGCGGATGCCCGTTTGCTCGGTCGATCGGCCTGCAGGAATTCGCCGCCGTTCTCGGCTTCGCGGGTGGCGCTGGTCGCGACGGCGATGATTTCGTCTACTTTGTGCGATTCGGCCAGACGCCGGAACTTCGAGAGCACCTGCAGGGCCGCGTGCATGGCCTCCGGGGTGAGCGCCCGGCCGTCAGAGCCCACCGGCACCCAGAGCCGGACCATTTCTTTCGCGGTCGATGACCTCGAAGGACAGATCCGCGCGGACGCTGCACGACGATCATGTGGATGCGAGTTGGTTGCCGATGTCGATGGCGGCAATTCGCATCACAGTTGAGCTTGCGGCGAGTTGACCAGTATAATCAAGGCTTCCCTCCCATATCATGCCGTTAAGCTGACTCGACGTTACGACCTCCTGAGGGCCCGCATCGACAGATTTACACGGATGTTACCTGGCGCCGCCAGAAGGCGACGGCTACACGCGATCCATGGTGCGCGGGCCGCGCCGCGCAGGCTTCGGGAGCTGCTGCCCATGCTCCAGCTCGACCATGACGAATCCACCCGCAAGCTCGAGCGCCGGTTCCGCAAGGTGACGAGACGCCTGGGTCCGGTGCGCGAGATGTTTCTTCGACGTTCTTCGCCCCTGATAGACGAGTCGCGCTGAATCTCGCCGGGGCGGGGAACGCGCTGTTGAAGCATGTCGCGGGGCGCGGCCCGTGGCTCGCGCGTGGCGCGGCGTGCAGTGGTCACGTCGCCGGCAAAAACCGCCGTGGCTGAGTTCTGCGCCAAGCCTGAGCCGGAAGCTGGAGAATGCCGCGAAAATCCTGGAAAAAGCGGATACCCGCCGAGCTCGCGCGGGTGGCAGTGGTGCGTGGAGGCGAGATGCCGCAGGTGGCCCGGCGCTCCGTACGGCCATCGACGCAGCCGGAGCGGTCTATCTCCCCGGAACGGCTGCATCGCGGTCCGCATCGCGCTCAAGAAGCTGGCAAAGTACGGTGTCGAGCTGTGGCTCGAAGCCGGAGGCCCGGCGGAGAATGCCGATCTGCGCCGGCTGAAGCGGAGCCAGGAATTGCTCGGAGACCTGCACGACCGCGCAGCACGTCCTGATCACGCACGTGCGTCGCGAACAGGCGGCTCCTCGCTCCTTCCGGAGATCGCTCCGCCCGACAACGCAGCGGTGCGGCGAGCTGCTCGACGCGCTGGGATCACCTCGCTCGAGAACACCTGCGCCGCACCCTGCACGCCCGCCACAGCCTGGGATCGCGCGGTGCTCATCGCCCTGTGCGAGGATCGGTTTGCCACTCGCCCGGATCGAGTGAGGCTGCGCGGCGGGCTGGATAATGCTGAAACTCTGAAGTCTGAAATCCGAAGTCGGAAGTCTGAGAGGTTCGGGTTTCAGCATTCAGGATTTTCGCGAGATCAACGAATGCCTGACCTTTACGCGAGCGTGGCCCGATCTCGCCACGGCGCTGCCGAATGAACGCCGGGCGATGCCTAGCAAATATCGCAACTGAACGAAGTAATAC
>ERZ1370068.998-contig-10911_pt1 | contig 33105 bp, 61 predicted proteins | sample MGYA00561227_ERZ1370068 | MGnify/ENA primary metagenome ERZ1370068 (study PRJEB38410, sample SAMEA6850437) | metagenome | study: Metagenomic assessment of the ecological functions of the soil: analysis of the soil microbiota associated with the...
AGCACTTCGTTCAGGACGTATTGCTTCCTGGATCCGCCGCATGTTCCAGATCGGAGTGCAGCTCCGCCGCGAGCGCGGCGCAAAAGATCTTCGGTTTCTCAATCGGCAGCGGAGTCGAACCGCCCGACGCAGTAATCGCCGCGCTAGCCCGCATCGTCGCGGAAGTCGCCACTCACAGTTACGTATACCGAACGCCAGCTACCGGAGGTTCGCGCCACCATGGCGCACGCCGGCTCGCCGAGCGCTCCGGCATCCCGTTCACCGGGACGACATCCTGACAGGGCCGCGCGGGAGCCATCAACGCACATCTCAAAGCCATCCCTCGACCCGGCGACGAGGTGATGGTACTCGCCCCGTACTTCCCCGAATACCGCTTCTACATCGAGAACCATGGCGGCCGCATGCGTGCACGGTGGAAGACCGAGCCAGCAGTTTCAGCCCGACCCCGCGCCGCATCGCCTGCCGCCGCTCACCGCCGCGCACCCGTGCCGCTGCATCCTCAATTCGCCCAACAATCCCACCGGCGTCATCTACAGCGAGACCGTGCTGCGCGGCGGTCAATCGGTCCTGCCGGATCCCGTCTCGTGATCTGCGACGAACCGTACCGTCCGCTCACGTTCGATGGAGCGGTCACGCCGGAAGCGCGTCGCGCGATCTTCGACCGTGCCGTGATTGCCTGGAGCTGGTCGAAAGCCATGGCGATCCCGGGGAGCGCATCGGGTACCTCGCGCTGCCGCCGCACCTTCCGGAATCGCTCAACTGCGCGGCGCATGCACCGTGGCCAACCGCATTCTCCGGGTTCATCAACGCTCCCGGCGATCTGGCAGTGGGTGTGTGGCCGCCCGGACGCCACCGTGGACGTGCGCCCAATATCAGGCGAAACGCGACCTGCTCTGCGACGGGCTGCAATCCATGGGCTACGGCGCCCCGCCCCCAGGGCACCTTCTACACGTCTGGGCCAGGACGCCGATCCCCGACGACATCGCCTTCATCGGCCTGCTGCAGCAGGAGGGGCATCCTGGCGGTCCCGGGCATCGGTTTCGGCCGCCAGCGGGCTACATGCCGCCTCTCGCTGACGATTACGCGGGACGAGAGATCGTCCGCTCGCTGCCAGGTTTCGAACGGGCGATCGAAGAAAGGTGCGGGCAGACGCTTTCGTCGTGCCAACTCCATCCGTACTGTTTAGGCAGCACGATGCCGTGCGCCTTGGCCTGCGCTAGCTGCATCTTCCAGCGCCTGCTTGCACCAGCGGCATTGCCCGGCTCCCGCCGCAGCGCGTCGCGCATTTGCGAAACTCCTTCCTGCCCATTTCCCCAGCTTTCAAAAGCGCTGCCGCGCAGGTTCAACCGCATCCCACGTGGTCGGGCAGCAGAGTCCAACGCAGCCCGGTACTTCTCAGCGCAGCGCCGCGCGAACATCGCCAGCCTTTTCGAGCTCCGCGCGCGCGGTTGTTTGATCTCCGTCGCGCTGCCACTAACTTCTGGTCCGCCTCGTCGCGCTGCCGGATCAATTCCGCGAGGCTTCTTCTTTAGCGGCCTCCGCCCGTTCCGACTGTCCATCCTGCCGCAAGGCGCGTTGTAGGTGCGTTGAGCGCCGACTGGTTTTCGGATCGAGGCGAACGCGCACTCATCGAGATGTTCCCGGCCTTCGTGGACCGCCCCGGAGTCCAGCAAACTGGGCTCCCAGACGGGCCTGCGCAACTGGGTTTTGCGGGATCAACTCGACCGACCCGGCGGAAGGCCGTCAATGCGCCCTTGCCATCGGACAAGTTCTTGCGCGCGCCTCGCCCGAGGTCGCTCCAGGCCTCGGCGAAGTCGGGGGCCAACTCGACCGCACAGCTGCAATTCGGAAGCTGCCTTCGCCGCGTCCCGATCCTCACTATGGATTTTGGCCCGCAAGTGAAGTGAGCTTGCGCCGCGTCCGGACGCCGCCCGTACAATCGGATCGCCTGATCCAGGTGTGCGGGACTGCGAGCTGCGCTTCGCCCTGCTGCAGCAGAATGGCCGCCAGGTTCACGCGATGCGCTTGCGCGTGCCGTGGATCGAGGCCCACCGGCGCGTTCGAATTCGGGCCGCGCTTTGGACATCTCGCCGAAGGTGTTATAGGCTTCGCCAGCGCATTGTGCGCCTCGGCCGATTTCGGAAGCAAGCCGGACCGCCTACGCCGAGGTTGCGCAATCGAGTTCCGGCACGCTGCCCGCCTTCCATCAGGAGGCTGCCCAACAGCAGCCGGGCATCGGCGTTACGCGGGTCCGCCTTAATCACATCGCGCAGCAGTTTCACGGCCTGATCCGTAGCTTGCCCTGGGCAACCGAGTTGCCACGCCGAGTTTCGACAGCCGGCTTTTGCGCCAGCTGCAAAATTCAGCGCAGGCGATCGCCAGCAATGCTCGAAACCACGCCGTCGTGTGTTTCATCGTTTCAGAGGTGCGAACCGCTCGGTTCGCGATATTCCCGAGCCTTCCTTCACCCAGATCAACTGGTCCGCCGTAACCTTCGCGAGTCGCTCCATGCGCCCTAGCGGCCACCGGATCTCGATATCCGCCACAGCCGCCGAACCCAGCCCGAGAGTGCAGCCGGCTGTCGTTCACCGACAAGGTAGGACGACTGGCTCGAGTACTTCCTGCACCTGGATTTTATCACCGTAGCGCACGGTTACCCGCGCGCCGATTGCGCTGCGATTCGACTGGACGCCCGTGCAGCTTGATCTTGAGCCAGTGCTGCGCCCGCGTCGACGTCGTTCCGCAGCAGGGATGGCGGCTCGTTGTGGTCGACAATTGACAATGTCCACATCGCCGTCGTTGTCGAAGTCTCCACAAGGCGCAGCCGCGGCTCGAGTGAAGCGCGCTCACACCCGGCCTCCGCCTGCGTCCGAGCAACTCACTCGAACGCGTCCCTTACCCCGGGTTGCCGGAATACCACGCGCGGCGTGATTGTAGTTCTCGCGCACCTCGGGATAGATTCCGCCTGCGGTCACCGCGAAAATATCGGCGTTGCCGTCATTGTCCAGGTCCCGCGACGCCGACACACCAGTGAGCGAACCGCGTTTCCACCGCCAGGCCGGAGGACAAAGCTTGCGTCCGGAAATTGCCCTTGCCGTCGTTGAAGTACACCGCCGGAGTGTCTCCGCGCGAAATGCGTCTTCATCGATGTGAAGATTTCCCGTCCCCACGGATATCGCCCACCGCCCAAACCCATGCCAGGCCTGCGCCATTGCCATCGTCGCTCAGCGCGACTCCATCTCGAGCGCCTGCTCGGTAAACGTGCCGTCGTGATTGTTCGTGGAACATCAGGCTCGGCGGTGGAGTCGCAGGCACGTAGATATCGGGCCACCCATCGATTGCATCCGTGAAGTCCGCGGCGGCAACCAGTCAGTAGCCCGTAGCCGCCGGGCGCTTTTCCGATGCCTGGCAGCTTCGGGTGACATCCGGTGAAGTGCCGTCGCCGTTGTGTGATAGAGCGAGTGGCGGCCGTACGAGATCCGCGCGCGCCGCCGAATCGCCTCCGCGACATTGCGCAGCTCTTCGACTGTCCCGCCGGCGGCACTGAGTTCATGTCGAAGCCGAGGTAGTTGGAAACGAAGAGGTCGAGCCGGCCGTCGCGGTCGTAGTCCACGAAAGCGCATCAGACGCCAAAACGCGCCTGTGCGTTGCGTGACCGGCCTTGCCTTCGTGACGCTCAGTGAACGTGCCGTCCCGTTGTTACGGTACACAGCGCATTCCTGGCCTCAGCCGGTGATGAGAACAGGTCTCTCGAAGCCGTCGTTATTGTAGTCCCCGACCCGTTACGCCGTAGCTGTATCCCGTCCGGAACAGTCCGAAGCCTGTACGGGTGACGTCCGTGAAGAGTGCCGTCGCGGTTGTTCTGTAGAGCGCGGGTTCGAGGCGTCTGGGGGTGGATCGCCGAATCGCGTCCAGAGGATTAGGATGTCGAGCCAGCCGTCGTTGTCGCAGTCGAAAAACGCGGCCCGCAGCTCATGCTTCCAAGAACGCCATCGGCCGCTCCCGGTGGCGCGGATCCGCGGCGTTCTGTAGCTCCGGCCTGCGCTGCCGTCGGGTGAACCGAGCGTGAAGCAGGCGGATGGCGACTTCCCCACGAGGCGCCGCTATTTTCGCGCGGAAGCCATTCCCCGGCGCTGGCAGCTCCTGCTGCCGCCTGAGCCTGGCGGCGCGCAAGACACGCACAGGCTGAGCAGGCGTCGCGTCGAGTCACTTAAAATATTATCTTCAATCCGAGCTCCATCTGCCGGCCTGCGTTGCCGGTTCCATGTATCGCTCCCTGTTGGCCGAAGGATCCGCCGGCGGGCCCTGGAATAGCGCCTGGCCGAACGGTGGAAGACAAGTGACGTTGGTGTCAGGGTCTCCCCGATTCAAGCGATTGGTCATGGCGTTGTAAGCCGCCATCTTGAGATTCCATCTTCACCTTCTCAGTGAGACCTTGAAGGCCTTCGACAGCGTTCCGTCGAGATCGAAGAACATCGGCCCAGTCAGAGCATCCGTACTGCAGCGGATTGGTTCGCGCGTAGCGCGGCTAGTGTTCGCCGGGTCTGCGAATGCAGCGGTGTTGAACCAGTGTTGCGGGCTTCGGCGCTTGGAACAGGGTCGCCGATTTCACGATCAAATTTCCAAAGCGCGGATGGTCGCCGCGTGATCGCCGACACTCGCCGTGAGCCTCCAGCCGCCGATCACAAAGTCCGGCGGCCTTCGGAATGTTGGCCATGATATTTCCGTCCCTTGCCGATCGGAGGCGTTCGTAGGCGCTGGCCATGCTGAAGCGGTCGGCTCGGCTGGTCACTGTCCTGCCATGTAAGTGGTTCGTAGAAAGTGTCCTGATCGTTGAAGTAGATCTGGCCCTTCTCCGCGAATGTACGCATGACGAACAAGGAGTTGAAGCCGTTGTGCCGAAGACCTTCTGCTGTTCTCGAATTCGGGAGGTTGATACCGCTCGCGCCGCAGCAGCGGTGGCGACTCCGCTAGACCGGAATCTGCGCGGATAAGGCACCAGCAGGGAGCCCAACGAAACGCGTCTGCTGGTTCGCATGCAGCGGACCGAGGCATCAGCGTAGGTGTCAGGTGAGTGATGAACGGTTCTGCGCACGTCTGGTTCAAGGAGTTTTGGTGCGCCAGCTGGATTTGTGGATCGATCGCGATTCAGCGAGCTGGTTATAGAAGCTGGTGGCTAGAGCTCATGAAAGAACGAGGCGTTCAGCACGGTCTGACCACGGCAACTGGCGCTGGAACGAGATATTCGACCCGGTCGGTTGTAAGCCTTCTTCGAAGTCCTGGTCGTACCAGAGGAGTGCGCTCCCGTTCTGGCCGCGGCCCGTTCGTTCCAGCGCCCTTGCCAGGATCGGCAGCAACGGGTTCGACGCCGTGAACGGCGGCGAGAAGGTCTGCTGCGGGACGCCACGCAACAGGGGCGCCGTGTTCGTGATAGCTGGTACGACGCCGAAATACGGCGGTTCCAGGAAAGCTGACGGATTTCAAAGCCCGGAAGCGCGCTGGGCTGGGCAACACCGTGGGAATCGTAGTACCGGGCATAGCCTGCCCGGATCGATGTCTTGTCGTGTTCACGCGGATCGCGATGCCGGCGCGCGCGGTTGCAGTGCGAGCTTGGGCGCGTTCCACATTCCCGGCAGAGTCCGTTGGTCGTCCAGTTCCACAGGCCGTTCCAGCTTCCAGTAGTTGTTGCCGACGATCGAGTCGCTGCCGACGGCGCTGCCGGCGGCTCGCCGTCATCTCGGGAACCGGCTGGGAAGAGGTCGAGGCCCTTGCGAAGTTGTGCGCGCGGGATCGTACCAGGCCGATTCGTAATCGTTGCGGATGCCAGGGGTTCAACGTGATCCTGCGGTTGAGCTGCAGTCGTCCTGGAAGTACATGCCGAAGAACTTCGTGTGCGGATCGGGCGCCGGACCGCCGATCATCTGCGACGAGCCGTCCAGCGCGCCAAGCAGGAAGGTAGCCCACTGGTCGCCAGTTATGCAAGGGTGTCCGGATTGTGTGAAGGTTTCGGCCGTCAGCCCGGTGTTGAAGTTGAAGTTCGTCGTGCTGGAAACGTAAGAGACGCCGTAAGTCTTCTTCGGAATTCCAGACCGGCCTTCAGGTAATGTGCGAGCCGCGCTGCTGCGAAATCTTGCCGTTGAAAGCGCCTCTCCGCTGGGCCGCTGGTCCCGGTAGAAACCACCGCCGCCGAAGCCCGCGCCGCCCGACGTTCAGGTGAGGGAAGTAGAGCGGTACGCCGGTGCTGGCCGTTGGTGTAGCGGCTTGTGCCAGTCGCTGTTGGTCCAGATGCTCGACCATCCACCCACTGCCTAGCGGGCTCGAAACATAGGCGTCGATCCACGTTGTGCCAGTCGCCGTGGACTTCGGCAACCGTGCGCGGGTTGATGGTCCACGTAACGTCGCCCGCGATCTGCCAGGCGCCGCGCTGGGACCCGGTCGGAACGTAAAGACCGCGTGGTGGCCTGCGGTGTGGGGGTTTCCGGCGAGATCGTCCGTGTAGTAGCGGCTCACGCGGCCAAACACCTTCACCTTGTCATTGATGTTATAGTCGGCGCGATCCGAAAAGTTGTAGTAGTTGTACTGTTCGAAGAAGCCCTTCTTGTAATTGATTCACCCCGGTGATGTTGTCGCCCGGATTGTTCGGAGCCCAGAGAACTCCTTCATCAGGGCACTGGTGAGGGGGTCAAAACGATTCGTGGGAATCTTGTTCCCGCGCAAAGGGTTGAACCGTTACCGCTCCAGGCTTGTCGGGTTGAGCTGCGTCGTCCAGGGATCGTAAATGGTCCGGATTCCGCCATCGATATTCCGCGATTGCGAAAAGTCCCCAGCCGCTTCGAGGGCGGTGGGCACCGTGTTTACGTAGCTGTTCGGATAACCGACCTTTCCAGTATTCGAGGAGACGCGAAGTTGAAAAGCGTGTTGATTCTTGATGATCGGGTCGCCCAGGGTGAAGCCCGTCATGTGCTGCCGCTGCGAATTCAGGCTGAACCGTGTACGGTCGGCTTCGGCGCTGAGCCACGCGATAACGGCCAATGTAGAAGGCGGTGCCATGCCATTCGTTGGTACCGGATTTGGTGGTCATGGAGATCACGCCGCCCGCGCTATGGCCGGACTCGGCATCGACGCTGTTCTGCGATACCACCACTTCCTGGACCGCATCGGTGTTGGGAGGATAACTGCCCTTATGACCGAGACCGATCGGGCTGCCGTCCACCTGAAGATCGTTGGCCAGGTTGGTGCCGCCGCCCAGATCGACGCTGTTCATCGACCACGGAGTGGTACGGCTGCATCTCGCCGCGCGTATTAATGGCGGATGGTGCCAGCAGCGTCAGCTTGAACGGGTTGCGGTCCAGGCGCGGCACTTCCTCCGCCATCTTTGTATCGATGACCAGATCTTTGTTGCTGGAGTTAAATTCCACGGCTACAGGAGCTTCGGTAACCGTGACATTGCTCTGCACGCTCCCGACCTTGAGGCCGGCGCTTACGGTCGACGTTGCCGCCCGACTGCACCAGGATATTCTCCTGGATAAGACTGATTCGAACCCCGGCCATTTCGACCGTCACCGAATACGTGCCGGGATCGACATTGTCAAAGAGGTACAGGCCGGCCGGGATGTTGGTCTGGCGAGGTGACCTTAATGCCTGGTGTTGACGTTGAGCGCAGTCACAGTCGCGCCCACAACTACCGCCTTGCTTTCGTCTGTAACGATGCCTTCCACTCGGGCGCGAAACGTTTGCGCCCAACTTGAGACGCTGAACAGGATGAACAGACGCACGTTGTCATCCTGAATCGAAAAATGAACCTCGTACTCATTATTCCCCTAAGCAGTCAATCTCAGATGCCCGGCGCGTCCGCAAACCAGGGCGCAACCCGCCGGGTTGAAAACTCCCCCGTTTCGACCAATTAGCCACACCTATTTGTGGGTGGTGGTGGAACGGTGTCTCGAATCTTGTCGATGAATGTATAGACGAAACCTCTACAGAGGGTCGTTAGCCACAAACCAGGGGCTAACCGTTTCTGTAACGGATAGTCGTCATTAACGATTCAACAAACTTGCGGGTGGTATTGTGTAACGGTAGTAACGGTACTATACGAGGCGTAAATGCACTCAGGGTGGTCTCTGCAACAGCCTCCTGTCGCGGAGGTTCGGGATGAATTCAAGCGATTCGGCATTCCCGCCTCTTTGCGCAGTCGCCACGCCGCATCAAGCTACTGGAGTATCTGTGCGACATGGTTCTGCTGGACGGGCAGGACGAAATCAAGGAAACCAGATTGCCCTGGAAGTCTTCGAAAGAAGCACTGAGTTCGACGACAAGAAAGATGCGATTGTCCGGTAGAGGCCCATCGCGGCTCAGGGAGCGGCTGGCCAAGTACTACGCGACAGAAGGTTCCCACGACCGTGTGGTGATCGAACTGGCTGCCGGGCGGCTACATTCCACGGTTCATCGCCCGGGAACCGGAACCCGCTGCATGCATCGACGGATAAGGCGGTGGCCGATTCGCCGGTTCGACATCGATGGTTTGAGCCATACTGGAAGCTGATTGTTTTGGCTGCGGCGCTGCTGGTCTTCCTCGGTGCTGCCTCTGGCGCTTTCCCGCCGGGGCTCTGTTTCCGTTCCGCCTGGCCCGCTGCCGGTCTCGGTTGCGCCGCCGCCTCGCCCACCGCCGGGAATCCGCATTCTCGCCGGCAGCACCAAGCCCCTATATGGACCGTGCGGGCCGCCTCTGGCGCGCGCGGACAATTACTTTGCGGGAGGCGTCGCACAACCTGGACCGGCGATTTCTAGGCAGACGTGCCTCCTGATCCCAAGCCTCTACCGAACCATGCGTTACGGCGACTTCAGTTATTCCATACCGGCGCCGCCCGGCGTTGTACAGAATTGTGGCTGTACTTCGCCGAGCCCAACTATCGCAGCGGAACCGGTGTGGGAAGCGAGGGCGGCGAAAACGGCGGCACTTTACGGTGACGGTAAACGGGTCACGACGCTACCTGCTGAACGATTTCGATGTCGTGATCGGCTCAGGCATTTCCCAGTGGATGTTCGCGCGTTCCGGGACATCACCCCGGCGGCGGATGGAATGGTCCATCTGCAGTTCCAAGGCCGTCGTCGGGCCGCCGTTCCTGAATGCGATCGAGCTGGTTCCCGGTTCGCCCGGCCGCACCCTTCCCATCCGGATTCGTGCAGGCGACTCTTCCGTTACCGATCATTCCGGCAACGTCACGGAACCCGGACAACTACGGTATATCGGCGGACGGCTGGCAACCTCACAAGGGGATGTATCGCTGACGCAGGATCCGGATCTCTGATGCGAAGCCGAGCGATACGGCAATTTCAGCTACGCCGATTCCTGTCCCCTCCCGGAGGACGTTATGCCGTGACACCCTGCTTCCGCCGAAACCTACCGGGATCCCCAAGGCCCGTCAGCCCACAAGGGCGGCATCGGCTCGCGGATTTTCAACGTGTCCTGCAACGGGATCACTGCTGCTGTCGGAGTTCGACATCCTTGGCAAGCCAAGCCTTGCCAGGCCGTCTCCGCATACTTTTCACAACATCCGGCCGAACAGGCCAGCGGGAAAAGCTGCTGCTCTCGTTCTCGCCGGTCGTCAACTACGCTTCCGTCAAGGCGATCTCGAAGTGAGGACGAGCAGGACCGCCAGGCGCGCTAGCTGCGCCTATCGCGTCAGCACTTTCCCCGGCAGCGCCTTCGTCATCTTACCCTCCTCGATCACCGGCACGCCGTTCACCAGCACGAAGCGCATTCCCTCCGACAATTGATTGGGCTGATCGAACGTCGCCAGGTCGCGCACCGTCTCCGGGTCGAACACCACCACATCGGCCCACATCCCCGCCTTCAGCACACCGCGATCGGCAAAGCGCATGCGCTGCGCCGGCGAGCGACGTGAACTTGCGGATCGCGTCCTCCAGCGTCAGCAGCTTCTCTTCCCGCACATACTTGCGCAAGATCCGCGGAAACGTCCCGTAAGCGCGAGGATGCGGATGCTCCTTGCCGAGCACGCCGTCCAGGCGCCGTGCCCTGCGAATCGTTGCAGATCGAGACCCAGGGCTGCCGCATCGCCAGGCGCCACGTCCGGGCTCGTCCATGATGAACATGCCCACCATGGTGAAGGCCTCGTCCTCGATCAGGATATCGAACACGGTGTCGATCGGGTCCTTGTTCCACAGCTTGGCGATCTCCGCGATGGTCTTGCCCTGCAGCGGCATCAGCTTCGGATTCTGCACCGCGCTCACGATGAACGATTCCGGCCCCGTCACCTGCTGCCACTCGTTGTTCCACTGGCTGGAAGGCGTTTCCATCTCCTTGCGGATGCGCGCCCGCATCGCCGGATCCTTCGAGCCGCTCGATCAGCTTCTTATCGCCGCCATCGTGCGCCCACGGCGGAATCACCGCCGAGAAAGGAGTTGAACGCCGCCGGATACGCGTAGGTATCCGCCGCCACGTCCACGCCCGGATTTCCGCGCCTGCCTCGATATGCGCCACGATCTGCGGCATGCGGCCCCAGTTCGACTTTGCCGGCCGCCTTCAGATGCCAGATCTCCACCGGGATGTTCGGCCTCCCGCCCGATACGGAACGCCTCATCCAGCGCCGGCATGATGGCGTCGCCCTCGTCGCGAATGTGCGACGCGTAGGTGCCGCCGAGCTTCGCCGCCTCGGCCGCCAGCGCGATCAGCTCCTCCGTCTTCGCGTACGGCGCCGGCGCGTATTGCAGCGATGTCGAGAGCCCCACCGCGCCCTCGCGCATTGCGTCGCGCACCAGCGCCTTCATACGTTCCAGCTCCGCCGCGTTGGGCGCGCGGTCGTCGTCTCCCAGCACCACTGCGCCGCACCTGCGTCGCGCCCACGTAGCTCGCCAGGTTGATTCCCATCCCCTGCTTGCGCAGCCGCGCGAAATACTCGCGGAAGGTGCGCCACGTGGGCTGCACGCCGTAGTGCTCCCACGGCGACGTGGTCGGCCTTCAAGATCGGCGTCATTCAGCGGCGCGATCGACGCTGCCCTCGCCCGTGACCTCGGTCGGTGATCCCTGAAAGATCTTCGACGGCAGATGCGGGTTCACCAGAATCGTCATCTCCGATTGCCCCAGCATGTCGATGAAGCCCGGCGCCACCACCATGCCCGCGCGCGTCGATGGTGCGCCTCGCCGCGCGCGTCCGCCAGCTGTCCGATGGCCGCGATCTTCCCCGCGCGGATCGGCCGACGTCGGCCGAATACCAGGGCGACCCCGTCCCGTCGATCGATCACGCCCATTGCGGATCACCAGGTCGTATGGTGCGGACAGCGGCGGCGAACAGCAGAATCGGCAGCAGGATCGGCATAGGTGCAGTATAGTGCCGCCCTCCGCAAACTACGCTACTCTGTTGCCGATGGCCCCGCACACTTTCGTCCCCGCCAGAGCGCCGTATTCCGCCGCCTGACCACGTCCGGAAAGATCCAACGCTTCCTGGACCACGACCTGGCCTACAACAAAGGAGCACGACGGCGAGACCTGCCGCTCGTCCGCGCCGCGTCCTCCGCGATCGTACCGCGCAGCTGCATGCGAAGGCGCGCTCTTCGGCGCGGCGGCGCTGCACATGATCGGCCACCCGCCCCTGCTGCTCGATCTTCGAGGCCGTACGCGACGACGACCACGTGCTCGCTATCTTCCAGCTACCGCGGCCACTGGGGAGCCCTGGCCAAATCCAACTACTCCGGCCTGCGCTATCGCGAGCCCGTCTACCGTACGCTCCGCGAACTCGTCGATGTGTTACTTTGAGCACTACTACAACCTGAAACGCGAGAAAGACGCTGCGCAGCTACTTCGCGGCCCGTCAACCTGCGCCGCTTCGATTCCATTCGCTGGATGACCGCCGAGGAAGACGTTTGGACGCGTGCCGGAATATCTGTGCACCATCCGGCACACGCCGCTGCTCCTGCCGGGCATCGGGGCCTGGGCGCTCCACGATCTGGAGCAGCGTAGATGACCGCTCTGTTTGCCGCCGGCCTGGTGGGCCGGGCCGGCAATTAGGCCGCGGTGCCCCGGAGCGGGCGGCGCCGCACTCCGGCTGGTAAGCCGCATCACCAGGATATAGAGCGCGCACAGCACCAGGACCGCGATTACAATCCACTGGCCTTCCTGCTTCACCATGCGCACCAGCGCCTCCGGGTCGTTCATCAAGTCCGGATGCGCGGCGGTGATCCTGGCGCCGAACCACGTAAGAACCGAGCACCAGACGAACGCTCCGAGGACGGTCACCAGGCTGAAAACGCCGAAGAAGACATGCGCGCGATGCCGGCAGGAATAGAGATCAGGTGGCGGATTACCGGTAAGAGGCGTGCGAAGAAGACCCCGCCTACTTCGTGCCGCTGCACGAAGCGTTCCGCGCGATCCAGGCCATCGGGTGTGATCAGGATGATCTCGCCCCAGCGAAGAATCACCGCGCGGCCAATCCAGCGCGATATCCAGTAGGGTAATCGCCGGAACCCAACCACGAGCCGAATGTCCCGGCCAGCACCACGCCGGCGTAGCTCATCCGGCCCTGCGAAGCCCAGAAGGCAGCGGGTGGAATCACAATCTCACTCGGCACCGGAAAGATCGAGCTTTCCATCGCCATCAACGCGATCACGCCCGAGGTAGCCCCCGTCGCGGACCCAGCCGAACCACACCTGCAGCAAGCCGTGAAGCATTCTGTGCCTTTACGTGCGACTGCGGGAAATGGTGACCTAGCTGGCGCGGTACGTTGCCGATCAGCCGGTTGATCACTTCCTGGTGGATCTTGATCTTTCCCTGTTTGATCAGCATGTCCGTATACGCCGGATCTCCGAACAGCGTGTTGCGGCTCGCGCGCTCGCTGGCTCTTGATCTCGTCGCGGATCGTGGCGCGCTGCTCCGGCAGTTTCGACATGTCGGCGCTCGACTGTGCGAGACCACTTTGGCCACGATGGTGCCGCCGTCCGGCGTGCCCACCGGTCCGAAGATCGTGCCGTCCGGGCTTGCGTGAAGCCCTCGGACCACATAGCTCGGCGATGCCCAGCCCCTCGATATTGCCGGCCCGGTCGAAGTCGTGCCGACGTCTTGACTTCCAGCCCCATCGACTTAGCTGCCTTCGCCAGATCGCCGCCCATGCGCCTTGGCCTTCTCGACCAGTTCCGTTGGCATGCTTCTGCACCGCCGCGGTCGAACGGTTCTGCACCGATCAGGTCGCGGATCTGGTTCTGCACCTCCTCGAAACTGAGGGGGTGCGCCGGAACCACGTCGTTGACCACTGCCAGCGCCATCTTGCGTGTCCGACGGTCACTGGTTGGGAAACTTCACCCTTCTTCGAGCGTTGCCACCGACTGGTCGAAATCCGCGCTCGCTCCCAGCTCCGGCACCGTGCGTTCCGGACCCGTATATTCTCCACGCGTACCGCCTGCATGTTGAAGTCGGCGGCAACCTTTTCCGGGATGCGTCGGGTCCTTCTGCAAAGCGGATTGCGCCTTATCGACGGCCTGCTGCATCAGGTCGTTGGCGCGCTGCTTCTTCCACTGCGCAGCAAGCTCGCCCTTCACTTCGCGCAAAGGCTGCGTAAACCGGCATCCTGCCGCGCCAGGGTCTGCACAATATGATATCCGTACTGGGTCTTCACCAGGTCGCTGGTCTCGCCAGGCTTCAAGTGAAAAGACCGCCTTGTCGAACTCCGGCACCATCTGCCCGTGCGTGATCCAGTCTCCCAGGTCGCCGCCGTTGGCGGCAGAGCCATCCTCGGAATTCTCCTTTGCCAGCTTGGCGAAATCCGCGCCGCCCTTGATCTGCTTGAGAAGGCTTTCGGCCTTGGCCTTGATCGCCGGCTCCTCGCTGGCCGGTTTGCCCGTGGTCTTGAGCAGGATGTGGCGCGCCTTCCACGCTCCGGCGTGCGGAAGGCCTCCTGGTTTTGCGAATACATCCGCTGCAGGTCGGCGTCGGTGCGGGTTACCGCGGCTTCCAGCTTTGCCTGGTCGGCTACCAGGACCGTCAGGTTCTTCTTCTCCGGCGCCATATACCGTGCATTGTTGGCCTTGTAGAAATCCTGCAGCTCCTGTGTGGTAGGCTGCGATTCGCCCTTATACTTGTCCGCCGTCAAGCGGACGAACTCGATCTTGAGCTTGTCGTTCTTCTTGCGGAAGGCGGCCTCGATCTCGGCCTGGGTCACGATCGTCCCTTCCATCGCGATATCGCGCAGGCGCGTGACCATCACATCGCGCTTCAAGTCGCTCTCGAACTGCTCGATGGTCATGTTCTGCTGCGCCAGCATGCCGGCATAAGCCTCCTTCCCCACGAACTTGCCGTCGGGGAAAAGACTCGGTACCATCTGCCGGATCGCTTCGGCCATTTCGGCGTCGCTCACCTGCAGCCCAAGCCGCTCCGCCTCCATCGCCATCGCACGAGTGGTCACCATCTGGTCCACCATCTGCGGAATGTAGGTCGGTAGAATGTCCACCGGCAGTTGCCGGGCGCGAATCGTAGCCTGGATCAGGCGCTGTGTCTCCGCCAGCGTGATTGTATCCTTCCCGATCTCCGCAATCACCTGGTCCGAGCCGGACGACGATCCGTTGTTGTAGTTCGGCACCAGGTAGGTGAGCATGGAAAACGCAACCAGCAGCAGCAAACCTCCCAAGAGGATGCGCACTGCTTTATCTCGGCTTCGAAACAGATCAAACATGTTAGGCTGAACTCCTGTGTTCTAGAGGGAAATACCAGTATATCGAAAAATCGCCGCCCCTGCTGCACTTCCCCAGAGGCCCTTATTTTTCCTAGTGTTTGCGCGGTGCACGCCCTTCGGAATGGGCGAACGGGAAGACCGGCACGGGCGGCCGCATGCCCAGCCCGCACTCCGCATGCACAGCCTTTACCGCCTTTTCCAATCCGTCGCGGCGCACCACCACCGCAATCGTCAAGTTCGCTCGAACCCTGCGCGATAGCGATGATATTCACCTGCACGCGCGAGATGGCGGTGAAGATCCGGCCGGCCAGCCCGGGCTTGCCCTGCATTCCCTCGCCCACCGCGGCCAGCAGACCCACGTTGCGGTCGACCTCGATGGGATGCACGTACTTGATGCGCCAACTCCAGCGACAGCGCAGATTCCAACGCCTGCAGGCGACCGCTCCAGTTCGTCTTCGCGCACCAGCACGCAGAAGTTCTGCCGGTAGCTCGAACTGGAAACCACTAGAATTTCCACATCCGCGCGCGCGATCGCGTCGAGCGCCCGCGCCATCAGTTGAACGCCGTTCATCTCGGCGCTCGCCGGTTCCAGCGACACCAGCGCCACGTTCCGCATGGAGGCCACCGCCCGCGCCCCCTGCGGGACAGCCATCGAGGCACGATCCGTGTCCCCGGCTTCTCCGGCGCAAAGCTGTTCTTGCTCCACACCGGAATCTTCTTTTCCACCAGCGGCGCCAGCGTCCGGGGATGCAGCACCTTGGCGCCGTTATACGCCAGCTCGGCGGCCTCGGCGTAGGTGATCTCTTCCAGCACCTGCGCGTCCGGCACCAGGCGCGGGTCCGCGCTCATAATGCCGTCCACGTCCGTCCAGATCCACAATTCAGCGGCGTCGAGCGCGGCCGCCAGAATGGAGGCCGAAAAGTCGCTGCCGCCGCGGCCCAGCGTCGTCGGCCGCCCATCGGCTGAAGCGCCGTTGAAACCCGTGATCACCGGCAGCAGGCCCTGCTCGAGATACGGCAGCAATTTCTTCCGCGCCTTGACCCGGGTGGGCTCCATTAACGGCGACGCATTGCCGAAGACCGCGTCCGTCACCACCACGTCGCGCGCATTCACCCCCACCGAAGGTGTTCCGTTGACCCGCAGGAATTCGCTCACCAGCACCGCGGACAGCCGCTCGCCCATCGCCACCGCTTCGTCCACCGATCGCGGAGGCCGTTCGCCCAGCATCGCCATCCCATTCACGATGCGCTCGAATTCGTCGATGACATCGTGCAGTTGGGCCAGCACCGCGCCCTGCTCCGCCGCCGGCAGCAACTCGCGGCAGGCCTCTTCGTGGCGCATCGCGCAGCAGCGTCAGATTGCTCTCCATGCCGCTGCGGTCGTCGCCCTCGGCGTGCCGCATCGTATCCAGCAGCAGGTCCGTCACCTTACTCATCGCCGACACGACAATCGCCACCGGGCGCTTCTTCTGTTCCGCCGCGGCCAGCCCGCCGATACACGCATGCGTGCGGCGCTGCCCACACTCGTTCCGCCGAACTTCATCACCAACAGATTCTTCAACGGTATTCCTTTCCGTTTGTCAGCCGCGCGCGCACGATCTTCAGGATCGATTCGATCACTTCCTCGATACCAAGCGTCGTCGAATCCAGATAGACGGCGTCCGGAGCCTGCGCCAGCGGAGCGTCCGCCCGCGTCGAGTCGCGCTGATCGCGTTCCCTCATCTGCGCCGCGAGCTGCCCCGCATTGACGGTCTCTCCCTTGGCCCGCATCTCTTCGCAGCGGCGGCGCGCCGTTCGTCCGGATTCGCATCGAGATAGATCTTGACCTGGGCGTTCGGGAACACCACCGTCCCGATGTCCCGGCCTTCCATCACCACGCTGGTGCGTTCGCCGATCTCGCGCTGCTTGGCCACCATCGCGCGCCGCACCCTGGAATCACCGCGATCTTGGACGCCCCGCTGGCAACCTCGGGCGTACGTATGTCATCCGTCACGTCGTCGCCATTCAGCGCAATGTGTCCCGGTGTAAGGTCGATCCCCGCCGCGATCGCAAGCTGTTCCATGCGATGCATATCGCCGGAGTCCACGCCCTGCCGCACCGCCCACAAGGCCACCGCGCGATACATCGCGCCGGTGTCGATGTAGGTGAACCCCAGGCGCGCCGCCAGTCCCTTAGCGATGGTGCTTTTCCCGGCCCCCGCCGGCCCGTCGATCGCCACCACAACGCACTTCTGTGTCTTTTCCGCCAAAAATTAGGATAACAAGTGGTGCACACCACGCGGTCACGGAATGAGGTTTCGGCTCGGATTGGCATTGTGATGCGGAGGTTTGTGCCCGATTGTGCTACACTGTAGCTCATGAGGAAAACCTCGGTCCGTGAACTCCATATTCATACTTCGGAGCTGGTACGCGAGGCTTCGGAGGGCGGCGTAATCGTGATCGAACGCCGTGGTGAACCCGTCGCGGAGTTACGTCCTGTTACTGCTCCCCCAGCATACCTGCCGCCAGAAAGGCACTGATTTTTGACGGCATGCGCGGAAATCTGGGATCGCATGCCGCAAGTCAGCGACAGCACGAAAATCATCGAAGAAGATCGCGATCGATAAGTACCGTGTATCTGGACACCTCTTATATTGCGAAATTCTACTTCAACGAGCCCGATTCTCCGCGGGTTCGCAAACTTGTCGAACCGCCGATATCGTCCATTCGTCACTTTGGGCTCTCGCTGAGTTCCACGGCGTAGTTCATCGCCGTTTGCGCGAAGGCTCGATATCCCCTGGTGACGCGCACGAACTTTCCTCTCGCTTCTACGAGCACGTCCAGAACGGCCTGTGGAAGCTCATTCCAGTTCACGAAGCTTTGCTGCGGAGAACCAGTGCCCTGATCGTTTCCGCCCCGCCCGACCTCTTCATACGGACCGCCGACGCGGTCCATTTGGTGACCGCACACGAGACCGGCGAGCGCGATGTCTGGACTAACGACCGCCACATGCTCGCGTCCGCTTCTTACTTCGGCCTGGTGGGCCGGTCCGTTTAGCGCTTCCATCCCTCCACCGCATACAACCCGAAGTGTATATAATGTCAGCACCGTATGATCGAACTAATCGTGAACGGGCAAAACCGTAAATTCGACGGGGACGGCGATGTGCCCCTCCTCTGGTATCTGCGCGACGAACTGGACCTCACCGGCGCGAAATTTGGGTGCGGCATGGGACTGTGCGGTGCCTGCACCGTTCACCTCAACGGCGACGCGATTCGTAGTTGCGTCACCCCTCTCAAGACGGCGGCCGGTAAGAAAATCACCACCATCGAGGGCCTCAGCGCCGACGGTACACATCCCTGCCAGGTCGCTTGGGAGAAACACAACGTAGCCCAGTGCGGATATTGTCAGACCGGCCAGATCATGCAAGCCGCTGCCCTGCTGAAAAAGACACCCAAACCTACCGACGCGCAGATCGATAGCGCCATGGACGGCAACATCTGCCGCTGCGGCACCTACACTCGAATTCGTGCCGCCATTAAAACGGCCGCGGGGGTGAAGTAAGCCATGAAGGATCTCTACGGCACCAGCTTCCCCGCTCCGGAAAACGCGAAGCGGGATATAACCCTTCCAACAGCTGCCGCCATACTGGCCGCTCCCAAGACCGTCTCCGAAATTGCACGTCTTACCCGCGAAGCATATGGAAACACCGCGGGGCGCAGGTAGCTGTCGAACTGCTCGCCGTCGATCGGCGGGCCTTCCTCGGCGCCGTTTTCTCCGCCGGCGCTTTCGTACTGGGCGCGAATCTCCTTACCGATCCTGCCACGGCGGCCACCGCATGGCAGCCCAGCGTCTACCTCGGCTTTGAACCCGACGGTCAGGTTGTGATCACGGCGCACCGCTCCGAAATGGGCACCGGAAGCCGTACCTCTCTGCCGCTGGTGGTCGCCGAGGAGCTCTGACGTCGATTGGAAGACGGTCCGCGTTGAGCAGGCAATCGGCGATACCAGGTTCGGATCCCAAAACACCGATGGGTCCTGCTCGGTCCGCGACTTCGTTGAGGCAATGCGCCAGACGGGTGCCACCGCCCGCCTCATGTTGGAACGCGCCGCCGCACAGAAATGGAGTGTGCCGGCGGGCGAGAGTATCCTTGCGAATGGGCAAGGTCACTCACGCCGCCTCCGACCGCAGCGCCTCGCTGGGCGAACTGGTGTCGATCGCCTCCGCTCTTCCCGTTCCGCAAATGCGATCTCCGCTTCAAGAAGCCCGAAGAATATCGCTATGTCGGCAAGGAAGTCGCCCCGTCGACCAGCACAACATTGTGACCGGCAAGGCGGTCTTCGGGATGGATGCCAAGCGCCCCGGTATGCTCTACGCCAGCATCGAACGCCCGCCCGTGTACGACTCGAAAGTCAAGACGTTCGACGACTCCGAGGCCTTGAAAGTTAAGGGCGTCACGAAGACCGTGCAGCTTCCGCCCTTCAAACAGCCGCACATGTTCCAGCAACTGGGCGGCGTTGCGTGCTGGCCGATTCAACCTATGCCGCGCATGCAGGGCCGCAAGAAACTTAAGGTCGATTGGGACCTCAACTCCGATCACACAAGTTTCAACTCCGACCGCTACAAACAGGAGCTCTTCGCCAGCGTTCACTCTCCCGGAAAAGTCGTGCGCAATCGCGGCGATTTCGACACCGCTTTCGCCGGTGCCCCGAGGAAGCTCGAAGCCGATTACTATGTGCCCATGCTGGCGCACGCCTGCATGGAGCCGCCTGTCGCGGTGGCCGAATTCGCGGGCCGGCAAAGTGGAAGCCTGGTGTCCCACGCAGAACCCTCAGGCCGTTCAGGATGCGGTCGCGGCCGCTCTCGGACCTGACGCCGAAGGATGTGACCTGCCACGTCACGCTGCTCGGCGGCGGCTTCGGCCGCAAATCGAAACCGGATTACGTCGTGGAGGCCGCCCTGCTCTCGAAAGCCGCGGGCAAGCCGGTGAAGGTGGTCTGGACCCGCGAGGACGACATCCGCTTCGACTACTTTCACTCCGTCGCCGCCATGCATATGAAAGGCGGCCTGGATGCTTCCGGCAGGATTCAATCGTGGCTCTTCCGCAGCGCATTCCCGCCGATCGCTTCCACCTTCACCGCCGGCGAAAAATATGGAGCCGACTTCGAAACCGGCATGGCCCTGAACGAGATGCTCTTCGACGTACCCCACATTCGCGCGGAAAACTGTCCGGCGAAGAACCATGTGCGTCAAGGTTGGTTGCGCGCTGTCTGCCACCTCTTCCACGCGTTTGGCATGCACAGCTTCGTCGATGAACTCGCCCATTTGAACAATACGAATTACGTCGACTAGCTTCCTGCAAAACAATTGGCCCGGACCGCAACCTCGACCTGGGCAAGGATGAGTGTCAAACCGTGGAATAACGGTCAATCGACCGACACCTTCCCCCTCGACACCGGCCGCCTGCGCCGCGTTCTGGAAGATGCGCCGAAAAGTCTGGCTATGCAAAGTTCCCGAACACCAGAATCGCGCCATCGGTATCGCAGCTCATCGCAGCTTCCTGAGCTACGTCGCCACGGCAGTCGAAATCGCCATCGACGGCCAGGGAAATCTCACCATTCCCAACGTATGGACCGTTGCCGATGTGGGCCAGATCGTGATGCCGGACCGCGTCCGCTCGCAATTTGAGGGCGCCGCGGTATTCGGCGTCTCACTGGCAATGATGGGCGAGATCACCGCCGAGGCCGACCGCGTCACGCAATCGAATTTTCACAATTTCCCGGTCGCACGCCTGAAAGAGGCGCCCGCGAAGATCGACGTAACCATCGTCGATTCGAAGGCCCCCACGCCGGCGTAAAGGCGAACCCGGCGCCCCGTAGATCGCCCCCGCGATCACCGCCGCGATCTTCGCCGCCACGGGCAAACGAGATTCGTGAGTTGCCCATCAAGCGGACGAAATTGGTGCGACCGGGCTTTTGGCGGTTTGATCAGGCGAAGTTAACGTTGTTTCGGAGACCGGTCTCGCCAGCACGTTCCAGCAATCGAAATAGCGCCCAGCACGCTCAGTCAGCCGGTCCGGCGGCGGGTGACAACGACGATGCCATGATGCGGCATCGCCGTTGCGAGATAGAAGAAAGTCATCTCGGTTGCATGTCAGCAACATGCAATCACGCTGATGCGCAAGCTGGAGGACTCTCCACGCAGTCACCAGACCAACTCCGAATCCTCCACGTTGCAAACTCACCCATCACGAGTTCGTCGTCGCCAGCTTTCGCGATACTCTGGCAGCCTCCGCCCAACCTGTGCGGGCCGGGCTCGCCGGTCTCGCGCAGCACCAGTGCTCCATCCTCAATCGTCATTTCCACTCCTAGGCCTGCCTCCATGCCCAACTGCGCAAGAACCGGTTTGGGAGTGACGACTCCTTGGGAGTTCCCGATCCGTCGAATGCTGGCGTGCATAGCTCGCATCGTAACAACAATGTGATTCCATGCCGTCTGGCAAGTCAAGCGCTGCCTGCAGTCGATCTCAACTACCCGCTCAACCCCTAATCCGCATCGCAGCGCCGCATCACATCCACCTCGCGCCGCGCGCCGCCAGCAAGCACCGACGCCACCACCGCCGCGACGCCAGCAGCACCACCGCCGATCCCGCCACCGGCACCGCATCCGGCAGCCGCATGTCCGGGAAGTAGCTGACCGCCCACCGCGCCAGCGGCGCACCCGCACGCCGCGCCCGCAGCCACGCCCGCCACCGCGATGATTACACCCTCGGTGAGCACCCCCGCCAGCAGATGCCGCGGCTGCGATCCAATCGCCAGCCGGATCCCGAACTCGCGCGTTCGTCCGCTCACCGAAAACGCCAGCACGCCCGCCACGCCGACCACCGCAATCAACAGCGCGACCATGGCGAAACCGCCGAACACCAGCGCGTTCAGCCGGTCCGGCGTCAGCACTTCCGCGCGGACGTCTTCCAGCGTCGCCGCGCGCTCCACTATCTGGTCCGCCGACATGTCGCGGATGATGCTCGTTACCGGCGAGACCAGCGCGTACGGATTCCCGCGCGCGTGTATGAACAGGCGGCCGCCCAAAGCTGCTCCTGCCCGAACGGGTGATACACCGTCAACGCCTCGCCCGGCACGACATTCTCGTCGTCCACATCGGCCGCGACTCCGATGATACGCCGCGGCGCCTGGCTGACGTCGATGAACTTCATCACCTGGATCGGTCCACATCATATGCCGGTTTACCGCATCCTGATTCGGGAACATGCGCCGCGCCAAGACTCTGGCTCACGATCACCACCGGTTCGCCGCCTGTTGCGGTCGCCATCGTTGAAATCGCGTCCGGCGATAATCGGGACGCCGAGCGCCGCGAAGAATCCCGGCGATACCGTCCGGAACCGGCCGCGAGGATCCTCCTCGCCCGGCCCGCGCACGTGGCCGTCTGCCGAGAACTCGAACCGGACCAGAACTGGCCCCCTCGCGCCACGGAACCACCATGCCGACAGCCACGCGATCCACGCCCGGCAGCTCCGTAATCCGCCGGATCGTCTCCCGGTAGAAGCCTACAATCTGATCGTGCGTCTTTCCGTATGGACATGACCGGCAACGTTGATCGCCAGCACCTGCCGCGTGTCAAAGCCGGTCTGCGCCGCCTGCAGCGCGAAGCAGCGTCTTCAGCAGCATGCTCGCGCCCGCCAGCAGCACGAACGACGCGGCGATCTGCGTGATCGCGAAGACCCGCTGCCGCCGCGCCGTGTTCCGCGTGATCCGCAGACTAGCGCTCGCCAGGCCGAATCCCTGCGAACTGTCCGACGAGGGAAGGCGCGGCACGAACGCCAGCAGCACCGCCGCAACCACCGCCAGCAGCGCCGCCACCCAAAGCATGCTCGAATCCACCGTCAGGTCGAGCGCGCGGACCGAGAAGCGCGAGGCGTAGCGCGCCAGAATGGAGAGCATCGGCCGCGCGCTCAACACGCCGAGCGCCGCTCCGGCGCCGCACAGCAGCAGGCTCTCGGCCAGCAGCGTCCGCCGCAGCGCGCGCCGTCCCCGCGCCGAGCGCCGCACGGATTGCGAGCTCGTTCTCGCGCCGCACCGTGCGCGCCGAGAATCAGATTGGCGACGTTCGAGCAGGCAATGATGAAGACCAGCACCGAAGCCGCCAGCAGCACCAGCAGGATCGTCCGGGCCTGCGCGATGTGATCTGGTCGCGCAGGCGCGCCGCTTCGATCCGGACGTCCGCTTTCGCCGAGTACGCTTCGGGATGTTCCTTCACGATGCCCGCATGGACCGTGCGCAGTTCCGCGCGCGCCTGCTCCAGAGTCGGCACCGGGCGCGAGCCGGCCGAACAGCTCCGTCATCCGATGCACCCGCCCGGTTACCATCGTTGCCGACAGATGATGCGGGCTGGTCACGATGTTGGCGATGATTTCGGTTTCCGCCGGATACGGCACCGACGGCTCCAGCACGCCGACGACGGTCGCCGAGCGCGCTCGCCCAGTCTGAACGGTCTTGCCGAGTACCGACGGGTCGCTCTTGAGCGCCGTCGTCCAGAACCGATAGGTGAGCACCATCGCGCCCTGCGGCGCTCGGGCCGTCGTCGCGCATGTCCAGCAGGCGGCCCGAGCACCGGGTGCAGCCCCATCACTTCGAAATACGATCCGCCGACGACGCCCGCGCGCACTTCACGCGGCTCGCCGAGGCCGACCATGGTGAAGCCGATGGTGGAGAAATCGCCGAACGCGCTGAGGCTCTTGACGCGCGCGCGCAGATCTAGAATTTCCGGGCACGGAGAACGTCGCGTTCTCGACGCCGATGCCGTGCGCGCTCTGGCGGATGTAGATCAGCCGGTCCTCGTCGCGATTCACCAGCGGACGCAGCAGCACGCCGCGCACCAGAGCTGAAGATGGCGGCGTTCGCCCCGATTCCCAGCGCCAGCGTCAGCGACCACGGTTGCCGTCAGCCCCTTGGCACGCATCGAGCGAGCGCACCGCGTGTTTCAGTTCACCGGCAAAAGTCATAATAGCCTCGGTCATAATCTCCCCTCCTTCCGTCTGTCTATCAATATGTCGTTCAGCGAGTCCCAAATCGACACACTCACGACGATTTTTGTTGTCCGGCTCCGCCAGCAGGTCGCCCAGCCGGTCAAGCGCCGTGTTCCCACATCGACCGGCGATCGCCGATCCATTCCGCCGCCACCGAAAGCCCGGCGGGTTCAATGCGGCAGGTGCGCACCCTGCCGAGCTTTTCGGTTTGCACCAGGCCGCTTTCCTCCAACACCTGCAAGTGTTGAACGACTGCGGCCAGGGTCATCTCGAAGCGGCTCACGCCAGGCGCGAGACCGATACCGGTCCCTGGCTGAGTCTCTCCAGGATTGCCCGCCGCGTCGGATCGCCCAAGGCGTGGAAGACGCGGTCGATACTAGGTTTCTTCCTGAGTCACATGACTGACGAACGCGTGAAGTCTCGTGCCGTCAATCGACTCGAGCAGTTTGCGCCATCCCTCTTCCCCGCATTTCCGGACCGTCGGCGCCCTCGAAGTGCGCCCTGATGCGTCAGGATCAGGTCGGTACCCTGCTTCGGATGGCAGCAACTCCACCGTGACCAGCGACGCCGAGATGCAGTGCCCGCCCAGACTCATGGCAGACGCAAACACGACGCGGCGGTTGGGCACAATGTCCTGATAGCTGGTGTCGTTGCGTGCACACCACCCCCGCCACCGGGGTGCCTTCCTTGAAGCGAAAACGCGCCCGCTCCCTGGCCTCCAACCCGAAAGTCCATCTCATACTGCTCGACGTCGTGAGCCCGCCCGTCAACAAACCAGCGGCGTTTCTTGACGGGATCGGCGAAAGCGCCGGAATACCCGTTCCGGTGTTGCGGCATAGCTGCGCTCGATCACGAACGTGCTGTGGATTACGGATCGTTCTTCCATGATCTTCATTCTTTCCTTCCTCCTTGCGAATTACTTAAGTGTCATACTTGAGTATCTATCGCGCTAGCCCGATTGTCAAGTGAATACTTAAGTAATATGGCGACTCGCGTCCCTGTAAACTGCGCGATATCACCCAGCCCTCGCCCGCTTAGTCACCGTAACCTGCTGATTCCACACAGTGATATTTTGGATATCGGGGTGCACTTGTTCGAGCTTCTACTCTAGGGGAGCACTCTAATGTTTCGATTCGATCAGTTGATCCGCCGTGACATGATCATCCGTGACGTGAAACAACGTCATCACGGAAACTCATCTCCGTATTTGACGGATCTCCGTTATCGCTCCTCCTGCGATGACTGCGATATCGAGAACTGTCGCGCGCAAGAACGGGCTCAATTCGCTGGACGTCGTGAGGCCCTGAATCAGGCCGCGTTCGGACCAAAGGCAGACTACCGAAAATGCAAGCACCCAGTAAGCCCGCCAAGAAAACGCTGAACCGCAAGCGGAAGCAGCCGCTCGGATGTATTTTCTCGCCGAAGACCGTCGCGGTCATCGGCGCCACCAGACACCGGGCACGCGTCGGACGCACCGTCCTGTGGAACCTGGTGACCAGCCCGTTCGGCGGCACGCGTCTACCCCGTCGAATCCGAAGCGGCCCAGCGTTCTGGGCGTCAAGGCATACCCGCTCGATCTCCGATATCCCGGAAGCAGGTGGACCTGGCGGTCATCATCACGCCCCCGCCGCTCGATTCCCGGCCTGATCAGCGAATGCGGCGAAAACGGCGTGCAAGGGCGCCATCGTAATCTCGGCCGGCTTCAAGGAGATCAGGACCGGAGGGCGCGGAACTCGAGCGGCAGCTGCTGGTCGAAGCCCAGAAAGCCAACATCCGCATCATCGGGCCGAACTGCCTCGGCGTGATGAGCCCGCTTTCGGGCATGAACGCCACCTTCGCCACCACCGTGCGCGCGTCCGGGATCGGTCGGCTTCATCAGCCAGAGCGGCGCGCTTTGCACCGCCGTGCTGGATTGGAGCCTGAAGGAAATGGTCGGCTTCAGCGCCTTCGTCTCCGTCGGCTCGATGGTGGATGTGGGTTGGGGCGACCTGATCTACTACCTGGGCAACGATCCCGAGACCGAAGTCGATCGTGATCTACATGGAATCCATCGGCAACGCGCGCTCCGTTCCTGTCGGCGGCGCGCGAAGTGGCGCTCAACAAGCCGATCATCATCATCAAGCCGGGACGCTCGGCAGCCGCGGCGCAAGCGGCGGCTTCGCACACCGGCTCGCTGACCGGCAGCGATGAAGTGCTGGAAGCGGCCTTCCGGCGCAGCGGCGTGCTGCGCGTCAACAACATCGCCGACCTGTTCTACATGGCGGAAGTGCTCTCCAAGCAGCCCACGCCCAAGGGACCGCGCCTGACCATCGTGACCAACGCCGGCGGCCCGGGCGTGCTGGCCACCGACTCGCTCATCATGGGCGGCGGCGAGCTGGCCGAGACTGACGCCGGAGACCATGGAGCCGCCTACAACGCCGTCCTGCCCGCCACCTGGAGCCACAGCAACCCCGTGGACATCATCGGCGACGCGCTCGCCCGAGCGCTACGCCAAGGCGCTCGAGATCGCCGCCAAGGATCCGAATCGCGACGGCATGCTGGTGATTCTCACGCCGCAGGCGATGACCGATCCGACGCGCATTGCCGAGCAGCTGAAGCCGCTGCGCCAGTCAGGAAGGCAAGCCGGTGCTGGCGAGTTGGATGGGCGGCAGTGGACGTCGGCGGCCGGCGAAGAGATCCTCAACCGCGCCAACATTCCCACCTTCCCTATCCCGATACCGCGGCGCGCGCCTTCAACTACATGTGGCAGTACGCCGACAACCTGAAGGGCCATCTACGAAACGCCGGCGCTGCCGGAGGATTCCGCCGACCTGGACGCCGGACCGCAAGCTGGTCGAAGAAGATCATCGCCGGCTCGCGCGGCCGGCCGCACCATCCTCACCGAGTTCGAGATCAAAGCAGGTGCTGGCGGCCTACGGCATTCCCACGGTCGCCAGACGCATCGTCGCCGCGTCGCAGGCCGGAGCCGTGAAGGCGGCGGACGAGATCGGCTATCCGGTGCGTGCTGAAGCTTTACTCCGAGACCATCACCCACAAGACCGATGTCGGCGGCGTGCAGTTGAACCTGGGCAACGCCGAGGCCGTGCGCGAAGGCCTCGACGCGATCCAGGCCTCGGTCACCGAGAAGGTCGGCGCGCAGCATTTCCAGGGCGTGACCGTGCAGCCCATGATCAAGCTGAGCGACGCCTACGAGCTGATCATCGGCAGCAGCCTGACCCGCAGTTCGGGCCGGTGCTGCTGTTCGGCACCGGCGGACAATTGGTGGAGGTCTTCAAGGATCGCGCGCTCGGGCTGCCGCCGCTGAACTCCACGCTGGCGCCGCCGCATGATGGAGCAGACCAAGATCTTCAAGGCGCTCAAGGGCGTGCGCGGGCGCAAGCCGGTGGATCTGGCGGCGCTCGAAGTGCTGCATGGTGCGGTTCAGCGCGCTGGTGGCGGAACAGCGGTGGATCAAGGAGATCGATATCAATCCACTGCTGGCATCGCCGGATCGGTCTGATCGCGCTGGATGCCGCGCGTGGTGGTGCATGGTCCCGAAGTCACGCTGGATCAGGTGCCGAAGACGCGCCATCCGCGCCTATCCGACGCGCTACGTGTCCGCCCTGGACGATGAAGGACAGCCACCGCGGTCACGATCCGTCCGATCCGTCCCGAAGACGAGCCGCGCCATGGTGGGCTTCCACGAGACGCTCAGCGAGCGCACCGTATACCTGCGCTACTTCCACCTGATGAACCTGGAACAGCGCACGCAGCACGAGCGGCTGACGCGCATCTGCTTCATCGATTACGACCGCGAAATGGCGCTGGTAGCGGAGCGGCGCAATCCGGAAACCGGCGAGTGCGAGATCCTGGGTGTGGGCCGGATGATGAAGATTCACGGCACCAACGAGGCCGAAGTCGCGGTGGTGATCAGCGACAAGTGGCAGGGCCGCGGCGCTGGGCAAGGAACTGCTGGCGCGGCTGCTGATCGTGGGCGCCGACGAGAAACTGAAAGCTGACAGCCGACATCCTGCCGATAATCGCGATAATGCGCATCTGCAAAAAGCTCGCTTCACGCTGAAGCACCCTGACGACGAAGTAGTCCGCGCCGAATTCAAACTGTAGGCCGAGATGAGTGTGGGCAGGATGCCATCCTGCGGCCGATTGCAGCACGATCGGCCAGCCGAGCTTTTGCTCGGCCGAACGGAGCGTCTTTCTTGCCACCCTGACTAATCGCCGGTCATCCAAGAAAACGTATACTCAGTCCAAAGGGCATTATATTGTCTCCTGCCACTACCGAAGAAAAATGCGGGCGGTCACCTGCGCAGCACGCTTCCCCTCCTCAAGGAACTCGTGCGCCCGCGCCGCGGCAAACTCGCGCTCGGTTTCCTGCTGATGGTGCATCGGCAGGTTGTGCAGCCTCGGTCCTGCCCGGCGCGCCCGAAATTTCTGATCGACAATGTGATCAATCAGCACCAGATCTCGCTGCTCAAATGGATCGTCGGCGCTGTATTCGCCGCCACCATCATTCAGGGCATCACCTCGTTCTCCCCTGACCCAGCTCCTCTCCAGGAAGGCCAGCGCCTGATCGCCGAACTGCGGCGCAAAGTGCAGGAACACGTCGGCCGTTTGCCGGTCGTCTACTACGACGCCAACAAATCCGGCGCACTGGTCTCCCGCATCATGAACGACGTGGAAGGCGTGCGCAACCTGATCGGCACCGGCCTGGTGGAATTCCTTGGCGGAATCATGACGTCGGTACTCTCCTGTTCATCCTGCTGAGGATCAGGCGCGCTGTTGACCGGGTATTTCGCTGTTCTTCGTGGTCATGTCCGCGCTGGGTCTCGCCATGGCCTTTGGCAAGATCCGCCCGATTTTCCGCGAGCGAGGCAAGATCACCGCCGAAGTCACCGGCCGCCTCACCGAGTCCCTGGTCGGGCGTCCGCGTCGTCAAAGGCTACCATGCCGAGGCTGGCGAGCGCGCGTGTTTCGCCTCCGGCGTGAAGCGCCTGCTTGGACAACGTCCTGCAGTTCGCTCACCGCCATCTCTCTCATGACCCTTTCGGCCACCATGGTGATGGGAGTAGTGGGCGGGACCGTGATGTATATCGGCGCCCGCCAGATTCTTGCGACCCGCCCACGCTCACCGTCGGCGGCCTGTTCTCATTCGTCTCTGTACCTCGCCTTCCTGGTCGCGCCCATGCTTCAAATGGTCAGCATCGGTACCCAGCTCACCGAGGCGCTCGCCGGGCTCGACCGCACACAGGAAGTCCTGCGCCGAGCGGCCCGAGGATGAAGACACCAAGCGCGTCCGCAGAGATCGAGCTGCGATCCAGGGCTACGTTGCGTTCGAGAACGTGACCTTCGAGTACGACGCCGGGCAAGACCGTGCTGCGCGAAGTCAGCTTCACTTCCGAGCCCGGCACCGCCACCGCGCTCGTGGGCCCTTCGGGTTCCGGAAAATCCACCATCATCAGCCTGATCGCCGCCTTCCATGAGCCCACCGCCGGACGCATCCTGATCGATTCCACCGACCTTCTCCACGCGTGCGTCTGGATGCCTTCCGCTCGCAGCTCGGCGTGGTGTTGCAGGACACCTTCCTGTTCGACGGCACCATCCGCGAAAACATCGGCTTCGCGCGGTCCGCATGCCACCGAGGAGGAGATCCTCACCGCCTGCCGCATCGCCCGCGTCGATGAGTTTGCCGAGAAGTTCGAGAAGAAGTACGACACCATCGTCGGCGAGCGCGGCGTCAAGCTCTCCGGCGGCCAGCGCCAGCGCGTCTCCATCGCCCGCGCCATTCTTGCCGATCCGCGCATCCTGATCCTCGACGAGGCTACCCAGCAGCCTGGATTCCGAATCCGAGGCCGCCGATCCAGGAAGGTCTCTCGTACCTCGATGAAAGGCCGCACCACGTTCGTCATCGCGCATCGCCTCTCCACCATCCGGCGCGCCGAGCAGATTCTGGTGGTCGAAGATGGCCGCATCGTGGAGCGCGGCACGCACGATTCGCTCTACGCACTGGCTGGACGCTATTACGATCTGTACACGCGCCAGCACGGCATCGATGCCAACCTGTTCCTCGCCCCGGCGAAGGCGACAAGATCCCCGGAGGCCGAGGCGCCGCGCCGAACGTGCGCGGCGCCGCGCCGCCAAGCCCTGCCTCGCTCCTGGGTGGCGCGACCGTCTAGCTGCATAAGACCGAAACACTGGGCCACGGATAAACACACAGATGAACACAGATAACACAACGAATGCTTATCCGTACTACTAATGCTTCGTTTCTTTGTCTTTTTGCGAAGAAAAACATCAGGGCAGCCTTCTTTTTCATCAACTGGTTAGCGGTGGCCTCGACGCGCAATCGGAAAGTCGTCAGAAGCAAAGCGAACTCGACAGCGGCGGGGGTGGTCTGGGACGAAACTGCGGTTGCGATTGTCATATTCCTACGGTATTATTACCGTAAGAATAATGCCACGTCCCCGAACTTCGAGCCGGCACCCGGAACCGAGTGCCCAACTGAAACGCCACACGCAACGTTTCCATGAACTCAAACGGGATCTCGATCAGTTGGAGTACTTCTGCAAAGGGACGGTACTGAAGCGGATGATGAAGTGCGGCAAAGTCCAGTGCGCCTGTGCCTCAGACCCCGCCAAGCGCCACGGGCCCTACTTCGAAATCACCTATAAGGCCAACGGTAAAACCGTCAATGTGAAGCTCTCGCCGGAAGCGGCGCCCCTGTATCGAGCCGCCGCCCTCCAGTATCGAAAGCTGAAGGTCCTGCTCAGGCGCCTCGAAAAACTCTCCCAAACAATCCTGCGGCAGCAGGCCAAACTGGCCCAATCTCAACCTCACGATTGACCGCAAAAACCGGGGATATTCCGATATCCCGGCTCTAACCCATAGCCACCCGCAGACCAAATCATCCTAAGCAACTGATTTTACTTTGGTTGGCCGTCGTTCTAAAGTAGCCGCACCCAATTGAGCGTATATCATGCTGACGCCCGCGTGTCGGCGGTGGCGAGCGCGCCGGCTCGCCGGTGATGTGCCAGCCAGCAGCGTGTAGTCCAACGCCGGATTCAACGACTGATTGGCCGCCAAGACTGCGCAGCACCTTTGCGCGTGAAAGCGCGCACATACTCATATTAGATCGACAAGAACGCCGCACGCCGGCTGGCTTTTGTCCGCATACGTGCGCGCGATTGCCAATTGTGCGTTCAGCAACCGTCACGCGGACTTTGCGCTATTGCGCCGTTCTCCCGATCTGGCGCTGGGGCCGCAGCTGGCGCTGAGGCTGCCATAGCAGCGATGGCGCGCCGTCATCGATCATCCGCAGAGGATCGACCCTTCCGCCGGACTTTGCCCCACTTTCTGTGGACGGATTCGACGAGGGCGGCCCGTGGAACCATCGAGAGATTGCGCGTTCGCGGACGGTACGTTTGGCCAGAGATGTCTGCCCAGCCACGCGGGGCGAACGCATGCCCCGGACCGGCGGAGATCGACGCGCGCTGCGTCGCCGATTCTGGTACGCGAGGCTGGACGCCGGAGCAGGCTGCGGCGCATGCGTCTGGAAGCCGGACGCGGCGGCGTGGTCGGCAGCCAAGCGGCGCTCCGCGGGAGCACCGCAGCCACACGGTGACGACTACGGGACCGGGCGGCAGCGCGGGCGCAAGGCATCCCGGCATCTACACGGCGAAGGAGCCCGTGGGCGCACCGATTTTCTATCGTGACGTTCCGCTTGATTTGTTCCGGCACGGAAGTGGAAGGGGCGTGATCGCTTCCGCCGAGCTATCCCGAGCGCCGCTGCCCCTGGTCGGGCTGGCGGCTGCGCAACGTTGCCGAAGAGCGCCAGCGGGCTGGCTGATCGCGAGGGCTCGCCCTTTGCTGCGCCAACCGCCACTCTTTTCGAAGGACGGCAAGACTGTGGCCATGGACGTGGACGGGCCCGAACGGCAGGCGCGCATACGTACGCCATCGCGCCGGTGGCGCTCGCGTGGATGTCGATTCGCAGCGAAGATGTCTTCACCTGGAACGACTTCCTGACAAGCCGCCGGGGCACCGCGACGATCGGATTCATGGCGCAACTCGCCGCGATGGCCGGTACGCGGTGACCACGGTGAACGAAGACGTGCTTCGTGGCCAACTCAAGGACTACCGATTCCTGCAGGTGTTCTATCCGACGCGCGGAATTCTGGCGTGGTACGACCGTTCGACGTCGCCGCATCACGCGCGCTGCCGGGCGCCGATAACCCGCACTTCGTCCAGACGAACGGACTTCTGGAGTCCCGACGGACAGTACCTGGTGTCTTCGCGCGGGCGGGGGCCAGAGACGCTTACCCGAAGGGCCGAAGATGGCGCGAATACGCCGGCGATCCCGCTGGAACCGGCCGATTCAATACGACCTGTACCGCATCCCGTTCAACGGCGGCAAAGGGCGGCCAGCCGAAGGCGCATTGCGGGGGCGCTCGAACAACGGCAATGAGCAACACGCTTTCCCGAAGGTCTCTCCCGACGGCCGCTGGATCGTTTACGTGCAGTCGCGCAACGGGCAGTTGATGCGTCCGGACGGTCAGCTCTATATCGTGCCGTCCGGCGGCGGGCAGGCGCGGCGCATGCGATGCAACACGGCGCTGATGAACTCGTGGCACAGTTTCTCGCCAAACGGGCGATGGCTGGTGTTCTCGTCCGAAGAGCCGGTCGCCGTACACGCAGATGTTCCTGACGCACATCGACGAGGAGCGGTAACGACAGTCCCCGCCATACTGATCGAGAACTCCACGGCGCGCAAATCGCGCAGTCAACATCCCGGAATTCGTCAACATCCCGCAGGATGGTCTGAGACATCGATGTGCCCAGCGCGCCGAGTTCTACCGGCCTTCGACAGCGCCTGGAATCTCGCCGAGAAGGGCCGGTTCGACGAATCGATCGTCGCAGTGGAAACTGGCGCTGGGCATCAACCCCGGCGACGCCAAGGCGCACAACAACCTGGGCCGGGCGCTGGCGGGAAAGGGGCGATTTCGACCAGGCCATCGCTCAATGGCAGAAGGGCTCTGGAAATCAACCCGCAATACTGGGAAGCGCACAACAATCTGGCTGTGGCACTGCTCGGGAAGGGCATGACGGACGAAGCGACCGCACCCCAGGCTGGTGCCGGAGGCCAACTCAACTACGCCGAGGTGCACGGCAATCTGGGACGCGCTGCGGCGCTGAAGGGCAAGTCCGGAGGAGGCGATCGCGGAGTGGCGGAAGGCGATCGAACTGAACCCCAACTACGCGCAGGCGTATAACGACCTCGGGAACAGAGTTGTCGCGGAACGGGAAAGGGTGACGAGGCGATCGCGGCGTGGCAGCGGGCAGCCGCGGTGAACCCCGGCTTTGCCCCCTGCACATTCCAACCTGGGGGAGCAATACGTAACTGAACGTGAAGTACAA
>ERZ1370068.5017-contig-406_pt1 | contig 33103 bp, 56 predicted proteins | sample MGYA00561227_ERZ1370068 | MGnify/ENA primary metagenome ERZ1370068 (study PRJEB38410, sample SAMEA6850437) | metagenome | study: Metagenomic assessment of the ecological functions of the soil: analysis of the soil microbiota associated with the...
GTTGTACTTCGTTCAGTTACGTATTTAGCCCGATCGTTGCCACCAACAAAGACCTTGAAGAGGCCATTCGGGAAAGCGAATTTCGCGAAGACCTTTACTACCGTCTCAACGTCTTTACGATCTTTATGCCTCGCACTGCGAGAAACGCAAACCAGACATACTCCTGCTCGCCGAGCACTTTGTAGAGAAATTCGAGCGCGAACACAGCAAAACACATAAAACGAATCTCACACCAGCGATCGACAGCGTGCTGACCAGTTATCACTGGCCCGGAAGCGTGCGCGAACTGGAGAACGTTATCGAACGCGCTGTGTTGGTTTGTGAATCCGAACGTGATCCATGGTCATCATCTGCCGCCAAGTCTGCAAACTGCGGAAGGCTCCGACACTGTGACGCGACTGTCGTTGACATCAGCCATAGAAGCGTATGAGCGAGACCTGATTCAGGACGCCCTTAAGACCGCACGTGGAAATCGAGCCAAGGCAGCCAAGCTCCTGGACAGTACTGAACGAATCATTGGATACAAGGTGAAAAGTATGGAATCAGTTGCGGTCGTTTTCGATCGTAAGCCTGCCTGGATCACTTCCTGCTCCATACATGTTTCTACGGCGATGTCGCCTGTCTCGGCCTTAGCCTACAAAGTTGTCGTAACACCAAGGGTAAGACCCACTACTACCATCAATTGAGAGTTTAGTTTGACGGCCTTTGGCCGTTCGTTTGCTAACTCAATTTCCAATCATATTTACAAAGACTCATTTTTCAAGGGAGGATTAGGGTGTCAAAATTAAAAGAGATTCGTTTAGTTTCAACTCAAAAAACATCGACCACTGACGAGTCTCGAATCAAAGGAGATCTCTTCAAGCCTGCGACTGAACAAACAGCCCCTGCACAAACAACGCACGAGCTTTTAAGGATCGTGCGCGCAGCACAACCAATTCCGCGTGTAGCAGTAGCACGCCGCCTTGGAGTTCATCGACGGCGAATCACGGTCCTGGTTAGGCCCTTAATCGACTCGGGCATCTTGCGTGAAGGCGCGCCTGAAAGGTCACTTGGCCGAGGGGTGGGGCGTCCTCCGATTGGTTTGTCATTGCGCGTTGATCAAGACTTTCTGATCGGAGTAAACATTGGTGTTAGTCAGAGCCATATTGGTGCGGCAACAGTTAATGGAAATCTCCTGACTGGAGAGCGCTTCCCAACAAATCAAAACGCCCAGAATGCCATCGCGGAGATCCGCAGTGCCGTAGTCCGTATTTCAGAAAAACTATCGGATCGTTGCCTGGCGGGAATCGGCATCAGCGTCGTTGGTCCGACTGACTCGGAGCGAAGCGAAGCTCCTCTACGCACCGCACCTCGGCTGGAAGAAGACGTTCCGCGTCGCGAAGCTTTCTGAACCTCAACGTGCCGGTGCTAATCGAAAACAACGCAACGGCGGCGGCTATATATGAGTCGCAAAAAGACGTCGTCGACACTACGCGACAAAAACTGCAGGCGACTTTGTAGTTGTGCGTGCGGGTACCGGAATCGGGGTCGGACTTGTGTTGGGAGGCGAAGTCTTTCGCGGAACAACGGGCGCCGACACCGCAGGGTGAGTTCGGACATATGACGATCGTCGCCGGCGGCAAAGGCATGTCCGATGCGGAAACTTTGGATGCTGGGAAAGATATGCGAGTGCCGCAAGTGCTGTCGAACTTCTATACCGGCGACAGTCAACGGGCCGATGATGCAGTGGCCTTTGAGATTTACGGACCTGGTAGCGCGCGCTACAGCCGGAGAAAGACGTGCTCGCGAACCTACATTAGAGCGAGTTGGCACACACCTGGGAGTTCGGCATCGGCAACGTCATTTTTGCGGACTAGGTGTCCCTCGTATCGTCTTAAGCGGAGAGTTGGTTCACGCGTGGCGTTTTTATTGAAAATTCCACGCGAGCGGCAATCGGGGATGTCCCTCGCTGGTCGTTTATCGAGTTGGTCATTGGAACCGGGCGACATTTATGGTGCGGACTTGGGCGGTGCGTTGGAGGTTACGCGGTTGAAACACTACCTACGGATGCTAGCTGGGAGAAACAAAGCAGCGTGAGGGTTTGGCAGTCAAACTGACAACGGTGGTGAGCCAGCGAGCCCTCGCTACCGTTTATTTTCTTATTGCGCGTCAAAGAGCTTTGCTGGTGTGCTGGCGTTTAATACTTTCTTAGAACGCACCGCGGCCGCTGGCGAGAAGCTTGAAGCTCGCCGATGCGCCGCCCACAGAATGCGCGTTATGTGTTAGGCCGCGCACTGGCACCACTCGCCAACACGCCGCGCTCGAGCTCTTCACGAACACACATATCTCCGGAACAAATGCTAGTCCCACTTTCTTCTGCACAAAACGTTTGATTGTCTCAACCATGCTTTGCTAAGTTCTATCGTGATGTTGAGGGGAGTGCGTTGCTCGAGCAAATGCTTCGATGACCTTCAGACGCACGACCCTGACGTGACGTTGTGAGCTACGAACGTTACTCCCTACCCAGATCCTTCACTTTAACCGACGAACGGTCCCGCGAGTGGGTGCTTGGGGACTCATGATGAGAACAGAGCTCGTCCTTCAACACCGGAAAAGCTTCAAGGTCACGGTCGGCAGGTTCCTGAGGCCATCGGCGCGAAATCAACATTCCTGCTCGGAGCACTTCACGAGGTAAACGACTGGATACGTGCCGATAAATCTCGACCTTCACGTCAGGATGCTGGTGTTCTCTAAATGCGAGAATCAAATCCGGCAGCAAGTGAGACGTACTCTCGTTTGCCCCCACCCGGACTCGTCCTCGCTTGAGGCTCTGTAATTCCGCAATGGCTTGTCCGACCTGGTTCTCAAAGACAGGATTCGCTGGGCGTAGTCGTACACCACCTGCCCTGCTTCTGTCAGCACCGGCGTCTCTTGGTTCGATCCAAAAGTGGTAGCCCAATCTCTTCTTCAACCGCCTGATTGCGATACTGACCGCGGCTGGGTGCGGAAAACTCGGTCCGCAGCCTTCGAGAAACTGCGTTCCTGCACCACTTTCGAGAAATATTCGAGCTGGGCCATCTCATGGTTACACTTTTGTACACAAACCACCGTTCGGCGTCGATGCGTGAGATTTATTATTATCTTAAAAGAATAAATTTTACAGTCCCTATGACTGCAGGATAGAGTGCTTTCAGTTCACGAAACAGGCGCGTTTCCGAAGCGCCGCGTGACTAATTGGCTAGCCATAGCTTGGTTTTTGCTCCACAAGGGGATGAGCAACGCGGGCCATCAATCATTTCGGTTGATGGCCCGATTGATTCGTCGCAGGTACTTCCATGATTGCAGAGCGACTGGTGAAGAATGCCGGTGTTCAAGTTACACCCCCTGACGATCTGTCATTGCCCACCGGTGCAGAGATACTTATCGAGGCACTCTGCTATGAAGGTGTCGATACCATCTTCGATACCCGGGCGGAGCAGTTCTCCACATCTACGACGAACTCTGGCGCGCACGCGAACGCATCACACACTACCTTGTCAGGCACGAGCAAGGCGCTGTGCACATGGCCGAGGGTTACGCGCGTTCGACAGGACGAGTTGGAGTGGTCCTGGTAACGTCGGGTCCAGGTGCTACAAATGCGGTGACCGGGATTGCGAACGCTTACATGGATTCGACGCCGATTGTCGTTATCACTGGCCAAGTGCCAAGACATCTGATCGGGACTGACGCATTCCAGGAAGTCGATACGGTTGGTATTACTCGACCGTGCGTCAAACATAACTACTTAGTGCGGGATGTTCACGGATCTCGGTGCGGTTGTGCGGGAAGCGTTCCATCTCGGCGCGGACAGGTCGTCCCGGGCCAGTCGTAATCGACATTCCAAAGGACGTCACGGCGACCCGAACTTCCTATTCGCGTTTGGACCACGTTAGTTTCCCCTTCACCAGATATCCGGCAACCCACCTTCCAAAGCTGACATAGCTCGAGCGATGACGACGATTCTAAACTCCCGTCGGCCGGTGCTATATGTCGGTGGCGGTATTGCAAATTCTTCCGCTGATGACCGCTGCGGCAGTTTGCCGAAAAGCTTCACTTGCCGGTCACTCCCACTTTGATGGGATTGGGCGGTTTCCAGTCGGGTCACCAACTTTGTCTCGGGATGTTGGGAATGCACTGGAACGTATGCTCTTCAACATGGCAGTGTCAGAAAGCGACTTGTTAATTGCTGTCGGTGTTCGTTTCGATGACGGAGTGACAGGCAAACTGGCGACATTTGCACCGCACGCGAGTGTTATTCATGTCGATATTGATCCGGCAAACATTGGAAAGAACGTCACGCCTGACTTTAAGCATTGCAGCTGATGCCCGGGCGGTACTGAGGCATTTCTCGATTACGCAGCACAGTTGACCGATGTGGAGTTGGCGCACAGATGTCGGTGCTCGAGAACTGTGGTGGGAACGAATTCGAGGTTGGCAGCACTCACAACCACTTCGCTTTTCAGGTTCAAAGAGTCACATCAAACCGCAATCCGTGATTCGAGAGCTGCACCGGCTAACTAAGGGCGAAGCGATCATAACGACCGACGTTGGTCAGCATCAAAAATGTGGGTTGCACAATTCTATCCCCTTTACAAAGACTCGCCAGCTGATCACGAGCGGCGGACTTGGGACGATGGGTTTTGGACTGCCTGCTGCCGTGGGTGCGCAACTGGCTTGTCCGGATCAAGTGGTTATCGCGGTAGTTGGGGACGGTGGTTTCCAGATGACGAACCAGGAGCTCGCGACTGCGGTTCAGTACAACCTGCCCGTCAAAATAGTGATCATGAATAACGGGTACCTGGGCATGGTTCGTCAGTGGCAAGAAATGTTTTATGACCGCACCTATTCGGAAGTGGACATCTCAGTAGCGCCCGATTTCGTAAAAAGCTCGCAGAGGCCTATGGCGCGGCTGGATTTCGCGCGACTCGGCCGGAAGAACTATCTGAAACTTTGGCTGCGGCGCTAAACCACAAGGGTGTCGCGGTAATCGACATCGTTGTGTCAAAAGAGGAGAACGTTTTCCGATCGTCCCGGCAGGCGCAAATGCCAACGACATGATCGTGCAGAACGATGGAGCCTGATACGGATTGCTGATTGCTGATTGCTGATTAGCTTATCCAAGCCATACCTGACCAATCTTGAAGTTACCAGCCGTTGACAATCAGAAATCAGCAATCAGAAATCAGCAATAAGGTATGCGTCACACACTCTCAATCATCGTGGCTGATCAACCCGGCGAGCTTTCGCGGATTGTTGGGTTGTTTAGTGCCCGTGGGTTCAACATCGATACGATTTCTAGTAGGCGAAACACTGGACCCTCATTGGTCGCGTGAAACCATAGTCACGCGTGGCGATGACCGGACAATTCAACAGATCGTAAAGCAGTGCGAACGGCTGGCAAGGGTTCGGGAAGTTCTGGACGTTACAACCCGTCCGCACATCGAACGTGAAATGGCGCTGATAACGGTTTCGGCGTAGTGCCGGTGCGGAACGCCAGGAAGTCTTGAGTCTCATCAGTGTCTTTCGTGCGAAGGTGGTCGATATATCTCACACACAATTGATTGTCGAAGCATCGGGCAATAAAGAGAAGGTCGATACATTCATTGAACTCCTACGCCCGATTGGCATTAACCGATATCACGCGAACAGGTCACATTGCGATTAACCGGCTGTCCGCAACCGCCGAACTGAGCCGAAAGAAGAGGAAGAACAGATTCCCCAATTATCGACTTGATCAAGGTTATCTCTACTGGAATCGAAAGGACGATTCAATGAATATTTACTACGACAAGGACGCAAACGTCGAAGAGTTAAAACAAAAGCATATTGCTGTGATCGGCTATGGCAGCCAGGGATTCGCGCAATCAAATAACCTTAAAGATTCCGGCTGCAACGTGACAGTTGGTCTCTCGTCAGGTAGCCCATCATGGGAAAAGGCCGAACAGGCGGGTTCTTAAAGTTAAGCCAGTTGCCGAGGCGGCGGCGGATGCAGACATCGTGATGATGCTCGTGCCGGTCGAACTCGCGCCTGACATTTACGCGAAGGAAGTAGCCGAATCAATCACTCCAGGCAAGTATCTAGCCTTCTCGCATGGCTTCTCCATTCATTACAAGTTCATTGAACCGCCATCTGATGCGAACGTCTTCATGGTCGCACCAAAGGCCCCGGACATCTTGTTCGTCATGAGTATATGCTGCGCGGAGCCGGTGTTCCCCTGCTTGCTCGCGATTAATCAGGATCCAACCGGGACTACTAAAGCAATCGGCTTGGCTTACGCTTCAGCCATCGGTGGCGGCCGCGCTGGAGTCATCGAAACAACTTTTCGAGAAGAGACCGAAACCGATTTATTCGGCGAACAGGCTGTACTCTGTGGCGGCCTCACATCACTCATCAAGGCCGGATTTGAGACTTTAATCGAGGCGGGTTATTCACCTGAGATGGCTTACTTCGAGTGCTTGCACGAAATGAAGTTAATTGTGGATCTTGTCTACGAAGGTGGTATATCGGAAATGCGTTACTCAATATCGACACGGCACAATACGGCGACATGACACGTGGCCCAGTTGTCGTGAACGACGAGGCGAAGCGGCGCATGAAGAGCCTGCTCGCCGAGATTCAGTCCGGCGCGTTTGCGCGTGATTGGATGAAAGAAAGTCGAAACGGGCGACCCCGGTTTAATCCAACTGGACTCCGAGGCTCGCGAGCATCCAAGGTGAAACAAGTCGGTGCGCGTCTAGGAAAGATGATGCCCTGGCTTTCGGATGGTCGGCTTGTCGACAAAGCAAAGAACTGAGGAGTAGCAGCGTTTGTCAGAAAGATGTTCATGCACGCAGCCACTCCATCACTCGCGGGGTTGAACGAACTCCAAATCGCGCAATGCTTCGGGCAGTTGGTTTGGTGATGAAGACTTCAAGAAACCGATCGTTGGTGTTGCCAACGGCTACAGCACGATCACGCCCTGCAATGCTGGATTAAACCTCCTCACTGAGGCGCGCGGTAGACGCGTTAAGGCAAGCGTCCACCATGCCGCAGACCTTCGGCACAATCACAGTCAGCGATGGAATCTCCATGGGCACTGAAGGAATGAAATATTCCCTCGTGTCTCGTGAAGTCATCGCGGATTCAATCGAAACTGTCTGTCAGGCTCAGGCTGTCGATGGACTTCTGGCAATCGGTGGCTGCGACAAGAACATGCCGGGGGCGATGATTGCCATTGCGCGCTTGAACATCCCTTCGATCTTCGTTTACGGAGGCACAATCAAAGCGGGCAATTACAAAGGCGAAGATTTGACCGTGGTGAGTGCGTTTGAAGCGGTGGGTAAGTACTGTGCCGGTAAGATCGAGGAGAACGAATTAGCGGAGGTCGAGCACGAGCATGTCCAGGCGCGCCGAGCTCTTGTGGTGGGATGTACACGGCGAACACGATGTCGTCAGCGACAATCGAGGCATTGGGGCTGAGTCTTCCCTTCTCCTCGACCATGGCGGCGGAAGACGACGAGAGAAGCCGACAGTGCGGCCGCCTCCGCAAGGAGTTCTTGCCACGGCAATCGACAAAAAGATCCCTACCGCGTCAACTCTTGACCAAAGCTGCATTTGAGAATGCCATCGCAGTTGTGATGGCAGTGGGCGAGATCAGCCGATGCCGTTCTGCGCGCTTGCGATCGCCCATGCCGCTGAAAGTTGAACTGACGCTTGACGACTTTGAGCGGATACGTAAGCGGAATTCGCCGCTCTGTTCTGTGATCTAAAACCGTCGGGTCGATACGTTGCAACAGACCTGCATAAAGTTGGCGGCATTCCCCAAGTGAGTGATGAAGATGCTTCTGAATCGTGGTCTGCTTTATGGCGATGCGCTTACGATCAGCGGACAAACGATTGCCGAGGTGTTGAATGATGTTCCAGTTACCCCGCCAAAGAATCAGGAAGTAATCAGACAATTGGATCAGCCGTTATACGCGGAGGGACATAGCAATTCTGAGAGGAAATCTCGCCACCGAAGGCGCTGTCGCCAAAGTGTCCGGTGTTCAGCTTACCGTCAAATCACTGGTCCAGCTCGAGTGTTTGAATCCGAGGGTTATGCCTTGCAGCGATCCTGAAAGGCGATATCAAACCTGGCGACGTCATAGTCACTCGCTACGAAGGCCCTAAAGGCGGTCCAGGAATGCGAGAGATGCTGGCGCCGACGTCAGCCATCATCGGTGCTGGCCTGGGTGACACAGTGGGATTGATAACGGACGGGCGGCTTCTCCGGAGGCACTTACGGGATGGTTGTTGGCCACGTTGCACCTGAGGCTGCCGTGGGCGGCAACATCGCACTCGTGGAGGAGGGCGATTCGATCACAATCGACGCTGATGCAGGACTACTTTGTTTGAATGTTTCAGATTCTGAACTGGCACGCCGTTACGAGAATTGGCATCCGCCCGAGCAAAGGTACACCACCGGCGTCCTCGCGAAATATGCAGAAGCTTGTAAGCAGCGCTAGTTTGGGCGCGGTTACCGATCTGGATCTCACATCGTAACTCTTACATTCAACCAGAACAGTAAGGAAGCAACGCCCCCTTTGGCTTCTCACACATTAATGCTAGTGGCATCTGGTTCAGCGTCAGAGTGTGAATCTGCCCGCAACCCAATCTCTTCGCACACAATCTGTTCCCCACTTGACCGAGCCGCGGCTTCCACCTAAAGTGACTGGCTTCTAATTCACACCATTATCGATTCCAGGAACCAATAACTGTGACTATACGCATTGAGAATCAGTACGAAGGAAACTTTGCCGAAAGGCTCAGTAGAAACCGTTGAAGATGCTTTCAACAGTCTGCCAAGGAACACACGCGGGTATTGAACGGATTCGCCTTGTTCCATGCACATATCCGATCCGCGAATCAAAGGGATCGTTTCAGGCAACCAGAACTCCCCGGTCTCTATCACCCCAAGCAAGGCCCGAAAGGTCCATGGCTGGAAGTCGCTGTCAATGTTTTGCTTCCAATGGACAAACCTTTCCACAAAAGAATCGTTCCCCGTTTGTCATTCAAGAGTAACCTGGTGGCGCTCGTCATTTCGTTAGTCGCGCAACACTATCACCTCACGTTGCGCCATTCTTTGGAAGAAAACTCAGCTTGAGCCTGCCATTCGTTCATATACCGAAAGCAGCTGAAACTCTGGAATGAACGGAAACACAGCTTCCGCGCACGGCTATTCAAGCCGCTGCAACCTACATTTGAGAAATGGGCTAAGGGACTTCAGCGAGCAGCTCGCGGCTGAGAAGAAAAGTGCGTCGCTCGCCTCAAAGTAGGCTCGAACTAACTCACTTCGTCGATCTCGTCGGCTACTGCTCTCAAGATCAGCGCTACGTCAGAGTCAGGCACATTCGCACTGCGGAATTTGATTTCCAAATTGAAATCCTTATCAGAGTGGGGCATATTTGAAGGTGTAAGGCTTTGTATCGGGAACAACTCGAGGCCCCATTTCCTGTCGTCGCACCTCACGCGCATCGTTGCGATTCAACCCCTTCGACACCAATCTGTTTTGCAAGGCTGAGCATGGTTTCGTCGTCGGGTTGGTCGCGACAATCTGTAGCAGAGAAGACTTCGCATTGATGTCGGCGCCTTTGCATATCTCACTCGGACATCCTCTCGGAATTCTCGCAATCGCCATCGCCTCTGTGACGGTTGTTCTGCTCTTTCCGACCTTGCGAGCAACATCGTCGTGCGTGTAGCCAAACCGTTCGCACAGCGCCAATAATCCATCGGCTTCTTCCCAAACCGTCAGATCCTTGCGCTGCATGTTTTCGATCAGAGCGATCTCTGCAATCGTGCCTTCATCGACTTCCATCTCAACGCACGGCACTTCCTTTCAGACCGGCTCGTTGCGCCGAGCGCAAACGACGCTCTCCGGCGATAATCATCCAGCGGCCCGTGAGGCGATTGGGTTTTACAAGCAGTGGCTCCAACACGCCCTTCTCTGCGATTGAAGCGGTTAACTCGGTGAGATCGCCAAAGTCCACGCGGCGGCTGTTCCGGATTCGGATCGAGTTTGTCGAGAGGAATCATCCGGCCGACCTGCTGCGGGCCGGTGTTGCGATAGTTCCTCGACGTAATGCGCGTCATGGCGCATTTGTAGACCAGTTGGCAGTCCCCTCTTAGACACGGCTCATTACCTCTTTACAAAGTTTTCCGTATTCGATCGCACCTGAAGAGTTCGGTGCAAAACTAAAGATCGATTCCTTGTACGCGGGCGACTCTTCAAGTCTGACGCTCTTGGTGATCACGGTATCAAACAGTTTCGGACCAAAGACGTTCTGGATCTGTTCGTGTACTTCGCGCGCAAGTGTAGTTCGCTTGTCGTGGAGCGTTACCAGCACTCCCAGCAGTTCGAGCTTCGGATTCGGCCGCGCCTTCACCTTCTCAATTGTTTCCAGTAGATCGTCGGTGCCTTCGAGAGCGAAGTAGGACGACTGAATCGGAATCAGCACGTGAGTTGCCGCGACTAAGCGCGTTCACAGTAATCAGGCCCAGGGTCGGCGGAGTGTCGATGACGATCACTCGTACGTACTTTACGAAACGGCTCCAGACGATCCTTCAAGACGAAACGGCGCGTCGAAGTCACCTACCAGCTTTGCTTCCAACTTTGCCAGGACTGATTCGCGCGGGAACGAGGTCAAGGTTCTCAACCGGCGTCTGATAAACCGATCTCCTCGATCGGGGCCAGCCCGTCCATCATTAACTCGTAGACTGAGCGTTCAACTGGTTAGCGGATCAAGAAACGAAATCGAACTGTTTGCCTGAGGATCGAGATCGAGAAGAAGGACACGTTTTCCCGAGACGTGCAAACGCGGCGGCCAAATTGATGGCGGTAGTTGTCTTTCCCTACCCCACCCTTTTGATTTGCGATGGCAATTACCATTCGCTGCACAGTGGGTGTCTGCGTTATGTGTCGGACTCATGAAATCATAGGTCTAATTGAAACTCAACTACATTGGCAGAGTCGCCCGCTTCACCAATAACGTCGGGCCATTCTTCTTCGCCAGTTGCAAGTTCACTCTTCTTCGCCCTCTTCCGTAGGCATGGTGTTTCGAGAAGCTTTGATGACTTCCATGTCAACGTAAATCGGGCAGTCGGCTCTCAGGGCCAGGGCGATGGCGTCCGACGGTCTCGAGTCAAGCACGCATTACGGTCGCCATCGCTGTTTCGCATTTCGATTACCGCAAAGAACGTGTTGTCCCGCAAACTGCGTTACTACCACTCGTTCAACTCTGAACTCTCAATTCAGTAATTAAGTTGCGCAGTAAGATCGTGAGTCATCGGGTCGCGGTGGCGCAATCTTTTCAATCTCCAAGGCGATGGCGTTTGCTTCGTAAGCTCCCACCCAGATCGGCAGCATCGTATCACTCTGAACGTCTTTCAAGAATGATGATCGGTGTACCGCTGTTGGGATCCATCATCAAGGCTCGGATTTTTACTTCGATTTCCATAACCGACTACCTCTTACGCTAAACTACCGGTCGATTTCACCAACGTGCCGTAAAGACTGTTCGGTTTTGGCTGTCGTAACCAGCACGTCAACGATCTCACCTTCTACACGATTCATCTCTCCTTAAAGTTTACAACCTTGTGACAGGTTGAGTGTCCCATCAGGTCAGATTCCGACCGCGAACTCTGCCGCTCGGCTAAGCACACTAATAGTTTGACCAACGTATGAACTGTACACCTTCTCTTGACATCTTCGGTGTACATTTTCAAGTTCAAGAAAACGCGCGGTCTTTTCGGACTCTGAAACCGTGTCTTCGAAATCGGCGGCCGGCGTCCCGACGTCTTGAATACTTAAAGATATACAAACCATCGTAAGAACAGTCTTCGATGAGATTGAGTGTTTGACGAAAGTCGTCGTCTGTTTCGCCAGGAAACCGACAATTGACATCAGTCGTTAATGCCAATCGTCGCGTCGAGAACTCTTGATGCGGTGCAATCCTCTCGAGATAGTCACTTCCGGTTATGTCCGCGCCGCATTCGTTTCAGAATACGATCACTGCCAGATTGAACCGAGCAAATGGACCCAGTTGCATGAGATTCTCATATTCGCTTCGATAGCAGAAACGATGTCAGGGTGAAAATCGCGCGGGAACGAGGTAGTGAACTTGATCCTCGGCATTCCGGTGGCGGCAACTGCGCCGCAGGAGACGACTAAAGGCGTAGCGCCCGTGAAAGCCTTCGAGGTCCGCTTTCTATCCCTGGTCGATAACTGTTTACGTTTTGACCAATCAAATGGACTTCTTTATAGCCCAACTGCTGCAGGCTCTTGATCTCATCAGAATCAGGTTAGCAAGGTCGACTTCGTTCTCGACCTCTTGAATACGGCACGATACAGAACGAGCAAAACTTGTTGCAGCCTTCGATGATTGGAATGAAAGCAACGTGTGGCGAATGGCGTTCAACTGGCGAAACTTCCCATGAATCATGTGGATCTCTCTCAGCTAAATCGAGACACTCTTCGCTCGCCATCGCGGGCCTCTTTGAATGAGCGATGGCAGCCGCTCAGTTGCCCGTGTGCCAACAACTAAATCGACCGTGGACGACTGTTTGAAAATCGATTCGCCTTGAAGCTGAGCTACGCAACCCATCACGCCGATAAGTTTCTTGCTGACCTTCATCCGCTGAACGTATCTCACCTATTCGCGTATAGACTTTGTGTTCCGCTTTTCGCGAACGGAACAAGTATTTAGAAGAACAACGTCCGCTTCCTGCTCAGAGGCACATAGAGTCGTAACCCGACGCACGCAAGCCCGTGGCTGCACGCTCAGTGTCAGCGACGTTCATCTGGCAACCAAAGGTCTCGATATAAACGCGTGGGTTTCATTCCGCTAAAAACCGATTCAGTGTCGACAGTCTATCAGAAATCATTTGCTTAACGCGATAGCATGAACTTTGTCGATCATGTCCAAACAAAGGTGCGCTTGATTCTTGTTTCATGCGCGAGTAGTATCGCGTCGTTTAGAAAATCCCAGTAAAAGAAAGGCTCCTCATGTCCTTTAACAAAATAATTCTCGTGGAAATCTCGGTCGTGATCCCGAATTGCGATACACAGCTCAGGGAACGCCTGTGTGTTCATTCACTATGGCAACCAGCGAAAAACGCAAAGATCGGAACGGTGAATTCCAGGAACAAACGACCTGGTTCAAGGTTACGCTTTGGAATCGTCAAGCTGAAACTGCCTCACAGTATTTGCAAAAGGTAGGCCTGTTTATATCGAAGGTCGTTTGCGTATAGAAGAGTACACCGATCGTGAAGGGCGGCCTCGAACTTCTCTCGAGGTAACGGCGACTGAAATGCACTTCATCGGTTCACGACAGACGGACACGACGAACAGCCGGCAGGCGAGCGTGCCGCTGCTACGTCGGCAACGTCGACAACGTCGTCAGCCCCTGCACCAACAACCGAACCTGACTTAACAGACGAGGATATTCCGTTCTAGGAAACTGGAAGGTTTCAGTCCAAAGCTACGAGGCTGGAGTTGGGCTCGCTTCCTTGCCGGCGGTGCCCCAACGGCCGAAGTGGCGAAGTTTGCTATAACGTCTCGACAGTCGCTCCTCCTGTGAACAACTTACTGCCTCGGCAAGACGTTCACTAAGAGCCGAATCAAGATAGCGAGCGGATTGATCGTAGTCATTATGCGCTCCGCCTTCGGGCTCAGGAATGATCTTGTCAACGATACCTTCCGCGTGCAGATGCTGAGCTGTCATGCATAGCTCTTCAGCGGCTCGCGGCGCCTGCGCCGAATCCTTCCAGAGGATTGCGGCACAGCCCTCAGGGTGATCACTGAGTAGGTGGCGTTCTCCAACATCATGACTTGATCTCCAACTCCGATTGCAAGTGCACCTCCGGACCCGCCTTCACCAATCACAGTCACAATGATCGGCACTTTGATCTTTGCCATCTCGCGCAGGTTATAAGCAATGGCTTCTGCTTGTCCGCGTTCCTCAGCATCGATTCCTGGATAGGCACCTGGTGTGTCAATGAAAGTAAAAATCGGACGACCAAACTTTTCGCCGAGTTTCATCACGCGAAGAGCTTTGCGATAGCCCTCAGGTTTAGGCATGCCAAAGTTTCTATAACTTCGCTGTTTCGTGTCACGACCTTTTGGTGGCCAACAACGATCACAGGCAGACCGTGAAACTTCGCAAGGCCGCACACGATTGCAGGGTCTTCAGCAAACCGCTTGTCACCATGAAGCTCGACGAAGTCTTCAAACAAACGCTCGACGAAATCTAACGTATATGGTCGGTCTGCGTGCCTGGCGAGAAGCACGCGATCAAATGCAGTTTTTCGGATCCTGTTCGGGAACTACCGGCTCCGCCGCAGCCTTTTGTTTCTTGTCTTTTGCCATCTCTTTAGATTCTATACTCGGGCCTGGTTAGCGATGCGCTCAACAGCTACCCGGCATCCAAGACTCTTCAGTGCCTCTTCCAACTCGCCTGCTTCGTTTGATTCGAAGCGCAGGGTTAACTTTAACACGAACCAGCGTTCCGCCCCTCGACCTCAGCTTCCAACGTAATATCACAATCGCCAGGATGTGAACTGAGGACGCTGAGAATCGATTCGAAGAGGGACGAGTAGTCCTCGTGCTCTGGCATTCTCAAGATCACAAACTCCGTGCTCTCTGAAGCGGCGTCCATTGACTGCACTTGGTCGACGATTATCGTTGGTGGAGTTGTCCTCACTCAACTCGAGTCTTCCCTTTGATGATTGCCGCAGCATCGTTCTGAAGCACGCCGAGTGTTTACGGTAGACCTCTGGCCACAGGACACATTTAGTTCCACCCGCCTCGTCTTCCAAACGAAGCAGAGCGAACTTATCGCCCTTCTTCGTAGTACGGATTTGCAACTCGCCCATGACCCCACCCGCAACGACTCGCGACCCCGTGGTCATAGTTAAAAGTTCTGAGGATTTCACGGCCTTCAGACTTTGGAGCAAATCAAAGTGCTTTTCAAGTGGATGCCCGGTGATATAGAAGCCAAGGGCCGCTTTTTCCGCCGCTAAGAAGTTCTGCCGTTGACCATCCCTTTGCGTTCGGCGGAATTTCGTTAGCAAAGTCATTCTCCGACGGGACACTCCCAAACAAACCTGTCTGCCCAAGTAGCCGCTCCTTTTTTTGGCACGTTGCGATCCAGACAGCGCCATATCGATCGAATTGAAAAGGGCCCCGCGCCAATCACTCCGGCGTACCGGCTATCTTTTAGCGAGTCGAAAGCCCCGCACTAACCAGACTCTCAAAGACCCTCTTATTGAGAGTCGATGTATCGACCCGCTCTGAAAAGTCAGAAGAACGACCTGAACGGTCCGTTGTTGCGAGCCTCACAAATTGCCTTAACTGCCGACTGACCCAATCCCTTAATCGCAGTCAGCCCATATCTGATTGCGCCGCTTAAGGGAGTGAAGCCGGAATTGCTCTCGTTAACGTCGGGAGGCAGCAAACTGATCTTTGTGTACGAAGTTCCTTCGAGTACTTAAACACCTTAGCAGCATCCTGGGCTTCACTCGATAGAACGGCGGCATAGAAATGTTCCGGAAAGTGAGCCTTCAAATAGGCTGTCTGAAACGCCAGGTAGGCGTAGGCCACACTGTGACTCCGAGTTAAAACCATAATCGGAAAATTGCTCCATCAGCGAGAAGATCTTCTCGGCTTTCTCCTGCTTGATTCCTCGTTCGACAGCGCCGGTGACGAACTTCTCCTTGTGCCGTGCCATTTCTTCACGCTTCTTCTTACCCATCGCGCGGCGCATCAGGTCAGCTTCGCTAAGTGTATAGCCGGCAAGCTTCTGCGCCAACTGCATTATCTGTTCCTGATAAACGATGATGCCGTAAGTATTGCTGAGAATATCCTTCATCTCGGGTACCAGGTAGCGAACACTCTTCTTCATCCGCGGTGGCGCTGAGATAAACTCATCAACCATTCCGCCGTCGAGCGGTCCCGGGCGATATAGAGCGCATTTAAGCGCAGCGAGATCTTCAACGCCCTTCGGCTTCAAGCTTGCGGCAGATCTCTTGCATGCCCTGAAGATTCAAACTGAAACACCGCATCCGTCCGCCCTTCCCCAAACACCTGCCATAGTTTTAGCGTCATTAAGCGGTATCTCGGCCCAGTTAATCTCTTGCCCAAGCAGCTGTTTAATGCTAATTAAGCAGTCATTTATAACAGTTAAAGCGGTAAGCGCTAAGAAGTCCATCTTAAGCATGCCTGTCTTCTCGAGATCGGACATGACATATTGAGTGGTGAGTTCTTCCTTTGCCGGAGACGGCAATGGGTATGAGTTCCTGGAGCGGCAGCGGGGAGATTACGACGCCGGCAGCGTGGACGGACGAATGGCGCGCACAGCCTTCGAGCCGCCTGGGCGATCTCAATCAATCTCTTTGACCTGCGGATTCGTCTCAACTCTCCGTTCTTCAGTTCAGGTACTTGTTCCAGAGCCTGAGTAATGCTGACATTCCGGCCGCGTACCGGCGGCGGAATCATCTTCGCGATCCGGTCCACCTCTGAGTACGGCACTTCAAGTGCCCTGCCCAACATCCTTAATTGCCGCGCTTCGAGGCCAAGCGTTCCGAAAGTGATGATCTGACAGACCGAGTCGCGCCCGTAAAGGTCGGCAACGTGGTTGATCACCTCGCCACGACCACGGACGCAGAAATCGATGTCGATATCAGGCAAGGAGACTCGGCCGGGGTTAAGGAATCGCTCGAACATGCAGGTCATACTGCAACGGATCGACGTCAGTAATTCTCGAGACAGTAGGCGACCAGCGAGCCAGCGGCTGAACCGCGACCCGGGGCCAACCGGGATTGAGTTTTCCTTCGCGTAGCGCACGAAGTCCCAGACAATCAGGAAGTAGCCGGCGAAACCCCATCTGCTTGATCATCTCGATCTCATTCGAGAGGCGAGTCTGATAATCGGCGATTGAGTTGTTTCAACTCGCCGCGCGATCGCCTGCGTCTCCCACACTGTTTGGCGGCGTCGTTCAAATCCGCCTCGAACGACTTTCTCGAAGTAGTCATCGGCCGAAGCTCCTTGCTCAGATTCGGGAATGGGATACTTCGGGAGATGATTGACGTTCTGCGGGAGCTGATAAGGTCAATTCGTTCAGCAATCTCGACTGTGCGTGTTAATACCTCCGGGAGTTCGTCGCCGAAAATCCGCCACATCTCTTCCGGCGAGCGCACATAAAATTGGGACTGGCGTAACGAAGTCGGTTCGTATCGTTGACGGTCTTTGCCCGAGCCGATGCAAAGCGAGACGTCATGAGCCCTGGTCCTCGGGCATCAGGTAGTGAGCATCGTTTGTCGCAACGAGTGGGCACTCCGCGTTCGTGCTGGAGAGTTCAACCAGTGATTTTCGGATCCGCTGCTGCGCATCGAGACCATGTTCCTGAATCTCGAGAAAGTAGTTCCCTCTACCGAGAATCTCTTCGAAACTCAATCGCCGCCGCAGCCGCTTCGTCACACTTCTCCTGAGCCAAGAGCCGAGGCGGAACACCGGACATGCATGCCGACAAACCGATCAGACCCTTTGCTGTGCTCGAGCCAGGAGTTCTTTATCGATTCGCGGCTTGTAGTAAAACCCTTCGGTGTATGCCTTCGACGAGAGGCGAACCAGGTTCTGGTAGCCCTCGTAGTTCTGCTGCGCGAGCAGAATCAGATGAAAGTTTGCTTTCTCGCGCCGCGCCCGTTGCTGCTGTTGTCTTTACGACTTCCGCGGCGTGATGTAAGTCTCGCAACCTATGATCGGCTTACACGCCCGTGATTCTTCATGGCGTTGTAAAACAGAAATCGCGCCAAACATGTTGCCGTGATCCGTCATGGCACACGCCGGCATGCCAAGTTCTTCAACTCGGTTTGGCAAGTGGCTTGATCTGAATCGCGCCGTCCAGCAGGCTGTAGATCAGTATGAAGGTGGAGGTGTGCGAATTGACGATCCGGCATTATTCCCCGTTAACGTTTCCTGTTATGAGTTGCCGATGATGGAACGATTAGTTTGAGATGGCATTAACTATACAACAGATCGAGTGACAGCTCGTATTGGCGACTGCAATGAAAATCACTCCCACTCGATGGTTGAAGGCGGCTTGGAGCTGATGTCATAAACAACTCGATTAATCCCGCGGATCTCGGAAACTATGCGACCAGAAACTCGCGCCAGGAGATCGTGAGGTAATGCGTGCCCAGTCAGCAGTCATTCCATCAACACTCGTGACCGCTCGGATCGCAACAACACGTTCATAGGTACGCTCATCACCCATCACGCCGGACAGTGGAAACAGGTGGAAGTACCGAAACGCCTGCCAAACGGAGTTGTATAACTCAGCGAGGCGTAGCTCCTCATCGAGGATTCTGTCGGCAGCTTGTACGAGTTTGATTTTCTCTCCTCTGTTATGTCGCCAATAATCCGTACAGCCAACCCTGGTCCAGGAAAAGGGTGCCTGCCCAATATCTCCTCCGGCACATCCAGTTCCCTTCCAATCAACCTCACTTCGTCTTTAAAAAGCTCGCGAAGTGGTTCGATGAGTTATTAGCTTCATCTTCTCAGGCAAGCCACCAACGTTATGATGACTTTTAATCACCGCAGAAGGACCACGAACTGAGACAGACTCAATTACATCCGGATACAAAGTCCCTGAACAAGGTAACCGACATCTCCCAATCGCTTTGCTTCCTCATCGAATACCTCAATGAATACTCTGCCAATCGTCTTTCCGCTTTTCTTCGGGATCAGTCACACCGCGCAAGGCTCTGAGGAACTTCTCGCCTGCGCGTACGCCCACAATGTTCAGATCCATGCTTTGTTTGAGCAATGACAGTGTCGACTCAAACTCGCCTTCGCGAAAGCAAACCGTTATCGACGAAGATGCACGTCTGCCGATCGCCAACCGCTTTATGAACTAACGCGGCAGCGACTGTGGAATCAACACCTCCAGACGAACCTGAGACCACGCGACCTCGATCGCTAACTCTGCGCGGATCCAGCTCGACCTGTTCATCTACGACAGCTTCGGGCGACCAATCTCCGCGACAATCATGCAAATTGAAAACAGAAAGTTACGCAGTACCTGCGCGCCCAATGGCGTGTGGGCCACCTCGGGATGAAACTGAACTCCGAAGATAGCTCGCGACTCATCCTCCATCGCATTTAGCGTCATCAGTAGCGCAGTTTGTTTGAATCAGGTGGAACCTCAGTGACATGATCGCCGTGGCTCATCAGACATCCATTTCCTGCGGCAGTCCACCGAACAGTCGGCTCGTGACGTCGAGAACTTTCAGACGCGCGTAACCAAACTCCCGATTAGGGGATGCCACGACTTTACCGCCGAGTTCTTCAGCAAAAACCTGAAAGCCGTAGCAGATGCCTAACTTTGGGCAGTTGATTGAGTCGAGTAGGTCGTCGTGAGGTTTGGGCGCACCTTGATCGTAAACAGATGATGGTCCGCCAGAGAATATTACTCCCTTGGGAGAGCGGGCATTGATTGTCTCAATCGCAGCATTGAATGGAAGAATCTCACAATAAACGCCGCCTGCCTCTCTGACGCGACGGGCGATAAGCTGAGTGTACTGAGATCGAAGTCAAGTATTATTACGGTTTTCATGCTGGCTAGCGTTGGTCAAGAAAACCTCTGGCTGAGTTCTGGTGTCAATGCTGGAACGAAAGAGTGGCAGATTATACTTTTCGCATTAGCGAACGCAAAACGAACGACTGACTGTTTTCGTAAGTAACAAATGATCATGAGGGATTCAAAGAACTGTTCTTCAAAGAGACCTTTTAGAGTAATCGCAAGTCTCCTCTTGTTGTTGCTGACGGTACTACCTGCACTGGCTGTTAATGGTGACGTGCGTGCTATCTGATGCCTTTGACAGTACGATGGCGCTATGAATCGAGTGTAACCGCTCAACCTAACTCCAGCCTTTGATAATGAACGAGTCTATCTGCCCTTAGCGGGTGGAGTGCTTGTCGCCCTGAACGCGAGGGACGGACAACTGTTCTGGCGATCTGAGATTGGTGGCGAACTCTCAGCCTCTCCTGCGGCAGATGAATCCGCAATCTACGTGGCTTCCGAGATTCTCGAGGGTCGGCTATGCACCGGTAACTCCTCGGGAGTGTTGCGCGCACTTGGAAGAGAAGGAGGAGTTACCCAATGGCTAACACCTCTCGTAAAGCCTCTCCGAGGAGCAATGGCTGTAAGCGGCAACAAACTCTTTGCCGGCGGAGGTGATGGACGCGCCTACGCATTCGATAAAAGAACCGGCGGTGTCTATTGGTCAATTCCCTTTTCATCATCATTCAGCGGAGCCCCTGTAGCAAAAGACGGGCGTGTCTATTTTGGGAGTGAAGACGGAACGCTCTCGCCCTTGAGGAAGCAACTGGAAAAGTTATCTGGCGGTACCGAACCAAAGGCGCAATTCGAGGGCCGGTTGCTGTTTCGGCGAGGAATCGTGTTTTTCGGTTCAAGTGATGGCTACGTCTACGCAGTTCATGCTGACAATGGTCATCTGGACTGGAGGAAGCGTACCGAGAGCCGGCGTTGGAGGCTGTTTTTGCTAAGTGGCGAAACACTGCTTGTCGCATCAGCTTGATAATTATGCTTACTTACTAAACCTGAAAGGATCGATGCTTTGGAAGAGACTCTTGCCAGCCGCATCTCTGCTCAGCCGCTTGCAGTGCAGGAGGCGGCGCTCTTCCACACCGCTCTCCAGCTCAACGGCAATCGTCTTTGGCTTTGCGGGATGGGGAAACAGGTGAATACGCTTCCGACTGGTGAGGAGATGACTAGTTCAGCAGCGCCGATTCTTGTTGGGAGACGTGGTTTTTGTTACGACTGAACATGGACTGGTGTACCCCACCCAGACCGACGGCAGGAGATCGCTCGCGGCGTGGCATCGGCGGCGTCAGACCGGTCGACACTCGGGCATCAACCATACCCAGCGGTTTCCACAAGCCGGGGATCCACGCCAGCGCGCCATGGCCCCTGCGCGTCACCTGAACTGCGGTATCTCGGCTCATGCGTGACGTCGGCGCCGACCCACATGGGGAGCTGCGAACACCTGATCGGCGCGGTCAACTCCACCTCCGCCAGCACAAGACCCGACGCCTTGCCGATAGACATCGACCTCAGGTCATCCCGGCATGTTCCACCCAGTGCCGCACCTTCTCGATAATCGGCGTCACGCCTGGGTTTCGCGGCGTAATGGTCGGCGTCCGGCACCGGGATGGCACGGTATTCGAACTCGTCTCTCTGGGGCCGTCACGCGGTCCCTTCACCGTGATCGTGGCCTGGTTCCCGGACCGCCGCACCCGCACGCTGCTGTCGGAGGTCTTCGAAGAAAGCTCTGACGATACGAACGCGGAGTTGTGGCCGCGGCCCGCCATTCACGTGCTGCAGACGAGGATCTTCGCTCGATCTCGATCGCCATGACGTCGCGCGCTTTCCCGTGAGCTTCGGCTCCAGTTGCGACGCTCAGGCCGCGGGGGGCACTCGGTTTCACACCCAGACACCGCCCCAAGGGCTACCGGAGGTTTCGGGGCGCAGCGCGGCGGCGCTATAAGGGTTACAGGGTATGTCGAAGGGCGGGTCGTCGTTTCGACCGCCCAGCGCATTTTCAAGATCCACTGGCCGCCCAACTCGCGTAACAATGAGATCCAACCCCTGCCGTCGACGCATTTGGCGGGGCAGAACCGTGCGTGACGCCCCGATGAGACGCTGGACTGATGTTCTGATCGCGACGGTGGCGTTCATAAGGTCTGGGTTCGTCCGGCGCAGGCTGCCGGCGCGCCGCGATCACCGTCGTGTCATATGGAGCCTGCGAATTCCGGGCGGAAGCGTGCGCGTGGACGTCTGCACGCAAGACTTTCCTCAGGCAATTGCCCGTATTCCGGTTCCGCGCCGGCGGTGGTTGGGGAGACGACGATTACGATCGCCGACGTTCCGCCGGGCAGTACGCGATCCAGGCCTATCACGACATCAAGAATGACGGGCACCTGGACCAAGGCCCTTTCGGTCTGCCCCGCGAGGGTCTTCGCCTTCTCGAATGATGCGCCGCTCCAGGCCAGGCGGGCCGAGCTTCGAGCACGCAGCGTTCATGCACGGCGAGGAGCCCCAGAACCTGCGTCTGCGCCTGCTCCACTTCCGCCGGCGCCCCTCCCCTAAAGGAGGGCCAGAATTAGTGAACCTGCTGCGCTTCGGCGGCAGCGGCAATGTCCTCAAGGCCGTGGGCGATATTGCGAGCCTGGGTCCGGTGGCTGAGGACGCAGGCGCGGAGCGTCAGAACCGGTCCGTCGGCGCGGCAGCTGGTGCTGGAGAGGGAAGATCCGGCGGCGGTGTCGTTGATCGCCTCCAGGAAGGCCGCGTTGCGGGCGTTCCGATGAGCGCCTCGCCGGGCCAAGCGCTCAGGCGAATGGCACGACGCTGAGCTGGACCGGCGCGACGATCTCGATGGGGGCGCCGCCGCCGGCCACATGGACCGCAAAGGCCGTCCTCGAGGCGCTGCGCCAGCACGGTTTCTCCGAGAGCTGTTCGCGAACGCGGCCGCGCCGTGCAGCATCAGCGGCAGCCACAGCCGCAGGCCCCGGAACAGGCGGGTCAGCTCCAGCCCGAAGGCGGCCGGGCCGAGTTGCGCGCCGGCCCCGTCCACAGACTGCAGGTCCTGCAGATAGGCCTCGTCGTGAGCGTCCGCACCCGTCAGGTCCCTCGAGTCCGGCGCGGAAGAGGACACATCCTGTGCCGTAGTGGAGGAAGAAGCCCTTGTGCGGATCAAGCGTGATCGCGGTCGGCGGCATAGTTCGATGCCGCGAAGGCGTCGATCGGCCCTCGTCACAAAGGACGAAGAAGCCGCCATGGCGCAGCCATCGACATTAGACCACAGACCTTCGTCGGCGCAGATATCGGCAGTCTCCGCGAGGATCTATCGCCCCGGTGTTAGTGGTCGGCCCGCCGCGATCACCAGGAAGGGCCTGGGCCCGCGGCGCGGTCGGCGCGGATCTGGTCCCTCAGCGCGCCTGTGTATGCAGCGGCGTTCGTCCGCAGCGACGCTTTGCGCGGAGTTAACCGCAGGAGGCCAGCGAGACGGAAGGCGAACACGCTGCCGTGCGCCTCGGCGGAAGTGTAGACCACCAGCGTGCGCAGATCGGTGTCAGGGCGTGCGCGTGGGCGTCGCGGGCCGTCGTGACGGCCAACAGCGTGGCCAGCGAACCGCCGGAAGTGAACAGGCCGGCGGCCGAAGAGCCGTAACCCATCTCGCGGCACAGCCAGCCGATGACGTCGTTCTCCAGCGCCACGAGGCCCGGCGCGGCCTCGGCGATGCCGGTGTATCGGTTGAGAACGCGGCGGCCACGAGAGAATCCCGCCGTAGCCCGCCAAGCAGCCCGCCGCCGGGATGTAGGCCATGGCTTCGACGCGGTGGCGCTCAGCGACGCCTCGGCGGCCGCTTCTACGTAAGGCCAGCGCCTCACCGATCCCGCCGGCCAGCGGGTCTCGCCCGATCGGCGCTCGCTCAGCGCGTAATGCGGCCTCGGCTGCGAGGGCGCCGCGTCCACCGCGTCAGGTGAACTCTGACGACCTCTGCCAGCCGCCGCCAGCCAGGCTGGAAACGGGTCGCCTCATCGGATCGAGACTTTCCATAGGTTCCTTCAGTCGGATGTGAGCGCGGCCGCGCGGCGAGGCTTGGCGCCATCGGCACGACGGTCTGGCGCAACCGGACCGCGTGGGGTCTCGCCTCTTTCAGATAGGTAGCCGGCGGAAACGCCCTCACGGCGGGGGCGGCGCCCCTAGAGCTGGACCGCGACCTGGGCGACGCCGTCGTGCTTGAAGCGAGATGTTCAGCCGCCGGCGCAGAGATCGAGGATGGGGCTCTTGGCGTAGGGGCCGCGGTCGTTGACCCTGACGGTCACGGACCGGCCGTTCTCCTTGTTGGTGACCTTGGCGGTCGTTCCCAGGAGAACGGCTGGCCGCCGTGAGGGCGCGTGGCTCGTGCGGCTCGCCGCTGGCGGTGGGCTTTCCGGCCAGGCTCTTGGCGTAGTAGGACGCCACGCCGGTCTGGACAGGTGCGGGCGGCAGTGGCGGCGCCCTGGGAGGTTTCGGACCCGCGGCTACGGGCGTCAGGGCCGCCAGCAGCCAGGCGGGCGTAGCGAGGATACGGGTGGCGGCGCGGCGATGCGCAGTATCCTGTCAGGTAACGTCAATTATTTCACAGGACCGCAAGCGCCACGAAGCACAATCGTCAGTTCGTCGGCTCCGGACGGTCGTGGCGCGCTCAGCCGCAGGCAACTGATTACCGAACGACGTTTTCCTTTCACTGGAGGGTGTCATGCGCAGCCTACGTCCGAAATGGCGGGCACCAGTATCAAGGGGCCTGGAAGTTCGAAGAGAGCGACGACCACATTGATGAGGTTCGCAGCGACTACACGGCAACTGCGGACGCCAGCTATGGCGAGCAGCCGAGCGACGCGGCGCGCAGGGTGCTTTAACCAACGGTCACCGCGCGCGGCAGCGACAATGGGGCGGATAGCGTAGCCGCGCACCCTTGCCCAGCGGGGCGAACGGGAGAACGACCGCCTTCGCCTCAAAGGACCCGGAGACGCCTTCGTGAAGCTGCACGCCGTCGCCGCCTTCGCTGTCCTGGCGGCTGGCGGCCTGCGACAATCCCAAGCCGCGCTTAGTCCGCCGCGATCCGATGGCCTGCCGCCGCTGCGCCTGCAGGCGATCGTGCCGCCGCCGAAGGATGGGGCGACGCGGGGGCCTGGCCAAGCGGACGGAGGTCGGCGACCTTCTACCTCGACTGCGTGCGGCGAGGCGCTCGATCCGCTGAACAAGCAACCGGCGGCGGACGCACGGGCGATGCGCCGATCCGGCTGAGCGGCTTCGGCTTCGATCCGGTCGCCAAGGCGCCGGCCAAGGGGTCGACGTGGTGATCGACGGCAAGGCCTATGCGGCGACCTGCGGCGGGCCCGCGCGACGGACGTGGCCGCCTATTTCGTAAGACGCCCGGGCTCTGGCCGCCACCGGCTTACACCGTGACCCTGCCGGCGGGCTTCCTGGTGAACGGCCCGCACAAGGTCGCGATGCGGGTGATCGCCGCCGACGGGAAGGGCTATTTCTGAGTCGCCGCCGATCGACGTTCACGGTGGATTGAAGCCCCGGATCCGGCGCTGCATTGCAAAAACGCGGGCCCGAATTCCCAAATAATTCCTGTCCGGTCGAGCCGCGCCGCTATCGGGCGGCCCTGACCGGAGAGTCGCTTTCATAAGGACTCAGCAGGATGAACCGGTACCGATACTCTTCGACAGCCCCTTCCTGCTGGGCTTCGAGCACACCCGCAGCCTCATCGAGCGCGCGCGCCAAGGCCGCCGCCGAGAGCTATCCGCCCTACAACGTGGAAGACCGCGGCGATGGCGGCCTTGCGCATCACCCTGGCGGTGGCGGGCTTCTCGCCCGACCAGCTCGAGGTGACGCGTCGAGGACCGCCAACTGGTGGTCGCCGGCAGCGCGACGGACCACGCCGCCCAGGCCGGAGGACGCCTACCTGCATCGCGGCATCGCCGCGCGCGGCTTCATCCGAAGCTTCGTCCTGGCCGACGGCATGGAGGTGGAGAGGCGCGACCCTGGAGCACGGCCTGCTGCACATCGATCTGGCGCGGCCGGAGCCGGAAAAACGCGTGGTCAAGGTGCCGATCCGCACCGCCGGCGCTGAGCATGATGAGAAGTGCTGCTATTAGGGACGCCGGATGGTCCGGCGTCCTTCGCCTGAGAACGGCTGGCTGAACCGGCGGCCGTTTCGAAGCGTTGAGTTTTATGGAGGTGGTCATGATGACGCCTGATTCTTTCGACCGAAGCCGTTTGCCGCGCTTGGCGCGTCCTAACCTCGTCTATGTGCGCCCGGTGAGCGGCGCCGAGATCCTGGCGAGCGTGCCGATCGGCGCAGGCGCAGGGCTTCGAGCTGAGCCCCGAGCAGACCCTCTATGCGGTGCACCGCGCCGACGGCGAGCGCCTGGCGGTGTCGACCGACCGCGACAGCGCGGTCGCCGCCGCCCTGGCGCACGAACTGGCGCCGGTGTCCGGTGCACTAAGGTCACAGCATCCCTCCTCTTTGGGGGAGGGATGGGCCGCGCAGCGAGCCGGTGTGTGGCGAGCTCGCGCTCAGAGCCGGAGCGCAGCTCGCGAACCCTGATCCCGACACTTCCCCACTCCGTCGGAGGCTGCGCTCGTCCAGCCCTCCCCTACGAAGGGGAGGGTTTTTGGCTGAGCTATGCCGCGGTGACGCTGGCGGCCGTGGGCCGCCGTCCTGGACCAGCAGCGCGTGGATGGCGTCGGCGGTGCGGGCCTGGCGCAGCTGCTCGCGCAGCTCCGCCTGGCGCAGCAGGCGCGAGACCCGGGCCAGCGCGCGCAGGTGCTCGGCGCCCGGCGTCTCTTGGGCGCGAACGAGCGCGAAGATCAGGTCGACCGGCTGGTCGTCGACGGACTCGAAATCCACCGGGCTGCTCGAGGCGCACGAAGACGCCGCGCATGCGCGTCAGGCCCTCCAGGCGCGCGTGCGGCACGGCGACGCCGTGGCCGACGCCGGTGGAGCCGGCCTGCCTCGCGCTCGATGAGCGCATCCAGCACGTCGCCCGCGTCGAGGCCGAAGTTGCGGGCCGCGATCTCGGCGATCACCGCCAGCGCCTTGCGCTTGTTGGTCGCGCTCACGCGCAGGGCGATCGCGATTGCGATCGAGCAGTTCGCCGATGTTGCATGGTCTCTAAAAGCTCGATCACGATCCGCGCGATCCGCCTGACGAGCGCGCCGTGACGGGCCTGCGAAGCGCTTGTCAGGCCTGCGCCGGTTCCCTCGGCTCCGACCCGTTGCGGCCTTGGTCCGCTCGGGGTCGATCCAGCCGATGTTGCCGTCGGGCCGGCGATATACCACCGACAATCCGCCGTGCGCGGCGTTTCGGAACACGATTGTTTGAGATTCGGTCAGGTCGAGCTCCATGACCGCCATGGAAACGGTCATCGTACGGACGCGGCTGTCTCGGTTTCGGCGATGACCATCGGCTCCGGGAAGCCCTGGCGTCGAGGTCTTCGTCGTCAGGCTCCTCGTCCTCGTCGTCCGGCGGCCTGCAGCGACATAGTAGGCGGCGGTTCTCGGCCTGCTCGGGCCAGCGCCTGGCCGATGGTGGCTCTTCAGCCGGTTCTTGTAGCGCCGGATGCGCTTCTGACAGCTTGCTGCATGGCCGCGTCGAACGCCAGGTGGGCGTCGCCGCCCAGGCCCTGGCGTCGTCAGCTGCTGGCCGGAGGCCAGGGTGACGGCGCAATCCACCTTGAAGCGCGTGGCCTTCCCGGCTGACGACGACGTCGGCCGCCGCCGCCATCGCGGTCGAAATACTTTGCCGATGCTGGTGGAGAGTTCGTCGGAGACCCGCGATGCGCAGAGCCTCGCCGACGTCGACATGTTTGCCGGTGACTTGGACTTGCATAGCCATGATCAACGCGCCCGCGCGTCGGAAGGTGTCAAGCCGCGGTGATTACCGACGATCCACATGCCTGGGCGCGCGCTGACGATCAACGTCGGCCGCAAGCACCAGGACGCTGCGCCGAGAGGCCGGCGAGGGCGTAGCCCGAAGAGCGCGAGCAGCGCCGTCCGCGCTGGATCAGCGCGAGCGACAGGACGCTGACCGCCACCGCCGGCAGGATGTTGCCGAGCGGGATCGGCAGGATGAGCACCAGGGCCAGCGAGCGTGCAGACCAGGCCGATCAGCCGCTCGCCCACCGCGCCGAACAGAACAGGACCAGCCGGGGCCGCGACACCGCCTCCAGCCGTTCCGCAGCCAGGATCAGCGCGCTGGCAGGCCTGCGCTGAGGTCGGTCGGTGGAGATGCGTCCGCGCCGCACCCGCGCGGGCAGCCAGGGCGCGCAGGCCCGAGCACCAGCTGCGGCGCGAGCAGCACCAGCGGCAAGCCGAAGATCGTCGTGCGCGCCCGGCGGCAGCGGCAGATGCAGGCCAGGCCGAACACGAGCGAGCAGCGCCCGCCAGCGCGCGGCCGCCGAACAGCGTCCATCAGCTCGCCGACCGAAATGCGTCGGCTCGCGTACGTCGGCGACGTCGCGCAGGACGGCGGAGAGCGGGAGCGTGGTTCGGTCGCGATCATCTGGCACGGTCAGTGCGCCGATCCATGCTGAGCGGTTCCGTCCTCGAGGCGGGCCATGCAGCGGCGCAAGGGAATGCAGGACAGCCGGCGCGGACTCCTCCTCCCCATCCCGGCGGCCCGGCTTCTAGGCCGGTTCCTTGAGCATGCCGGCGGCGCTCGACCGACGACGGGATGCGCATGGCCTCGCGGTACTTGGCGACGGTGCGCCGGGCGATGTCGACGCCGGCCTCCTTGAGGATCTCGACGATGCGGTCGTCGGAGTGGACCTCGGCCTCGCTGGCCTCGGCGTCGATCAGCTGGCGGATCTTGTGGCGCACGCTCTCGGCGGAGTGGGCCTCGCCGCCCTCGCGGCGACTGGATGGCCGAGGTGAAGAAGAACTTCATCTCGAACACGCCGCGCGGGGTGGCGATGTATTTGTTGGAGGTCACCCGGCTGACGGTGGACTCGTGCATGCCGATGGCGTCGGCGACGGTCTTCAGGTTCAGCGGCCGCAGGTGCTCGACGCCGATAGGCCAGGAAGGCGTCCTGCTGGCGCACGATCTCCGAGGACGACCTTGAGGATGGTCTTGGCCCGCTGGTCGAGGCTCTTCACCAGCCAGCTGGCCTGGGCCAGCGCAGTCGGAGACGAAGGTCTTCTCCTGGTCGGTCCGGGCCGAGCGCGCTGACGCGGGCGTGGTAGCGCTGGTCGACCAGCAGGCGCGGCAGGGTCTCGGAGTTCAGCTCCACGTGCCAGAGGCCGCCCGGGCCTTCGTCGCACGAAGACGTCGGGGCCACCGGCTGGACCGGCTCGCCGCCGAACGCCGCGCCGGGCCGGGGCGTCAGCGCCCGCAGCTCGGCGACCATCTCGCGCAGGTCCTCGTCGTCGACGCCGCAGGCCTTCTTCAGCGCCGGCATGTCGCGCCGGGCCGAGCAGCGGCAGGTTGTCCAGCAGCGCGCCCATCGCCGGGTCGTAAGCGGTTGCGGTCCTTCAGCTGCAGCATCAGGCATTCGCGCACGTCGCGGGCGCCGACGCCCACCGGCTCGAAGCCGTGGAGGGCCGTCAGCACGCCTCTCGAGCAGCTCGACCTCGCAGCCCAGCCGGTCGGCCGACCTCGGCCAGCTCGGCGCGCAGGTAGCCGCCCTCGTCGACCGGCATCGATCAGCACGCATGGCGCGCGGCCGGCGCCGGGCCGAGAGGCCGGCCACCGCCAGCTGGTCGTGCAGGTGTTCGTCGAGGGTCTTGCTCGCGGGTGAGCGCGCTTTCCAGCCGTCGGCGTCGCCGTCGAAGCGGTCGACCGCCGGAGCCGGCGCGCGACCAGTCGACCGAGCCGCCGGCGTCGGCCGCGCCCGTCGCTGCTCGGATCGTCGCCGGTGGCGCGTTCGCCGGGCGAGGCCTCGTCGTGGCTGGCGTCCAGGTCGGCGCGGGCGCGCGGCGTCGTCGATGCGGTCGGTGGCGAGTGTCGGCGGCTCGGCCTCGGCGGCCTCGGGCTCGGCCTCGCCGTCGCGCTCGTCGCGCGGCGAGCAGCGGATTGCGCTCCAGCTCGGCCTCGACGAAGGCCTCGAGCTCAATATTCGACAACTGCAGCAGCTTGATCGCCTGCTGCAGCTGAGGCGTGATGACAAGGCCCTGGCCCTGCCGGATCTCGAGTCGCGCGCTGAGCGCCAAGGTCGGTCCCCACTGGCCTGTTTCTTGCTGGCGACCCTAGCCGCACGAAGGACCACCGATTAGGTTAACCGCGGCAACGATGCGGGCAATTGGGCGTCCGCAATCGGCTTCACCGTGCGCATGCCGACTGCTGACACCATGCTGTCAAGCGATGCGCCGCGCCGACCGCCTCGTTCCAGATCATCCAGGTGCTGCGGCGCGAGCCGCGGGCCGGTGACCGCCGACGCCATCGCCGCGGAGCTGGAGACCTCCAAGCGCACGATCTATCGCGACATCGCCGACCTGATGGGCCAGCGGGTGCCGATCCGCGGCGAGGCGGGCGTCGGCTATGTGCTGGAGGGCGGCTTCGACCTGCCGCCCCTGATGCTGACGCCCGGACGAGATCGAGGCCGCGGTGCTGGGCGCCCAGTGGGTGGCGCCTGCGCGGCGATCGCGGCGCTGGCCCGCGCGGCCGCAGGACCTGATCGCCAAGATCGGCGCCGCGGTGCCGCGAGCGGCTGCGGCCCTTCGCGCTGGAGCCCTCGACCCGGGCGGCGACCAATCCGCAACGTCGTCGCCCGACAGCGCTCGACATGGCCGCGGTGCGCGCGCGCGATCCGCAACGGGCGCAAGATCCAGCTGACCTACCGCGACGAGCAGGGAGCGGCGAGACCGAGCGCACCGTCTGGCCGTTCGCGGTCGGCTACCACGAGACCGTGCGGCTGATGATCGCCTGGTGCGAACTCGCGCAAGGACTTCCGCAGCTTCCGCACCGACCGGGTGACCGACGCCGAGTTCCCGGAGGAGCTGCTATCCGCGAGCGGCGCGGCGACGCTGCGCGCCCGCTGGCGCAAGGCCTGGAACGAAGCGGGCGATGGAAGTGGGCTTTCGGGAGCGGATCTAAGGCGGCCATCCCTCCTCTTTAGGGGAGGGACCGGCCATGACGGCAGGGAGTGAAAGGAACTCGCGTTCAGCTCCTGACGATCGCGCTCGATCGGCACCCCCACCGGCTCGCGCTTCGCGCGATACCTCTGAAGAGAGGATGGGCGTTTAGGTAAACCGGTCGCCCAGTACGGACGCGGCGCACTTCGGGGTCGGCGACGATCTCGTCGGGGATGCCTTCGAACAGCACCTCGCCGGCGTGGATGATCGAGGCGCGGTCGATGATGTCCAGCGTCTCGCGCACGTTGTGGTCGGTGATCAGGATGCCGATGCCGCGGCGCCTTCAGGTAGGCGATCACCTCGCGGATGTCGGCGATCGCCAGCGGGTCGATGCCGGCGAACGGCTCGTCCAGCAGCATGAACGGACGGCTCGGACGCCAGCGCGCGGGCGATCTCCACGCGCCGCCGCTCGCCGCCGGAGAGCGAGATGGCCGGGCGCGTTGCGCAGGTGCTCGATGTGCAGCTCTTCCAGCAGCTCGGTGACCATCGCCCGGGCCTGCGCGGCGTGTCGCGCTCGCGCAGCTCGACCACCGCCATGACGTTCTCGCTCGACGGTCATGCCGCGGAAGATCGAGGTCTCCTGCGGCAGGTAGCCGACGCCCATGCGGGCGCGCTGGTACATCGGCTGGGCGGTGATGTTCTCGCCGTCGAGGTAGATCGCGCCGTAGTCGGCCGGGATCAGGCCGGTGATCATGTAGAAGCAGGTGGTCTTGCCGGCGCCGTTGGGGCCCAGCAGGCCGGCCACCTCGCCCCGCGCCAGGTGCAGGGAGACGCCCTTTACCACCGGGCCGGCCGCGGAACGACTTTGCCGACGTTGTCCACCACCAGGCCTTCTCCGGCCTGGCCTGGCAGGGCCGCATATGCGTTCTCTGTTTCAAGGGGTCACCTGCGTCGCTGACCGCGCCTGGCTTTGCCGGCGGCCTTGGCCATGCCGCAGCGTTGGCGTCTTGCCTGCTTCGGGATAGGAGAGCGCCGCGCGGTGGCCGGTTCTTGCCGCCCTTGCCGCCGCCCTGCCATCTGGCCCTGCGCCGGTCTTCCTGGGTTGAAGACCATCCGTGTCGCCGCGCAGCACGTTCTGGCCCTGCACGGCCACGACGTCGTCCCGGTCGCGGCGATGTCGTCGGTGCTGGCTTCGACTAGGCCGCCGCGTTGGCGCGCACGCTGGTCCGGGGTCACGTAGTGAACCGACCCGTCGGCTTCCATGCGCAGGAGCTCGCCGCAGGCGAACTGAGCAAGCCGCAGCCGCGGCCGCCGAACGCGGGCGTCGCGCGCTTGCGGCTTCGGGCTCGAAATAGCGCCTCGCAGCACGTCGGCGCGCAGGCGGCGAGGTGTCCCTGCAGGGCCTCGGCCGAGCCCTTCCAGATCGGAACGGGCACTGGCCCTGGACCACTTCGAGCTCGTCGGCGGTGATGTCGACGGAGGCGTCGGGTTGGCGGCCAGCTGCGCGCGCGGCTGGCTGCGCAGCCAGCAGCGGCGAGCGCCGCGGCAAACAGTGATCCCAGTCCAGGCTCTTCAGTTGGCGCTATCAGCCTCATTGCATGATCAAGCGCGTGTGAACCGCCGCCCTTGAAGACCATGCGATCGCCCTTCGTCGTAAACGCCATAGGACTTCGCGGTGATTTCTCCAAGCGACCCGGAGCCCTGAATGGGACCTGAACCGACGACGTCTCGCGCGGTCTTGGTGTCGAACAGCGAGGCGGCGGTTTCGAAGGCCGCCTTGGCGCCGGAAAGGTGCACGCCCGCCGGAGACCTCGAGCTTGCGGTTGCCCTCGTGAGTAGACGCCGGCGCCGGCGGTGATCGCAGCGGGGTCGGGTCCCTCTTCGTCGAGGACCAGGGCCGGCTTGTCGAGGAGCACCGCTGGTAGTCGCGCGGGTCGCGGGTCGCCGAGGCCGCGGTGAGCACGAAGGCGCGGCTCCCTGTCGTCGCGACCGACGAAGCGGGGTTCACCAGGCGGATCGCTGCGTCCGGAGGAGACGCACGGTCAGGCTCGCGGGTCAGCGTGTTGTAGGCGACTGCGCGGCGAGCGCCGAGGCGTCAGGAACGATCAGGGCCCGGCAACAGGATCCGCAGCGCCCGGATCAGCCCGCGAGCGCCGCTTCCAGCGCCGGATGGATTCGCGCCCTGGCGGGCCGTCTTCAACCGCGAGGACAGGGAAACGGCGTGACGGCGACGCATGCTGAGTCAGGCGTGGGCGAAGATGTCGACGTCTTCCCAGCCGGCGACGTCGAGCCATCGCCCGGTGCGGCAGGAACTCGAAACAGGCCCGGGCGTAGCCGTCGCGGCCCTGCGCGGACCAGCAGCATCTCGTCGAGGCGGAGCCGCAGTGCGTGCAGGTGCGGGACGTCCGGAGGAGCAATGCGTAAG
>ERZ1370068.6589-contig-5562_pt1 | contig 33099 bp, 37 predicted proteins | sample MGYA00561227_ERZ1370068 | MGnify/ENA primary metagenome ERZ1370068 (study PRJEB38410, sample SAMEA6850437) | metagenome | study: Metagenomic assessment of the ecological functions of the soil: analysis of the soil microbiota associated with the...
ATTACGTATTGCTGCCGTCCGACCACCCTCTCGCCCAGCGACCGGGTCACCCTCAAACAGCCGGCGACTACCCCTCCCGCTGAGCGCGCCGGGCACGGCACTCGCGACGAGCTCGAGGTGCAGGCGGCGCGGGCGGGTGTGCAGGCTGCGAGCCGCAGGCCGAGCTCGACGGCGCGTCGCCTTGCGCGCGCCGCCTCGCGCGCTCCAGGGCTTCGGGCCGCGGTGCTTGCCCGCGACCGCGCGCCCGCGCACCACGCCGGCCCCGCTGGCAGCGGCTGCTGACCGGTGTGGGCCTCGCTCGCCGCAGCCGTCGGCCTCGCCTACCGGCGGCGGGGCATGCTGTCGCCCCAGGCCCAAGGGGTGGCGGGCATCGACAGTGAGGCGTCGTGCGGGGCCCAGGCGACGGACCAGCCCGGCACCGCACCATTCTCGCCACACGGGCTGCCCGGCAACCGGTCGTAGATCTCAGTTGCCGATGCGGCGCCGCGATCCGGGCCGGCACCCGAGGCTGTGTCACCGGCGCGGTCGACGACATCGGCGGCCGTCCTGCGGTCGTGCGTCGAGATCGATCCACCGATCGCAGGCTGGCGCTGAGCCCTGACGATCATGAGTCAATCGCTATGCGCACACATCGCGCGCTGCAGAGCGGATCCCGCTCATCGGCTACATCGCGCCGAGCGGCGCCGACATCGTCGAGGGCATGGCCGGCACTCCACGGCTGGGGCAGGCTGCGGCAGGGCGCTCGCCGACCGCTCGGGCATCGTGCCGTGATCGTGCTCGCCAGGACCGGGTCCTGCGGTCTCCGGGCCGGCGCTGCCTGCTCGGCCTCGCCGACCTCGTCGGTCATGACCGCCGACTCGTACGCGCTCGTCGAGCGGCCCGACGATGGTCACCGAGTTCACCGGCGTGCGCATCGACTCGAACGAGCTCGGCGGCGCCACGTGCACGCCCGGCACACCGGCGCGGCGTCGCTCGTCGTCGACGACGTGTAGGCTGCCCAGGCGATGATCGAGCTGCTGCCTGCCTTGCCCTCGCGCACGCCGACGAGCGACGCTGCCGCGCTGGCCGACGCGACGATCCGCCCGACCGGCTGCACCCCGAGGCGGGCGACCTGCTCCCGGATGCGTCGACCGGCAGCTACGACGTGCGCGTACGGTGATCGGCGGCGATCGTCGACGACGGCGAGCTCGCTCGAGCTGCGCGAGCGCTGGGCGCCCGAACCTCGTCACCGGCTTCGCGACGATCGACGGGCGGCCTGTCGGGATCGTCGCGAACCAGCCGCTCGCGATCGCCGGCACCCTCGACATCCCGTCGTCGCAGAAGGGCGCTCGGTTCGTCGGCGTTCTGCGACGCGTTCAACCTGCCGATCATCACCCTCGTCGACACGCCGGGCTTCTACCCCGGGAAGGACCTCGAGTGGCGGGCGATGATCCGCCACGGCGCAGCTCGTGTTCGCCTACGCCGCGAGCGACGGTGCCCCGGATCTGCGTCATCCTGCGCAAGTCGCTACGGCGGTGCGCTACATCGTCATGGACTCGAAGAAGATGGGGAACGACCTCTGCCTCGCATGGCCGACCGCCGGAGCTCGCGCGGTCATGGGAGCGGAAAGGCGCCATCGAGATCCTGCATCGACGGGCCACGCCCGAGCGAGCGAGCCGCACGCTCGAGGCCGACTACGAGGCGCGCGCTGCTCAACCCGTTCGTCGCTAGCGGAGCGGGGCACGTCGACGCCGTGATCGAGCCTGAGCGACACGCGTGCGGAGATCGCACATGCTCGCGATGCTCGACAGCAAGCAGGAGTCGCCTCGTGGGTCGCAAGCACCGACAACTCGCCGCTCTAGGTACGCTGAGGCAATGACGACAATCAAGGGGGCTACGAGGGTGGCTGACACCATCACCATCATCGACAACCGCACCGGCAAAGAGATCACGGTCGACATCACAAACGGGGTGTTCCCGTCGTCGAAGCGCGAGAGCTCGACCCAGACCTGCGGATGTACGACCCTGCGTACTCTCTCGACCGCGGCGCTGTGCCAGCGCCATCACCTACCTCGACGGCGACGCCGGCATCCTGCGCTACCGCGGCTACCCGATCGAGCAGCTGGCCGAGAAGTCGACGTATCCTCGAGGTCGCGTACCTGCTGCTCAACGGCGAGCTGCCCGACCGCCGACGCAGCTCAGCGCAGTGGACGCACGACGTCACGCACCACACGTTCATCCACGAGAACATGCGCAAGCGGTTCATGGACGGCTTCCACTACGACGCCCACCCGATGGGGATGCTCGTCTCGGCCGTCGCCGCCCTGTCGACCTTCTACAACGACGCCAAGGACATCTTCGACCCCGAGTCCCGCGACAAGCAGATCCTCCGCCTCATCGCCAAGATGCCGACGCTGCGCGCCGTGCTGCCACCGCTTCAGCGTCGGCCTGCCGTTCGTCTACCCGACAACACGCTGACGCTTCCCGGCCAACTTCCTCAACGATGATGTGGAAGATCGGCGAGTACGACGCTCGATCCGGTGCTCGTGCGGGCGCTCGACGTGCTGTTCATCCTCCACGCCGACCACGAGCAGAACTGCGGCACGACCGCGATGCGCGCCGTCGGCTCGGCCCACGCCGATCCCTACATCTGCGTGCGCCGCCGCCGCCGCCGCGCTGTACGGCCCGCTGCCACGGCGGCGCCAACGAGGCCGGTCGTGCGCATGCTCACCGAGATCGGCTCGATCGAGAACGTGCCCGCGCTCATCGAGGTCGGTGAAGCAGGGCAAGGGCCGGCTGCATGGGCTTCGGCCACCGCGTCTACAAGAACTACGACCCGCGGGCGACGATCATCAAGAAGGCCGCGCGACGAGGTGTTCGAGGTCACGGGCATGAACCCGCTGCTCGACATCGCGCTCAAGCTCGAAGAGGTCGCGCTCGACGACGACTACTTCATCAGCCGCAAGCTCTACCCGAACGTCGACTTCTACTCGGGCCTCATCTACCAGGCGATGGGCTTCCCGGTCGAGATGTTCACGGTGCTGTTCGCCATCCCCGCACGTGCGGGCTGGCTGGCGCACTGGGTCGAGCTGCTCGGCGACAAGGGACCAGAAGATCTTGCGGCCCCGCGCAGGCCTCACATCGGGCCGCCGCTGCGCGCGACTCACGTGGCCGTCGACGGCGCGGTGTTGCCGACGGCGCGTGCGCACTGCGCCGCCCGATTGTCGAGCACCGATGCTGGAGCGCGCCGCGGAGCGATAGCGGTGGCCTGCGGCGACGTCGATATCGAGCAGGATCTTGCCGACGTTCGCGCTCGACTCCATGTAGCGGTGCGCGCCGACGACCTCGTCGATCGAGAAGCGCCGGTCGATCACCGGCTTCAGCAGGCCCTGGATCGAAGAGCGGCAACATCTCGCTCCGAACTGCCGGCTGATCGCTGCCTCTCCTCGAGGCGGACGCGCAGCACGGTGCCGACAAGGCGAGCCCGCTTGTAGAGCATCTTGCCGAGCGTGAACGACGCGCTGCCGCTCGCCCATCGCGCCGACCTGCACGATCGCGCCCTTCGTGGCCAGCGCGCGCCGAGGTTGCGCTCGAGGTACTCGCCCCGATGACGTCGAGCACGACGTCGACCCCGCGCCCGCCCGTGAACTCGAGGGCCGCGGCGACGAAGTCTTGGCTGGTGTAGTCGACGACGTGATCGGCGCCGAGGGCCTCGGCACGCCTCGACCTTCCCTGCCGATGCGGTGACCACGATCGTCGCCCCGGATCGCCTTGACGATCTGGATGCGCAGCGGTGCCCACTCCGGACGCTTCGGCGTGCACGAGGGCGACCCGACCCGAGGTCAACCCGCTCCTGCACCACGAGCGCATCCCCATGCCGTGATGAACACCTCGGGGATCGCAGCCGCGCCGCGGGTCGAGACGCTGAACGGCAGCGGAGCAGCTGACGCTCGTGCACCGCCACTTCTCGGCGTACGCCGCCCTCCGCTCACGATCGCCATCGCCGTGTCGCCGATCGCCCACTCGTGACGCTGGTCGCCGCGGTCGACGACCGTGCCCGAAAGCTCCATGCCTGGGATGTCGAACGTCTGCCCGCCGTAGACCAGCTTCGGTCCCGGGTAGAAGCCCCGTCGCTGCAACAGGTCCGGCGCGATTGAGCGCGGACGCGGAGACGGCGACGATCACCTCGTCCGGGCCGGGTGTCGGCTCGTGGGCACGTCCTTCACCTGAGCACCTCGGGCTCACCGAACGACTCGAGCACGACTGCCTCTCACCGCGACATCAGAGCTCCTTCACGAACGCCATCAGGAGAAATCCCGGGAACGGCTCCCAGTCGAGCGCGGTGCGTCCGCGTCGAACCCGCCCGCTTGTAGATGCGATGCGCTAGTCGTCATCCACTTGATGGTGGAGTGATGATCCGCGCGACCGGTCAGCGGCCCGGTCGACGCACCATGCCGTGAGCGCAGTGCCCGCGCCCGATCGCTGTTGGCGCGGATCGACAGGCGAGCATGCGGATGCCTGCGTGCGCTCGGATCGTCGAACTCGGCGAGTTTCGTTCATGTGGTCGGGCACGTACGTCACGCCGCCCAGAAGCACGCCATCGTCGCTCACGGCGACCACGACCTCGGCACCCGACCTTCACACGTCGAGCGACATCGCGGAGCTCGTCTTCGTATCCGTCGGTGGCCTCGTGCGGGACGTCGGGGATCGCCCGATACGCGCGCGACGGTGAGGTCGCCGCAGCGCCTCGTATTCGGCCTGCGCACCGGCGCGGACGATCACGGCGGGCAGCGTAGAGTGCCGCCATGGCCGAGAAGATCACGCAGAACGCCGACGGATCGCTCAACGTGCCCGACGAGCCGATCATCCCGTTCATCGAGGGCGACGGCACCGGCGTCGACATCTGGCCGGCGGCGCAGCTCGTGCTCGACGCCGCGGCCGCGGAAGCACGGCAAGAAGATCGTCGTGGAAGGAGGTGCTCGCCGGCGAGAAGGCGTTCAACGCGACGGGCGACTGGCTTCCCGACGAGACGGTGCAGTCGTTCCGCGACCACCTCATCGGCATCAAGGGCCCGCTCACCACGCCGATCGGCGGCGGCATCCGCTCGCTCAACGTCGCGCTGCGCCAGATCCTCGACCTCTACGTGTGCCTGCGCCCGGTGCGCTAGTTCGCAGGGCGTGCCGTCGCCGGTGAAGCATCCCGAGCTCGGTCGACATGGTGATCTTCCGCGAGAACACCGAGGACATCTACGCCGGGCTCGAGGTCGAGGCGTGCACGCCCGAGGCGAAGAAGCTCGTCGACTGCGTGAAGGAGCGAGTTCGGCTGGAACATCCGCCCCGACTCGGGCGTCGGCATCAAGCCGATCATCGAGCCGGCTCGAAGCGGCTGATCCGCGCCGCTGCAACTACGCGATCAACCGCGAGCCGCAAGTCGGTGACGATGGTGCACAAGGGCAACATCCATGAAGTTCACCGAGGGTGCGTTCCGCAACTGGGGCTACGAGCTCGTGCGCGAGGAGTTCAGCGACGTCGCCGTCGGCTGGGACGATTGCGGCGGCAACCCCGGCGACAAGATCCTCGTGAAGGACGCCATCGCCGACATCACCCTGCAGCAGGTGCTCACCCGTCCGGACGAGTTCGACGTGATCGCGACGCACGAACCTCAACGGCGACTACCTGTCCGACGCGCTCGCCGCGCAGGTGGGCGGCATCGGCATCGCGCCGGGCGGCAACATCAACTACGTCACCGGCCACGGCATCTTCGAGGCGACGCACGGCACCGCGCCGAAGTACGCGGGCCAGGACAAGGTGAACCCCGGCTCGGTGATCCTGTCGGGCGTGATGATGTTCGAGCACCTCGGCTGGCAGGGCGCGGCCGACCGCATCATCAAGGCGCATGGAGGCGACGATCGCCGACAAGATCGTGACCTACGACTTCGCCCGGCTGATGGACGGCGCGACCGAGGTCAAGTGCTCGGAGTTCGCGCAGGCCATCGTCGACCGGATGTAGTCACCCCGGCTGCGGCGGCGGCGGCGGCAGCGGCGCACCGGGAAGGGAGGCCCGGAGGCCGTGCGGCCGGAGCGGGACTGGAGGCTCGCAACCCGAGCACGAGGAGCAGCACCCCGATGCCGGCGAGCAACCGACTCCCAGCACGATGGCGGTGATGCCTGCAGGCACGGTGAAGGGCACCTTCACCCTCGAGCTTGCCGTTGGCTTCGACGCCCGTCGACGAGTCGACGTTCATGATCACCAGCCGGAAGGCGCCCGCCTCGACCTTCCAGTCGATGGCCGCTGCACCGTGCCGGACGCCGCCGCGCCAGTGGCGTCTCGTCGTTGTGGGTCTCCGGGCACCGCCTCGCCGGGGACCGGGGTCGTCTCTGAGCCGGTAGGGGCCGCAGCTCGAAGTCAGCGATCTCGTCGATCGACAACGCCGTCGAGGAACGTGTCGACGTCGTCCGCAGGCCCGATCCCGACGAACACCTCCTTGCCGTTCGTGGGCTCGACCGCGACGCGTGAGCCGCACTCCCGCCACCCGCGCCGATCGGAGCCGAGTCCACGATCGCCGTCGCTTCTGACACGAGCGCCCGTCCGTTCGCCGCGACGGGGTGGCTGCCCGACTCGATCTGCCCGTCCGTGCCGAACAGCACGAGCAGGGCCACACCGCCCACCAGGATTCCGAGGCCGATCAGCGCAGCAGCGAGCCTCCGACGATCAGGAGCGGCTTCTCATGTGCGCCTCCCTGTTCATGTCTCCACAGGGTAAGACGCGACGGGCTCTCCCCCTACAGATCGCGACATGGACTTCGACTGGTCGCCTGGAGCTGCAGGCGCTGCGCCGAGGCCGAGGAGGTCGCCGACAAGGCGATCGCTGAGTACGGCGAGCACGACGACGCGTGGATCAACGGGTACTCACGCGAAGTTCTCGCGAGCTCCGGGCGACGCGGGCTGGCTCGGCATGACGCGGCCGGTCGAGTGGGCGGCGGCGGGCGCACCGGTGCTCGAACGGTTCGTCGTGACCGAGACGCTCGATCGCGAAGGGCGCGCCGATCGCGGCTCGTGGTTCGCCGACCGCCAGATGGGCCCGTCGATCCTGACCTACGGCACCGACGACGCAGAAGAAGCAGTTCCTGCCCGGGCATCATCAGCGGCGAGACCGGGTGGTGCATCGGCATGAGCGAGCCCGACGCCGGCTCGACCTTGCGCCGCTCGCGCACGCGCGCGCGAGCGCGACGGCGACGAGCTGCGTCATCGACGGCCAGAAGATCTGGACGCAGCTTCGGCGAGACCGCGAACTACTGCTACCTGATCTGCCGCACGTCGACCGAAGGGCCTCCGCACGCCGGCATCAGCGAGCTGATCGTGCCGTCTCGACTCGCCAGGGCATCACGATCAACCCGATCACGCGACATGACGACGAACCGCCACTTCTGCGAGGTCGTTCTACGAGGACGTGCGGGTGCCCGGCGGCAAACCTCGTCGGCGAGGAGGGCGGCGTCGTGGAAGCAGACGATGCGCCAGCTCGAGCACGAGCGCGGCGGCATCGACCGCCTGCTGTCGAACTCGCCCTGTACCAGCATGGCTCGCGCGCGACGCCGACACCAGCCGACCCGCATCATCCGCCAGGAGATCGCCGCGCTCGAGATCGGGCTACCGCATCGGCCGCCTCGTGCATCCGCGAGGTGATGGGGCAGGCGCCGACGTCGTTCTCGGCCGCGACGAAGACGTTCTGCACCGAGCACGAGCAGCGAGTCGCCGACTCTCGTCGCGAGCAGCCGCTGGCGCCGAACGCGCTCGGTGGGGACGCGCTGGCGAGCGGTTCAGCTACTCCCGCCCGTACACGATCATGGGCGGCACTGAACGTGCTGCGCAACATCATCGGGGAGCGGGTGCTGGGGCTTCCGCGGGAACCGGCCTGAGCATCCGCCGCGACGGGTCGCGTGAGGTCTGATCGGCCGGTGCGACGACTGAATCGACAGATCGACGGCCGTCGCCGACGTCGGTGGAGATGGAGCACAGGGTTCATCGCGAGCCGACGACCTCAGGCATCAGGTCGGCCAGCAGGTCCGACGCGGAGCAGCAGATCCTCGCACCGCGGCGAGCGCGGAAGTCGCTGTCCGCGAGCACCGACCACGCGCGCTGACCGCACGAGATCGACGGCGTCGCGGTCGGTGAGCGGTGTCGACGCGAGTCGCGGTGTCGGCGATCGCCGCGGCGAACGCGCCGCCGAGCCCGAAGGTCGACCACGGGACCGAACGTCGGCGTCGTGACGGATGCCGACCGCGGTCTCGAGGCCCGGGTGCGATCACGACCTGCACCGAGCTGACTCGCTCATGCCCGAGGCCGAGCGAACTGGCTCATGCGCCTGCGTGGCGGCCGCGGCACCGGCCGTCGGCATTGTGCAGGTCGAGCGCGACGCCGGCCGCCTCCGACCGTCCGCGCCGCCGCATGCCCGTCGCCTTGAGCGCGACCGGTACACTGAGGTGCGTCCGCCGGCCATCGACCGGCCTCGAGCGGTCGCGCCGACGGCGGCCGGGGCCACCGGTGATGCCGAACGATGCCGAGCAGCTCGGTCGCGACTGACCACGGCAGCAGGGTGCCTGCTGGGCCGCACCGTCGAGTGCGTGGAGCGACGAGCGCCTCGGCGGCGCGCGATCGATGTCGATCCCGAGAGCGCGACGTCGGGCACGATCCCCTCGGGCCGCCGCTTCCACACGCGCGCTGCGGTCGACCTGGGCGAGCGTCGCCGCGGCTGCGTCTCGGAAACGCGAACGCGAACGACGTGGCCCGCCCGTGTCGCGCAGGCCTCGGTTCTGTCACCGACGCCGAGGCACGCTGGCGACGCACGGGCTTCGGTCGGGTGGTCGGCGCTCGCAGCGACGATCACGTGCGGCGACGTCCGTCAGCTGCGCCGGCGAGCGCCGACGCGAAGATCACCAGCGCTGAGGTCGACGTGCGCCGTCGGCGATGCACGCACCGGAGCGCCCAGTCGTAGTCCGCATGCTCTGCGCCTGAAGGTGAGGTCGATCGTGGGTTCGTCGACGGACGCCGTGTCGGCAGCCCGCAGCGACAGGTGAGTCGCGCAGTCGGCGGCGGAGTCGGCCATGCGCAGACCCGGCCGCGGACCAGCGCCGCCTCCGGCGAGCGACTTCGACCCCGTAGGCGTTGCTGATCACCGCGACGCGATCGCCGGGTGGCAGCGGCTGGCCGTCGAGCACGCGGGCCACGTCGAATAGCTGCGGCGATCTCGTCCCACGGGGATCACGCCGGTCTGACTGGAACAGGGCGCCGGCGGTGCGATCTTCGTCGCCGCCTCCCGTCTTCACCGCCATCGATCGGCTTTGTCTTCGAGACCCGTCGCGCGAGTCTCGAGTGAACTTCGCGTGGCTGCCGAACGACGCGACGTGGAGCGCCATCACCGAGGTCGACTCGTCACCTTCCCAGTACTGGAGGAAGTCGTTCGTGCTGACGTCCGCCTTGTTGCCGAGCGCGACGAAATGCGAGATGCCGACCCCGGCACGGTGCGCTTGCTCGAGCAGCGCCACCCCGAGCGGGCCTGACTGACTCGGAGAACGCCGACCCGGCCGGGGATCAGCGTCACCGGGCGAATCGACGCGTATCGACACCTCGGGCACCGTGCTGATCACGCCCATGCTCGCCGGGCCGAGCACCGCATGCCGTGGCGGTGTGCGCGATCGACACGATCTCGGCCTCGTCGATCGCGCCTGCTTCGTCGACCTCGGCGAAGCCTGGCCGCGAGCACCACGAGCCGCGATCGCTTTCGCGCACATTGCTCGACGACCTTGACCACCTCCAGCCGCGGGCACCGCGATGACCGCGAGATCGATGTCGTCGGGGACGTCGAGCACCGACGGCCAGCGCGCACGCCGCGATGCGTGTGCGGTCGGGTGCACCGGATACACCGCACCGGTGAACCCCATGAGCGATGAGGTTGCCCGCAGCACCTCGTGACCGACCGTTGCCTCGACGTTCGCCCGCACCGATGACTGCGATCGTGCGAGGGGCGAGCAACCGCGACCGAATGCGCTCTCGGCCACGTGCTCGCGCTGGTGCATCGCTTCGAGTGCGCACATCGGTCTCGTCGATGTCCATCTCGACCGCGATCGACGCCGTCGGCGAACTGGCTCTTCGCTTGGAACCCAGCCCGCTTGAAGACCGACAGCATCTTGCGGTTCTCGGGAAGCGACCTCGGCGGTGAAGCGCGCGTGATGCCGTGTGATCGAGCGATGACCGCGAGGTGCTCGAGGAGGACCGTCGCGACACCGCGGCCCTGGTGCTCGTCGTCGACCGTGAACGCGACTTCGGCCTCACGCGGCGCCCGGCCAGCGGTCGGGTAGCTCGCGATGCCGATCGAGGTCGTCGCCGAGCAGGGCGACGAGCGCCATGCGGTCGTCGTAGTCGACGGTCGCGAAGCGAGTGACGTCGTCTTGGCTCAGCCGTGGCCGCGGGACTGAAGAACCGGTAGTAGATGCTCTGGTGCGAAAGGCCGTCCGTGGAGCGACGAGGCGCTCGGCGTCAGCGGACACACCGGGCGGACGGGCACCGTGCCGCCGATCGGTCGAGGACTACATCGGCCTCCCACTCGCCGGGTAGTCGCCAGTGCTCACGTCATCGAGCGTGTCGAGACCGCCCGTCGCCGGCTCCGCTTCAGCTTGCCGGCTCCTTTTCCTGGCCCGCTCGGCAATCGGTGCTCGCTACCCGGCCGGCGCACTGCGCCGTCCCGCAACGCTTCTTGCTCTCCGTCGCCGGCCTACTTGCTTCTTCGACGACCGACGCATCACGCTCCGGCAGAGCTTGTCGTGCCACGCCTGGCGCTTCTGGTCCCAGAGCGGCGAGAGGTAGTCGAGGAGCAGCGGGATCGCCGCACGCATGGCGAAGACATAGAGGATGAGCTGACGGCCGAGCGCCGCGCATCGAAGCCGATCGGGCCACCGGTCTCGACGTCGCGGACCTGGATGCGCAGCTGAGCATCTTGCCGACGGTCTGTCCCTTTTGGCTCCGCCGTTCAGGGATCGCGCAGGCAGAGACCACCGCGAACGATGGTGATGAGGGAAGCCCGGGCCTCGCATCTCGACACGCGCCCACCGTCAGACGGTCGTCGTCTCGATGCCACCCACGAAGCTGTCATGCGTTTCAACGCATGCCCAGGGGAACACGCGAGGACGATCGTGTCGATGATGAGCGCGACCGCTCGCTTCCACCAGTGCGGATGCCGTTCCGTCCGAACGCGGTGACCGGCCCGGTCGGCTGGCCGTACGCTCGTACGCGCCAGCACGCCAGCCCGCGGGGCGGCGCGGCCATAGCCAGTGCTGGCGGGGGCACCGTAGCCGGGAGGCGGCGGCGCGAATCCGGGTGGTGGTGGAGGTGAGGCGGCGACCCTGCGGCCCGTAGCCGCCCGGCGCCGCGCGCGCGCAGCCCGAGCCAGCGCCTGCAAATCCCCGGAGCGTCGACCACCGGGTGAGGTCCCCGCCAGGATCAGCTGCACGCGGACGTGAGCCTGCCGATCGACGCAAAGCGCCCGGATCGCTGCGTCGTCGGCCGGGCCATCGCGCCTCGACCCCGATCTCGGATGTAGCACCACCTCGGCCACGAAACTCCTCCCCACGAGCGCCTTCAGCAAACCGTACCGGAACCCTCTCGGCGTCGAAGGCTGTCGGCAGAACGCGTTGTTCCATCGCCCAGATGGGGCTTCTGGTGAGCCTCCATCGCTGCCTCGGTGGCCTCGGCTTCGGTCAGCCCATCGCGCCGATGAGCCACGCTTGTGGACGAGCCCGGTGCGTGACTCGCCCGCTGAGTCAGTGCACGACGACCGGCTCGCCTGCTTCGATGCACGCCGTCAACGCGTGGTCATCACGTCGCCTGAGCACTTCGTCGAGGGCGATGCGTTGTCGTCCGGGTCGGCCGGAGTCGACGAGGTAGAAGCGGCGCCAAATGAGGTTGCTGGAGGCCGATCCCCGACCCGTGAGAGAGCGAGAGATCAGCGTGTGCAATCCCGGCACGACCTTCGTGCGAGCGCGCCGCACCGTTCGGGATCGGCGACCCACAGCCCGGGCGGGGATCGACGTAGGTGCGGGCCGCGCGCCGGCCACGCTCGGCTCCTCGACGTTGGTCCTCAGGCGCAGGTTGGCGAGGCGTTACCCGCGAGAGCGCGTTGAGGCTGACGATGTCGTGTGTCGCTGTGCCGTGCCTCCTTGCGCTCACGGGCCCAGGCAGTGGCGAGGCCCACCGCGGGGATCGCCCCGATGCCCCAGCGTCAGGCCGTGCCAGCGCCGGCGCAACACGCGGCAGACGGGCTGGGTGTCGCCTCCGGCATCGATCAGCGCGCACGAGCGCCTGGGAGAACGTCGAATCGACGCCGCCGAGGCTCCGGCGACCGTCTGCCCGCCTGCCGAGCGATGCCCCGATCGCGAGGTAACGCGACGCGCCGACGCGCGACGCCGCGATCAGCTGGTGGATTTTCTGCCAGCGCTGGCAGTACGAGCCGCCGCGCGATGTCGATCGTTTCATCGACACCTCCCGCCGCGATGGCGATCGTCGGCGCTTGGAATCGTGCGGACGAGGGGCTCGCCGCCGACGCCTGCGCGCCGGAGATCAGCCAGCCCGAAAGTCCTTCAGCGTCGATCAGCGACTCCGCCAAACCTGGCAGCGATCACGCCTGCAGTGTGTCCCGGTCCACCGACCGCCATCGAGCATCTCGCCGTGGTCCCGTGGCAGCACGGGCCCGCGTGAACGCGGTGCATCGCCGGCGGCTCTGCTCGCAGCGGTGCCGGTGTCCCTGACGATCGCACCGACCAACGTTTTCCATGACGTCGCTGGCGAGTGGTGAGTGCGTCTCGGTCATCGAGACCGCCTTGTCGCTTTTGACCGACCCAGGTCGCCGCGGGGATCCGCGTCCGCGTCGTGAGGTGACGCAGGCCTGAACGCGACCTTTGACATCGAGTCGGCCACGTTGCGCCAGGTCCCGTCGATGTCGCCGAGGAGGCTGCGCATCGACCCGGAGCCGACCGAGAAGCGAACGGCACCGTCGAGGTCCGCGGCGCCGCTCCACGAGCAAGTCGTGCTCAGACCTGATCTGACGGCCACGTCGGCAAATCCCGCAGGTCCGCGATGCAGTGCGGCGAGGCGGTCGCGGTCGGCGCGAATGCCCACGGCCCGGGGGCATCGGAGCGGCTGAGGGCGGTGAGGCGCGATGCTGCGGGCAGCCGCAACCGGGATGCCCATCCACGGGTTACGATGCGCGCCTCCTGCCAGCACACGAACGCGAGCCGTCCGGTTCCAGCGCTAGCCGTCTCGATGTCGAGCGCGGCGACCGGGTCTCGAAGAACATGGATCCCGGAAGCGCGAGAACGCGAGCGTCGCTGCCTCGAGGGACGAGCTGCGCGCCTGCTCGCAACAGCTCGACGTTTCGGCAGCCGCTCGAGCTCGGCAACACCAGTTCTCGGGCACGCTCCAGCATCGGCTACCTCGGCGATGTCGACGCCGATATGCTCCGACCATCCGTCCCGACTCGCTCGGCGAGGGCAATCAGTGGCCGCCGGGCAGCCGCATCCGATGCCGATCGCTCGCTCGCCAGCCGAGGGACGTGCGGAAAGCGAGGTGGCTTGGGCCCCGAGCGGCCTCGAGCATGCGGTCGTGCGCTGCCCTGGCTTCGCCACCCAGCCCGGCCCAGCTTCGGAAGTTCCAACGATGCGCTTGCGCCGCTGGTTTCGGCAACACGCCTTCTGACCGTAGCGACCGCAGTCGCCCAGCAGGAGCCGCGCACCGCCCGAACCGGCGAGAACCCCCGAAGGCCATGATCGCCGAGGCCGGCGACCACTTGCCGTCAGGCTTCGCCTCGCAACCACCATCGGCCCCGATCCGCCTGGCGGAGGAGGGCCATCCCGGGCTCGACAAGACGGAGGAACCAGGCCAGGCTCCCGCTGCCGATGCCGACCGTGTGCTCACGACGTCGAGCCCGCCGAGGTCGACGCTTGCCGCGAGGCCAGGCGAGCGAAGAGCGCGCCCACGATCAGCAGATCGTCACGGGGCGTTCGAGGCCGCCGCGACGAGCGCTGCGACGCGGAACGCCCGGGCGGTGGCGACTCACTCGGTTGCTTCGCCGCCGTCGCCGCACACGACGAGCCATCCAGAGCGTGTGCGGGCACCGAGCACGAGCGAGCACCGTCCGTCTCGGACGAGGCTGAGCACGACGCGGAGCCCCTGCCAGTTCAGCAGCCGTGCGGTGCCCGCGATGGTCGAGGCTCGCGCAGGTGATCGATGCATCGCCGCGCCAGGTGGCTCCGACTCGCCGCAATCCCACCTGCCAACCGTGACGGAGGACGCTGCGCGCGCAGAGCCTAAACCAGATCGGGCCGACTTTGGGCGAAGCGACGAGGAACCCTGCTCCGTGGCCTGCGCAAAGTCGCACCCCACACGGTCGCCGACGCCATTCGAGAAGTGTGACGGGGCGGGCCGCTCAGCTCACGTGATTCTGGGGTGTCGTGGACCTGCAGGTCACGCCGAGCTGAGCCGTCGCTCGCAGCGGGCCCGCCAGTCGCTCGGCCTGAGCCTCGAGCCGCAGGATCGAACCCGACGTGAAGAGGTAGGTGCGAAGGTGCTCGTCGAGCCGGCCGCAGGCCGAAGCCACTGAGCACCATCGCAGCGTGCTCCTTCTCCTCGTCGCGGTTGTGGACCAGGATCCCGGCGAGCTCGGCGCTCTCCGTTGCTTCGCGCCGGGTGCACCAGTCGACGGCCTCGAGTTCTCCATGAGCGACACGAGCGCCCGATGGTCGTCGATCGTCGCGGCCGAGAGCCGATCCTGGCTCGTGGAGCCCCGCGCTTGATGCAGCCATGTGCTGACCAGCCAGTCCGGTGCCACCTCGAGACCGAGCTCGCTACGCGGCGCAGGGCGAGGCAGAACGCGACCGCACTGCCGAGGCTCGTGACCGTTCGGACGTGGTTCAGCCCCGTCCACCACCTGAGGTAGTGCGACCACGGCTTGCCGAGGCGGCGCTGGTCGGGGTCGAGCAGAGCTGGAGCGCCGTTGTGGGGCACGTGGTAGGTCATCGTGCAGCGCGATGCCGGCGAGGTAGAGCAGGCCACCGACGAGCAGGTAGGGCGCCCAAGGCTGTCGAGGTTCGCAACCGCGACGACGACCGCCCCCACGGAGAGCAGCGCCAGTGCCCATGAGCGCCGTCATGAACACCGGCGTCGGCGCTTCGCTTGCTGATCGCCTGCACGCCGCGATGCCGCGGGAGCGGTCAGATGACCGAGGCCCTGCATCACGAAGGTCGAGAAGGCGAAGAACACGCCTGCGTTGACGCCCAGCCGATGGCGGCGAGCAGGGTGAGGGTTCGGGATAGCCGTCGATCATGCGATCAGTGAACAACGGCTCGCCGAGACGATCCATAGTTGAAAGCCGCTGATCCATGTTCAATCGTCTACATTCAGGCGGATGGGATGCGCTCGGACGGACTCCTCGACGGCCCTCAGCGCCGCGGCGCGCCCTCGCGCTGCGCTCGCTCATGAGCCCGCCCTGGTCGGTGCGGGTGCAGGACGAAGCCCCGCTCTCGCTCGTTGCGATGGTCGCGGGGTGAGGCGTGGGTGGTGCGCCCGATCGCGGTGAGCCGATCAGCTCGTCGGCGGCGACGTCGCCCCCTGCGGGGCGACCAGCCGTATGTGCCGCGGACGATCCGGCGACTCGCCTCCCAGGTCGTGATCCATCCGGGCCAGCACTGCACGACACCTGATGGGCACGACCTCAGCCAGCAGATGGATCTCGGCGTGCGGATCGTGGGGCAACGACCCGACGGATCGTCGGTGTTCCTCATCGGCACCTACGAGCACCAGGAGCGAGCTCAGCCGAAGGCTGGTCGAGGCGCTGCCTCCGCACGTGATCCTGTCGGGCGAGCAGTGGAGCTCGCCTCTGCTCGGTCTGCGTCGCGGACGAGATCACCAAGGACGAGCCGGGTCAGCACGTCGTGCTCGGATCGGCTGCTCGACCTCATCGTGATCGCGGTGCTGCGGGCGTGGTTCTCGCTCCAGGAGGCGGACGCGCCTGCGTGGTACCTCGGTCTCGGCGATCCGATCGTCGGGCGCGCTGCGGATGATGCAGAACAACCCGGCGCATCCGTGGACCGTCGCAGGTCCTCGCATCAGAAGTCGGCGTCTCGCGCGGCACTGCGCGACGGTTCACCGAGGTCGTCGGCGAACCGCCGATGTCGCTGCTCACGTCGTGGCGACTCGCGCTCGCCGCAGACCAGCTGCGCGACCCGACGCGGCCTCGGCACGGTCGCAAGTCGTGGGCTACGGCAGCGTGCTCGCTCAGCACTGCGCTTCAAGCGTTTCACGGAGTCAGTCCCACGACCGTACCGGCGGAGGGAGCTTGCGTGCGGCTGGATGAGTCTCATCCGAGAAGGGCGGGGAGGGGTGGGCCGTAAGGGATTTGAACCCCTGACCCCCTTGCGTCAGTGCAAGTGCTCGCCAACCGAGCTAACGGCCCGGAAGTGGCTTTGAGCCTCACAACCTGGTCAGTGCGCCTCCGAGAGTCATGTCATAGCCTTTCATTGCTTTTTGTCCCGCACCTCGTGGTTGATGTCGCTTCCCCCTCGAGACTGGCGGACACATGAGAGCAGGCGGCGGAGATGAGTGACACATGCGTGAGCGTCGAGGTCGGCCCGGACGGTGGGCCGGTCGCGGTGAAGCGAGCAGAAAGGACGATCGACAGGCAGCGCGGCTGCGGCGCGAGGCCGAGGTGCTGAAGGCGGTGCAGAGGGCCGGGCGTCGTCGACTTCGTGGCGCTCGATGACGACGACACCACCACGCTCGCTGTCCACGGCCTGGCTCGGCGGCGGCACCTCGCGGCGGCGAGCTTTGCGCCGAAGAAGCTCGCATCGGCGACCGCCTCGCTGGCGCCGCTCACCGTCGCTTCGCTCCACGACCGAGGCGTCGTACACGGCGGGTCACGGGCGACCATGTGCTGCTCGACAGCGCCGGAAGAGTGGTCCTCACCGGCTTCGCCGAGGCCACCGACGCATCGACGAGCTCCGACACAGCCCCGAGCGCGCAGCGCGATGGCAGACGACGACGCACGACATCGGCGACCTCGTGCTCGCAAAGCTCCCGGCCGAGCCGCCTCCCGTCCTCAGGCTCCGCACCAACGCAGCGAGCGCGGAGGTCGTCGAACGGCTCGCGCGCGATTGCGAGCCGCGCCACCGATGCCGATCCGACGAGGCGCCCGTCAGCCAGGGCGCTCGCCGGCTTGCTGACCGAGGTGGCGGGCGAACGGCCACCGGCGCCACCACGCGGCCTCGATCCCGCTCGGTCGGCCCGAGCTCGCCCGCACTCTCGCCGAGCCGCACCCGCTCGCGCCTGCGCTCGATGCCGCAGAAGACGGCGATCGCGGCGTGCACGAACAGGTGCGGCGATTCTGCGCCGTGGCAGTCGCTGCGTGCGTGGGCGTCGTGGTGACCATCGCTGGAGCCTCGCGCGCCTTCGCAGGCGGAGGTGGCGAACAGATCGACTCGCCGCGGTCGAGCCGATCGAGGCGATCACCATTGCGGCACCGACCACTGTGGAAGCGGTCGCGCGGGTGTGGCCCACGACCTCGGTCTCGACCGAGGCGGTGACGATCGAGCAGGGCGCGATCCGCGCCGGCGATCGGCAGTACGACGTCGGTGAGCCGAACGACCTCGATCGCCGTCGCCGACTGGGACTGCGACGGGCGCGACACGGCCGCACGTCGTGCGCCCTGAGACCGGCGGAGGTCTACGTGTTCGACGGGCGGGCAGACTGCCGGTACGCCCGTCACGGCAGCGCAGCTGTCGACGCGCTGAGGGAGCGAGAGCGATCGAGCCCGAGCACGTGCGGGGTGCGCCGCTACGTCATCGGCGCCGACGGCACGCGATGCAGCGTGCCGCTCGACGCGGAGCAGCAGGATGAGCGGCGACCGTGCGTGGACGCTCCCGCTCGGGCTCGGCGGTCGTCGGCGCGCCGCGACATGGGCGCTGTGGAAGATGGGATCGAGACTGCCCATGCCGCGAAGCCTCGAGAAGGTCGAGCTCGAGACGTGGCTCCGCGAGGCCGGCGGTCCAGCAGCGGCGTTCGCGATCGTGCGCGCCGGAGCGCTCGCGGTCGCTGCGTATGCGACCCTTCTCGGCGTGCTCGGAACGCTCGCACTCGCGAGCGCAGCCGCGGCGCTCCGCGGATCGTGCTCCGCCTCGCGCTGCCCACGCTTCGCCCGCTGCTCGCGTCGCAGCGGCCATCACGATCACGATCGCGAGCGCCATCCCGGCAGCGGCGCAAGGACGCGGAGAGCCGAGCCGACCTGCCCCGTCATGCAGATGATCGGCCTCGCGGCGAGCGAGCCGCCGGTGATGACGCTCGTGATCGCACCGCCGGCGGTCGCGGAGAAGCCGGGAGCGGCACCGGCGACCTACACCGTCGACCCCGGGCGACACGTTCTGGTCGATCGCCGAGCAGACGCTGCGCACCGCCGGGCGACGACTCCGACGACGGGCGATCGTCCCGTACTGGCGATCGCTCATCGAGCGCGAACCGCGATCGGCTCCGAGCGCCGCGACGAGCCCGATCTGATCTTCCCCGGGCAGGTGTTCGTGCTGCCGCCCCTCAGCTGAGCCGCAGCGCGACTCGTTCGCCAGCAGCCGTCCACGCACGGTGAGCACGAGCCGATCGCCTGTGCGGCTCGACGAGGTCGTCGAGCCCCTCGGGCAAGCGCCGCGAGGCACGCCGGCGCGGGTGCGGAGCAGAGCTGCAGGCCCTCGATGCGCCGCTCGTCGTCGTCGAGATGCTCCGACGCCGCGATCGGCGACTCGACCCGCGTTGATCGCGTCGACGTAGCGCTCGGGTGTGCGCACGTTCCACCAGCGCCTGCCGTCGCGGTGCGAGTGCGCCGCGCATCCGATGCCGAGGTACTCGCCCTGCGACCAGTACAGGAGGTTGTGCTGGCACTCGTGGCCGGGCCGCGCCCAGTTCGAGATCTCGTAGCTCTGCCAGGCCCGCCGTCGGCGAGCATGCGGTCGGCGACGAGCGTACTTGTCGGCCTGGTCGTCGTCGTCGGGATGCCGATCGGGCTCGTCGGCCAGCGGCGTGCCCGGCTCGACCGTGAGGCCGTAGGCGCTGACGTGCGGCGGGTCGAGCGCGAGCGCGCGCTCGACGGTGCGTGCGCCAGTCGTCGAGCGACTCCCCGGCGGCGCCGTAGATGAGGTCGAGGTTGAACGACGTCGAACCCGGCATCGCGTCGCGGCCACCGACGACCGACGACGTTCGCGGGATCGTGGGTGCGCCCGAGCGACGCGAGCACGTGCGGCACCATCGACTGCACGCCGAAGGCTGAGCCGGTTCACGCCGCCGCGGCGATACGCGCGCAGCAGCGCGGCGTCGACCGTGTCGGGGTTGCACTCGACGGTCACCTCGGCGCCCGGCGGATCGGTCGATGTGGTCGAGCACCCGCATCAGCGCGTCGGCGGGCACGAGCGAGGGCGTGCCGCCACCGAAGAACACGCTCGTCGCCGGCGGCATGCCGTCGCGCCGAGCCGGTCGAGGTCCGTCGACGCACGCGCCGAGGTACGCGTCGACGAGGTGCATGCGGTCGGTCCACGTGGCGAACGCGCAGTAGTCGCATCGCTTCGCGCAGAACGGGATGTGGACGTACACGCCGAACGTGCGGCGTGTGAGTCGGACGTGCTCAGGGCCGAGGCAGGCGCAGCCCAGATCCTCGAGGCGGCGGACTGGCTTGGTCGGCCTCGACGTCGAGGATGCACGCGATCGCTCGGACGTCGTCGGCGCGCACGGTGAGCACGCGGCCGTTGAAGTCCTGCCGCTGCACCTGGATCATCGAGAGGTAGCGGGCGAGCATCTCGGCGTCGGGTCCTCTGATCTCGTCGAGCCCGGTGAGGTCGATCGTGAACTTCGCGAGTGCCGCTCGCCCGACGGTCGGTGAGGTCGATGACCTCGCCAGATGTCGAACGTCCGGGCCCTCGTCGGCAGGCAGCAGCTGGTCGACCGGCACGTTGTAGAAGCGGGCGAGCCGCTGGAGGCGGGGCACCGAGATCGCGCGCTCGCCTCGCTCGTAGGCGCCGAGCACAGACGCTTTGAACTCCTGGAGTCGAGTTCGCCTCGACATCCTGCAGCGACAGCCGCTTCTGTCGTCGAATGCTGCGGAGCCGCTCGCCCGACCCTGCGTCCGTACGTGCGGTCGAGCTGTGGTTCGTCGTCCGACAGTCGTCTCGTCAGTCATGCGTTCGCCCTTTGCCTCGCCACCTGGGCTCGCCCTTGCCCAGCTCCACCCCGTGTCCTTCGGCCACCATACCGACGGCGGTCACGGTGCGCAATCGATCGCGATCTGAGATCTCACCCAACGTGACCGTGCACCAGGCCTGGATCGAAGGGCGGCGAGAAGCACGCCGGCAGCGACCGCGGCGGTCTCCGCGCGGAGTAACTCCGGGCCCGAGCCCGACGTCGTCGGCAGGTCGCGAGCGAGCTCGCGCGTCGGACCAACCACCCTCGGGGCCGACGAGCACCGTCGGATGCGCGAGTCGAGAGCGCGTGAGGCGCCGCGGTGTAGCCAAGCAGACCCGCCGACGCGCCACCGCGTCTGCGAACGAGAGGGCCGCTGCCACCTCGGGCAGGTAGCACTGCCGCGACTGCATCGCGGCTTCGCAGCTGATCCGCGCGCAGGCGATCGAGCTGATGCGCGATCCGATGCGCGGGCCACACCACGACCGACCGCTCCGCGACCGAGCGGCACGATCGTGTCGACGCCGAACCTCGGTGCAGCTTCTGCACGACCCACTCAGGCCGATCGCCCTTCACCGGGGCGAACACGATCGTGATCGCGGGGCCGCACGCGCGCACCGTGATGATCTCGCCGGTCGGTTCGACAGCGTCGCCGAACCGCCGCTCGATCGCCACCGGCCGGCGCCATCGCACACTGTGATCTCGCTCACCGTCACGGGTGCGGAGCACGTGCAGGTGGTGGCGGTCGGCCTCGAGAGGCTCGAGCGTGCTCCGGAGGTCGGCGACGAAAGACGTGCGGCCAGCGCCGCCCGTCGGGCGTCACTTGAACGCGGAGCGGATCTTCGAGAAGAGGCCCTGCGCCGGCGGGCGCGACGTCTTCGCCCCGCTCCTCTGCGAGCTGGCGCATCAGGTCTTCCCTCGGCCGCGACAGACGCGTCGGCGTGTCGACCCGCACCGCGCCGGTTCACGTCGCCGCGGAGCGACCCCGGAGATGAGGCACCCCGCGGCCGCGAAGCTTGAACACCCGGCCCGACTCTGCGTGCCCGCAGGGCACCACGAGGTCTTCGGCGCCATCGAGCGTGTCGAAGGTGAGATGCGTGCCCGAGCGCGGCTTGGGTGAACGCGATCGGGATCTCGCAGACGAGATCGTGCCCTTCCGCGGAACCGGTCGTGCGGACGGACGCGCACGTGGACGTAGCAGGTCGCCGGCGGCCCACCGTGCGGGCCGCGACCCGCCGCTGCCGGGGTTTCTCAAGGCGGTGGAGCCGTTGTCGACGCCGCCGGGGATGTGGCGACCTGATAGGTGCGCCCTCGACGGTGCGGCCGTCGCCGCGGCATCGCCGAGCACGGCGAGGCGATGACCTCGCCGGCGCCACCGCAGCGCGTACATGGGCCGGCCGTGACCATCTGGCCGAGGATCGACTGCCGCACCCGGCGGACCTGGCCGGTGCCGTTGCACTCGTAACACGTGACGGGTTGCGTTCCTTCGGCGGCGCCCGAGCCCGAGCACACCTCGCACACGACCGCGGTGCGCATCAGTGACGGGTGCTTGCGCGCCGAACACCGCTTGCTCGAGATCGAGGTCGATCGACGACCTCGAGATCGGAGCCACGTGGCGGACCGGCAGGCCCACGGCCGCCGCCGCCGAAACCTCCACCGAAGAACGCGTCGAAGAGGTCGCCGAGGCCTCCGAAGTCCTGCGCGTCGGGTCGCCGATAGCCGGCGACTCCGCTCGGGCCGAACCGGTCGTAGCGCTCGCGCCGCTCGGGGTTCGAGCAGCACCTCGTAGGCGAGCGCGACCTCCTTGAAAGCGCGCTCGGCGCTCTGGCGAGTCGGGGTTCGCGCCGGGATGCAGCTCGCGCGCGAGCGCCGGAACGCACGCTTGATGTCGTCGCTGCTCGCGTTCGCGCGAAACGCCGAGCAGCTCGTAGTAGTCCGCCGGCATCGAGATCGAACCTAGCCCTCGCTCAGCGCGCTGACCGAGAGCCGCCTGCTCACGATCGCCACGGACGCGAGTGCCTGCTCGTAGTTCATGCGGGTCGGGCCGACGACTCCGATCGAACCCGCGGGCTCGCCGTCGATCTCGAACGGTGCGACCACCACCGAGCAAGACGACGAGCTGCTCGAGCCCGAGCTCTGACCCGATCGCGACGCTGAGCCTGCGATCCGAGGATGTCGCGGACGAGCGACACGACGACGTATTGCTCCTCGAGCGTGCGCAGCACCGAGCGCACGGTCTCGACCGGCATCGAACGCTTCCGCCATGCGAGGCGCCACACCACCGACGTAGATGGGCTCGGGACCCGCTCGAGCTCAGCGCAGCGTGACTGCGGCGTCGACCAGGCTGGTCGACCGGCCGGGTCGCCCGTCGGCGGGACGACCGAAGCGCGAGAGCCGTCGAGGTGCCGACCATGGAGCGGGCCAGATGGGCCGACGCCGCAGCGATCTGGTCGTCTTGCAGCTCGGCGCCGAGCTCGATCGTCTGCGCGCTCGATCGAGCCGTTCGAAAGGATCGTGACGGCGAGCACGACGCCGCGACGAGAGCCCCACGAGCTGCACGCTGCGGATCGTGCGCCTGCTCGAGCGGCGCCCCGACGACGACCGCGGCGTGATCGGTCAGGCGGGTGAGCAGGCTGGCTGGTGTCGCTCAGCATCTGCTCGAGCAGCGCCGTGCGCATGCGCGAAGAACGTGCGCACCTGTTGGGCCGAAGCGAGTCGAGTGGCCCCGGTCGGGCGATCGAGTCGACGAAGAAGCGGTACCCCTTGTCGGTCGGTACGCGGCCTGCCGCCGTGTGCGGGCTGCTGCAGGTAACCCATCGGCTTCGAGCGCCGCCATCTCGTTGCGCACGGTCGCAGCCGACACCTCGACACCCGTTGCTGGCGAGCACGTGGTTCGACCCGACCGGCTGCGCGGTGCGGATGTACTCCTGCACGCACGGCCTGCAAGATCGCGGCCTTCCGCTCGTCCAACACATCACGGATGTTACCGACGGTACCTCGAAGCCCCCACGGCTGGGGTCGGGTGCAATCTTCCCTGACGAGGCGACCTCGGGACTACTGTCTCCCGATCGGGATGGGTGTGCGCCCTCTGGGACGGAGTCTCATCGAGGAGCGCGCGTGTCATCAGAGCAGACGACCATCCCCCGGCTTGCTTCGCTGGCGGACGACCTTGCCCGCTGAGTCGGGCACGAGCTTCGTCTACGGGTGCCTCTCGAAGCTCGTCGAGGAGCTCCGCGCGCTGGAGCAGGTGGTCGCCGTGGTCGAGCGTGAGGCGCGTCACCCAGGTGTTCAACCGCAACGGTCTGCCTCTGACCGTGGGCTGGGAGCGGCGCGTCGCACTGGATCGGGTCGCGGGCATCCACACGGTTCCGGACCGATCTCGACCACGACGCCTCCTCCGCGAGGCCCACCACTCTGTGCACCGTCGCATTCCGGCTCGCGCAGAGCCGCCAGGACGATCTCGAGTCACTGCTCCGAGCGACCGCGGGGATCGTCGCGGTCGGATGCGAGGACACCGGTGCGTCGACCACCGTGCAGGTGCTAGTCGACGCGAGTCGCGGCACCCTCGCGGTCCGCGAGCTCGTGCGCAAGATGGCTCGCGCGGCAACCGATGGGCCGTTGGTGCTCGAGGTCATCGTGCACGAGCCCGCACGCCTGCGAGCGATCTGAGCTACTCCTCGAGTCGCAGGGCGGAGATGAAGCGCTTCCTGGGGCACCTCGGCGCGCCCGATGTTCTTCATCCGCTTCTTGCCTTCCTTCTGCTTCTCGAGCAGCTTGCGCTTGCGGGTGATGTCGCCGCCGTAGCACTTGGCGAGCACGTCCTTGCGCTTCGCCTTGACCGTCTCGCGGGCGATGATGCGGCCGCCGATCGCGGCCTGGATGGGCACGTCGAACATCTGCCGCGGGATGAGCTCGCGCAGCTTCTCGCACATGCGTCGGCCGTACTCGTAGGCCTTGTCGCGGTGGACGATCGTGCTGAACGCGTCGACCGGCACGCCGTTCAGCAGCACGTCGACCTTCACGAGGTTCGACGGCTGGTAGCCGGCGGGCTCGTAGTCGAGGCTGCGCGTAGCCCTGCGTGCGGCTCTTCAGCTGGTCGAAGAAGTCGAGCGACGACCTCGGCCAGCGGGATGCGGTACACGAGCTCGACCCGCTCGGGCGACAGGTACTCGAGCTTCTGCATGTCTCCGCGCCGCGCGTCTGGCACAGGTCCATCGACCGTGCCCGTGTAGGTCGGACGGCGTGAGCATCGTCGACCGTCAGCATACGGCTCCTCGATCGCACGCGATCTCGCTGCGTCGGCGGCATCGCGCGTCGGGTTGTCGACCTCGACGATCTCGCCGTCGATCGTGTGGACGCGGTACTCGACCGATCGGCGCGGTCGCGATGAGGCTCAGGTCGAACTCGCGCTCGAGTCGCTCGCGCACGATCTCCATGTGGAGGAGGCCGAGGAACCCGCACCGGAAGCCGAAGCCCAGCGCCCGGACGTCTCGGGCTCGTAGCGTGACGCTGCGCGTCGTTGAGCCGGAGCCTGCTCGAGCGCTTCCCGAAGGTTCGGCGAAGTCGTCGCCGTCGACCGGATAGAGACCGCAGAACACCATCGGCTTCGGGTCGCTGGTAGCCCTCGAGCGCCTCGCCGGGCTGCCGCGCTCGGTGACGGTCTCACCCGACCGCGGCTTCGCCGACGTCCTTGATGCCGCGCGATCAGGTATCCGACCTCACCGGGTCCGAGCACTGGCGACCGGCGTGGGCACCGGGCGCGCGTACGCCGATCTCGTCGGCTTCGTGCAGCCGTTCGTCTGCATGAACCGCAGGCGGGCACCGGTCGTCAGCCTGCCGTTCATGACCCGCACCGAGCTGATGACGCCGCGGTACTGGTCGAAGTACGAGTCGAAGATGAGGGCCTGCAGCGGGGCGTCTGCGATCGCCTTTCGGCGGCGGGATGCGGTCGACGACAGCGTCGAGCAGCTCGGTGACGCCCTCCCCCGTCTTGCGCGCTGATGCGCAAGATCTCGTCGGCCGGGATGCCGAGGACGCGCTCGATCTCGTCGGCGTACAGGTCGGGATCGGCGGCCGGGAGATCGATCTTGTTGAGCGCGGCCACGATCTCGAGGTCGTTCTCGAGGGCGAGGTAGCAGTTCGCGAGCGTCTGCGCCTCGATGCCCTGCGCCGCGTCGACGACGAGCACGACGCCCTCGCACGCGGCGAGCGAGCGCGACACCTCGTAGCCGAAGTCGACGTGCCCGGGCGTGTCGATGAGGTGGAGCACGTGGTTGCGCCGTACTGGACCCGGACGTTCTGGGCCTTGATCGTGATGCCCCGCTCGCGCTCGAGGTCCATGGAGTCGAGGTACTGCTCGCGCATGTCTCGCTCGCATCGACCGCGCCGGTGAGCTCCAGGATGCGATCGGACAGCGTCGGACTTGCCGTGGTCGATGTGGGCGATGATGCTGAAGTTCCGGATGCGGTCCAGCTCCATGACCTGGTCGACGCTACCAACGCGGCTGTACAGACCCGGCCCGTGCCGGCCCTGCCCTCCGTGGCTGGCTTGGGACGATCCGGGGGTCGCTGGTAGCCTTGACTGGCTCAATCGAAGGGATCTCCGTGGCGAACATCAAGAGCCAGAAGAAGCGCAACCTGCAGAACGTGCAAGCGGGCCGAGCGCAACAAGGCAGTGCGGTCCGAGCTCAAGACCCGCGCCAAGGCCGCGGTGCGCTCGTGGAGCGCCGGTGAGGATGTCGACGCGGCTGGGAAGCTGGCTCAGCAGCGACTCGACAAGGCCGCCTCAAGGGGATCATCCACAAGAACCAGGCCGCCCGGCGCAAGTCGCGCCCTCATGAAGAAGCTGGCCGCCGAGCAGTCCTAGCCGGCCGCCGGGCCCCGGCGCCTCCGAGGCAGCGACAGGCGGGCCACCAGGACTTCCAGCAACAGGTCGTCGGGCCACTCGATGCGCCCACGCATGTCGAGATCGGCGCCTGCCAACAGCTCGTAGGCCCTCGCCACACCCTGCGGACCGAGACGCCGCGCCCTGGTCGAGCGCCTTGCGCCGGAAACGTCGAGCCGCGCAGGTCCGAGCAGGGCGGCCGCCGACTTCTCGTCGGTCACGTCGCTGCCCGACAGTCGCAGCACACGCCCGTAGTGGCCGGACAGCGTCGCCACGGATCTGAAGCGGATGGCGCTCGCCGCCGCCCATCATCCGCGCCAGGCGATCGAGTGCGGCCGCGGTGTCGCCACGATCGATCGCATCGGTGAGCTCCCACGGCGGAACGCCACCGGCCTCGCCGAGGAACGGCTCGACGTCGTCTTCGCTCAAACGGGCCCCAGGCCCGTAGGTCGCCTCGAGCCTCGTCGAGCAACGCGGGCAGAGCGGCCCGAGGTCTTCACCGAGCCGCTCGACCACGAGCTCGCGCGCCGCCTGATCGAGCTTGACCCCCGCCTCTTGAACTGACCCTCGAGCCACTCCGTGCGTGCGCGGCCCGGATCGGTGTCGACGGTGTGGCCCGGTCTTCTTCACGGCCTCGACGAGGGCCTTGGTGCACTGGTGCCGGAGGCAACGAGCACCAGCTCGGTCGTGTCGAGCGGGTCGGCGAGGTATTCGACGGAAGGCGACATCGTCCTGGCGCGCGAACTGCTCGATGTGGCGCGCCACGACCGCGCTTGCCCGTGAGGAAGGGAGGCGTACGGGCCGCGTCGACGATGCGCGCGGCCTCGTAGGTCTCCGTCGCTGATGTCGTCGACGACCAAGGCGCGATCGTCGTCGCCGACGAGCTGCTGCACGAGCTCGCTGACCCCATCGGCCAGGAGGGCCGGGTCGGCGCCGCGCAGCAGAGTGCACCGTCACGACGCCGCCTCGAGCACCGCGGCGAGCACATCGGCCGTTCGTCGAGCGCCACGCACGTCGTGGGCTCGCAGGATGCGACACCCGAGAGTGATGCCGAGCGGCGCAGGCAGACCGTTGCCTCGCATCGCTCACCGACGTCGAGGTCGAGGAGCACACCGAGGAAGCGCTTGTTGGAGGCCGAGAGCAGCACCGGGTAGCCGAGCGCCGCGAGGGCTCGCGACTCGCGCAGCAGCACGAGCGACTGTGCCTCGCTCTTGCCGAGATCGAGGCCGGCATCGACGATGATCCGCTGTCGAAGGGATGCCGGCCACCTCCGCCCGCCGCGCTTCGGCGCAGAACGCCACGACCGTGCCGACCAGGTCGTCGTACTCCGGGTTCGGGTCGGCAACGGCGGCGCAGCGGATGTGCGTCGCGACGACGGGCGCGCCGCTGCTGCGGCGACGGTGAGGTACTCCGGGTCTGCGAAGCCGCTGATGTCGTTGCCGATCACCGCGCCGACGGCGAACGCAGCCTTGGCCACCGACGCTCGCCACGTGTCGACTGAGATCGGGCACGTCGAACCGCGAGCACAGCGCGTCGATCGCCGGCACGACGCGATCGAGCTCTTCGGCTTCGCTGACCTCGTCGCCGGGACCGGCCTTCACGCCGCCGACGTCGAGGAGGTCGGCACCGTCGACGACGAGCTGCTCGGCCTTCTGGAGGAAGTCGTCGAATCGGTAGTAGCCACCCTGGTCGAAGAACGAGTCGGGCGTGCGGTTCAAGATGCCCCATCACGAGGGACCGCGAGGTGATGTCGTAGCGCCGAGCTGCCGAGCTCCACCTCCACGGCGGCGAACCTAGCCGTCGCCACTGTCGCACGATCCACGCCGCCCCGAAGACCGGCGCGATGACAGCCACGATCACCGCGCCGATCGCTGAGCGACGGGTGGCAGCGCGCTCATCGAAGCCGGGCCACGAAGTCGACCCACCAGATCGCCGCGAGCGAGGTCAGGGGCGATGGAGCACGCTCGCGGCACGCTCACCGAGGAGTCCCGCGGGCAGGCCCGCGATCAAGCCCCACATCATCAGCGGGCCGACGACCGGCGACGACGAGCAGGTTGGCCGGGCAGCGCGGCGAAGCGGATCGAACCGAAGACGCGGGATCGCGACCGGCGCGACGCCCGAGCTGCGCCGCGATCGTGACCCCGAGCGCTTCGGTGAGCCAGGTCGGACCGGGACACCGGTCGGCGATGGGGCAGGCGAGCAGCAGGATGCCGAGCGACGCCCCGACCGAGAGCCGAAAGCCGATCGACCAGACGAGGAACGGGTCGACGAGCACGAGGCCGGCGATCGCGAGGGACAGCAGTCGCAGCCCCGACGCCGGACGACCTGACGCCTGCGCAGCAGCGGCGAGCCCAGCCATCAGCGCTGCGCGCAGGACCGACGGCTCGAGCGCGTGACCGTGGCGAAGAGAAGCCGATCACCGCGAGCGCGGCGACCGCCCGCTGCGAGGCCGAAGCCGTCGAAGGATCGGCCCGGCAGCGGCGGCGAGGACGAGCGCGACGTTCTCACCCGATACGGCGAGCAAATGCGTAGAGCCCGCGCGGCTTCGAACCGCCCGTCGGTCGTGTCGTCGACGCCACGCCTGGTCACCGACGACGAAGCCGAGGTAGAGCCCTTCTGCTTTCCGCGGCAGCACTGGGCTCCCGCCACGGCGTGCGATGCACCCAGTTCGTCGCGCGGTGCATCGGGCTTGCCGGCGCGGTCCCGTAGATCGCGTCGATGGCGAGCCGCGCTGACGACGTGGCGGTGGGCATCGCGCTCGCAGCTCTGCAGGCAGCCGGCTCGATCACACCGGCGACCGCGGCGCGCCTCCCCGGCGAGGTGCGACGCGAGCACTCGCGCTTCCTCACCATGCGCCCAGAGCTCGACGTGGCGATGCTCGAGGCGGACCACGACCTTGACGCCTCCTGGAGCCGGCGCTGGATCGGCGAGCAAGCGTGACCCAGCCCCCGAATCGGTGTGCGGGCATCGGCGCGTGCTCCGGCCTCGGCGCGCGGCCGAGCCCGAGGCGAGCAAGGCGCAACGCGCGGTGAGCAGCAGGGGCGTCGCAACGCCAAAGCAGCACCCGCTCCCTGCGGCTGCGATCCACACAGGTGCGCGCGTGACCGATCGCGGCGCCGGTGACAACCGCGACCGCGAGCAACACCGGTGGCGAGGTCGCTCATTCGACCCTCCGACCGTGAGACGGCCGAGAGGAAGACGGGTGACGCTACAAGGTCAGGCGCGAGCGCCGATCTGGCTGACCGCTTGCACGAGCTGCGGCTCGCGCACGATCGCTTCGGCTTCGGCGAGCGTGAGCGGTCGAGCGAAGTAGTAGCCCCGGCTTCGTCGCAGCCGAGGTGCAACAGCGTGGTCATCTGCTCTGCGGTCTCGACGCCCTCCGCGGTGACGCGGTGCCCGAGGGCATGACCGAGGGCGATCATCGCAGCCACGACCGAGCGTGTCCTCACCCGGGGACGCCGAGGTTCTTGACGAACGACTTGTCGATCTTGAGCGAGTCGAGCGGGAACTGCCGCAGGTAGGCGAGCGAGCTGTACCCGTGCCGAAGTCGTCGACGGCGACGCCGACGCCGAGGCGGCGCAAGCTCCTCGAGCCGGAGCACGGCGATCTCGGGGTCCTTGACGAGGAACGTCTCGGTGAGCTCGAGCACGATCTGCTGCGGCGTCACCTCGCATGACTGCATGAGCTCTTCGAGGTGCTCGACGAGGCCGGGCTGGTTCGTAGCTGCCGTGCGGACACGTTGATCGAGAGGTTGATCGACTGCCGGTCGGGGAACAGGAGGTTCCAGGTCTCGAGCTGCCGCACGGCCGAGTCGAGCACCCAGCCGCCGATGCTGTTGATGAGACCGAGCGCCTCGGCGATCGGGATGAACTCCTCGGGCAGCACGGTGCGCTCACCCGGCCGTTGCCACCGCACCAACGCCTCGAAGCCGACAAGGCGCCGGTGCGCAGGTCGATCCGTGGTTGGTAGACGAGAAACAGCTCGCTGCGGGTCACCGCGCGGCGCAACGCGCTCGAGATCGTGACGGCTCGCGACCCACGCACGCATCTCGGAGTCGAACAGCTGGCATCGACCGCGGCCGTCTTCCTTGGCTTGATGAGCGCGATGTCGGCGTCTCGGAGGAGCGCTCCCGCATCGATCTCGGTGTCTGATGCCAGCGCATCCCCACGCTCGCGGACACGAACGCCTCGAACCCGTCGAGGTCGAACGGCTCGTTCAAGGTGCGGATTACGCGCCCGGCGACGTCTTCCGCCTCGGCGACGTCGGCAAGGTCCTCGCAGAGCACGACGAACTCATCGCCGCCGAGCCGGGCGACGGTGTCGCCGACACGGACCACCGCTCGAATGCGTTCGGCAGCTTGTCGGAGAAGGACGTCTCCGCCTTGTGACCGAGACTGTCGTTCACCATCTTGAAGTGGTCGAGATCGAGGAACAGGACCGCTGAGCGATTCCGCCCCGCCGCCCGGCCGGTATCGGATCGCGTGCTGGGTGCGGTCGAGCAGGGCACGCGGTTCCGGAAGGTCGGTGCAGGGCGTCGTGCGTGGCCTGGTGCGCGAGCTCGGCCTCGGCACGCGCGGACTCTCTCCCGCGCCCGGTTCGCCGCGTTGGGGAGCGCGGCGCAGACGAGTGACGACGATCGACCGTGACGACCGACGGCGGCGAAGATGACGACGACCTCCGTTCATGTCGTAGCCGAGCGACGGACCGGTCGCCGCGAGCACCGGCGGGAAGAGCAGCGCAGGCGGCGAGCAGCAGGAGCCGCGTCGGGTGGATGCCGGGCCGCGCGAGGTGCCGGGCCGGGTCGTGCGATCGGTCTCGGCCGAGGGGATGCGCGGCAGCGAGCAGCGAGCATCGCGAAGCTCACGACGCACCAGGGGGTCGACCCACTGCGTGATTAGGTGTCGCAGTTGAGCAGGCCGGCCGGCGTTCTGGGCGAGATCGGCTGCGAGCATGAGCGCGAGAGCCCGGTGCTGAGAAACCACACCGGACGCACCGGCGATCCTTGGCGCATGAGCAGCAGCCAGAGCAGCGCGGCACGATCGAGCGACGACGTCGAGGAGCGGATACGGCGCGAGCACCGTCGCTGGAAGATGCTCGCCGTCGTCGATGAGGCCCAGTGTTCACGATCGAGAATCCGCCAGGATCGCGAGCCCGGCCGAGATCGCGATGGCGTAACGCCGTCGACGAGGCCGTCGCGCCATCCTGCGGTGTGCGGATGACGGCGAAGCAGCCCGATCAGCGCTGGCGATGAGCGGGTAGGCGCAGCAGGCACAGGCCGTCGGCGGGCGACACGGCGGGACGCCCGCGTGCCGGAGGAAGCGCGTACACCTCCCCAGATGGCGGCGCCCAGGACCAGATCACGGTCACCGCGTGAGCGCGAGCAGAGTGCCACGGCTGGCGAGCCCACGTCCCGGGCGTCATCGACGGCTCGCAGGTGGCCAGTGCGCGCAGCACGCGTCTCCGCGGCGCCGCGGCCGTCGAGATCATGGCCGCTGCCTGCAGGTGCCCGGCTGAGGACGACGACTCGCGGTGAGGGCGAGGGACTACGCCGACGAGCCACCATGGGCGCGGGCGCGGCGAAGTCGTGTACCACGACACCTCATCGGCGCCACGCTGCGCGCGATCCAGGCCTTCCGTCCGTGCACGGAGCGCAGTTGGGCCGTACGGCCCGTCCATCCACGCCCGGCGCGACTGCGGCGATGCTCGGTCGCCGTGATGATGACCGAGAAGACCCGAGTCACCACCAATCACCGCGCCCCCAGTGGCTCGCTCGGCCGGTCGACGGTCCGCTTCGCAGCCGGCGACTCGCACCGGGTGGTGGATCGCCGATCGACTGCGCATCGTGGCGTGGCTGTGCTCACCGACAGGTCGGCGCGGTCGACCGGGGCATCGAGGCGTTGCGCTCGTGGGCGCTGGGGCTGTTCATCGCAGCGCCCAGCGTCAGCGTGGCCTGCGCACGGCAGCGCACCGGTGGTGGGGTGGCACGTCAACGCCGCTCGCTATCGGCGGCTCGCGCTGACCAAAGGCCACCCCCAGGTCGTCGAGCTTGTCGACGACGTCCTTGGCCTCGTCGGCGGCCGTGTCGATCTGGGCGTCCGCCTTGTGGTCCGCTCGCGTCCTGCGCCCCCTTGTCCGCGGCAGTGTCGATGCCCTTTGTCGACCTGCTTCTTGCTGCCTGCCCACCAGGCCCTTGAGCTTGTCCATCAATCCCATCGGGAGGTCGCCTCTAGGTCGGGCCAACGAAGGCCCGACGACCCGCAACACCGCCCGTCGGTGGAGATCGCGGCAAGTGGCGCGGGCGTCGGGTCAGTAGACCCAGACGCCCGATGCCCTTGGGCATCAGGTTCGCGTCCCGGAGTAGAAGTTCATCGCCGGCACCGAGACTTGCGTGCGCACACCGTGCAAGGAGGCCGGGAAGGCGGGCACCGAGGGTTCGCCCCGTGGACGCGCGATGCCGCCGACGTGAGCGTACTGCGGCCGCCAGAGCTGGCCGAGGTCGGATGGTGCGCCAGCCGCTCTGGCAGCTACGCGGGTGATCGTGAAGCGGCCGACCGGCGTGATCTGCGTCGCCCGAGGCGATGCGACCACCGGCGACCCGCTGCAGTGAACGGCACGCCCTGGGACCCGGTCGACGAGTCGAAACACGGCAACGGTGTGCCCGCCGCCACGAACGGCAGATGATCTGCCGAGCCCTTGTCGATCTCTCGACGATGTCGCCGCTCGATGTCGTGCGAGCGACGGGCGGCGCGGCGACGCGTGAGAGCGTGCCGACTGTCAGCCTGGTCGGCGACGCCTGTGCGCGGTCGACCGCATGTACTTCTGGAAGGCCATGACCGGCCTGGCTCATCAGCGAGCCGGTGCGCGCGCCGAGCGGGCCCCATCCAGTAGCCGAGCTTCGTGAGGCCGGTCCTGGATGGCCCGGACGTTGATCGCCCTGATCGCCCGGCAGCGCTATGAGCAATACAACCGAACCAAAGCGCCAACAG
>ERZ1370068.10648-contig-9329_pt1 | contig 33080 bp, 53 predicted proteins | sample MGYA00561227_ERZ1370068 | MGnify/ENA primary metagenome ERZ1370068 (study PRJEB38410, sample SAMEA6850437) | metagenome | study: Metagenomic assessment of the ecological functions of the soil: analysis of the soil microbiota associated with the...
GCTGGTGGTGAACGTCTTCATTCAGCTTGTAGGCGTACGACATGTGTCCACCCGGTATCCGCGTGCTCTAGAGTAATCCACGCTGCGATGCAATGATTCTGCGGCAACCCGAATCAAGGCGGAACACTGGCGCGAGATGCACGGATAAGGCGACGCAAATGGCAATCCATGCTCCTCGCGTGGCCAGCGTCCGTTTTCGGGCACAGCACGATCGGCGGTCTGTGCGTTTCATGCCGTCGCGCATGCGGCGCCGGTGCCCGACTGGGTGTCTCCCGGCGAACAGACGATCAGGTCCGGATCTGTCAGCGGCTCGCCCGACAAGAAGACCATCGTCTCATCGCACGTTCAGGGGCCTGCGTCCCTGATGAATCGTTCTCTGGAGAGCCGCCAACACTTCACTTTCTTCACTTTTGCATGCAGAGCGCCCTGAGCGTCTCGTCAACGCTGCGGGCCTTGGCGTAAGTCGATCAGCGCCAGCCGGGCTGCTTCGCAACGCTCTGCGCTGTTGAATTCCTGGGTTGTTACCACGGCGCCATTGGCGACGCCGAGCCAGCTGACGACGATCAGGACGTAGGGCACGATATCTCCTCGCCAATCACTATTTGGCCATGTTGAGCTGGCCATGCTTATCAAGAATTGCCGCAGACGCGTCTCCACGGCCCCGAAGGGGTCTGAGGTCAGGTCGCTTTCTTCACGATTTCGAACCCCTTGGCCTGCAATTCGAGCATCACGAGCCTGGCCAAATGCGTGCATTCGTCCGGCTTGATCCAGTGTGGGCTTCTCCAATCCGGGTCGTCTTCCCTCGGGTAACCGACAAAGGCCGAGCGAATAGCGAACTCGATCACATCTCTTAGCATCATCGGACATGGATACCTGACCTCGGACGTGAGGGTGGCAACGGACTGACGACCACGGCAAGAGCCTCAATCGGGTTGTTCCCATGACGTGCGTCAGACGTGCGGCGTTGTCGTTGATACAGATCAAGCAAGCGAAAACGCTTGCCGCCATTGCAGATCGTGTCTCGGAGCAAGGTCGCGTTTGGCCAATGGCTCTTGGGACAATGTCAGCGAGAGCGGCACCCGTCGTAGGTTCGTCGAGGCTGCAATCCCCGGGGCGAGACGCGACAAGAAGGGTTGTCTTACAACCAGGGAGGCCTTCATGAATCCCGCCCGAGCAAGGCGAATGTTCCTCGCTGCGGCCGTTTTCGCGTGTGGCGAGTTGGGATCAGTAGAGTGGTCGAAAGGCGATGGTCTTCTGCCTTCGCCGATCCGGAACGGTGTCGTGATTTCAGATATCCACGGCGCGTGCCGGTGAGGCCGGCGGACTCGTCCGTCGTGCTTCCTGCACTCTCGTCCGGTATTACGTCGCCAGGTACAGCGCGCCTGCTGCCGAGGCGTGGGCTCGCAGCAGCAGGGGCGCCACAGACGCAGATATCGAGACGGCGCGGCGCTGCATCAGGCCGCGCTCTCTCGGCCTATTAGCCTGGTAATGTCAATGCGCGCCACGATGCGGCCGCCTCTAAACGGGCGAGCCACCGCTTGAACGCGGTGTAGCGCGCCGACATCAGAGGAAGCCAGGAACTGGCTGCCAAGCCGCCGTGAAGGTGGTTTTGCCTGAAAAGACCTCGTGCGGGCTTCCATCAGCAGGTTATTATCGTTGGCGGCAAGCGTCCTTGCGTGAACGAGGACGTTGAGCGATCTTTGGCGACTGACACATCGGCACCGAACCGTCCTCCGGCTAACATTCCGGTTTTGGGATACGATTCCATCGAGATCGAAGCGCGATGATGCAGATCAATTGGTAAGCATCGCTGATGAAGATGCAACTGGCAATTCGTGCTCCGGTCCGGCCGTGGCCGTGGTCGCGCGCTCGCAGCACTATCGGCGGTCTGCGCGTTTCATGCCGTCGTGCATGCGGCGCTCGGTGCCCGACAGGGTGTCTCTCAGCGAGTCGACGATTACGTGGAGCACCGTCAAGTACGCGACCGATGCGGAGAACGGATTCGTCGGCGGGTCGCTCGACAAGAACACCATCGTCGATCGCACGTTCAGGACCCACGTGCTCGAGAATCGCTATCTGAAGGTAACGCTGCGTGCCCGAATTCGGCGGGCGCATTCTTTCCATCATCTACAAGCCGACCGGCCACGAACAGCTTTATCGCACCGAAGTCGGCGTGCCCTACGGGATCGAAGGCCGGCATTTTCTATTACGACTGGCTGATGGTGTATGGCGGCATCTTCCCGACGTTCCCGGATGCCGAGCACGGCAGGACGTGGCTGAAGCCGTGGGATTTCAAGGTGGTGAAGGAGAGTGCCGACGAAGTGACGGTGGCGATGTCGCTCAAGGACGATTTCGAGTATTCCGGCGGCACCGCGGCAGTTCAGGGGCTCGACGGGCATCGAGGCGACTTATTATGTCACGCTGAAAGCCGATCGCGCCGCGCTCGATGCGCGCGTGGTGCTGAAAAATCCGCACGACCAGAGCGATCGAATACGAGTACTGGACCTGCACGACGCTCGCGCCGGGATCGGACCCGAAAAATCCCAAGACCACCGGCGGCGCCGAAATCATCGCGCCGATCCAGGCCTACAGCACGCCCGGCTGGTCGGCCAATCTGTCCGAGCGGCGACGAGCTTGGGTCCGGGCAGGAGCCGTTTCGAAAAACTGCGCTACTTCAGGAACTGGCCGACGATGGGCATCGCCTACGCGGCGCCCGATATGCAGGGCGGAAATTTCTGGGGCGTGATCAACCACGACAACGAAGAGGGGATCATCCGCATCGCCGACAATACGGTCACGCCGGGCCTGAAAATGTGGACGTGGGGATTTCCGTCGTTTACGAACGAAACCGACGCACGCAAGGACCCCGAGCGAAGCGCGGCCTTACGTCGAATTGTGGGCGGGCGTGTCGGACCAGTTTTTCCACAGCGCTGAGCTTTCCCGCACTGGGCGAAGTGTCGATCCCGGAAACCTACAGCCCGACCGTCGGCATGAGCAACGTGACGCATGCGAACGAGAACATCCTGATCAATCTCTCGGCCGAGGCGTCCGGCGTGAATCTTCAGTTCTTCAGCATCGAACCGGCCGCGCCGTTGCGCGTAACGCTGAAACGCGGCGACGCGGTATTGTTCGACGACGCCGTGAAAGCCGACCCGAAAAACGGAAATCGCATTTCCGCGACGATTCCTGCCGGCGGCAGCGGCGAACAGGTGCAGCTGACGATCCGGACCGCGGAGGGCAGGAGCTGATCGCCGCCGAGACAAAAATCAAATAGATTGTTGCCGTCGCCCGCGGCCAGGTCAGCCCACTACGTGTCGCATCCATGCGTGAGGTTCAATGCGCGCAAGAGCCCCGCAAATCCTCCTGGTGTCGACACGCCTTGAGGTCGACGGCCGGTTTCCGGCGGGCGACATTCCGAGCCTGCTTCTGCTCCTGCTTGATGCCTGGTGCTGTCAGGACGCGGTCGCCAGACTTCGTGGCATTGGGATCGTGCGATGCCGCTTCACAATCCCGGGGGCCGGCTTCGCCTCGGCAGGTTTGTGGTGAAGTTTCGCCGGGGCGCCGCGACCGTCACGGCGCTGGCTCTGCGGCGAGGGCGTCATGAACGTAGGCGATCTCCTGTCTGTCTGCCTCCGTCAACGTATCCTGTGAAGAAATTCCATCGGCGATCGGTTGCCCGGCGAAGCCGCCACGATCGCTGGCGGCGTCGAAGTTCCGGCGCCAATCGCGACCACGCCAACTGTGCCGTCTCAAACAGAGGATTGTAAGCCATACCTGTCCTGATCACCGCCCACCTCGCACCGTCCGGGTATGCCGATCGGCCGTGAGCCTAAGACTAGAATCAGCGGTTGAGGGGAGCCGGGCTGGAAGCGTGGCGACCGCGTCGAGCGAGTTTCGCGCCAGAGCTAACGCAGGGGAGAATATCTTCCCCGGGCCGTCATATCCTCGCCAAGAGAGCTTCCATATCTCGCCGCTGAATCGCTTCACGGTGCCGCGACAGAAGTGGGGAACGCATGGCTAAATTGGGAACCATCATGCCAGCACAGAGGCTTCGAAAAGGGGATGGGGCCATCAAGAACAGCGCCGAGATCGAGCGGCCTTCGCCAGCAATTAGCCGCATTCAATGCGCGTATCGAGGAACTCCGAAAAGCCAGCATCCCGAAGCTTAAGCCGAAGATCGAGGCGCTGCGGGCCAGCGCGCCTGGTGCTGGCGCGGTAGATCGATGAAACCCGCCGCGCCGGCGCCCACGAATTGACGGCGCATCTGCCGCGAAGTAGCTTGCGCGGCGAGGATCGCGCGCTACGCCCTCCCGGGCTCGAGTCTGGTTGCCGTGACGCGTGGTTGTTCCGCGACGCGGTGCCGTGGTGCGCGCTGCCTGGCGGCGCTTGATCCAGATCAATATCGACGAGGCGTCTGCAATCCACTTGGGATCGTGGGCTCGCCGAAGGCGTCGATGGTCGAGGCTGAGGCCACGCCCTGTGATGGCGCGCCAATCATTTGGCATCTCGCGCCGCGAGCCCCGGGAAGCCGGGACGCCATCTGCCATGCAGTACGCCCAATCGGAAGGGTTCGCTCGATACCGAGCGCCACCGGCGGTATCGCCTGATTGGCATGCAGCGCGGCTGGACGAGATCGGGCAGGATCCCGCGGCCGTCCTCGCGAAGGCGGGAGTGACTCCGGAGGAGGCCCGCGATCCTGCGATCCGGCTGGAGGTGCGAACCCAGATCAGGCTGCTGGAACTGGCTGCCGAGTGAACTGCAGGACGACTTGCTGGGCTTCCGCCTGGCGCGCAACTTCGATCTCCGCGAGATCGGCCTGCTCTACTATGTGATCGCGTCGTCGGAGCGGCTTGCAGATGCGCTTCGAAACGCCGAGCGGTACAGCCGGATCATGAATGAAGGCGTTCGCCTGCGTTTCGGCCTGCAGGATCGGGACAGCGACGATCGCGCTTGATTACGTCAACGTCGACCGCCATGCCGATCGGCACCAGATCGAGTTCTGGCTGGTGACGCTGGTTCGCATTTGCCGCCAGGTGACGGACGGCCGTTTGGCGCCGTCGCGGCTGAAGATGAGACATTTCCGAAACGGGACGCCAGCGGAATTCAGGGCGTTCTTCGGCGGCGATGTCGAATTTGGCGCCGATGCCGACGCGGTCTCGTTTCCGGCGACCGCTTGCATCGCTTCCTGTTGTGGGACGCGACGAATACCTCAACGAACTGTTGCGGCGCTACGCGGAAGAGGCGCTCGCGCGCAAGCCCCGAGAGCGGCCTCACGGTCCGTTCGAAGGTGGAGGACATTCTGCCGGAACTGCTGCCGCACGGCAGAGCCGTGGCATCGGAAGTCGCGCGGCGGCTCGGGATGAGCTCGCGAACCTTGTCGCGCAAGCTTGGCGAGGAGGGGACATCCTTCGCGGAAATCCTGGACCAGTTTCGGGCCGCGCTCGCCAAGCGCTATCTCAACGACGAGACGTTGCCTGTTTCCGAAATCGCATGGCTGCTTGGCTATCGCGAGGTCAGCTCGCTGACACATGCGTTCAAACGATGGACCGGCACGACTCCCCGGCGGTTTCGCTGCGGCGTCAGTCTGGATCGGCCTGAGCGGAAGTTGCTTCCGATCGCCGCGCGCTCTGCAGCCAACATCGGCGCCGATCATCGCAACAGCGACCGGACGCGGCCGGCGTGATGTCGCAAAACTTTGGCCGACGATCACAAGACGGAGCGGCGCGGCGGCTGCTAGGCGTGCAGCTCAATCAGGGTCGGCGAGCCGCTCTCAGCCCGGACGTCTCATGACTCGTGAAGATCTGCTGTTCGTCATTTCCGTGGTGTGGTTCCTTGGCCCGTGCAGCGTCGCAGGCTGCTGTTCCCGGCTAGAGACGACGATCGATGGGTCAGCTTCCGCATTCCTGGTCTGTCAGTCTGTCGATCTGCGTCAAGCGGCAGAGTCTGATCCGAAACGACGTGCGCCGCCGCCATGCTCGATTTTCGGCCGATATCCGTCCGCTGTGCGCTTCCACGATGGTCCGCGCAATGGACAGCCCCATGCCCATTCCTTCGGCCTTGCTGGTGACAAACGGTTCGAAAACCTCTTTCAGCTTGTCCGCCGGAATGCCCGGACCGCTGTCCGATATCGAAAGCTCGGCAAAGTTCTCGACGCGCGACGTCCGGATGCTGATGCTGCGATCTTCGCTGCGGCGTGTCGGCCATCGCGTCGATCGCATTGACCACCAGGTTCAGAATGACCTGTTGAAGCTGAATGCGGTCGCCGATGATCGGGAGCGCGATCGGCGTCGAACACTGTACCAGTTCGACCTTCCGTCCGATCGGCCAGTGCCGACAGAAATTCGACGCGTCTCGCGCACCACTGTCGTTGAGGTCGAGATTCTTCAGCTCGAAGGGCGCCTTTCGCAGCAGGCTGCGCATCCTCCGAATGACCTCGCTGGCGCGCCGGTCATCCTGCAAAATATCGTCGACGATATCGCTGGAGTTCATCGAGGTCGGGGCGCGAAGACGCTCAGTATCGACCTGTGCCGTCTCGGCGTTGGCAGAGAATAGACCCAAGCGGCTGATTGATTTCGTGCGCAATTGACGCGGTCAGTTCGCCAGCCGTTGAGTAGCGGTTGACATGGGCAAGTTCCGCCATGCGCTGCCGCGACTGCACCTCGGCCAGGTGACGCCGACGGCGCTCCGTGCAGCAGGACCGAGATAAGCCCGGCCTGAATCAGAATAAGCTACGACAGAGAGGGCTATTTGGCCCGGAATACCGCTGCCATAGACCGGTTCGCGGAAATATGATTTCGCTGTTCGGCGGAAGTCGCTGCTCGCTGATGTGCCAGCGCTGCAGCTGCCGCCAGTCGAATTTCGGCAATCCGTTTTCGACAATCGGCGCTTTGATGTCGCCGGCCTTTTCGCCCTCGAGGATACGGAGCGCGACCGCCGCGGCCGCCTCGCTCGTTTTCCTGGAAGACTGCATTGGACCGCCAACCAGTGCCTCTCCGAAAAAGACATCGAGGAACGAGAAAATCGGCGCGTTGGCCGAGACGGAAAGTCTGTTCAGCGCCGCAGTTGGTTTCGTGTGTGACGCCCGCCGCATCAACGTTCAACAGGTGCCAGAAAATGGCGCTGTGAGGCGGAAGATTTGCGGCTTTTTTCAAAATGCCTTCGAACGGCAGGTCGGTGAACCATTTGAGCTCGACCCGTCTGCCGAATGGCGCAAGTTCTCGCCGCAACTCGCCTTCCCAAAAGCGCTCGTTCGCCGACACCCCGTTCACAATGGCGATCGTCTTCGTGTCGGGCAAAAGCTGCAGGATATTTTCGAAGGCTGCGGTGAAGTCATTGCGTGTCGCAACCACGGCGTCGTTCTCGGTCAGCTTGTCGTACTGGACCCGGCGCGCCTCGACGGCCGTAAAGACCATCGGCGTGCCTGGGAACAGGCGGTCGCGATAGCGCTGGACAAAGCTCGCGGCTGGCGCGCCAAAGGCGATGATCAGGTCCGGGGGCTTTTCTTCATAGAGTGCGCGAAGATAGTCGACAAACGGGCCGTCCGATTTGTCGTCCTGCAACTGAGCGTTCAGGAGCGAGTGGTCATGAAAGATCACGGGCGTTCGCGCTCGCCGACTGATCTCGGAGCGAATGGTTTCGGCGTAATCGGTCCATGGCTTGAAGCGAAGGCCAAACGAATGCAACATCATGATCCGTTTTGGCTTCGGCGTCTGCCTGGCTGCGCGTCGGCATTGCCAGCAGGATTGCCGCAGCCAGGGCGACTGCAACGGGCCAGGCGGAACTGGCTCGAACCGGTGAGGCAATTTGCCATAAGCGCATCGCCGTGCTGCCTCCGGCTGTACTTCGAGCGGTATCCTAACTGCCAGCGCGGATGAATGACAGGGTAAACCGGCATCCCTCCTGGCACCGGCAACTGGCGGCAAGCGCCGGCGATTGGCGCGATCATGTCACCCCGAGCGTCGCCCGGGCAGCGATCATGTCTACCGCGTCACCGCGATCGACTGGCCGAGCCTCGAGCACGGCGGCAGGCTCACTGGCCAGCCCGCCGTGCACAGCGCGTGATCCTGCGCTCAATAGGGATATTGCCGCGGGCAGACCCAGGCGCCGTAGGAGTTCTGATAGCAGCCGTTGTTGTAGCTGCCGTAATAATAGCCGTAGGCTCCCGCTGCTGCCGCGCTGGCCGCCGCGCCGTAAGCGGCGCCGCGATACACGCCTCGGCGGACCGCCGTGCGCGCTACCGGGTGATATCCGATAGCCGCGTCCCGCCACCGCATAGCCACGGCCGTGGTAACGGCCGGCATGAACCGCACCGCCCCGGTAATGAGCCCCGCCTCCGTGATAGCCTCCACCTCGATAGCCGCCACCGCCGCGACGGGCGAAGGCATCGTCCGGGATGAGGCTGGCGCTGATCAAGAACGGCTGCTGCCAGAGCAGCAAGCAGCATAGCGAACCATGGCCTTTCCTCCTGTCGATTAGGGTGTCGTGCTTTCGGGCCAACGATGCGCAGCGTCGGCGGCGAACTGCACCTGCCGACAGGCTTCGACGCCCACGGATGGCAGCTTGACCTAGATCAACAACCCGGCCGCCTCGATCGCGGGCCCATCCTGACCTCGCGCTATCTCGCAGCGCCGTTCTCCACTTTTTCGGATCGCGTCCAATTTTTCGGCACACCGGAAAACGCGCTCTCGATCACGTCGCCGATCGGCTGCCAGGTGCGGCCATCGAACTGAACCAGGCGCATCTGCTTGATCGGCTGGAAATTCTCCGGACCGGTGTTGATCTTGATGCCGGGCAAGAACACCGAGGGCTCATAGTCCCTGAGCGCCGCCGCCTGTCGCATCACGTTTTCGCGCGAGAGATCGTCGCCGCATTGCTTCAGCACCTGCACCAGCGTTTCGGCTGCCGCGTAGCCGTAAACGGCGGCGCTGCTGGCCCTGTCTCCCTTGGGATAATACTGGTCCATGAAGGACAGCCAGTCCTTGATGGCCGGATCGTTCTTCCACGCCGGATCGTTCGGATCCTTCAGGAAGGCGGCCGAGATCACCCCGGCGGCGTTCTCACCACCTGCCGGGTCTCAACGCAGTGCCGATCGAGGCCGCGGCATCGTTCAGAAGAAACACCGGGTGCCAACGGGAATCTGCCGCCAACCGGATCACCTGCGAAGCCGTGGTCGGCACGCCTGCAAAAACCAGAATCTCGGCGCCCGACCGCTTCAGGATCGAGACGTGCCCATCGATATGCTCATCCGCAATATCAAAGGCGACGCCGACGATGATCATGCGACTCAAATCGCCAAGACCCTCCTGAATTCCCTTGTACAGGTCTCGACCGAACTGGATCGTTCTGCCAGAGCGACCACGATCTTGCTGTTGCGGATAAAATGCCTGGATGTAGTTGGCGTAGATGCGTCCCTCGGCGCGGTACGACGGTTGCCAGCCCATCGTCCAGGGAAACGCCTTGGGGTCGCTCAACTCCTCGGCGCCGGAGGCGACGAAGAGCTGAGGAATCTTCCTCTCATTCAGGTAAGCCCCGCACCGCAAGGTTTCCGGGCGTTCCGAAGGATCCAAACATGAAGAGGACGTTTTCCCTCTCGACCAGGATGCGGGTCAGATCGAGCGCAACGGTGGGATCGGAATTGTCGTCATAGGAGACAAAGCGCACCTTGCGGCCGTTGATGCCACCGCGCTCGTTGACCATCGTCGAAATAGGCCGCCTCCGCCTTTCCGATCGCGGCGAACTCCGCCAATGGTCCCGTATAGGGCATGAGATTGCCGATACGGATTTCCTCATCATCAGCGGATTGGTCGGCCACGCTTCACGGACATCGCGCTCAACGATGTCAGTGCGAGCACCAGAGACGAGCAAGAATCCGGCGTGTGACGTTCATGATGACGCCTTGATCGGGTGTTGAGGCAAGTCATCTGTCGATGGCGTTGACCTCGGGCATTCTGATCACCCGAATGGGCGCGTTTCAAGGCACGCTTTGCCGTGATGCGTCGCCCCCTGTTGAGACAGGTCAAGGACCTTCGGCGCCACCACGAAGCACCGTATGCACGCCACATGGCATCATGCGCGGTACCGGCTTTCGCGGATCTTTAGCAGTTCGGCGATCCGGCGTTGTCCGCAGATGCTCTTGCCGACCGCACTCGCAAGCATTTCCAGGAGCCCGGAACCGATCCCCGTCTTCGCCTCGCCGGGAAATTTCTCGTTCGACAGCCGCGACCAGGTTTCCGCCTCGGCCATCCAGAAGATTTTGTTGGAAGGTTCGAGCCGCGCGAGTTGTCTGCACAGTTCGGCCCGGAATGAAGCTCGAGCTGACTGATCATGAGCACCCCCTGCTAAAGATCAAACTATCGCAGCCAAGCTTACAGCCGATCCCGCTCCCGCGACTATTGCCCTAATGGCCATTGTCCGAATGGGTAGGTGGCAAACGCAGCCGCCGGCGGTGACCATGCGAGCCCGCTCACCAGACGCTGTAGCCAAGCCAGCCAAAGTGCGGTTGCCGCGCCATCCGCCATTCAGGCCGGCGCCGCGTACCTCCTTGCCGTTTTATGCTGGTGCTTCATCTCCCGCTTTATGCTTCCGGCGGCCGCGGCTGGATGGCGTCGGATGGCTGTAGCTGCGCAAACGCTTCCCTGGTCTGGGTCGGGGCATTGGGCACCGTTGCTGCCGGTGCCGGGATCGTCGCGGTCGCCGTGTGCACGGGAACGATCATTGGCAGGCTGGTGTCGTAGACCACGCGCTCCGGCAATTTCAGTTCGGACTGAATGCGGATCGTGGAGTGTTGCCGTTGCTGCTTTCAGCCATCGGCAATATCGGCGCAACGAGCGCTCACGATGAAAAGCAGCGCGAGCAACACGCCGCCGACAACGAGAAAATAACGTGCCAGGGGCATAGTCGCTCCTCCGCCCCCGAGACACGTCTTGGGCCGTGCGGTCGTGCTATCTTGATCCAGATCAAGCGTCCGCGGTCGCCATCGCATGTCTCGATCGGACGACGCTGCAGCGCGCGTCGTCCCCGCCCGGGGTTGATCAGATCGAAAGCAGCGCGATGATCAGCGTCAGGCAGGACGCCGTTCCGGCGAAAATCGCCATCACCTTTGAACGAGGCATCGCTGTCGAGCAGCCGCGACGAGCGGGATTTCAGGCCAACGAGAACCCTGCGCCACCGCATTCGGGCGACGGCAAGCGCCACGTCCACGCCGGCTGATGTGAGGTTGCGCGTACGCATAGACCTGCCTTTGAGCGGCATAGTCGGCCCGTTGCTGGCGGTTGGCCGGTGCAGTCTGTGCCAAAAGCGTCGCGCACCGGACAAGGCAGCAGCCCTGACGTACGGCTTTGGATCGAACCGATGCGAGCAACCAATGAGCGGCGCGGGGCTTCCGCAGGATTGGCATTGTCAATGCCACTCCGCCAGATTGATCGCGAGCGCTACCGCTCCCACCAGCACCAGGCTCACCGCCCACAGCGTCTCCAGATTGAACCAGCTTCGCGAAACAAACTTCAGCCCGAGATAGTGGTACACCAGCCACGCCAGACAGCCGCCGGCGGCGATCATGGCGGCGGCGTGGATGAGGGCAACGAGCAGGGCCATCGCCAGATTCTGGTTGACCACGCCTGGCTGCGGCCTCGTGGCCGTCGTAAGGCCGGACGTCTGGCACAGGCCGAGATAGAGCGGCACGATCATCAATCCCGCGCCGTGCGCGATCGCGACCGCGAACGACCAGAGGCCGAGTTGCGTCGGACGGATCCGTGCCAGCGCGCGGGGATGACGCGGGCTGAAGAGGCGTGCGAGACCGAAGGCGATGACGAGGAGGCTCGCGCCGAGCTGAATCTGGCGCTGCCATTCGACCAGCGCGAGCAGGAACGCGAACGGCAGCAACACCAGCAGCATCGCCAGCGAGATGGCCGAGCGACAACGGCACCAGCGCACCGAGGAGCGCGCGCGGCGATTTCTCCATCAGTCCCGCGGAGACCGCGAGCGGCCAGCCCATGCCGGGATTGATCCCGTGATAGAGGCCGCTCGCGACGATCCCAAGCCACAGCCAGACGGCTGTCGCAGCTCGCTCCGCTCAATTCCAGACCGATGGATAGCAGAACGAATCCGTCGAGCAGTCGCCGCCCTCGAGCCGGATCTGGTGCGCGCGGTAGCCGTCGGGGAAGCTCACCCAATAATCCTTTGCGAGCTCGATCCCGCCGTTGGCGCCGACATTGGCCATCACCTCGGCGCCGGGCATGCCGTCGGGATAGAACTGGTCGTCCCAGGTCGAGTAGAGCGAGTTGGTCCAGTACACCCGCTTGCCGTCGCGGCTGATCTCGACCATCTGCGGGCCGCCGGCATAGGCCTTGCCGTTCGGATGCGGCGTGCGGCGGGCGATGCCGCCGATATGCACGGAGCCCGCAAGTTTCGGCTTGCGCGGATCGCTGACGTCGTATTGCCGCATCTCGCCGGTGCCCCAGCACGAGACGTAGAGGAAACGGTCGTCCATCGACAGGTCGATATCGGTGACCAGCGGCGGCACCGCGCCAAAACCCTGCAGCAGCGGCGGCAGCTTTTCCTTCGGCGCGGGCTCGGGCGGAATCGTCGCGGTCTTCTCGCAGTGGAATTTTCCGCCCTCGCGCCACCAGGTCCAGATCGAGCCTTCGAGGTTGGTGGTATCGACGACGACGCCGACGAAGCCGTATTCGCGGACCGGATCGTGCGCCGGCCTGACCTCGAGCGCCATCTGGTGGTTGGCGCCGAGGTCGATGGTCTGCACGTTGCGCCGGGCGCGCAGATCCCAGAAGTGCAGCCGGTGACCGTATTTGTTTGACGAGCAGATCCTCCGGCACGATGCCGTTCTCGAATTGCGGCGGCAGCGCCCATTCGCTGGTCACCATGTAGTCGCGCGGCAGATTCCACCAGAAATCGTAATGCCTGGTCTGCGGACCGCGGTCGATCTCCCAGCGCCCGAGCACGTCGAAGGTCTCGCAGTCCATGATGAAGACGCCGGGCGGTCCCTCGGTGCCGTCCTTGCCGCCACCGCCGAGCGTCGAGACATAAATGCCTTCGGGTCCGCAATGGATGGTGTGCGGCCGCGAGTAGCCGGTCTTCCTGAAGACCTCCTCGGGCTCGATGATCTTGTGGATTTTTGCCTCGAGCGGCGAGCGGCTTTGTGTCGATCACATAGATGCGCGACGAGCGGAGCCCGGGGATGATCGAGATAGCGCCGCTCGACGAAGGCATGGCCGGTGAGCGGAGACAGCGCCGAGGAACAGGCGTTCCAGCCGAAATGATGGAATTCGTCGCCCTTGTTCGGCATCGTCACGGTGTGGACGATCTGGCTGTAGGTCTTTGATCCCGGCTTGACGTCGATCACCGCAAGCGCGTCGGGTTTTGAGAAGTCGGGGCTGAGCAGCAGCGTGTAGGCAAAATTCTCCGGCGGCGCTTCCATCGCAAGCTTTGGCGATGCGTGAAACGTGGGTCGGGTCTCATCGTCATGACTTCTCCCGGTGATGTCGGCTTCTCGCCAACGATCTGGGCCGCGCGGAGCGTGGAACAAGCTTGACGTGTGAACTTTCTATCGGACCCGCGGGCGCGAGGTTGGCGGGGGTAGCTTACGGCATCCGCGCGGCCGCGCGAAACATGCTATACGGCAGGATCAGTGGACAGAAGCGCCGCATGGTGCAAACGATAGGCCACCTTCAGGCCGAATTAGAAAACACCTTTCCCGCACCCGATGATAGGCGCTGCCGCCGGGATCAGAACCATCAACGGAAATTCCATGCTGGAAAAATTCGCGCGCTATCCGCTCACCTTCGGCCCGACCCATATCGAGAAGCTGGATCGGCTCTCGAAACATCTCGGCGGCAAGGTCGAGATCTACGCCAAGCGCGAGGACTGCAATTCGGGCCTCGCCTTCGGCGGCAACAAGCTGAGAAAGCTCGAATACATCATTCCGGACGCGATCGCCTCCAACGCCGATACGCTGGTCTCGATCGGCGGCGTGCAGTCCAACCACACCGCGCATGGTCGCGGCGGTCGCCGCCAAGATCGGCATGAAGTGCCGCCTGGTGCAGGAAAGCTGGGTGCCGCATGAGGACGCGGTCTACGACCGTGTCGGCAACATCCTGCTCAGCCGCGTGATGGGCGCCGACGTGCGGCTGGTCGATGACGGCTTCGACATCGGCATCCGCAGAGAGCTGGGAGCAGGCGATCGAGGAAGTGAGGGCGGCCGGCGGCAAACCCTATGCGATCCCGGCCGGCGCCTCGGTGCATAAATATGGCGGACTCGGCTATGTCGGTTTTGCGGAAGAAGTGCGCGCGCAGGAAAAGCAGCTCGGCTTTGCGCTTCGATTACATCGTGGTCTGCACGGTCACCGGCTCGACCCATGCCGGCATGCTGGTCGGGTTTGCAGAGGACGGCCGCGCGCGAAACGTGATCGGCATCGATGGCTCCTTCACGCCGGCGCAGACCAGGGCCCAGGTGCTTTCGATCGCGCAGAACACCGCGCGCCTGGTCGAGCTGGCAGGGAGATCGTCGCTGACGACGTGGTGCTGGTCGAGGACTACGCCTATCCGGCCTACGGCGTGCCGTCGGAAGAAACCAAGCAGGCGATCCGGCTGTGCGCGCGGCTCGAAGGCATGATCACCGACCCCGTCTATGAGGGCAAATCCATGCAGGGCATGATCGACCTCGTGCAGAAGGGCTATTTCCCGGCGGGATCGAAGGTGCTGTACGCCCATCTCGGCGGCGCGCCGGCGATCAACGGCTATGCCTATGCCTTTCGAAACGGATGAGGGTGGCACCTGTGGCCCGGATGGAGCGCGCAGCGAAATCCGAGCAAGCTGTGCTGACGTGAGCCCCGGATTGCGCTCTGCTGCATCCGGCTGCGTCATCAGCGTGCACTTTCTGGTTGACGTCGACGGCATTGGAACAAAAATAGGAACATCGACCCAGGAAGCGCAATCGATCCTTTGCTACTTTGCGGCTGAACTTTGTGGCCTCCTATGATGGGTCGTTGCTGGGGTAGGGCGTGATGAGAATTGCAGTTGGTGCCGCCGTTGCGGCCTTGTGCGTGCTGTTGTCCGCAACGGCGTTTGCCCGCGGGCCCTATGGCTCGATCACCGTGGGCAACTGGCAGGGCGGGGCCTACACCGACGACAAGAATGGCGCGTTCACCCATTGCGCGGCCGGCACCACCTATCAGAGCGGCATCTATTTCGTGGTCTCGATCGGCGAGAATGGCAGCTGGCGCCTGGGGTTCGCCCATGACAGCTGGCGACTTGACGCCCGGCGAGGCCTTTCCGCTCGCGCTGACGTTCGACGGCCAGCAGGCATTCAACGTCTACGGCATGCCGATCGGCGCGCAGCTGGTGAATGTCGAGATGCCGGTCAATTTCGTCGCTCGTCAGTCAGTTTCGCAAGGCCAAGACGATGACCGCCTTTGCGCAGGGACAGTTGTTTCAGTTCAACCTGAACCAGACCGCGCAATTGTTGCCGGCGCTGCTCAGCTGTGTCGTCAGCGTCAAGAAGAACGGCGTCGCCAATGTCGGCGAGTTTGCGGTCGCGGCGAAGCCGGCCGCCGCGGCAGCGCCGCCGCCGCGCAAAATTCCCCAGCCTCAAGGCCGGGCAAGACCATGAGCCAGACCGGGACCGGCTTCGTGATCAGCAACAATGGCCACCTCGTCACCAATCACCATGTCATCGACGGCTGCGTCGGCGATATCTCGGGCAGGTTGAGCGGCGAGGTCGCGATCAAGCTGCGGCTGGTCTCCAGCGATGAAACCAATGATCTCGCTTTGCTGCAGGCGCCGGGCCCGTTCAAGGGGCTGGCGACGATCGAGGAAGCGGCGTCCGGTCCGGCGACGCCGTGGTCGCGATCGGCTATCCCTACCACGGCCTGCTGTCGTCGGATTTTACGGTCACCACGGGCATCGTCGGTTCGCTGAGCGGGCTGTACAACGACACCCGCCACCTGCAGATCAGCGCCGCGGTCAGCCGGGCAACAGCGGCGGCCCGCTGCTGGACCCCAGCGGTGCAGTGGTCGGCGTGGTGGTCGGCAAACTGGATGGGGTGAGAGTGGTGCGGGCGACCGGCACCATTCCCGAAAACATCAATTTCGCCATCAAGACCAGGCGCGCTGCGCGACTTCCTCGACAACAGCGCGGTCGCCTATCAGACCACGGATGCCAAGCCCGCATCAGGTCACCAGGGAGCTGGCGATCCCCGAAATCGCCAAGAACGCGCGAGGTTTTACGCTGCTGATCTCCTGCACCGCGAACGAGCAGAGCGCGAGCGCGGGCGCGAAGAACAGGGAATCGAGGTGTCGGCGGGATCACGCACTCGTTCTGTCCCCGTCATCCCGAGGAACGCGCTCTTGCGCGCGTCTCGAAGGATGGCGGAATTAGAGATCGGGATGACACTCGTCATGTCTTTACGGCGCAGCGTGTGCAGCGTGATTTCCGGCGGGCAGTTCAACCGCACCGGCAAGAGACTGGTGCCGGCGCCGACCGAGGTATAGCCGGCCATCTCCGCATAGCGCCAGGCGCCGGCACCCATCGATCGCGGCAGGCGTGCCTCGAGCTTGATCGGGATGCCGCCGGGCAGGCAGAGCTGGCCGCCGTGGGTGTGGCCGCTCAGCATGAGATCGAATCCCGCGGCCGCCGCTTCCGGTAGGTTTCCGGCGTATGCGACAGCAGGATCGAGAACGCGCCTGCCGGGATCTGCGTCGCGACCTCTGCCGATGTCGTCGGCGCGATAAAAATGCGCGTCGTCGACGCCGGCCGAGATGGATGACGTCATCGCCGCGCGCGATCGTCGCGCATTCGTTGAACAGCATTTTGATGCCCATCGCCTCCAGCGCCGGCGTCATGCGGATCATATCGTGATTGCCGAGAATGCCGTAGATCGGCGGTCGCAATCGCGCCACCAGGGCATCGATATGGCTGAGGCTCTCGTCGAATGGCCCAAAAGTCCTGCCACGATAGTCGCCGGTCGGTACGCAAATGTCATAGTCGAGGTCACCGACTGATGCCGACAAGATGCCGCATGGCGCCGACGCTGATGTCGGCATGCAGATCGCTGATGTGCAGCATGGTGAAACCGTCAAAATTCTTCGGCAGCGCGAGGAGGGTAAAAACGTTGCGCCGGACCAGCACGCAGTCGGCATTTTTGCGCGCACGGGCATACAGGCCTGCGAGCTTGAGCGCCGTGCCGATGATCGACGGCGCGGAGTACAAGTTTCCAGGTTGAAGAACAGCGTACCCTGGCCGAACAGTTGCGCCTCGTGCTCCTGTTTTCGGTCCTCAGGCGCTGCTCGACGTGCTCGGCGCCGATCCGCTCAATCAAACCCTGCAGGCTGGCTTCCATCGTGCTGGCTCAATTCAAGGAGAAGCCGCCGATCTATGGCATGAAAGTGCCGCTAGAGGGTTAACCTTCCGTGGCCCTCACCAGCGCCATCAGATCGTCGCCATAATGCTCGAGCTTCTTGTCGCCGATCCCGGCGATGCCGCGGAGCTGCGCCGAGCGTCGCCGGGCGTGACGGCCGCGATGCCGTCGATGGTGGAATCGTGCAGCACGACATAGGCCGGCACGCCGCGCTGGCGCGCCACCTCGGAGCGCCAGGCCCGCAGCGCGGCGTGCAGGGCCGGATCGCCGCGTCTCGCCCTCGCCGCCGATGCGGGCGCCAGCGGCGCCGCGCCGCGATTTGTCCGCGGACAGCGCGGTTGCGCGATCCTTCCGGCCGCTTCGCGCAGCATCACTTCGGTCTCGCCCTTCAGCACGCCGCGGGCGCTCTCCGTCAGCTTCAGCGCGCCAAAGGCCTCGCTGTCGGCGCGCAGATGGCCCATCGCCACCACCTGGCGCAGCACCGCGCGCCACTGCTTTTCGTTGAGCTCGCGGCCGACGCCGAACACCGACAATTTGTCGTGGCCGAACTGCGTCACGCGTCTCGGTCAGGCGGCCGACCAGCACGTCGATCAGATGCATGGCGCCGAAGCGCTGCCCGGTGCGATAGACGCAGGACAACAGCTTTTGCGCGATCGACCTTGCCGTCGCGGACGCTGCGGCGGCGACAGGCAGTTGTCGCAATTGCCGCAATTCGCCGCGTGCAGCGTTCTCGCCGAAATAGCCGAGCAGGCGGCTGCGGCGGCAGTGCGCGGTCTCCGCCAGCGCGACCAGCGCGTCGAGCTTGCCGACCGAGACGCGCTTGAAGGCGTCCGAGCCGTGTCGATTCGTCGATCATGCGGCGCTGCTGCACGATGTCGGACAGGCCATAGGCCATCCAGGCGCTCGACGGCTTGCCGTCGCGCCCCGCGCGCCCGGTCTCCTGGTAATAGGCCTCGATGCTCTTGGGCAGATCGAGATGCGCGACGAAGCGCACGTCGGGCTTGTCGATGCCCATGCCGAACGCGATGGTCGCGACGATCACGACGCCGTCCTCGTTGATGAAGCGGTCCTGGTTGCGGGCGCGCACGCCGGCCATCGAGGCCGGCGTGATAGGGCAGCGCCGGAATGCCGGCGTCAGCTGAGCGCGGCGGCGACATCCTCGACCTTGGCGCGCGACAGGCAATAGACGATGCCGGCGTCGCCGGCGTGGCGCTCGGCGATGAAGGCTTTCAGCTGCGTCGACGCAGTTCTGCTTGTCGACGATCTCGTAGCGGATGTTCGGCCGGTCGAAGCTCGCGACAAAGCGCGGCGCGTCGGTGAGCGAGAGCCGCTCGGCGATCTCCTTGCGCGTCAATTCGTCGGCGGTCGCCGTCAGCGCGATCCGCGGCACCTCGGGAAACCGCTCCGGCGATCACCGAGAGGCCGATATATTCCGGGCGAAAGTCGTGGCCCCATTGCGAGACGCAATGCGCCTCGTCGATCGCAAACAGCGCGATGTCGGCCTGGCCGAGCAGGCGCGAGGCAGCGCGGCGTCGAGCAGCCGCTCCGGCGCGACATAGAGCAGGTCGAGATCGCCCGCGATCAGCCGCCGCTCGACCTCGGAGGCTTCGCTGCGGCGACAGCGTCGAATTCAACACCGCCGCGTTGACGCCGGCCTCGATCAGCCCGCGACCTGGTCGCGCATCAGCGCGATCAGCGGCGAGACCACGATGCCGCAGCCGTCGCGCAGCAAGCGACGGCAGCTGGTAGCACAGCGACTTGCCGCCGCCGGTCGGCATCAGGACCAGGCAATTGCCGCCATCGGTGACATGGCGGACGATCTCCTCCTGCGCGCCGCGAAAGGCGGGCAGCCCGAACACGGAATTGAGCACGGAAAGCGCGTCACGGGCGCGGCCCGGCTCGTGATTGAGAGCTAGTTCCATATCGGCTTCAAACGGGTCAACAGGCGGTGATCGGGGCCCTATCGGGCGAACGTTGCCGGGTGGTTCATGTTAAAACATGGGTCCAACAACAAGCTCAAATCACGCGGGCATGGCCAGATCGTCCCGGCCCATCGCAACCGTCGTCATTGCCGCGTTGATTGCCGGCGCGGTGGCGGCGTTCGCCGCGGCCTGGCGGCCGACGATCGCAGCGATTGCGCCGCCGGCGCCGTCATCGTTTGATCCGGCGCTGGTCAAGCGTGGCCGCGATCTGGCAGCGATCGGCAATTGCAACACCTGCCATACCGTACGCGGTGGCCAAAATGTACGCCGGCGGCCTGCCGGTGCCGACGCCGTTCGGCACCATCTTCTCCTCCAACATCACGCCGGACGCCGACACCGGGATCGGGCGATGGTCGGAAGAGGCGTTCCAGCGCGCCATGCCGCACCGGCGTCGATCGTGCGGGCCGGCATCTGTATCCGACCTTTCCCTATGATCACTTCACGAATGTGTCCGACGAGGACGACCGGGCGCTCTACGCGTTCCTGATGACGCGGCCGCCGGTGCCTGCGCTGCCGCCGGAAAATCTGCTGTCCTTTCCGCTCAATCAGCGGCCGGTCATCGCGGGGTGGAAATTGCTGTTCCTCCGCAGCGACGGTTTTCGTGCGGAGGCGACGAAGAGCACCGAATGGAACCGCGGCGCCTATCTGGTCGAGGGCCTCGCCCATTGCGGCGCCTGCCATACGCCGCGCAACGTGCTGGGTGCCGAGCGCGTCAGCGCCCAGTCCAGCCAGCGAGACAAGCCATGATGACATTGAAAGGTCAATGGTCTCTACCATGAGATCGATGCCGACCCGGATACGCCGCTGCTCTATGTCTTGCGCGACGACATCAAGCTCAACGCCGCCAAATTCGGCTGCGGGCTCGGCCAGTGCGGTTCGTGCACGGTGATCGTCGACGGCAAGGCGGTGCTCTCCTGCGTGACGCCGCTGGCTTCTCGCTGGAGGGCAAGCAGGTGACGACGCTGGAGGGCCTCGGCACGGCGGCAGAGCCGGCGCCGATCCAGCGCGCCTTCATCGAAGAGCAGGCGGCGCAATGCGGCTACTGCATCGCCGGGATGATGATGCGGGCGCAGGCCCTGCTGCAGCGCAATGCCAAGCCGACCGACGACGCAGATCCGCGCCGAGCTCGAGGCCGCATCTTTGCCGCTGCGGCACTCATATGCGCATCCTGCGCGCGGTGCATCGCGCGCGCAGCGCTGATGGACACGGCAGATGCATCGTCGAGCAACCGCGAGGGAGCGCGCCGATGAACGCACGCCGTGATCCTCGATCGCCGCCGCGTGCTGGCCGGCGGCGGCGCGCTGATCGTCAGTTTCTCGCTCGCGCACGCGCCTTGCGCAGCACAGGCACGCCGGCCGCAGCGCCGGCACAAAGCCGCCCCGGCAGCCTGGCAAGACGCGCCCTTATCTCGATTCCTGGATCCGCATCGATGCCGACGGCAGCATCACCGTGTTCACCGGCAAGGCCGAGCTCGGCCAGGAGCTTCAAGACCGCGTTTCAGCAGATCGCGGCCGAAGAGCTCGACGTGCCCTTCGCAGGCGTCTGAAGGTTGTCACCGCCGACACGCGACCTCACCGCGAACGAAGGCTACACCGTCCGGCAGCCATTCGATGCAGGACAGCGGCACCGCGATCCAGCACGCGGCGGCGCAGGCGCGCGAACTTGCTGGTTGCCGAAGCCGCAAGGCGGCTTCGATCTGCCGGCCGAAAATCTGCGCACCGACAACGGCGCGGTGATCGTCGCCCGACGGCCGGCGCCTGCGCTACGGCGAGCTCGTTGCCGCGGACACTGCTGCATGTACAGGCGCAGCCAACATCGAGGCTGAAGGATCCGGCGACGCTTCAAGGTGATGGGCCAGTCCGATGCCGCGCGTCGATATCCCGGCCAAGGTCACCGGCGGCGCGGCCTATGTTCAGGATCATGCGGCTGCCCGGCATGGTGCATGCGCGCGTCGTGCGGCCGCCGAGCTATGGCGCGCAATTGACGGACTGCGACACCGCGCGCGGTCGAGAAACTGCCAGGCGTCGTCAAGGTCGTGCGCGACGGCAATTTCCTCGCCGTGGCCGCCGAGAAGGAATTCTAGGCGATCAAGGCGATGAATGCGCTCGCCGGCCAGCCGCGAAATGGAAGGAGAGCGCCGAGCCTGCCCGAAGCAGGACGACTTGCTCACGCTGCTGACCAGCCTGCCGTCGCAGGACTTCGACGATCTTCGACGCGCAGCGACCGTCCGCGGTCGGCGCAGAAAACGCATCGAAGCCACCTACACGCGGCCGTATCAGGCGCACGGCTCGATCGGCCCGTCCTGCGCGGTCGCGCAATTCGATCGACGGCGCGATGACGGTGTGGACGCATACGCAGGGCGTCTATCCCGATCGCGCAGGGCATCGCGGAAATGCTGCGCATGCCGCCGGCAAGCGTCCGCTGCATCCATGTCGAAGGCTCCGGCTGCTACGGCCACAACGGCGCCGACGATGCCGCGGCCGATGCCGCGCTGATCGCGCGCGCTTGCCGGGCGCGCCGGTGCGCGTGCAATGGATGCGCGAGCAGGAGCACGCCTGGGAGCCGTTCGGCCCGGCGATGGTGACGAAGCTGAAGGCCGTCGCTCGACGCGCAACGGCAAGATCGTCGACTGGAATTTCGAGGTGTGGAGCAACACCCATTCGATGCGGCCGGGCGGCGCCGGCTCGCTGCTGGCAGCGCAGCATACTGGCGCAATCCGTTCGCCGTGCCGGCGCCGAAGCCGCTGCCGCTGCCGGAAGGCGGCGGCGACCGCAACGCGATCCCGATCTACACATTTCCCAACGCGCATGTGGTGCATCATTTCATTCCGGCCATGCCGCTGCGGATTTCCGCGATGCGCGCGCTCGGCGCCTATCACAACGTGTTCTCGATCGAAAGCTTCATGGACGAGCTCGCGCAGCGTGCCGGCGCCGATCCGGTCGAATTCCGGCTGAAACATCTCGACGATCGGCGCGGCCGCGATGTGATCGAGAAGGCGGCGGAGGGCTTCGGCTGGCGCACGCGGCCAGCAAGCGCCGCCAGGATCGCGGCCGCGGCTTTGCCTTCGCGCGCTACAAGAATCTCGCGGCCTATTGCGCCATCGCCACCGAGGTCGAGGTGAACCGCGGAGACCGGGCGTCGCGCGTCTGGTGCGCGCGGTCGCCGCGGTCGACAGCCGGTCAGGTGGTCAATCCGGACGGGCTGATCAACCAGATCGAAGGCGCGATCGTGCAATCGATGAGCTGGACGTTGTATGAGAGCGTGACCTTCGACGATACCCGGATCACCAGCGTCGACTGGCAGACCTATCCGATCCTGCGGTTCGACTGCGGTGCCCGACAGCATCGAGGTGCATATCATCAACCGGCCCGGCCAGCCGTTCCTCGGCAGCGGCGAAACCGGACAGGGTCCGACCGCGGCATCGATCGCCAACGCCATCGCCGATGCCAGCCGGCAAAGCGGCTGCGCGACCTGCCGCTGACGCGCAAGCGCATCAAGGCAATCGACGCGTGAGGCGGGGCGGTTTTTCCGGGCGGCGGAACAGCGTCGGCGTTCAGTTCCTCTCCCGTGAAAAACGGGGAGAGAGGGAGCGCGCAATAAACGTCGGCGACGGCGGCGGATGGCGCCGGTGGCGGCGCCGGCTCTTCGATCGTGTAGACGGTGGGCAGGTTGACCGGCCGATAGGCCGGGTCGCGGTCTGCCCTCGAGCACAGATGATGGATGATGCGCCTTCCGGGATCAGCCGCGGTTCGCCGAGCGGCAAATAGAAACCGAGGAAGGATTTGCTGGCCATTCCTTCCATTTCGCCCGCTTCGGCAGAAGTCGGGAATCCACCACGCCCTTCAGCGAAACATGCATCAGCCCATCGCGTCGGGAGGAACATAGTTGTGGTTGCTGGTCAGCCTGGGCTCGCCCCAGACCAGATGATCGATCATCGTCTGGTCCATGCGCAGCATGTGCTGCAGGCCTGCTGGATCGTAGCAGCGGGAATTTCGAAAGGCCGCTTTTCGACTTCCGGATAGCCTGCCGGCATCGCCGTGGACGCCGGCGAACCAGACCTGGCGGATATCCTGTGCCGTCTCGGTCGCAGGATCGTGAACCGATTGGATCGATATCTGCATTTCTTTCCAACGATTAAGCCGGAACATCCGGCGGCGCTCGTCGATCGACATCGCCTGCGGAAATTCTTTGACTGTTGGTCCGCGGCGGGCTTGCAGCATCTGCATGTCGAACAGGAGATCGTCCTGCCGCGGCACGTGGTGGAGCGACCGTGTCCCAGACCCCGATGAACTCGATCTGGATGAGGCGCCCTTCGGCGATCTGGCGGAAATGCCAGAGCTTCCCTGAGCTTTGGATCGTCGGGCCCATCGCCGGATCGCTGCGAGTCCGAACTGGCCCTCTTGTAGGCAGCGAGGCGTAACCGGCGAGATCTAGCTGGTCCCGTGGCCCAGCAACCCCATCATAAAGATGAAGGCAGCTAAAACCGCACGGTATAGAGCGCCGCGGCTGAGCCGAACAGAAAGACCCGGTCGCCCTCCTGATAATTCTTGCACAGAAAGCAGTAGCCGGCGAGCACATCCTTATCGAGCCCGAGCGCCGGTCGCCAGACTGAACACGCCGCGGACTTCCTGCTGAACCGTCTCCAGGTGCTTTGCAGGCCCGATCGATGCCGACACCCGGATGATAGTGAACTCGCTGCTCGTCGCTCTTCTCGAGCACCCGAAACAATTTCAGCACGTTCGAGAGATGTTGGTGCCGATCTCGTTGCCGGTGCCATCGCAGCAAACCACTATGTCCTTCGGCATCGGTGCCCCCGCGGTGATGGAAAAACGGCTGCCAGCGTAAGGCAGAATGCGGGTGGGATTCAATCTCAAATTGAGGGGGTGTCGATTGGTCGCCTGCTCTCTCCACGTCGTCCCGGCGTTCGCCGGGTCCCATAACCACGGGAAGCGGTTTTGCGGAAGGCGTCTGCTACCGCGCGCTTTATCGATAGATCACGCGGTTGATGGTGTGGACGGCCCCCTACGGCATCAGTGTGCCAGAATGAGGTTGTCAGAGATCTCAGACAAGGGAGCCGTCCGTGAACAAGATTATGCGCATTGGCATGGATACGTCGAAGTATATTTTTCAATTGCATGGGGTGGATGGGTCGGAACAGGTGGTGCTTCGCAAGCGGCTGAGCCGCAAGGCGATGCTGGAGTTTTTGCCAGGCTGACGCCGACAGTGGTGGTGATCGAGGCGTGCGGGGCCGCTCACCACGTGGCGCGTGAGCTTGGCAAGCTGGGGCACACAGCAAAGCTGATCGCGCCACAGCTGGTGAAGCCCTATGTGCCGCGCAACAAGAACGACGGGCGCGATGCGGAGGGGTTGTGCGAGGCGGCGAGCCGGCCGCGGATGCGGTATGTGCCGGTGAAGACGGCTGAGCAGCAGGCGTCCCTGATGCTGTTGGGCATCCGCGATCAGTTGGTTGGGCGCCGGACGCAGCTGAGCAACACGATCCGCGGTCATGCCGCGGAGTTCGGCTTGATCGAGGCCAAGGGGCTGGACAAGCTCGGCTCGTTCCTGGCCGCGATCGAGCAAGACGAAAGCGTGCCGGTGCTGGCCCGCGAGCTGTTTGCGATGCTTGCTTGCGAATACGCCCGGGTGCAGGTCGAACTGAAGGCGATCGAGGTCAAGCTTCTGGCCTGGCACCGCGCCAATGCCTTGAGCCGGCGCCTGGCGCAGATCCCGGGTGTTGGTCCAGTCACGGCCGCAGCGCTGGTGATGAAGGCGCCCGATCCACAGGCCTTCCGCTCCGGCCGGCTGTTTGCAGCCTGGCTCGGCCTAACACCAAAGGACCATTCCACCGCCGGAAAGACCAGGCTCGGCAAGATCACCCGCGCAGGCGATGAGAGATTGCGCCAGTTGCTTGTGGTGGGGGCGACCTCGGTGGTCAAGCAAGCGAAAGCGAAAGGTCGTGGGTCGCGCTGGCTCATCGAGCTCTTGAAGCGCAAGACACCGAAGCTTGCCGCAGTGGCGCTTGCCAACAAGATGGCCCGCATCGCCTGGAAACTGATGACAACGGGGAGAAGTACGAGAGCGCGCGGCTTGGCGCCCAAACCGATGCCCACGTGACAGCCGCCGCATAGTTAGTTGAGGATTCGGCCGACCGGCGGGTTAGCCCACCGGCCGAACCGGAGCTGCAAGAGCAGAGGAGATGGTGCGATCGATCGATCCGAGATACGAGCAAGTCCGTGGGACCCATCGGCCCAACAAGGCCGCGCGGTTGATTGGAACTCGTGTCGCGGAAACCATCTTGGCCAGTGGCCTAACAAGCTGCACCAACAGGCCGGACATATGGACGCAAGCGATCCGATCAAACCTCACAAAGCTCTTGTGCCACTGGGGGCCGGAAATCACATATGGGTTCCCGGCTTTCGCCTAATGGATGCCGCATCTTTATGTCGGCCCGCTGCGCCGATGAAAATGCGTCGAATCTTTCGTATCATCGCTTCCGCGAACGACACTGGGTCCGGGCTAAAACCGGGGGTCATCTAAGTGACTGTGATTGATTCATTTTTCGAGATGTGTTGCATGCCCTAGGGCGTTCGCCGGGACAACGATGTCAGTTAAGTATGCGGAACCTACTGATACGTCGCCACGATATCCGACACCGCGCGCTCGAGCTGCTTTGCGGTGGCGCATTGGCGCACGACGGTGCAGAAGGTGGCGTAGCGCGGCATTTCAGGATCGCCAAAGCCCCAGGCCATGCGTCCTTCGGGATTGAGCCACACCAGCCGTTTCGAGCGCTCGCCGATGCGGCGCAGGATGTCGGCGCGCGGATCGAGATTGTTGCTGCGGGCGTCGCCGAGCACGATCACGGTGGTCTGCGGCGTGATCGCGCTCATCCATTCCTTCTCGAAATCGGCGAGCGAGTTGCCGTAGTCGGACGAGCCGAAACCGACCTTGGACATGATCTCGGCCATCGCCGCTTCCGGCGATTTCTTCTCAGGATGTCGGCTGACCTCGATCAGGTGACCGGAGAATGCGAACGAGCGGACGTCGTCGACCACCTCGTGCAGGCTGTGGATCAACAGCAGGAAGAAATCGGAGACGCGCGCGACCGAGCCGGAGACGTCGCACAGCGCAACGATCTTGGGCCGGTCGCGATGCTTGCGCTTCCAGGCGGTGAGGAAGGGAATGCTGCCCCAAGCCGGCGTTGCGCCGCAGCGTGCCGGCGCACGTCGAGATGGCCGCGGCGCTGGCGCTTGCGCGGTTTCGAGTAGCGCTCGCGCAGGCGGCGCGCGATCTGGCGGATCAGCGCGCGCATCTGCTCGACCTGCCGCGGCTCGATCCGGGCGAGCGGCGCGTTGCGCAAAATCTCGTTGCGCAGGTTTTCGGCCTCCTCGCGGCCATAAAGCAGCAGCGCCTGCGAGACCGTATCGCGCACGGTTGTCGCGCAAGCCATCGAGTCGCCGACTGCCAGCCGCTCCGGCCAGCGCCGGATTGCTCGCGGTCAGATTGTCGAGATCGTCGCGCAGGCGCTGGATGCCCATCGGCATCGAGGATGCGGCCGGAAAGATGCCGCGCTGGGTGAAGTAGCGGATATCGGACAGCGACGCGCGCGCCGGCGGCGTTGGCGATCGCAGCCGACAGTGCGTTGCGGTCCTGCGACAGCAGCATCTGCGCCAGCGGGCCGGAGGTTGTCATTCTCGATCGGCTGCGCCGCCGGCGTCGCCGGCGTGCGTCGGATGCCGTGTCCGGATCCGGTCTTTTCCGGATCTTCGCGTCTTGTCCTTCGCGGCTCGATCCGGCGGCGGCTCAGGCTGGCTGAAGAACAGATCAAAGCAGCTCGCCGAGCGCGCGCTTCTCGTCCTGGCGTCTTGGCGAGCGTCAGCAGAAAGGTGTCGCGCAGAATGCCGCGATCGGCAAAGCCGACCTGCGACCACCGCGCGCATCGCATCGATGCTTTCGGCGGGCGAAAGCCGGACCCCGGCCCCGCGTGCCGCACGAAAGAAGCGATGCAGGTTCTCGCGCATCGCCGCATCAACCGAAGACGTTTTGCCGCGAAGCCTTTGCAATGAAGGTGGAGACCTGCGGCGTTGCGTCGCCTCGATGTCGGCTCTCATATTTCAGGAGTACGTTCAGCGTGTCCCTGACGATCTCGTGGTCGAGCTCGGAGGCCTGCAGCAGCACCAGCACGCGCGCCCAGTCGATGGTCTCGCTCACCGACGGCAGCTTCTTCAGATCCAGCGTGCGGATCTCGTGGATGAAGCCGACCATCTGCTTGCGCAGCGTCTGCGAGATGCCGGGCACGCGGCTTTCGACGATGCGCTCTTCCAGTCTTCTGTTCGAGGAAATCCGATGTGCAGATGCAGGCAGCGCCGCTTCAGGGCGTCGCCGAGATCGCGCTCGCTGTTGGAGGTCAGGATCACGGTCGGCGCGCGCGACCGCGGACACCGTGCCGAGTTCGGGAATCGTGACCTGGAAATCGCGAGAGGATTTCCAGCAGCAGCGATCTCGAACTCGGCATCCGACTTGTCGATTTCGTCGATCAGCAGCACGCAGCCGGCCGGCTGCTCCAGCGCCTGCAGCAGCGGCCGCGGCTCGACGAATTCCTTGGAGAAGAACACGTCGCCGAAATCGTGCAGCTGGTCCAGCGCCGCATGCAGCGTCGCGGCACCGCCGAGCACTTCGCCGAGCTTGTCCTTCAGGATCTGCGTGTAGAGCAGCTGCTTGGCGTATTTCCATTCATACAGCGCCTTGGCCTCGTCGAGGCCTTCATAGCATTGCAGGCGGATCAGCTTCTGGCCGCGCCACGCGGCGATCGCCTTCGCAAGCTCGGTCTTGCCGACGCCGGCCGGGCCTTCGACCAGGATCGGCTTCTCGATCTGCTGCGCGAGATAGACCGCGGTCGCGATCTGCCGGCTCGCGATATAGCCCTGCGCGGCGAGGCCGCTTTCGACTGCCTCGATCGAGGCCGGCAGGCCGGTTGTCAGCCACGGATTTCAGCTCCGGATTGGTATCAAGTTTACAGATTGTTCTGCCTGCGTTCCCGGCAAAGAACAAGCCTCGTTTCGGGCGTCGAGGCGGACAGGTTCCGGCATATTTCCGCCTAGCGCAATGCCAGCCCCGTCGCCGCTTCGAGCTCGCCGATCGCCTGCGCGCGCGCTGACCACCTTGATCGTGGTCATGCCCATCTCGCGCGCCGGCTTCAGATTGACGCCGAGATCGTCGAGATAGACGCAATGTTTCGGGATCGACCTGCAGCGTCTCGACCATCATCTGATAGATGCGCGGATCGGGCTTCCGCAAGCCGATCTTGGCGGACTCGATGACGTGATCGAACAGTGCCATCACCTCGGCGACATAGAGCGAGCGGCCGCTCAGGCTGCCGATCGCGTTGGCCGGCAGATTGTTGGTGATGCAGCCGGTCTTGAATTTGGCCGTTGATGCGCTTCAGCGCCTCGACCATTTCGGGCCGCAGATCGCCCGACAAGAGCGGCAGCACGTCCCTGCCGCGAACTTCCGCGCCGAGCGCCAGCGACTCCGGCTGCGAACAACTCGATCGAACGCCTCGATATCGACTTCGGCGCGCTCGAATTTCGCCCAGGCGTTTTCCAGATGATTGGCGGCGTTGGTGCGCCGGATGATATCGGCGGGCAGTCCGCGCTCGGTCTCGAACCGCGCAAACGCCTCGAACGGCGACGTCGTCAGCACGCCGCCGAAATCCCAGATCACCGCCTCGATCATGCTCATTCCCGCATGCTCAGCGAAATCGTTGCGACAGCGGCTAACACGGAATGATGGCGGGAACCAGCCCGATCTGCGGACTTGGCGATGCCAGCGTCGCAGCGGCTATTGCTGGCCGATGAAGATTCGCTTCTCCAGCGATTGCCGCCCTTGCTGCTCTGCGCTACGCCAGCGCATGCCATCGTCGGCGGCGGCGCGCCGTCGGCGGAAGGCGTCGGCCGCTCCGTCGTCACCATCGTCGGCTCGCGCGGCAATTTCTGCACCGGCGCGCTGATCGCGCCAAAAATCGTGCTGACGGCGGCGCATTGCGTGCAGCCCGGCGCGGATTACAAGATCGTCGAATATGGCGCGGACCGCCAGCCGACAGCTGCAGGACGTCAAAAGCGTCGCCATTCATCCGGCTTTCAAGATGGACGCGATGCTGGCGCATCGCGCCACCGCCGACGTCGCGCTGCTGCAGCTCGACGCACCTGCCGAAGGGAAAAGCGCCGGCGGCGCTCGGCGTGCCGAAGATTCCCGATCATGGTCGGCAGCCGTTTCACCATCGCCGGCATCGGCGTCACCGTGCGCGGCGACGGCAAGAGCGGCGGCACCATCCGCGTCGCCGGCCTGGTCGCGACCGGCAAGCCGGGCACGCTGCAAATCCGCCTGGTCGATCCGGTCAGGCCAGGGCACACGCGACGGGCTGGGCGCCTGCACCGGCGATTCCGGCGGCGCCGGTGTTCGAGGACAAGCAGACGGGCCCCGCCATCATCGGCGTCGTCAGCTGGTCGACCGGACCGAACGGCAGCGCCGGCTGCGGCGGCATGACCGGCGTCACGCCGCTGACGCTGTACCGCGACTGGATTTTGCAGAACGGCGCGGCAGATGGGCGGAAGCCTGTAAGGTCCCTCTCTCCGCTTGTGGGGAGAGGGGAGAAGCGTCTAATGCCCGGCCGCCTTGTTGGCGGCGGCGCGTTGTTGAGCACGATCAGGCCGTCGACGGCGACGCCGAGTCTTGCTGTTGATCAGGAACGGATTGACGTCGATCGAGGCGATGCGGTTGCCGGCGTCCGCCATCAGGTTGGACAGGCCGACGAGTGCCTTCACCGCGGAGGCCTCGTGCAGCGCGGGCTTGCCGCGATAGCCCTTCATCTTGACGCCGGCCTTGGTCTGGCTGATCAATTGCCTTCGCCTCGGCCGCATCGAGCGGCGCGCCGGCGAGCGCGACGTCCTTCATCAATTCGATATCGACGCCGCCGGTGCCGAACAGCACCACCGGTCCCATCTCGGCATCGAGCGAGGCGCCGACCACGAGCTCGAGATCGGCCTTGACCTGCTGCGCGATCAGGATGCCCTCGAGTTTCGGCTTGCCCTTCAGCTTCTTCACCCGCGCGGTGATGTCGTTGAACGCCTTCTTGACCTCGGCGGCGCTGTTGAGGTTCAGCACCACGCCGCCGATGTCGGATTTGTGCAGGATGTCGGCGCTGACCACCTTGGCGACCACGGGAAAGCCGATTTTCCTGGCGATCTTCACGGCATCCGCCGCGGTCTGCGCGATCTCTTCCTTCGAAACCGGAATGCCGTAAGCCTGCAGCAGTTTCTTCGACGCGACCTCGTCGAGCGCGGCCGCGCCGTTGGCGCTCTTCAGCGTCTTTCTCCAGCATCGCGCGCGCGGACGCGTTCGAGCTCGAGACGATGTCCGGCACTTCCTTGCGCAGCGAGGCGTAATCGATCAGCGACTTGATCGCGCCGACCGCGCGGTCCAGCCCCTGCATGACCGGCGATATTGCGGCAGCGATTTGCGCAAGCCCTTGGTGAATTCGGTGAAGCCGATCGACATCGCGCTGATATAGACCACGGGCTTGCTGGCGGCGCCCGCCATCTCGTTGACGATGCGCAAATTGCGTTCGCGCAATTCGTGCGGCGCCTTGGGCAACTCGGCGTCGATGATGACGATGTCGGTGTCGGGATCGTCGATCATGATCTTGATCGACTGCATGTAGACGGAGGGATCGACCACCGCGGCAAAACCCGCGTCGAGCGGATTGCCGACGATGCTAGCCGGGCCCGAGCATCTTTGCCAGCTTGTCGCTGGCGTTCTTGCTCAGCGGCGCGAAATTCAGGCCGGCCGAATGGAACGCGTCGATCAGCAGGCCGCGCTTGCCGCCGGACAAGCGACACCGCGGCAAGGCGGTCGCCCTTCGGCGGATCGGCATGGACGAAGCATTCGGTGGTCTCGATCAGTTCGTCGAGGCCGCGCACGCGGATCACGCCTTCCCGGGTCGAGATCGCGTCGAAGGTTTCGATCGAGCCGGCCAGCGCGCCGGTGTGCGCCATCGCGGCGGCGCGGCCGCCCTCGGACGCGCCGAGCTTGAGCGCGATCACCGGCTTGCCGGCGGCGCGCGCGGCCTTGCAGGCCTCGCGGAACACCTTGGTGTTCCGCACGCCTTCGAGATAGACCACGATCACGCGGATCGCTCGGATCGGCCGCGAAATAGCTCATCAGGTCCGGCGTCTCGAGGCCGGCCTCGTTGCCGGTGGTGACCATGTAGCCGACGCCGACGCCGCGATCCTCCAGCGCCTGGCGGATCGCCATCACGATCGCGCCGGATTGGCCGGCGATCGCCACCGGGCCTGCTTCCATGGTGACGATGCGGTCGTCGATGTTGGTGAACAGCTTTTCGCCGGCGCTCAGATTGCCGAGGCAATTCGGGCCGGTGACCGCGAGCCCGGTCTCGCTGCATCGCCTGCTGCAGTTCGGCCGCGAGCCGCTGGCTTTCGTCGTCCTGCAATTCGCTGAAGCCTGAGGTGACGATGGTCGCCGAGCGCGCGCCGGCCGCCGCGGCGTCGCGGATCGACCTGCACGGCGAAACGCGCCGGCACCAGCACCAGCACGTGGTCGGGCTTTTCGGGCAGGCTGGCGAAATCCTTGTAGCAGGGCACGCCCCAGATGGTTTCGCGCTTGGCATTGACCGGGATAGAGCCCGCCTTCGTACTTGTATTTGATCAGGTTGTTCCAGATGCGCTCGGCATAGTTGCCAGGCTTGTCGGTGGCGCCGACCAGCACGATGTTGCGCGGATGCAGCATCGCATGAACGCTTTTGACGATGTCGCTGGCATCAGGTGAAGGCGACCATTTTGCGGCCGGGTGCGGATGCGGTCTTAACCTGAGCTTCCATGGAGCCTGCCTTACCTTGTTTGTTTCTATCCTTGGGCGACGACGACTGCATATCGCTGCCGCCATGTTTTCATTCGTTTCTTCTCTTATTGAGACTCGAAGAGCGTGGCAACCGACGCTGGCAGGATGCAGGCCATCGCCTGGCGCGCGATATCCCGGCGTGCGGATAATGCGGCCGACTTCAGCGTGCCCACGGCCGGCCGTAGGTCGCGACGGCGAGGCGATGCCGGCGAGCAGCACGGCGAGAATGCCGGTCAGAAAAATGCCATCGAATGTTCCGGCGCCGCCGATCGAGGGCGACCGGCGCGCCAAGGCTGCCGATCCCTGTCGAGGTTGAGTAGATCGGCGCCGATCAGCGTCCCCATCGAGCCGCCGATATAGGCCAGCGGCGCCGCGTATTCGCGGGGAGAGGATGAAGGCAAGGATGGCGGTCGCCACCACGGGCACGAACACCGGAACGGCGATGCCAATGCCGTGCACGGGCGTCGCCATCGAATGGATGATAAGGGCGATCGCAGCAGTCGCGAGTCGCCGCGCTTGATCCAGAGCTGGTACCGGATCACGAGATAGGTCGGACATCAGGGTCGGAATAACGGCGCCGCCGACGTTCACCGCGAGAACCGTGCCCAGGCGACGCGACGACCGGCGGCACGACGTAGCGCATGCCGAAGAAGTCAACGATCTGCCCGGACCTCGACGGTCTGGTCCGGGCAGGATCGTGATCGGGATATTGAAATAGCTGCCAATCAGCGAGCCAGAACAGCAGCAAACAGCGCGACCGCCGGACCCGACGCCGAGCCGCATATAGGCATATCGGAGAACGTGAAGCTGGATCAGGA
>ERZ1370068.10089-contig-8816_pt1 | contig 33073 bp, 35 predicted proteins | sample MGYA00561227_ERZ1370068 | MGnify/ENA primary metagenome ERZ1370068 (study PRJEB38410, sample SAMEA6850437) | metagenome | study: Metagenomic assessment of the ecological functions of the soil: analysis of the soil microbiota associated with the...
TTGTACTTCGTTCAGTTACGTATTGCTAATTAATTCGTCGAATAAACGAGCCACCTCCGGCGGACGGATCCGTGAGACAAATCGTGCCGCTGGGTCCACCGCGTAATGTCCTCTCACGTCTGCTTGTTGCAGAACTGCCAGCCGAGGCCGCGGGCCAGGCCGAAGCCGCCATCGTTCGTCGCGCTGCCGCCGATGCCAACTGAGGCATCGTTTCGGCACCCCGTTCCGCGGCGGCGCGTAACACGACGCCCAATCCATAGGTGTCCAACTCAAACGGGTGATACTTTCCGCGCGGCAGCATGGCGAGACCGATGACCCGCGCCGATTCACGACGGCCGTCCGCGTCGGCTCGTGCCACCGCCAGGCATGGTCCACCGGCCGGTGGGCGGCATCGACTGTTTTCGCCGTCTGCGGCGCGCTCCGGAATCAATTCGCTGATGATTTCGCCAAAGCCATCGCCACCGTCGCTCATGGGCAACAGTTCAATTCATCTCCCGGGCGCGTCTGACGCCAGCCGCGGGCCATGGCTTCCGCAGCTTGTCCGCGCGGTCAGGGTTCCCTTGAACTTGTCGGGCACGATCAGGACTTTCAACGCCATGAAGAAGTTATTGTTTCGACTCGGCCAAGGGAGCAACCGGAAAGTCGGAAAAGAATCCCGAAATCCGACTTCTGAGGCTCACCGGTCGACCCGGTGCAGAGGGCTCAATGGGGGAAGGCCGCAGGCGCAGGCGATCCGGGCGTTGGCGGGAAACGCCTGCTCGGCCGGACTGTAATTCAACCATGGCCCCAGCCGGCGTTCCACGCACTACGCTCGAATGGCAGTGCCTTGCGGACGCCGAATAGTCCATGACCTGGTCGCGGCCAAGCTTACCCCACGGCGAAGTATTTGGAGATCGGGGTGCGCAAAATAGGATCCGCTCACGCTGGCACCAGGATACATGGCGAAATTTTCCGTGAGCGTGATGCCCGTGTGCTTCTCCGCATCCAGCGAAGTCCCGGAGAGATTGCTTTTCCGGTGTGGTCGGGACAGGCCGGATAGCCGGCGCGCCGGCCGGATGCCGCGATACTTCTCGGCGATCAGTTCGTCGGTCGCAAGTTTCTCGCCCTGCGCCGTAGCCCCAGTCCTCGCGCGCGCGCTTGTGCAGAATATTCGGCGAAGGCTTCGGCCAGGCGATCGGCGAGCGCCTCGGCCATGATGGCGTTGTAATCGTCGTGGCTTCGCCTTGAAGTCGCTTCGACGAGTTCCTTCGAGACCGTGGCCGGCGGTGACGGCGAATGCGCCGAGGTGGTCCGGAAGCGAGCCCCCATCGGCTCGCCTTTCGGGCGCGATGAAGTCGGCGAGGCACCAGTTGGGCGTGCCGTCAGCCCTTTCTGATCTGCTGGCGCAGGAAGTGGAACGTCGGTGCGAACGTGCCGAGCGCGAGCTCGTCGGTGTAAAGTTCGCACGTCGTCGCCCACGCGAGTTGGCCGGGAAGAACCCATACACGCCGCGGGCTGTGAGCAGTTTCGTCGCGACGATTTTGTCGAGCAACGTTCTGCGCGTCGGCAAACAGCTTGCCGCGCCTGCTCGCCGTGTTTCTCGTGCTCGAAGATCGCCGGATAGACGCCGCGCAATTCCCAGGTGTGGAAGAACGGCGACCAGTCGATGAACGGCACGAGGTCCCAGCGAAACCGCAGCTGGTGTGCCTGAGCGGAACCGCTTCGAGCGCCTCGAATTGCCGACGACGCTGCGACGCCGGTGAACTCCGGCTTCGGCAGATCGTCGTACCTCAGCTTCGGCGCGTTGGCGCGGGCGGCTTCGAGCGGACAGCAGCTTCGCCTGCTGGCCGGCGTGCTGCGGCGCGGAGCCTTCTCGTATTCTTCGCGCAGTTGCTTGCAACGAAGCGGGCTTGCCTGTCCGGCGCTCAACAGGCTGCTGGTGACCGGCACGGCGCGGCTGGCGTCGAGGACGTGGACGACCGGTTCGCTGTAGTGCGGCGCGATCTTCACCGCCGTGTGCGCCTTGCTGGTGGTCGCGCCGCCGATGAGCAGCGGCAGCTTGAAGCCCGTGCGCTCCATCTCGCGGGCGACGTGCTGCCATCTCGTCGAGCGACGGGGTAATCAATCCGCTCAAGCCAATAGGCGACGCGGCTCATCGACATGGAGGCCGCCACCAAGGAGGCGCTCCGGCGCGTCGAGCAGTCGGGCATCGTCTTCCTCGACGAGATCGACAAGATCGCCGGCCGCGAGGGCATGCACGGTCCGGACGTCTCGCGCGAGGGCGTGCAGCGCGACCTGCTGCCGATCGTCGAAGGCTCGATCGTCAACACGAAGTACGGCCCGGTCCGCACCGACCACATCCTCTTCATCGCCTCGGGCGCGTTCCACGTCGCGAAGCCGTCGGACCTGATGCCCGAGTTCCAGGGCCGCTTCCCGATCCGCGTCGAGCTCGACGCGCTGACGCAGAGCCGACTTCATCCGCATCCTGACCGAGCCGGAGAACGCGCTCACGCAAGCAGTACGTGGCGCTCCTCGACGACCGAGGACGTCACGGCTCGCGTTCACGCGACGACGCCATCGCCGAGATCGCGCGCATCGCCGCCGAGGTGAACGAGCGCACCGAGAACATCGGCGCCCGCCGCCTGCACACCGTGCTGGAGCGGCTGCTCGACCAGACGTCGTTCGACGCGCCCGAGATGGGCGGGCAGCGAGGTCGCGCGTGGACGGCGCGATTGGTGCGCGAGCGGCCTGGACGCGATCCTGCAGGACCAGGACCTGAGCCGCTTCATCCTCTGACGGCTCGCCCGCGCACGAATGCGCCCGTACCAGCACGCCGCTGCGATTGACGCTCCCCACGCCGCGTGACACGACCGGACGTGTCACCGGAGCCAGGGGAAGGCGAGCCACGCCCGCCAGGTCGGAGAGCTCGTCGCCGCTTCGCGACCGTCGTCTTCCGCCGACGTCTCGGGCTTCACGGCGCTCGCCCGCCGGCTCGATCCCGAGACGCTACGCGGACGCCGATGAACCGCTGCTTCCGACGATCCTCGAAGAATTGGTCGACGGCGCACGGCGGCCACGTCGACAAGTACATCGGCGACTGCATCATGGCGCGTCTTCGGCGTCCCGCAGGCGCTGGAGGACGCGGCCCGCCAAGCGGTGATACGCGTCGATCGAGATGCGGAACCGGCATCGTGCGCTTCAACGAGGATAGCACCTTCCTCGAGCGGATCGACGTCCACATCGGCATCAATCCCGGGCCTGGTCCTCGCCGGCGACGTCGGCGAGGCAGCCAGCAAGCACGACTTCACCGTGATGGGCGACACCGTCAACATCGCTGCGCGCCTGAAGGACGCCGCGAAGCTCGGCGAGATCTGGGTGGGCGCCACGACCTGGGCGGAAACGATTCGACTTCGACCACGAGAAGCTGCCGCCGCTCACGGTGAAGAACATCAGTGCCGTTGCAGGCCACGCGGTGCGCTCGACGCGGGTCCGCATGCATCGCGCATCGTTGCCGGAGCGCACGCTCCTGTCGGCGATGGTCGGACGCGAGCGCGAGCTCAGGGACGCTCCGCGAGCGCGTCGCGGCGCTCGGGGGCGGACGGGGCGGCATCGTCAGCATCGTCGGCGAGGCCGGCATCGGGAAGTCGCGCTCGTGTGAGCTGCTCGCGTCCGACGAGGTCCGCGGCGCGACCGTGCTCCAGGGCCGCGCGCTCGCGATCGGCGAGAACCTGAGCTTCCATCCCTTCGTCGACCTCCTGCGCACGTGGGCCGACGTCCCCGAGGACGCGGGCGACGAGGCGGCGCTCGCGCGCCTCGGGAGCGCGCGGTCGACGCGGTCGCGCCCACCCGCGCGAGGCGAGCTCGTGCCGTTCCTGGCGCGCGTCATGGGACTCCCGCTCGCGGGCGCCGCCAATCGGCTCGCCGGCATCGACGCCGAAGGACTGAGAAGCTCATCGCGAAGACCGGTGCGCGATCTCCTCTTACTCGCTCGCGGGGCGCGGCCGCTCGTCCTCTGGTTCGAGGACCTGCACTGGGCGGACTACAGTCGTCGCTGCGGCTCCTCCGCAGCTCCTGCCGATGGTCCGCGACGCGCCCGTGCTCGTCCTGCTCTCGTTCCGGCCCGACTACCGCCAGACGTCGCAGGCGGTCCTCGCGGAGGTGCGGGCGCGCTACGCCGACCAGCACGTCGAGCTGCCGCTCGCGGCGCTCGACTCGAAGCAGTGCGCCCTCCTGCTTCAGAACTTGATCCGCTTCGACGACCGCCCGCACACGACGCGCGCGGTGGTGCTGGCACGCGCCGAGGGCAACCCGTTCTTCATCGAAGAGGTGATCCGGGCGCTCGTCGACGATTAGGGCGCGATCGTGCGCGACGGAGAGCGGCTTCCGCGTCACGGACAAGATCGACACGGTCGTCGTCCCGGCCACGATCCAGGACGTCATCATGGCGCGCGCCGACCGGCTGCCGGTCCACGTCCGCCAGGTGCTCGAGCTGCGGCGGTGATCGGGCCGAGCTTTCCGCACCGGCTGCTCGCCGCCGTGAGCCCCGATCCGGCGCAGCTCGACTTCGCGCTCGCCCCACCTCGCGCGCTCGGAGCCTCGCCGCGCGCGCGACCGGCGGCGAGCCCGTCTACGCGTTCGTACCACGCGATCGCGCAGGACACGATCTACGAATCCATCCTGCGCGCGCGCCGCAAGGCGATCCATCAGCAGATCGCGAACGCGATCGAGACGGAGTACGCCGGGCGCCTCGGCGAGTTCGCGGGCATGCTCGCCTACCACTTCGGACGCGCCGAGAACGTCGCCAAGGCCGGCGAGTACCTCGCTGCGCGCCGGCGACGAGGCCGATGCGCTCGGCCGCGTCGAGCGAGGGCGCTCGTCTACTTCCAGGAAGCGGCGCGCCTCTACCTCAGGTGCACGGCGAGGGCGGCGACCCGCTCGTGAAGACGCCAGCTCGAGAAGCGCATCGGCAACGCGCTCCTCGCGCGCGGCGACCTGCCGGGTGGCCCTCATCCACTACGATCGCGCGCTCGCGCTCGGCGCCGGCGAGGAGGAGCCCGAAGACGAGCCGGCAGGTCGCGCTGCGCGTCGCCGGCGACCTGGTGGCGTTGCTCGCGCGTCTACCTGCGGCGCGGCCGCCCGGGCCGTCGCGCGCCCACGCCGGCCGATTGCGAAGAGCTCGAGATCCGCGTTCAACAAGGCCAAGGTGCAGTCGACGAGCGCGCCGCAGAGCTACGTCGTGAGCACGTTCCGGAGCGTCCGCCGCCTCTCCCGGGTGAATCCCGCCGGGATCGAGCAGGCGTGCGGCATGGCACGCGGCGGCGGGCGCGCTCTTCGCCTGGTCGGGCGTGTCGTTCGACGTTTCGCGCCGGCTCCTCGCGGTCGCCGAGACGCTCGTCCGCAACGTCCGCGACGACATCGGCTACCGCTCGATGCGCTTCCTCCACCACTACATGCGCGGCGACTGGAGCGACGCGCACGAGATCGCGCCCGCCGACCTCGAGGAGGGGCTCCGCTTCGGCACCTTCTGGGAGGCGAACACGTACCTCGGGCTCGCGTGCGAGCGGCGCATCCATCGCGGCGACATGACGGGCGCGCACGACCACATCGCCCGCATCGCCCGCATCGGCGACGAAGTACGGCTACGACTTCGTCCGCACGAACCAGCACGCGATGACCGCCTTTCCTCCTGCTCGAGCAGCGCCGGCTTCCGAGGCCTCTCCGCGCTCGAGCGCTACTACGCGATCGTCAACGAGGAGGCGTTGAACCTGCTGGCGTGCGCGACCCGGGCGCGCGATCCTCGCGCTCGCGGGCGAGACCAATGCGGCGAGCGCCGCGCTCGCCGAGGCCGGCGAGAACGAGCGACGGCTACGGCCGTCAGGTCGCCCCGTATCACGTGAGCGCGCTCCACATGGCGCGCTTCCTCATCGACGTCGACGCGGTCGAACGGGCGGCGGCCGGCGGCGGTGACGTCCGCGGCCTCGCGAAGCTCCGCCCAGCTCTCCGGCGAAGAAGGCGCTCGCGATCGCGCGACGGATCGCGCGCGAGCGGCCCGAGGCGTACCGGCTGTCCGGCCGTCTCGCGCTTCTGCGGGGCGATTCGAAGGGCGCCGCGACGTGGTGGCGGAAGGCGGTCGCCGAGGCGGAGCGGCTCGGCGCGCGACCCGAGCTCGCGCGCGCGCTGGCCGAGCTCGGCACCGCCGCCACCGCGGCTCCCGACTCGTTCGGCGGCGTCGACGCCGCGCGCTCACCTCGCGCGCGGACGCACGCTCCTCGCCGAGATGCAGCTCACGTGGGACCTCGACCGGATCGAACGGCGGGCGGCCTGACACGCGTACTTCCCCCTCCTCGCGACGTGCGCATCGGCCGTCGCGTACGGCCACGCGTTTCCGACGGCGTCCTGGCGCCCGCTCGCGTGGGTGGCGCTCGTTCCTTTTTCGTCGTCGCGATCCGGCGGACGCGGGCCCGCACGGCGATCGCGCTCGCGATCGTCTGGAGCGTCCTCGCCGCCTGGACGCTGAACGCGTGGCTTTCCGCGCGCGGTCGCCGTCTACTACGAGCAGCCGTGGTGGGTGGGCTTCGCGTTCTTCCTGGGCGTCTCGCTGCTCACCGCCGCCCCGCACTACGCGCTCTTCGCGGTCTGCTGCCGCCGCGTGGCCGTTCCCGCGCGCGCGTGGACGCCGCTCGCGGTGGCGGCGGCATGGGTCGCGACCGAGCTGACGCGCGCACACGCTCGGCGGCGATCCGTGGGCGCTCGCGGGCTACTCGCAGGCGGCCTACCCCGCCGTCATCCAGGTCGCCGATCTGGGCGGCGTCTATGCCGTCGGCTTTCTGATCGCGGCGGTGAACGCGGCGCTCGCAGAGGCTCTGGCTCGCGCGCGGACGCGGGCGCGCCGCCCGCGGCGGCGCCGTCGTGGTGGCGGCGCTCGTCGCCTCGGCGCTCGCATACGGCGCGGTACCTCCCGCGCCCGGTGGGCCACCGGTCCGCGTGGCCAGTCGTGCAGGGCAATCTCGACCTCGGCTCGCAGTGGCAGGAGGACTTCTACGGCCGGAACCTCGACACCTATCTGCGGCTCACGCGCGCGATGCGGTGCGCGAGACGCCGGCGCCGCTCGTCGTCTGGCCGGAAAGCGCGCTCACGTTCTTCGTGGAGGACGAGCGGCTGTACCGGCTCGCGCTCGGCGCGCTCTTCCGGTCCGCTCGGCGCGGAGCTGCTCACGGGCGGACCGCGCGCCGTGCGCGCTGCGAGCGGGCCGCCCGCCTACTACAACGCGGCGTACCTGATCGCGCCCGACGGCACGGTCCCGCGCGCTACGACAAGGAGCAGCTCCTGCCGTTCGCGGAGTACTTCCCGCTCCCCAGCTCGACATCCTGCGGCGGCGCTTCGGGCGCGTGCGCGAGTTCACGCCCGGCGGCGGCGGCGCGCCCTTCGACACGCCGGCCGGGAAGGCGGGCGTCGTCATCTGCAACGAGGCGATGTACGGCGCGCCCGCCCGCGCCAGGTCGCGGCCGGCGCGACGCTCCTCGTGGCACTCGCGAACGACTCGTGGATCGCCGACGCCCGCTTCGCCGAGCAGGCGCTCGACATGGCCGTGTTCCGCGCCGTCGAGGAGCGGCGCGACCTCGTGCGCGCGTCGACCTGGGGACCCTCGGCCGTCGTCGACGCGCACGGGCGGATCGTCGCGCGCACGCCGGTCGCGACCGCGACCGCGCTGGTCGCGACGGTGCAGGCGCGTGGAGGACGGACGCCCTACGGCCGGAGTCGGGGACGCGTTCGCGATCGCGTGCGCCGGCGTCGACCGTCCTGGGATGCCTGCGGCGCCGCGCCTGAGCGCCCGCCGCCGCGTCGGCCGCGATCCATCCGCGATACGCCGCGACGTTGACGCGACGGCCGGCGACCCAGACGCTGCCGTAGCCGAGGCAGCCGGCGGCGCCGCGCTCGCGCCGCGCACACCTGCAGCTCCTGCTGTGCGAGCGACGCCGTGCCGTCGACTTCGACCAGTGAGCACCCGCCCGTCGCGCCCGGGCTGGCGTGACGACGCGTCATCTCGCGTCCGCGCCACGAGCCCGGTGCGATCGAGATCACCTGGCAGTAGGTCCCGTCCTCCCGCGGCACGCAGCGCGCGTTCGATCGCGTCCGACCGAGGCGGCGGCGTCGATCGCCTGCAGCATGCAGGGCATCGGGCCGGGGTGGGAGCGAGGTTCGCGCCGCGCGACGAGCCGGGCGCAGGCGGCGCCGGGCGGTCGCGGGCGTCCTCCCACTGGACGCCCGTCCGGTCGGCTGGACGTCCACGGGTTGAGCGGGCGGAGCCTGCGCGGCATAAGAGCGCTGGTGACACCCGTCGAGAAGGCCGACGTGCTGATCGAGGCGCTGCCGTTCATCCAGCGCTTCGCCGGCAAGGTGCTCGTCATCAAGTACGGCGGGCACGCGATGGAGAACGACGAGCTCAAGGACTCGTTCGCGCAGGACGTCGCGCTCCTCAAGTACGTCGGCATGCAGCCCGGTGATCGTGCACGGCGGCGGGCCCGTCGATCGACGCCGCCGTGCAAGCAGGCCGGCATCACGCCGCAGTTCGTGCGCGGCATGCGCGTCACCGATCCGCCGACGATGGACATCGTCGAGCAGGTGCTCGTCGGCAAGATCAACAAGGAGATCGTGCGCGCTGCTCAACCGGCACGGCGCGCCGGCCGGTCGGCCTCTCCGGCAAGGACGGCGAGCTCGTCGTCGCCCGCAAGCGCAAGCAGCGACGTCGACTCTCGGCCTCGTCGGCGAGGTCGTCGGCGTCAACCCGCGCGTCATCGAGGCGATCGCGCGACTTCGTCCCGGTGGTCGCGCCCGACGGCCGCCGACGCGACGGCGCACACGTTCAACATCAACGCCGACGTCGTCGCCGGGCGAGATCGCCGAGGCGCTGCGCGCCGAGAAGCTCATCCTGCTCACCGACGTCGAAGGCGTGACGGGCCGCGACGGCGACGCTCATCGAGGAGCTCGCCGTCGACGGCGCGCGCGCGACCTGATCGCCGACGGCACGATCGCCGCCGGCATGATCCCGAAGATCGAGTGCTGCATCGCCGGCGCTCGCGGGCGGCGTGCAAGCAGGCGCACGTCATCGACGGCCGCGTGCGGCACGCGCTCCTGCTCGAGGTGCTGACGAACCGCGGCGTCGGCACCGAGGTCGTGCCGCGGCGCGTCCGCCGAGCGCGCGGCGGCGGCTCGCATGCGCATGACGAGCGCCGAGATCATCGCCCGGAACGTCGCGCCACGAGATCGGCGTCTACGCGCGGCAGCCGATCGCGCTCGTGCGCGGCCGCGGCTGCGACGCGTGTGGGACGCCGACGGCAAGCGCTACCTCGACTTCTTCGCGGGCGTCGCGGTGAACAACCTCGGGCACTGCCATCCGGCGGTCGTCGACGCGATCACGCACGCAGGCTGCGGACGCTGATGCACGCGTCGAACCTCTACCACACCGCGGTCGAGGGCGAGCTCGCCGCGCTGCTCTGCCGGCACTCGTTCGCCGAGCGCGCGTTCCTCTGCAACAGCGGCGCGGAGGCGAACGAGGCCGCGATGAAGCTCGCGCGGCGCTGGGGCGTCGATGCACGGCGGCGGCCGCTTCGAGATCCTCGCGACGACCGGCTCGTTCCACGGCCGCACGTTCGCGACGCTGACCGCGACCGGCCAGGAGAAGTACCACCGCGGGTTCCTGCCGCTCCTGCCCGGCGTCCGGCTCGTCCCCTACGACGACCTCGACGGCGATGGCAGGCCGCGATCGCGCGACGAGACGATCGCGATCCTCGTCGAGCCGATCCAGGGCGAGGGCGGCGTCGTCGTGCCGCGCGCCGAGCTACCTGCGCGGGCTGCGCGCGCTCTGCCGACCGCCGCGAGCTCCTGCTCGATCCTCGACGAGATCCAGGCCGGCCTCGGCCGCACCGGCCGGCTCTTCGCCTACGAGCACGCGGGCATCGTCCCCGACGTCATGACGCTCGCGAAGGCGCTCGGCGGCGGCGTCCCGATCGGCGCGATGCTGACGACCGACCGCGATCGCCGCGGCGCTCACGCCCGGCTCGCACGGCACGACGTTCGGCGGCAACCCGGTCGCGTGCGCGGCCGCGGTCGCCGCGCGTCCGCGACGCTCGCGCGAGCCGGACGCTGCTCGCGCACGTGCGGCGGAGATGGGCGCGCATGCTCCGGCGCCGGGCTCGAAGCGCATCGCCGCGAGCATGCCGCGGATCGCGGCAGGTGCGCGGCGTCGGGCTCATGCTGGGCGCCGAGCTCGACCGGCCCGGCGGCGCCGGTCGTCGACGCGTGCCTCGACCGACGGGCTCCTCATCAACTGCACCGCCGACCGCGTCGCTCCGGCTTCACTGCCGCCGCTCGTCGTCACGCGCGGACGAGGTCGACGAGGCGCTCGGCGCTCCTCGACCGGGCGCTCGCGCGCATGACGAAGCGCGACTTCCTGCGCGTCGCCGACTCTGCGACGCGCCGAGATCGAGACGGTGCTCGACGCTCGCGGCGCGCTTGAAGAGCGAGCTGCGCGGCGGGCCAGCCGCACCCGCTGCTGGCCGGACGGACGCTCGCGATGATCTTCGAGAAGCCGAGCCTCCGCACGCGCGTCACCTTCGAGGTCGGCATGGTGCAGCTCGGCGGTGCGGCCGATCCACCTCGCGCCCGGCGACATCAAGCTCGGCGAGCGCGAGCCGGCGCGCGACATCGCGCGCAACCTCGAGCGCTGGGTCGACCGTCATCGTGGCGCGCGACGTTCCTCCACCAGAGCGTCGCCGACCTGCGCGACCGCGGCGCGCGTCCCGGTCGTCGAACGGCCTCTCGGACCTGCACCATCCCTGCCAGGTGCTGTCCGACTGCTTCACGCTGCGCGAGCATCGCGGGCGGATCGCGGGGCTGCGCGTCGCGTTCATCGGCGACGGCAACAACATGGTGCACTCCTGGATGGACGCGGCCGCGCGCCTCGGCTTCGACTTCGTCGTCGCCTGCCCGCCGGGCTACGAGCCTGATCCCGCGATCACCGCCGAGGCCGGCGCGCGCGTCGACCGTCACGCACGACGTCGAGGCGGCCGCGCGCGGCGCGGACGTCGTCTACACCGACGTCTGGACGAGCATGGGCCAGGAGGCCGAGGCCGAGGCCGCCGGCGCGTCTTCCAGCCCTACCAGATGAACGAGCGCGCTGGTCGCTCGGGGCGAACCCCGAAGGCGCTCGTGATGCACTGCCTGCCCGCGCACCGCGGCGAGGAGATCACGGACGCCGTGATCGACGGACCACAGTCCGTCGTGTTCGACCAGGCCGAGAATCGGCTACACGCGCAGAAGGCCGTGCTCGTCTGGCTCCCTCGGCGCCGCCTGAGCCGCCGCGACGCTATTGCTGGAGACAGATCGCGGTACCGAGCGCTCTGGATCGCCGCCGACACGGCATTCTGGTTCTTCACGGTGCAACACGCAGTCGGTATCGATGCCGGCGCAGATCGCGCCCTGCGTGAACTGCAGGCTCGCGGCGACGCACGTTCCTCCCGCGATCTTGGAGCCCGCCGGACACGACGCCGTGCACGACGAACTCGCCCCGGCGCCGGAGTTCGACGGCCCCGTGCACGCCACGTAGCTGAGGAGCGGCACCGGCCCGGAGGTCCCGGCGGTCCCGGGTCGCCATCTGCGCCGTCCGCACCGTCCGCGCCGGGCGTTCCCGGCGCCCCTGGGCGCCATCGGTGCCGGGCGCGCCCGGCGGTCCGGGCGGTCCCGGTGGCTCCGGCAGCCCCGGCTCCGGGGTCCGCACCCCGGGCGTGCAGTACCATGATGTACGCCGCGCACGGGGTCGCGCCGTCGTCCGCCAGATGGATCGCGCAGAGATCCGGTGGCGTGATCTGCTCGGGCGTGCCCGGGCCGCCGAGCTCGCACGCGGACGCGACGCTACCGACGACGCAGGTGCCTTGAGTTGGCGAAAGCATTGTGTCGCGCGTGGCCGCGCTGTCGCCCCAGCGCAGCGTTCCCGATGACGCCGCGCGCAAACACCTGAACCACGCCGTCGCGCTTACCGACCTTCACCTTGCAGACGTCGACGGCGCGCGCCGAGGAGGCGACCGCCAGGACAGCGAGGACGAGCAAGCCGACCACGTTCGCTCGATGGCGCATTGGAAACCCCCGTTTTCCGGTCGTCTGTACTACCCGAGGAAGACGCCAGAGTGTCAACAGAAATCTTGGGCTAGTCGGGGCGATTTTCTTGACATCGCAGACCGCCACCGTCCTAACGCTCGTTCGTCGTACGCAACGACGGGGGGATTCACATGGCGCAGCGCTCGGGTCGGGGAGTCCTGGTGCTCGCGTTCTGTGCTCGCGGCGCGCGGTCGGCACCGCCGCGGCGTTCGATCGCCTGATCCCTCGGAAAGCGATTCGAGGTCTCGGATCGCACCGGCCTGCGAGGCGAAGCGCAAGGTCAAAGCCGAAGGCAAGGAAGCGCCGAGCGACATCGCGATCCTGAGCAATCCGACCCTCAACGGCGCGCTCCTCGACGTGATCACGAACGGCGGGACGAGCCGGCACGACACGTACATGCTCGACGCGTCGGATGGAAGGCGTCCGGCACCTCGTACAAGTACAAGGGCCCGACGGGCGGCGACGGCGACCCCGTGCGCTCCGTGACGCTCAAGCGATCCTCGGCGGGCGCCGTGCAGCTGAAGGTCCAGATTCGCGGCAACGTCGGCATCCAGGAAGTGAAGGTGGTCCCGCCCAATCCCGGCGACGACGGCGGCGTGATCCTCGACGTGATCGGCGGCGACCGCTACTAGCTGTCGCGTTCGGCGCGGGCGCGGGCGGCAACGAGGCGCGACAGCTCGCTGCAGTGGAAGATCGTCGGCGCGGTCGCGCAGCCCGGCTGCCCGGTCGTCGCGACGACCACCACCACGAGCACGGTCCCGAAGCGGCTCGACGTCCACGACGTCGACGACGCTGGCCGGGCCCTCGCCGCTCTGTCCGGCCGACACGTGCGCACCACGTTCGCCGGCGGGCCGGGGACGAGCGCGTGTCATCAATTCGATGGCGACCAGCCCGCCTGCGAGAAGCCTTTCCACATCGGCGGGCAGGTGCGGTCCCGTCGTCGTGTTTCTTCGACTTCAACTCCGGCGACTGCATGGGCTGCGGCCCGAACAACGAGCAGCAGGGTCGGTGCGTCAACACGTGCACCCACCGGTGCGCCGAGCTGTCGGGCGATGCGACGCGCACGATCTTCGCGGGATTCTCCGCGCAGCCAGGCGTGCACCAATCTGAGCTTCAGCCAGAGCCTCTGCGAGAAGGCGTTCCACATCGACGGCGTGGAGCCAGCCGGCGTCGTGCTACTACGACACGGATCAAGGCGAGTGCCTGGGCTGCGGTCCGCAACAACCTCGAGGCCGGCGAGTGCCAGAACACGTGTCCCGTGGTGCAGGGCGACCCGACTCGCACGCTCTTCACCGGCGGTCCGGGCAACTCGGGCGTCACAAGTTCGACGGCGCGCAGGCATCCTGTGAAGGGGCCTTCGTGTTCAGCGACAGCCTGGCCTACAACCCCTGCTTCTTCGACGCGGGCTCGAGCGAGGCGCAAGGGCTGCGGGCGCAACAACCAGGCGGACCAGGAATGCATCAACACGTGCCCGGTCTGTCGCGACACCTCGCGCCAGATCTTCCTCGGCGGCCCCGGCACGAGCGCGTGCAGCACCTTCGACAACAGTCCGGCGCTTCTGCGAGCAATCGTTCCTCATGGGCGGCGAGTGCAACGAGCTCGCCTCCCTGCTTCTACGACTACGAGAACTTCTCGCTGCGCCGGCTGCGGGACGAACAACCTCGCGGATGGCCTTTGCGCGAACGAGTGCAAGGCGCCGATCTGCGGCGACGGCGCGATCGACGTCGTCCGGGGAGCAATGCGACGGCGCGAGCAATCCTGCGGAGCCGATTCGGTCGTGCACGTTCGACTGCCTCTGCGCCCCCTGCAGCAGCGCGACGATCCCCGCCGGCGGCGGCGTGTTCGCAGGCACCACCAGCGGCGGCTCGTCCTCCACGGGCACGTGCGGCTCCGGGTCGGGCGCGCGCGCCGGAGGACTGTCTCGCAGTGGACCTCGAGCTCGACCGGCGTCGCCGTCGTCAGGTCCAGTGGCGGTACCGAGCTCTCGATACGCGTTCTCTACATCCGAGAGGCTCGTGCAGCGGCGCGAGCATCGTCTGCAACGACGACAGCATCTGCGGGCTCCCGTCGCGCTGACGCCGTTCGTGAATGCGGGGGCGACCTACTACATCGTCGTCGACGGCTACGGCGGCGACTTCGGGAACTACACGCTGACCGTCACGCCGCCCTCCCCGAGCGGCGCATTCCTCGACCTAGTCCGTCCCGCTGGCCCGTCGCCGTCGTGGACCTGGCGGCGACGGGTCGGCGCGCCCGGGCATACCGAGCCGCCACCCGCCGCTCGCCCGAGCCATCTGTGGCCTTCGGCGCGGGTGAGTGCCCGACGACACGACCTATGCCCGCGCCGGGTCGCCGGCGCACGCAGCGTGATCTGCTGCGCGCCGCTGGCTTGACCTCCTGATCGACCTGCTGCCGGTCGAAGCGCGCGACGTGCTTCCCGTCCGACCAGCTCCTCGACCACATTCCGGCGCTCATCGAGGAAATCGCGACTTACCTCCGGGGCCCGGGTCGGAGGAGCTCGCCGCCAGCAGCTGACCGTCCTCGTGAAGGCGCAGCTGCTGGGCGAGCTGCGCCACGCCCAGCAGGCGTAGCTGCACCAGATCCTCCGCGAGTACGCGCTGCTGGCGAACGCCGTGCGCCTCCGGCTGCAGCAGGCGCGCGCGCGTCCGCGTGCGGACGTCAGCGGACGGCCGCGCGCTTCGCGTCAGGCTCGGAACCCGCGCTCAGCGCAGGGAGCCGATCTCGCCGACGACCGCGATGCCGCCGTTCTCGAAGCGCACGCGGAAGTGGACGTCGGCCGCGTAGTTCGGGCCGAGCTGTGCGCGGAGCTCGATCACGGCGGCGGCCGCCCAGAAGCTCGGGGCCGCGGTCGGCACGAAGCCCGGATCGTGCCCCGGCACGCCGACGCCGATGCCGTCGGTGGCGGGCGTGACGAGCGCGTGCGCCCACGGCACGAAGACGCGGCCGCGCGGACCCCGGACGTCGATGCCCGCGGGCTGCAGCTCGCAGGCGCGCGCGCGGCCGACGAGCCAGGCGCCGAGCCGCTCGCCCGCCGCGATCCCGACGCCGATCGTGACCCGCGATCGGCTCGGGCGACGCGACCCACGCGAGCACGGCGGGCACGTATGCCCACCACAGGAGCCCCGACGTGGGCGGATCCGCGTGCGGTACGAGGCGAACCGATGCCGGCCTCGAGGCGCTCCCAGATCTCCGCCGCGAGCATCGGCACGACGCGCGCGAGGATCGGCCCCCAGGCCGCCGTTTCGAGGAGCGCGCGCAACGGCAGCGGCACCCGAGCGTCCCGAGCTCCGACAGCACGAGCGCGTGGCGCTCCTGGGTCACGTGCTCGATCTGCGCCCAGGTGATGCGGCTCATCCGGCGCCAGGGTCCGAACGCGATCACCTCGACGTCGTCGACGTGGTAGCGGCGCAGCCATTCGAGCGGCGACGCGGAGCTGGCGCGCGAGGAACCAGCCGCCTGTCAAAATTCCGACCACGGCGCCCGCTGGACCGAACGCATCCCGCCGGCTAGGCGTGCGGCGAGCACGGCGGCGACCGTCCACGCGGCCCATTGGAGCCCAGTGGCGCACGGTGGCCCCGCGCATCGTCACCCAGAGCGCGCTCGCGCCGGCGGAGGGTCGTCGTGTCGGGCGTCATACGTCGGCTCACCACGGAATGTCGGCCGATTGCGGCGACTTCTTGAGCCGCCGCGTCGCGGTGGTTCGTCCCACGGGCGTGTGCTAGGGAGCCGCCCATGGCAGCCCTCCGTGCGCCGGATCTGCCTCGCGTACTCGGGCGGCCTCGACACGTCCGTCATCCTGCGATGGCTGAAGGACCGGTACGCGGCCGAGATCGTCGCCTTCTGCGCGGATCTCGGCCAGGAGGGAGGAGCTCGCAGGGCCTGCCGAGAAGGCGCGCGCGACCGGCGCCTCGACTGCGTCATCGACGACCTGCGCGAGGAGTTCGTGCGCGACTTCGTCTTCCCGATGCTCCGCGCCGGCGCGATCTACGAGACGAACTACCTCCTCGGCACGTCGATCGCGCGGCCGCTGATCGCGAAGCGCCAGGTCGAGGTCGCGCGCGCGAGCGGCGCCGACGCCGTCGCGCACGGCGCGACCGGCAAGGGCAACGACCAGGTGCGCTTCGAGCTCACGCTTCGCCGCGCTCGCGCCCGAGCTCACGGTGATCGCGCCCTGGCGCGATCCGCGTGGACGTTCCAGGGCCGCGCCGACCTGATCGCGTACGCCGAGCAGCAGAAGATCCCGGTCACGGCGACCGTCGAGAAGCCCTACTCGACCGACCGGAACCTGCTCCACGTGAGCTACGAGGCCGGCATCCTCGAGGATCCGTGGCGGGCGCCCTACGACGACATGTTCCAGCTGACGACGGCGCCCGAGAAGGCGCCCGATCAGGCCGAGGACGTCGAGGTCGACGTCGAGGCCGGCACGCCCGTCGCCGTGAACGGCGAGCGGCTCGCGCCCGCGGCGCTGCTCGACGCAGCCTCAACGACATCGGCCGGCCGCGCACGGCATCGGCCGCGTCGACATCGTCGAGAACCGCTACGTCGGCATGAAGTCGCGCGGCGTCTACGAGACGCCGGGCGGCACCGTGCTGCGCGCCGCGATCCAGACGCGGTCGAGTCAGCTCACGCTCGACCGCGAGGTGATGCACCTCCGCGACATCGCTCGTGCCGCGCTACGCCGAGATGATCTACAACGGCTACTGGTTCGCGCCCGAGCGCGACGATGCTGCAGGCGGCGCTCGACGAGGCGTCGCAGCGCGGTGACCGGGACGGCGCGCCTGCGGCTCTACCGCGGCAGCGTGCGCGTCGCCGGACGGAAGGCGCCGCGCTCGCTCTACGATCCCAAGATCGCGAGCTTCGAGGAGGCCGGCGGCTACCGGCAGGAGGACGCGACGGGGTTCATCCGCTTGAACGGGCTTCGCCTCCGCATCCGCGCGCTCGTCGGAGCGCGGCGGCAAATGAGCGCCCGGCGCCGCTCGCGGCGCGAGCGCCGGCGAAGGCGCTGGGCGGGACGATTCGACGAGCCGACCGCGGCGATCGTCGAGCGCTTCACGACCTCGCTGCCGGTCGACCGCCGGCTCTATCCGCACGACATCGCGGGCAGCGTCGCGCACGTGCGCGGCGCTCGTCCGTGCCCGGCTCCTCACGCGCCGCGAAGGACAGCGCCTCCTGCGCGGCCTCGCGCGCGTCGAGCGCGAGCTCGCGACGCGGTCGCTTCCGCTTCCGGGCGTCGGACGAGGACATCCACATGGCGATCGAGCGGCGCCTGACGGCGATCGTCGGGCCGCTCGGCGGGAAGCTCCACACCGGTCGCAGCCGCAACGATCAGGTCGCGACTCGACCTCCGGCTCTGGCTGCGCGCCGAGTGCGCCGCGCTCGACGGCGCGCTCGCGCGGCTCCAGGCGCGCGCTCCGGCGCGTGGCCGCGCCGCCACGCGACCGTGATCATGCCCGGCTACACGCACCTGCAGCGCGCGCAGCCGGTCCTGCTCGCGCATCATCTGCTCGCCTACCGCGAGATGCTCGCGCGCGACCGCGGCGCGCTTCCGCGACTGCCGCGCGCGCGCCGACGAGCTGCCGCTCGGCGCCGGTGCGCTCGCCGGCGCGGGCTTCGCGATCGACCGCGCGCTACGTCGCGCGCCTGCTCGGCTTCGCGCCGTCCGACGGCGAACAGCCTCGACGCGGTCGAGCGATCGCGACGCCGCCGTCGAGTTCCTCGTCGGCCGCGGCGCATCGCGGCGGTGCATCTCGTCGCGATTCGGCGAGGAGCTCGTGCTCTGGTCGAGCGAGGAGTTCGGCTTCGTCGCGCCTGCCCGACGCCTTCGCGACCGGCAGCTCGATGATGCCGCAGAAGAAGAACCCCGACGTCGCCGAGCTGGTGCGCGGGCAAGCACCGGCCGCGTGCGTCGGCGCGCTCGTCGGCGCTGCTGACGACGCTGAAGGGCCTGCCGCTCGCGTACAACCGCGATCTCCAGGAAGACAAGGCGCCGCTCTTCGACGCGGCGCGCGACGCTGCGCGACTGCGCTCGACGTCCTGACCGCGATGCTGCCGGAGCTGCGCTTCGACGCGCGGCGGATGGCCGCGGCCGCCGACGGCCTGCTGCTCGCGACCGACGTCGCCGATCTCCTCGTCGAGCGGCACGGCATGCCGTTCCGCGAGGCGCACGAGGTCGTGGGCGGCCTCGTCCGGCACTGTCTCGCGACCGGCCGGGAGCTCGGCGCCGTCGACGCCGCGACGCTGCGGCGCCTGTCCCGCCACTCTGACGCCCGACCTCGTGCGCGGCCTCACGCCCGCGCGCTCGATCGCGCGACGCAACGTCGTCGGCGGCACGGGCACCGGCTGCGGTGCGGCGCGCTCGCCCGCGCCGCACGGGAGAACGTCCGATGAGAGCCGTCGTCGTCGTCGTGCATGCTCGCCGCCGTCGCGTGCGGCGTGCGGAGCCAGCCGTTTCCGCCTGAGCTCGTCCAGCCGCAGACGCCGACCTGCTCGTCGCGAAGTCGGCCACCGACGGCATCCACCTCACCTGGGGCCGGCCGACGTCGTACACGGGCGGCAAGCACATGCGCGACCTCGCCGGGTTCGACATCGAGCGCGCGACCGGCGTCGACACGCTCGAGTTCACGCACGTCGGCTCGGTCGAACTCACGGACCAGACGCGCTTCCAGCAGGAGCGAAAGGTCGAGTGGACGGACCCGTCCGCAACGACCGGAACGACGTATCGCTATCGCATCGTCGCCTACACGATGGACGGCTATCGCAGCGCGCCCGCCGGGCCGGTGACGATCGAGCACACCCCGGGACGTCGGCGCACGCCCCGCCGCCGCCGCCGGCGCCCGCGAAGGGCAAGGCGAAGAAGAAGGCCCGCGCGAAAGCGCCCGCGCAGTGACCGGCGCGCCTTCCCGATCTGGGACCGCCCGCTATAACCGACGCTCCCGATGGCGACGCTCGAGTTCACGAAGCTGCACGGCACGGCGAACGACTTCGTCTACGTCGACGCGCGCGACGGCTTCCCGGCGATCCGGCCGGCGCTCGCGCCGCGGCCTGTGCGACCGCCGTCGCGGCATCGGCGCCGACGGGCTCATCCTGCTCGCTCGGCTCCGAGCGCGCCGACTGCCGCATGGCTGATCTGCAACGCCGACGGCAGCCGCGCCGAGATGTGCGGCAACGGCATCCGCGGCCTCGCGAAGTTCGTCCACGACCGCGGCCTCGTCGCGCGCCGAACCCGCTGCGCGTCGAGACCGACGCCGGCGTGAAGACGCTCGCGCTGCGAGCTCGACGGACGGCCGCGTCGCGCGCGTCGACCGTCGACATGGGCACGCCGGAATGGGACGGGCCGCGCGCATTCCGGTCGACGCCGACGGCGAGGTCGATCGACCGCGCCGCTCGACGTCGCCGGACGCGTCTGGCAGCGTCACCTGCGTGTCGATGGGCAACCCGCACTGCGTGCGTCTTCGTCGACGACGTCGCCGGCTGCCGCTCGCGGAGATCGGCCCGCGCTTCGAGCGCCATCCGTTCTTCCCGAGCCGCGTGAACACCGAGTTCGTCCGCGTCGCGAGCCCGACGCGGCTCGAGATGCGCGTCTGGGAGCGCGGCGCCGGCGAGACGATGGCGTGCGGCACGGGCGCGTGCGCGCGCGGCGGTCGCGGCGGCGCGCACCGGGCGCGCCGAGCGCCGCGCGTCGATCGTCACCCTCCCCGGCGGCGAGCTCGAGATCGACGTGGCGCGCCGGACGATCACGTCGCTCATGACCGGCGACGCGGTCGAGGTCTTCGAAGGCCGCATCGAGGTGTAGGATGTTCACCGGTTCGCTCACGGCGCTCGTCACGCCCTTCCGCGACGGCGCGGTCGACGCGCAGCGCGCTCGCCGACCTGGTCGAGGCGCAGATCGCCGGCGGCACGCAACGGCGCTCGTGCCGTGCGGCTCGACCGGCGAGTCGGCGACGCTCACCCACGAGGAGCACCTGACGGTCGTGCGCGAGGTCGTCCGCGGTCGCGCGCAGACGCGTGCCGGTCATCGCCGGCACCGGCTCGAACTCGACCGCGGAGGCGATCCGCGCTCACGCGCGGCGCGCAGGAAGCCGGCGCCGACGCGCGCGCTGCTGATCTCGCCCTACTACAACAAGCCGACGCAGGACGGCATCTACCGCCACTACGCGGCGGTCGCCGAGGCGACGACGCTGCCGCTGATCGTCTACAACATCCCGGGCCGGACGGCGTCGAACATCCTCGCCCGAGACGATCGGCCCGCCTCGCGCAGCTCCCGAACGTCGTCGGCGTGAAGGAGGCCGAGCGGCTCGATGGCGCAGGTCGCTCGAGTCGATCGCAGCTCGCCGGCCCCGACTTCGCGCGTATGGTCGGGCGACGACATCGTGACGCTTGCCGCTCAGTGGCCGCGGGCGCGACCGGCGTCATCTCGGTCACGTCGAACGTCGCGCCCGACCGGATGGCGGAGCTCACGACGCGCTCCGCGCGAGCGACCTCGAGCGCGCGCCGGCGCGTCCATGCACCGGCCTGATGCCGCTCTTCCGCCACCTCTTCGCTCGAGGTGAACCCCATCCCGGTGAAGACGGCGCTCGCGATCATGGGGCGGTGCGCCGAGGAGTTCCGCCTGCCGCTCACGCCGATGACGGCGCAGCACCGCGCGATCGCTCGAAGCGACGCTCCGGGAGCAACGGCTTGTCTGAGCCCGCTCGACGTCGTCGTCTGCGGCGCGGCGGGGCGCATGGGGCGGATGCTCGTCGCGCTCGCGGCGCGAGGACGCCGCGCCTGCGGGTCGCGGGCGCGATCGAGGCGCCGGGCCATCCGGCGATCGGGCTCGACGCCGGGACGGTCGCGGGCGTCGCGCGCGCTCGGCGTCGCGATCGGCGGACGACCTCGCGATGCGTCTGCCGGCCGAGCACGTCGTCGTCGACTTCACCGTCGCCGTGCCGCGACGCTCGCGCACGCGCGGCCGCCGCCGCAGCGGGCGCCGCGCTCGTCATCGGCACGACCGGCCTCGACGCGCGACGAGGACCGCGAGCTGCGAACGATCGCCGCCAGCGCACGCGCGCCGTCATCGCCGCCAACACGAGCGTCGGCGTGACGGTGCTGACGCGAGCTCGTCGACCGGCCGCGGCGCGGCTCCTCGGCGACGGCTTCGAGGCGGAGATCGTCGAGGTCCATCACCACGCGCAAGAAGGACGCCCCGAGCGGGACCGCGCTCGCGCTCGGCCGCGCGGTCGCGGCCGCGCGCGGCCAGCGACTTCGACACGCGCGAGGTGCTCGCGCGCGAGGGACATCGTCGGCGCGCGCGCGGTCGGGCGAGATCGGGATCGTGGCGCTGCGCGCGCGGCGACGTCGGTCGGCGACCACACGGTCGTCTTCGGCGGGCTCGGCGAGCGCCTCGAGCTGGTCGCACCGCGCGCAGAGCCGCGAATGCCTGGCGCGCGGCGCGCTGCGCGCGCGCCGCGTGGGTGGCGGCGCGGTCGGCCGGCGTCTACTCGATGCGCGACGTGCTGGGCTGTGAGCGCGCCTCCGGCTCGTCGCTCCTGCTGGCGCTCGCGACGGCGTGCGCGCCGCGTGCGGCCGGCGACCGACCTGCTGCGGGTCGGGACGACCGGCGACTACACGCCCTTCTCCGTCAAGACGGAGAACGGCTGCGGAGGCTTCGGACATCGCGCGCGGCGCAGCAGTTCGCCCAGAGACCTTCACCGTCAGTGTCCAGCTCGTCGAGTTTCGCTGGCCGTCGCTCGAGCAGGACCTCGCCGCCAACCGGTTCGACGTCGCGATGTCGCGGCGTCACGATGCGTCCGGAGCGCGCCGCAGCGGCACGTTCACGCGCCCGGTCGTCCGCGTGGGCGCCATGGCGCTCGCGTGGCCGGGACTCGCGACGGCGCGCGCGACCTCGACGTCGCGGGCGGCGGATCGGCGTCAACGCGGGCGGCCATCTCGAGCGGGTCGCGCGGCGCCTCTTTCCGCGCGCCCAGATCGTCCCGGTCGCCGACAACCGCACGCTCGCCGACCAGCTGAACGGCAATTGGGTCGAGGCGATCGTCTCCGACGAGATCGAAGCGCCGGTCTTCCAGCGGCTCGTCCCCGACGCCGTCACGCTCGGGCCGCTTCACGCAGCGATCGCAAGGCGTACCTCGCCCGCGATCCCGCGCTCGCCGACGAGCTCGACGCCTGGCTTCGCGCGCACGCGAGGTCGACGGGTCGATCGGCGCTGCGCGCACGTGGGCGTTCGGGCGCGCGTGGGGCGCCCCATTCGGCGGCCGCGTCCGACCTGCGATGCCCTGCTGCGCGCTGATCGACCTGCGGCTGGCGTTCATGCCGGCCGTCGCCGTCGCGAAGGAACACGCGCGGCCTGCCGACCGAGGACGCCCGCGCAGGAGGACGCCGGTGCAGCGCCGCGCGCGGGCGCGCACGGCCTCCGGGTCGGCCTCGACGCGGAGCGCATCCGATGCGCTCTTCGTGGCACTCATCCGCGCCGCGCGCGACGTGCAGGACGCCGTGCGCGCGCACGCGACGACGCGGCGCGGCCCCCGATCGACGCGCTGGAGCTCGAGAGCGAGGCGCGGCCGGCGCTCGAGCGCATCTCGACACGCGATCGTGCAGCGCGCCGCTGACCTCGCGCGTGGCACGCTCGGCGGACCGCGCCTGACGGCTGGGTGATCGCCGACGCGCTCGACGCCTGCTCGCGCCGTCCGGCGACCGGCTGGCGATCGCCGAGGCTGTGGTCGCGCTGCTCCCGGCACGATAGCAGCGAATCTTGTGAAGCCGCCGCGCCTGCGTTAGAAGCGCGGCCCACCATGACCCGCGCGGGCATGCGGCATGACCCCGCGCACAGTCCCCACGTCGGACGGGACCACCTGACGTGCCGGCATCAGCGTGTACATCGGCATCGGCTCGAACCTCGGCGACCGTCGCGCGAACACGCCTCGAAGCCGATCGATCGCGCGAAGGGCCTGCCGACCACGAAGGTCGTCCGTTCGCCTCGTCGCTCTACGAGAGCGAGCCCCTCGGCGACGCGCAAGACCTGGTCTCGTCAACAGCGTCATCGAGCTCGAGACCGAGCATCGCCGCCGATCCGCTGCTGAAGAACGCTGAAGGCGATCGAAGAAGCGATGGGGCGCAAGCGCGTGAAGGGCAAACGCTGGGGCTCGCGGATCATCGATCTGGACATCCTGCTCGTCGATCAGGACGTCATCGAGAAGCGCACGCTCAAGGTACCCCATCCCGAGATGCACAAGCGGCCGCTTCGTCCTGCTGCCGCTCGCCGAGCTCGGCACCGCACGTGCATTCATCCCGCAGCTCGGGCAGTCGATCTCGGCGCTGCTGGCGACGGTGCGGACTCGAAACGGGTGACGCTCCTGCCGCGCGCCTGAGCGCCGCCGGAGCTCAGCGCTCGTGCGCGCGAGCGCGTCCGTCACGTCGCGCGCCGCGGACTCGACGGGCGCGAGCGGCGGCGGCGAGCGGCGGGCGGTGGCTCGCCGCGGCCCCGCCGCTCCTCCGCGCCGCACGCGCTCGACCGGTCGAGAGTACGCGGCGATAGAGCCTTCGGAGGGCGCCGAACGCGAGCGAGCGCGCGGGGGCGGGATCCGACCTGAGCCGCGCGATGGGCGCTCGGCCGCGAAGGCCGAAGCCCGATCGAACGGGTAACGAACCTCCGCGCAGGTTCTCCGCGTCGAACCGCCCGGTCAGCGAGGAGGTCGCGCGCCTTGCGCGCGACGCCGACCAGCACGCTCGGTATGGACCGCGAGCAGCCCCGGATATTCGCGCCAGAAGCAGCCGCCTGCGAGCAGCGAGCCACGAACAAAACGGCGACGAGCCGGCCTTTCGCCTTGACCACCCGCTGACCTCGGGCCTAGCATGCGGATCTCGCGCAGCACCGTGACGGCTCCTCGTCTTCCCGCGATCTACTTCGAGAAGCTGCTCGAAGACTCGCCCGACATCGTCGTCGCCGTCGACCGGCACGGCGTCATCATCGTTCTACAACGACGGCGCGCGCCAGACGCTCGGGTATGCCCCGACGGACGTGCTGGGCCAGCACGTGACGCGCCTCTATCCCGACCTCGCCGAGGCCCGCAAGGTGATGGCGGCGATGCGCGGCACGGACGCCGGCGTCCCGGACGCATCCGGAACTTCGAGACCGACCTTCGTCGACGAAGTGCGGCGAGCGCGCTGCCGGTCGCCATCTCGGGCTCGATCATCCGGACGCCGCGCGGCGAGGAGCTCGGCTCGATCGGCTTCGCGAAGGACCTGCGCGAGATCCGGCGCCACGACCAGCTCGCGACGCTCGGCGAGGTCGCGATCGGCGTCGCGCACGAGATCAACAATCCGCTCGAGGTGATCGTCAACAACCTGAACCTGCTCGAGGCGTACGTCGAGCGCGTCAGCTCCGACGAGGACTTCATCGTCGAGAGCGAGCGCCTCGACTCGACCCACGGCGGCCGTCGGCCGCATCCAGCAGATCGTCGACGACGCTGACCGACGCTCGCGCAGGGCACGGAGTACGCGACGCGCGAGTACCTGCCCGGCACGCAGATGACCGATCTCGGCCGCGTCGACGCACGCGCGCCGACCGCCAGCCCGCGCCCGCGACGACGCGGCGCGACCCCGAGCTCGCGGGCGTACGCATCCTGGTCGTCGACGACGACCTCGGCGTCTGCCAGTCGCTGCGCGACCTCGCTCACGCAGGAGGGCTGCGACGTGCTCGTCGCGACGGGCGGCCGCGAGGCGCCTCGCGCAGCTCGACGACGAGGCCGTCGACCTCGTGCTCACCGACGTCGTCATGCCCGACCTCGACGGGCACGAGCTGTTCCAGGCGCGCGCAGGCGCGCGCACCCGGGCGCTCCCCGTCGTCCTCATGACGGCCTTCCACTTCGACAAGGACCACATCATCAAGCGCAGCAAGCTCGCGGGGCTGGAGGACGTGCTCTACAAGAAGCCGATCGACCCGCCGCGGCTGCGCGAGATCATCAAGCGTCACGCGCGGCGCCCGCAGCGCCGCGTGCGCGGCTGACGCGCCGCCGGCGCGGCTCGGCGTCCGGGTGGACTACCCCGGCGGCGCGGCGCTAAGACCAGCGCTCGTGGCGATCCGGATCACGCGCGTCTACACGCGGCGCGGCGACCAGCGGCGAGACCGATCTCGTCGGCGGCGACGCGCGTCGCCGAAGGACCACGGCGCCGCATCGACGCGTACGGCACGGTCGACGAGCTGAACGCCGCGCATCGGCGTCGTGCGCGCGTTCAACGCGCGGCGATCGTCGGCGCGCCGCGCGTGCGCGCGCGAGCTCGACGACGATCCTCCGCACGCTCCAGAGCGAGCTGTTCGATCTCGGCGCCGAGCTCGCCACGCCGCCCGCGTCGTTCGTGCAGGGCATGTTCCGCGTCGGCGACGCGCAGGTCGACGGCGCTCGAGGCCGCTCATGGACCGCTGCCAAGCAGCGACCTGCACGCCGCTCCAGTCCTTCATCCTGCCCGGCGGCGGCCGCGATGAGCGCGCTGCTGCACGTCGCCCGCACGGTCTGCCGGCGCGCCGAGCGCGACGTCGCTGCGCGCTGATGCGCGAGCGAGGACGTCGGCGACGGGCCCGCTCGCGCTACCTGAACCGGCTCTCCGATCTGCTCGTTCGTGCTGTCGCGCTGGATCGGCCATCACCTGCAGCGAGCGCGAGTACCTGTGGGAGCGTCCGCTCGAGCGCGAGGCAGCGCTGCGGGCCGCGCGCGGGACCGCGAAGAAGGCGCCGCCCGCACGCGATGGAGACGGCGATGAGCGAGCCGATCTACTTCAAGCAGCTCGAGATCGGCCCGATGCAGAACTACGTCTACCTCTTCGGCGACCCGAGACGCGCGAGGCCGCCGTCGTCGACGCGGCGTGGGACATCGACGCGCATCGTCGCAGGTCGGCCGAGGCGCGGACGGCTACCGCATCACGCACGAACCTCGTCACCCACTTCCACCCCGACCACCTGGGCGGCGAGCTCGATGGGCCATCAGATCACCGGGGCGGCTCGAGCTCGCCGGCAAGCGTGCCGGCGAAGGTCGTACATCCACAAGGCCGAGGTGCCGTTCGTCCATCGCGTGTGACGGGCTCGTCCGACTCCGACGTCGTCGCCGGTCGAGGGCGGCGACGAGCTCCGACGTCGGCAACGCGTGCAGCGTCGACGTTCGCTCCATACGCCGGGCCACACGCCGGGCTCGCAGTGCTTCCTGGTCGGCAACGCGCTGCATCTCCGGCGACACGCTCTTCATCGGCTCGTGCGGCCGCGTCGACCTGCCCGGCTCGAGCGCCGAGGACATGTACCGCGAGCCTGACGCGAGGTGCTCGGGCGCGCTTCCCGACGAGACGATCCTGCTCCCCGGGCCACAACTACGCCGACCGGCCGCGCTCCACCATCGGCGACGAGAAGCGCACCAACATGATGATGCGCTTCAAGAACCTGGAAGGACTTCCTCGCGCTCATGAGCCTGATCCGGGTCTGAGCGCGGACGATCCCGCACCCGAAAGGAGCTCTCCCATGCCCCGCGCCTTCTCCATCAGTGCCACCGACATCGCCGCCGAGCGCGAGCGGATCGGCGGCGACCTACGACAAGTTCGACTTCGCGAACGTGCTGAAGCTCGACACGGTCGGCGCTGCGGCCCGATGGGTCCGCGTGACGTCCACCTGCGCATCCTCGCGGTCTCGCTCGAGCACAACGTCGACCACGCCGATGCTCGCCGACACGGTCAACATCGCCGAGGCTGCGCGGCGGCAAGATCTATCCCGGGCAACAGCGCGCTCGGCGAGGTCACCGCGGTCGGGCGACCGAGGTGACGCGCTTCAAGGCCGGCGACGTCGTCGTCACGCACTGCAACGGCGAGCCCGACATCTACGGCTACCCGCTGCGCATCTGGGCGCTACGACCAGCCCGAGTCGATCGGCTGGTACGGCGAGGAGGCGGTGGTCGGCGACTGGCAGATCATCCCGGCGCCGCTCGACTGCGGCCTCGATCTCTGGGAGATCGCCGCGCTGCCGCTGCGCGCCCCGACCGCGTACCACCTCTGGCGCCGCGCGCTCAGGCATCTACCGCCTGAAGGTGCCGCGCGAGAAGCGGGCGCGCCTGAACGTGCTCGAGCTTCGGCGGCGGCGTCGGCGAGCTCTTCCTCATGCTCGCGAAGGCACGAGGGCCATCGCGCGTTCTTCTGCTCGGGCAGCCCGACGCGGCGCGCGCATCCTCGCGAAGATCGGCATCGACGCCGATCGACCAGAAGCAGTTCAACCGCTTCAAGTCGCGCGACGACGTGAAGGCCTTCACCAGGGCACGTGCAAGAAGCTCACCGGACGGCGAGGGCATGCACCTCGTGTGCGACATGCTGCGCGGCCCGGTGTTCGCAGGCGGGCTCGTCGGCCGCCGCGCGCGAGGGCGTGAACGTCAGCGCCGGCTGGCAGCTCGACGCGCGAGTGCACCTACAACTCGGCCGGCCTGTCCGTCCGCCAGGTGACGCTCGACCACGCGCACTACGAGACGATCGACGGCTGCAAGGCCTGCGACCGAGCTCTACGGCTCGGTCTATCAAGCCGACCGTGCACAAGGAGATCTATCGCCTTCGAGGATCTCCCGCGCTGCATGCACGAGATGTTCTCTGAACGTGCAGACCGGCATCCCGATCGTGCGCGCGTAGACCCTGCCGCGTCGATGCCGGAGGCTGGCTCGAGTGATCCGCGAGGCGGGCGGGCCGACCGCTCGCGAGGTGTCGACATGCTCGAAGAAGAGGACCTCCGGAAGATCGGCCAGGCTGGTCCGCGCCGTCTTCAACGCCGAGCAGTCGGTGACGGGCCGAGATCGGCGCGACCGCTGGCTGGGCGGCCAGGTCGTGCTGAAGCCCGGCAAGGCCGGGCACGCAGGAGAAGACCGGTCCCGATCGAAGGCTTCTTCAGGAAGATCGCTCGGCGTGCGCGACAAGCTCCGCGTGCTCGAGCAGCGCATCAACAACCACCCGAAGCTCGACGACGCCGAGCGGCCTGCAGCCCAGGAGTACATCTCGAAGGTCGTACGGCAGCCTGACGACCTTCAACGTGCTGTTCGCCGACCCGCGCCGACCGCTTCGTCGGCACCGGCGGCGGCAAGGACGAGGACTGACGCGCATGATCCGCGGACTCGACGTCGCCACGTCGTTCGCCGCCTCGGTCGCCCGCCTCGGCACGGGCATGGCGAGTCGGCAGCGCTCGGCGACGCGGCCCGAGCGGCCGCTCGAGCTCTACGAGTTCGAAGCCTGCCCGTTCTGCCGCAAGGTGCGCGAGGCGCTGTCGATCCCTCGACCTCGACGCCGTCGCTCTATCCGTGTCCGAAGGGCGGCGCGCTTCCGGCCCGGCGGCGATCCGTCGCGGCGGCAAAGCACAGTTCCCGTATCTTCGTCGATCCGAACACGGGCGTCGAGATGTACTGAGTCGGACGGACATCGTCCGCTACCTCTTCGACGACGGTACGGCGACGGCCAGGTGCCGTTCGGCATCCTCGCGCTTGCTGGCCCGTGAGCGTCTCGCGAGCGAGCGCGCGTCGGCGGCGTTCCGCATCGGCGGCGGCTCGCGCTATCGACGCCGCGCGCGAGCACCGGGCGCCGCTCGAGCTCTGGAGCTTCGAGGCGTCGCCGTTCTGCCGGATCGCGCGCGAAGCGCTGTGCGACCTCGAGATCCCGTACCTCGCTGCACAACGTCGCCAAGGGCAGCGCGAAGCGCGACGCGTTCGTGCGCAGCGCGTCGGGCAAGATGCAGGTGCCCTATCTCGTCGACCCGAACACGAGCGCCGCGATGTTCGAGCCGGCGGACATCGTCCACCATCTCGGATCGCGACGCGAGCGCGCGCTGGAGCGATCAGCGCGCGCCGACGATCGGCGCCGGGCGCCCGGGCCAACGAGACGCCGGCCGGTGGAAGCGCCAGTAGGAGATCCGCGATCTTCTGCTGGCGGGTCGCCTTCGCCGATCGTGCCGCGCACGACCTCGGCGACCGTCGCGCTCGCCAGCGACGGATGGGCGACGATCAGCGGGATCTCCGGAGTCCTTGCGTGCCGGGCTGCCGTGCCAGGAGCGATAGAGCGACGCGAAGTAGTATCGATCCTCCGGCCGCTTGCGATCCCCGTTGTGGGCGATCAGCAGCACGTCGCCCGCGCGCTCGCCGTGGGGACCGACGGCGAGGACTCGCAGGCGGGCATCGAGGTCGACGTAGGTCGGATGCGGATGGGCACGGAGATACGCGGCACCGTGAACGCTGCGGCCACGCCCCACGTACACCTCGAACGGGAGGTCGGCCTCGCGCGACCGGCCGCGGCCGCCGCACGAGCACCATGTCGAGCGTGCTGCGCAGCTCGGGCAACGGGCGCCCGTCGCGTGGTCGTCCAGAAGGCGTCGGCCGCCGCGAGCACGTCCTCGCGGTAGCGCGGCGGGCTGCACTCCAGTCGCAGGGCTGCCGGGCGTCGCGCACCGGGACCGGTCCGCGACGTAGACGTAGGCCATCGCGCCCTTCGTACGCGAGCACCGCCTGGAAGTCGGCATCGCGCGGCACGTCGAGCTTGAAGGCCGCACCCGGAAGCCGGCCTTCGGCGAGCAGCGCCGGCGGCTCGTGATCGCCGGCCATCGAGAGCGCGTGGGCGATCGTCGCGCAGCACCTCGGAGTGTCCGTGGTCCGAAGTGACGACGACCCAGCGATCGGCGAGCGCGTCGCGCTCCTCAGAGCCGCGTCGCGAGACGCGCGACGAGCGGATCGATCACCTCGCGCAGGTACTGCGGCGCGCCGGATCGGGGCCCTCGTCGGCGACGTGCGCGATAGCTGTCGGGGCCCGACAGGTAGACGCGCGCTCAGCACGTCCGGCACCGGTCCGTCCGCAGCCTATCGGTCACCGACGTCCACGACCTCGTCGTCGAGGTCTCGAAGATCTTCCGCGGAGTGGGTGTCCGCGACCTTCGGCGACCTGCTCCTCGATGAACGCCTCGAACGCCTTCGCGCGATCACGTTCCGGTCCGTCAGCAGCAGGCGGTCGGCTCCCGGATGGAAGTGCTGCATGGCCACCCAGACGAGGACGTCGGGTCGGTCCGTCGCGCACGTGCTCCCACACGCCGGCGCGAGTCGAAGCTTGTCGGCATAGTCGTCCGTGTAGCAGGCGAGCACCGGCGTGGAGTCTTCGATCGAGACGGGCACCGGCGCCGCGAACTGGAGCGCTCCCGCGGACGAAGAACTCGTTGCCGGCGATGCCGTGGCGTGCGGGCGGGACGCCCGGTGAGCGCGGTCGCCCACGCCACCATCGTCGACGACGGCAGCGTCGACAGCATCTGGGGTCGAAGTACGCGTGGAAGCCGCGCCTGTCGCCACCGAGCGAACGGGCGAGCGCCGGCAGTTTCTCGCCCCCCGCGGACCATGCCGTAGAGTCAGCGCACGGTCGACTGCCGATCCCGAGGAAGAGAATCGACGGACGTCCGGCCGAGCGCTGCGGCGCGCCTCGGGCCGTTCGGGCGCAATCTGCGCGCGTCGCCCACGGCGAAGAGCTTCTGGGACGGCGTGTCCGGCGGCGCATCCGCCGCAAAAAGACCAGCGTCGCCGCGCAGCAGCGCGCAGCGATGGACTCCGGCCGAGGGAGTTCTCACCGGCGGCGGTTGACGGATCTCGCCGACCTTCCGGTCGTCGATTCGACGGCGTTGGCGGCGCCGTGGCCGGCGGTCTCGGCGACGTTGCCGGCGGCGCGTCGTATCCGCCGCTGCCTTGCCAGTCCCGCGAACGGCCGTGCCAGCGGCCGCGAACGTGAGAGCGCCGGACAAAGCCAGTGCAGCGAACTTCTTTCATTATTGACCTCTCCCTTCGGTGATTTCGGCATGCAGGAGCGATATCCGTTGCTCAGACACGCCCCGGCGCACGGATGGATCGCTTCGTCGCGGCGCGGCGCTTCCGATGCGGTTCGCTTGTAGCTGCTCCGAACCGCACGGACGGGACTCGACCATCGAAAATGCAGCAGGCATTGCGCCCGCTGGCGGCTCCGCCTGCGACGTGGCCCGAGTCGTGCAACCTTTCTGGTCGTAACGAGATGAAGCGACCCGAGGAGCGTGCACTCATGACGAATCGACATGGATCCTGGATCCTCGCCATTGCATCTGTGCTGGTGATCGCCGTCGGTACGCCGGCGATGCGCACAAGATCTCGGAGCGGCCCGACGCCTCTCGATTGGGGCTCGTCGACGGAGACGTCTCCTTCTGGCGTCCCGGCGTTGCGGACTGGGCCCCGGCGCAGCTGAACACGGATGCTTCGCGGCTTCATGCGGCGACGACTTATGTTGCCGAGCGCGGGAACGTCGAGCCTGCAGATCGGCTCCCGAGCCTTCGTTCGCGCAGGTGGCGGCACTCGCATTGCCCTCAAGACGCTCGACGAGGGCTTCTCGCAGTACGACATCTCCGGTGGCGACGCGCGGCCTTTCCGACCTGAAGCGCCTGCCGGAAGGCATGCGGATCGAGGTCGAGCACACACGCCGGCCGCCGCCTTTCACGATCGATCGGCCCGGCTACTACCGCATCGACGTCGGCGACAACGACACGGCGTTCAGCGTGCGCCACGGCGGTATGGCTCCACGTGGTCGCGCAGAACGGCGAGGAGACCGACGTCGCCGACGGCCAGCGCATCGTCTTCGCCGATACCTCCGGCTGCGGATATCCAGGCCGCGCCGACCCCGACGACTGGGACCGTTGGAACGAGGACCGGACGTCGAAATTCGCGCAAGCGCCGCCGAGTTCGCTACGTGTCGCCTGCCGTCGCCGGAGTCGACGATCTCGACCGCTACGGCGACGGCTGGAGAGCCGCGATACGGCCACGTCTGGGTCCCGCGGGACGTCGGGTCGGACTGGGCCCCGCACGCGACGGGGCGCTGGGCATACGACCCGTACTACGAGTGGACATGGGTGGACGATGCGCCGTGGCTGGGCGCCGTACCACTACGGCCGCTGGGTCACTTTCGGCGGATATTGGGGTTGGGCTCCGGGCCCGGTCGTCGTGCAACCGGCATATGCCAGCCCTGGTCGGCTTCTTCGGCGCCGGGCATCGGTGTGGCCCGTCGGAGCACCCGTTCGTCAGGGTCGCGCTCGGCTTCAGAGCCGGTCATTCCGTGGTGGGGCGGCGGTGGCTTCGCCGGCCGCATCCGTGCACTGGTGGTGGCTGGGGCGGCCCGCGGTACGTAGAACAACACCCTCGTCCGCAGCATCGTCATCGCCCGTCGACGGCCGGCGCATCAAACCGCTTCGCGAACATGGACGCGCGGAACGCGATCGTCGGCATCGACCGGGCGGCCGCTTTCGGACGGGCCGACCGCCCCTTCCGCATGGGCGACCGCGCGTCGGCGATCCGGCGCGTTCTCCCAGCAGCTCATTCGCGGCAACCTCGGCGTCCGGCCCGCTCCGGAGAGCTTCACGCCGCGTCCCGGTCGGGGAATTCGTCCACCGCAGAAGTTCCGATCCGGGCTGACGGCGGCGACGCGCGCGCCGCACGATCCTCGATCCAGCACCCAGCGCGCCAACGCGGCGTCCAGGTCGCGTAAGGCGGTACCGGGCGCCCGGAAGCGAGACGCGTGTCGCCCGCGGCCGGGGCCCCGGCGGACGGGAACGGGCCCCAGGTATCGGACGGAACGAGTTCCGCGTCGACGGCGGGCGATCGTGGACCGCGGCGCGACGCGAGCGGCGCGTTCACCAGCCTCGGGCGTCAGGGCCGCATGGGTCAGAGGGCCGGGCGACCCGGACCGGGACGGTTCCCGCAGACCGCAGGCAGCACCGCGCGAATGGGCACCTCACCGCGCCCGCGCCGCCCGGCGCGCGCAGCGCGCGTTCAGGGCGATGGCCGTCGCGGGGCGCCGGAGCTCGCCGGCTGCGTGGCTGCGTGGCGCTTCGGAAGACAGGATCGAATGCCAGCCAGCAGCCGTAAATCTGAATCAAAGGCAA
>ERZ1370068.5750-contig-4760_pt1 | contig 33065 bp, 35 predicted proteins | sample MGYA00561227_ERZ1370068 | MGnify/ENA primary metagenome ERZ1370068 (study PRJEB38410, sample SAMEA6850437) | metagenome | study: Metagenomic assessment of the ecological functions of the soil: analysis of the soil microbiota associated with the...
AGGTTACGTATTGCTCTCGCCCGACTGGTTCCGCTTCGAAGCGCCACTTCGCCGCGACGGCCGCGCGTGCGGGCTGTGCGGCAAAAGCATCTGGATTCGCTGCGCGCCGGTCTCGAGCCGCTGCCGATGGGCAAGCCAGCTCGCGCGATCCGCTCGCGCTGTCCGCGTGCCCGATAGACTTCGCGATGCACGCAGGCCGCGTTTCGGACTACGGGTGGCATCACGTGCCGCCGCGCTCTGCGCCGATGAGCCTCGAGATCGAAGTGGTGCGTGAGGACGTCGAGCCGGCACAACGCCGTCGACAAGGTGGCCGGCTGGCTGCTCGACGCCGGCAGTCGCTATCCCGCGCGGGGTCGGAGTCCTGTGGGTGAGCGAGCGCGCCGGCGCCGAGATCGTGCTCAAGGCGGCGCGGGCGCGCATCCCCGTGCTCGCGGCCGTCGGTGCGCCGTCGCTCGCTCGATCGAGCTGGCCGAGGCGGCGCGGATGACGCTCATCGGGTTCCTCCGCGAGTGGCGGATGAACGTATACACGGGCGAGGAGCGCCAGGCGGCTGATCATTCCGGCAACTTGCGCGCGGCAGGTTGAGCGACGCAGTCCGTGTCCAGATCCCTGTTCATTGCTGCAGTCGGCATCGCTCAGGTCTCAGTGCGCGCTCGCCCCGGGCCTCGGCCGCGCGTTCCACAGCACCAGCATCAGCACCCGCGCCGATGCGCCGAGAAGCCGATCATGCTCGGGCCCCACGCGCTCCAGCCATGCGTGTCGAGCAGCCATGCCCATGCCGAAGCCGACGAACGAGCCGCCGACGTACTGCATGCCGTCGAACATGCCGGCGGCGCGTGGCGGCGGCGCGCTTGCCGCCGAAGTCCATCGAGGCGGTGCCCGACAGCATCGAGTGCACCATCGAGATCGCGAGCGAGTTCAACGATGAACGCCGCGATGATCGCGCGTCGAGGCTCGGCGGCCTGCCAGATCACCACGAGGCAGCCGCGATCTGGAGCGCGTAGCCGATGAACGCGACCGGCGGGCCGGCGCGCCGAACACCCGGTCGGACAGCGTAGCCGGCGACGAACGCGCCGGCGATGCCGGCGCAGCGACGATCGGCGAGAGCGCTCCTTCTTGAAAGATCGGGATTGTCGAGCGTGCAGGTGCTGCACTTCCTGCATGTAGCGCGGGAACCACTGCTCGAAGCCCTTGCGCGCACCAGGCCGGTGCAGAACTCCGGCGCACGGCGATGGTGATCGCGATCGGGTTCGTGAACACCTTGCGCGCCACGTAGCCGAGCGTGATCTTCTCGGTGTCGCCGCTGGTCGCGTCCTGCGGGTCGAACGGCGGCGAGCCCGGCGTCGGCCGGCGTGTCGCGCACCACGCAGGAACGGTGAGCATCGCCATCAGCGCCGACGATCACCGGCGGGCAGGAAGAACTTCCACTGCCACGGCAGCGCGACCACGAACGGCGGTCGTCGAGCAGCAGGAACACCAGCGACGCGGCCGCTCTGGATCATCGAGCCGAAGATCGCCGAGAACACGCCGCGCTCGCTGACGTGGAACCAGCCCGAGTTCACCTTGATGAGCGCGAGCGCGCTGTACGACTGGAAGTACATGTTGAGCGTCCACATCGTCGCGAAGTAGCCGAGCAGCAGCGGCCCGGTGCCGAGGACGCCGAGATAGGCGCCGAGACCGAACAGCGAGGTTGAAGCACGAACGCGCCGCAGGCGCCGATCGAGCATCGGCGCGGCGCCCGCCGAAGCGGTCGGCGATCGGGCCGTTGAACAGGGCGGAGATGCCGTAGACCAGCGTGGCCGTGCGTGATGATCGCGCGCCGACCTGGGCCTTGTCCCATCCGTAGGCGTCGCGACAGCGCCTTGTTGGCGAGCGGAAAGTTGTAGCGGGCCATGTACATCGCCGCGTAGGTGAAGCCCGAGGACCAGCCAGTTCTGCGTTCGTCGCGTGCGAATTCGGGGCTATGATCCGGGCGAGGTGAGCGTCATGCGATTCCTCGGGCGTGCGGGTGGAGTCGTGGGCCGACGCGAGCGTGATCCGAGACCGCACGCTTGTACCCTTGTCGTGCGGCGCGGTCAAGGCTCGCACGCATGAGCGTGACATCACGATGATCGTCGAAGAGCGCCACATTCGCGACACCACGAAGCCGACGAGGTCGCTCAGGGACTGGCCGGGGCCACCCTCGAGTGGAGCGAGGACGGGTTCCTGTCGCGCCGTCGACGCTGCGCGACGGCGAGCAGGTGGTCGCGCGTCTGACGCGCGGCCGACACCGCCGGGCCCCGGCCACGCTCGAGACGCGGGCCGGCCGTTGGCGGCTCCATCGCGTCACCTGGTGGCGGCGTGACATCCACGTCGACCCCGAGCGCGAGCCCGGCGCCTTCGCGCGATTCCACGCACTGGCTCGGCCGCGGCGCGGTCGAGCTGTCGTCTACGACCGGGATGCCGAGTGGCGGCCGTCGGGGCATTTCCGCGCGGCGTGGAGCTTCTTCCGCCGCGACGACGCGCTGATGCGCTTCGACGTCGCGTTCTGCGCCGCTCCGCCCGCGCGGGCGACTCGTGATCGGCGAGGCGGCGAAGTGGGCCGAGGTCGATCCTCTCGTCGGGCTCGGCTGGTACTTGCTGCTGCAGGGGCGCTACGGCGCCCACTGAACCGAGCCTCGCGTCCGCCGCGGACGAATCAGCGTCACGGCCGCCGACGCGCCGCCCGCCGACCTCGCGCCGCCGCCGATCACCTCGCCGGTCGATCCCCGCGTGGGTGCAGGCATCCTCGCCGTGCTCGTCGCGGCGATGGGTGTCGTCGATCTCATGTCCGCGCTGCTGTCGCATCCGCCCGAGCGCCTGGTCGCGCTCAAGCGCCTCGTCCCAATCGACGTCCTCGACACGAGCCGCACCTTCCACGCTGATGGCCGGCGCGCTGCTGATCATCACGGCGTGGGGGCTGACGCGCGGGAAAGCGCCGCGCGTACGTCGCGGCGCGCTGCTCTTGTGCGCGCGTGTCGGTGCCCGTGAATCTGCTCAAGGCCATCGATTTCGAGGGAGGCGACGGTGCCGCCGCGCTGATGTTCGTGCTCGGCGTCAACGCGGAGGCGTTCCGCGTGCGGAGCCAGCGATCGCTGCGCGGAATCAGCGTGCGGGCGATCGTGTTCGCGGTGCTGCTGGCGTTGTACGCGTTCGTCGGCTGCTGGCGGTGGGTGGCGGATCGCTTCAGCGGCGGCGCGCATCGGTGCGGTCGCGCGCACGGCGACGATGCTCGCACAACAAGCACGTTCCGGGCTCGGCGCGATGGCCCGATCACGCTGCGTGCAAGCGCCGACCTGACGCTCGCCCAGCGCCGCGTCGCGACCTGGTTCCTCAATCGCTGAGCGTGCCTCCGGCATCACGCTCGTCCTCAGGTTCGCGTTGGCGGCGCTGCGCCCGGTCGCGCATCGGCACGCCGGCACGTGCGGACTCCTCGAAGCGCGTCGCCGAGATCATCCACGAGCACGGCGACAGCAGTGCGAGCTGGTTCGCTGCTCGAGCCGGACGTCGACTACTTCTTCCTCATCCAATCGACGCGCGGTGATCGCGGCACCACTACGAGTCGGGCGCTGCCCTCGGCGTCGGCGATCCGATGTGGGCCCCCGAGGAGGAGATGCCCGAGCTGCTCGGCGCATTCGCGCGCGACTGCGCGAAGCCGCGACTGGCCGTTCGCGTTCTTCCAGGCGTCCCGAGCGCCTGGCCGCTCTACCGGCGTCTCGGGTGGCGCGCGGTGCACATCGGCGAGGACCCGGTGATCGTGCCCGATCAGTTCACGCTCGAGGGTGCGGCGGATGGGCGAGGTGCGTCGCAGCACTGGGCGCCTTGAGCGCGACGGCATGGTTGCGCGCATGTTCGTTCCGGACGTGAACCCGTTCGACGCGCACGACGACCCCGACGGCCTCTACGGGCAGATGCGGGAGATCTCGGCCGAGTGGGCGCGGCATCGCGTCGGCGGCGAGCGTGGCTTCTGCGCCGGCCGCTTCGACACGACCTCGTTCCCCGACGTGTGGCTTGCGATCGCGTGGGCGCCCGGCGACGCGCCGCGTCGAGGCGTTCGTCGCATGGGTGACGGTGCCGGCGCGCAAGGGCTGGGCACTGGACCTGATGCGCCGCCGCTCCGACGCGCCGAGCGGCGTCATGGACTCTGGTCGCCGAAGTCCGTGCAGGCGGCGCGCGAGCGGGCGACGCGATGCTGTCGCTTTCGCTGTCGGCGCTGGCGAGCGTGGGCACGCCGCCCGACGAGGCGGCGGGCGTCTCCGCCCGCCGATCGCGATGGCGTCGACGCCGGCCGTCGCCGCCCGCGCTCTGATGGCGTCGAGCCCGATTCGTTCTGACCGAGCGCCCCGACCCCACAACGCTCGCCGGCAGCGACCGCGCCCGCACGTTTTCTCGCGCAGCACCTCGCGCGCTTCTACGACTTCGCCGGGCTGTTCCGCTGGAAGCAGAAGTTCGCCTCGACGTACGAGGATCGCTTCCTCGTCTACCTGGATCCGATGGCGCTGCCCGCGGTGGTGCTGGCGCTGGTGCGGGCGCAGAGCGAGGGGGGTTTAAGATCCTACTGGCGACGTCCCGCGGCGGCGGCCGCGGCGATCATGCGCCCAGCCGCTCGCGCAGCAGGCGCGCGCGCGCGCGGCTGACCGGCACCTCGCTGCGCGCCGCGTCCTTGAGCTGAAGCCGGTATGTGCCCGCGAAGCCGGGGCGCAGCATCGCCGCGTGGTCCAAGTTCGACGATCGCGCCGCGGTGAACGCGCAGGAAACGGCGCGGGTCGAGCCGCTTCTCGAGCTGGTCGAGGGTGAAGTTCACGTAGTGCCGGTCGCCGGCGGTGGCCGCGAACACCAGCTTGTCTTCCGCGCCGAACCACAGGATCTCGTCCGCGCGGAGGATGATCTGCCGCGTGCCGACCCGCACCGTGATGCGCTCGAGGTGCTCCGACCCGCCGCCACGGTGGCGTTCGAGGTCGGCGAGCAGTTGGTTCAGGCGGCGCGCGAGGTCGTCGGGACGCTCGAGCTCGCGGCGCGCGCGGTCGAGCGATTCCACGAGGCGTTCGCGGCGAAACGGCTTGAGCAGCGTAGTCGACGGCGTTCTCCTCGAACGCGCGCACGGCGTAGTGGTCGAACGCGGTGACGAACACGACCGCGGGCCGCGGATCGAGCCCGTCGAGCACCGCGAAGCCGTCCTCGCCCGGCATCTGGATGTCGAGCAGCAGCACGTCGGGGCGCGTCGCGCGATCGCCTCGCGCGCCGCCTTGGCCGAGGCGGCCTCGTCGACGACGCGCACGCCGTCGATCTCGGCGAGCATGCGGCGCAGCCGGGCGCGGGCGAGCGGCTCGTCGTCGACGATGACGACGTTCAACGTGCGCTTCTCCATGGGCGGGATGTTTCTACCACGTCATCGCCACGCCCGCGACCGCCATGCGCTTGCCGAAGTAAGAGTCGACCTCGGTGCGCTGGCTGTAGTCCTCATTGTAGCTGTAGTCGAGCACGTTGCGGATGTCGAGCGCGTTGAGCACCTCGACGTAGAGCACGCACACGCTGCTCGCCGGCAGCCCGCCGCCCGCCGGCAGCGAGAACAACTGGGTCACCCGCAGGTCGAGGCGCTGGTAGAACGGCATGAGACCCGACCGGTTCTCGGCCTGGATCGGCTGCCAGCGCGCGGCCGTCGAGTCGTACGCGCCGCCGAGAATCGGAGTGTAGGGCCGCCCGCTCGACACGCTGTAGCGCCCGCCGAAGTGGATCGTGGGACGCCACGCGTAGGTCGCGACCAGCGTCGCCGAGTGCGCGACGCCGTACGCCGACGGCAGCTCGCGCGGATCGTCCTGCTCCATGCGGCGCGAGTCCATGTAGCCGTACGAGATCCAGCCCGAGAGCTGGCGATTCGAAACCTGGGCGAAGAAGTCCACGCCCTGGGCGTAGCCGTGGCCCTCGTTCGCGTAGTAGGTCTTAGGCGACGTCGTGATCAGGTCGGTGTAGCGCTTCCGGTACGCCTCGATGCGCACGTTGTGGTCGGGCGTCTTCCACTCGTAGCCGGCGATGACGTGGTCGGCCGCGAGCGGCCCGAGCGTGGGATTACCGTAGACGTCGTCCAGGTCGAGCGCGGGCGGGAGCTGATGGTAGCGCCCGCCGGCGACGCGCACGGTCTGATGATCGTCGATGCGCCACGCCAGCGCGCCGCGCGGATCGACGGTCCACGTGTCGGAGCCGGAGGCGTAGTCGGCGCGCCCGCCCAGCGTCGCGTACACCGGGCCCCACAGCCGCACCTTATCCTCGGCGTAGACGCCTGGCGAGGTCTCGACCGGCTGACCGCTCTCGTAGTGGTTGGGGGCACCGGGGCCCAGGTCGGTGCTGTCCGACGGGAACTCGCCCTGACCACTCGGACTCGAGCCGCTGAACGTTGGCGCCGAACGCGACCTGGTGCCGCCCGACGCATCCCACACGGCGTCGAGGTTGGCGGTGGCGTTGTGCTCACGCTGCGTCTGGTCCATCACGCCGTAGAGGCTGCCGTTGCGATAGTTCTGATACCCGACGTGGCCGTGCAGCGCGAGGTGCTCGCCCCAGGTGTCCTGCCACTGGATCGCGCCGAGGTTGGTCTGCGCGTTGGCCTGGTACGAGCCCGGCGTAGTTGTAGCGCCGGGCGATGACGTCGACGCCGTCGCCGGCGCCGAGGTAGAGCGCCGACAACCGCCCGGTGCTGGAGTAGCGGTAGAGCAGCTTGGCCGCGCCGTCGGCGCTGTGCGGCAGGGCGACGTAGTCGCGGACGGTGCCGTAGAGCTTCTGCAGCAGGTCGATGCGGCTGAAGCGCGCCGATCCGATGAACGACAGCTTGTCCGGCATCGAGCGCCCAGCTCGTCGACATCCCGGCGCCGGCGAAGTTGGCGCCCAGGGACACGGTGTGCAGGTTCCACGGATCCTGCGTCTCGATGTCGAGCACTCCCGACAGCACGCCGCCGTACTTGGCCGAGAAGCCGCCGCTCGAGAAGAACGCGCTCTTCAACATGTACGTATCGAAGCTCGAGAACAGCCCGCCCGAGGCGCCCTCGTAGTGGTACGGGTGACCCATCTCGCCGTTGTCGAGCCGGATCAGCGTCTCGCTGCGGATCGCCGCCGCGCACGTACACGGCGGCGCCCTCGTTCGGCGCGTTGATGCTCGGCAGCGCGCGCAGCGATTGGAACACATCCGCCGCGCCGCCGGGCGTGGTGAGCACGTCCATGCGGCGGAGCGTCGCGCCCTCGCTCTTGCCGACCTTGCCGAACGACGACGCGCGCACCTCGACCTCGGCCACCGGCACGGGCTCCTCGACGAGCGTGACCACGATCGGCGCGCCGCCTCCGCCGACCGTGACCGTGAGCTCGGCGAGCTGATAGCCGAGCTGGCTGACCTGGATCGCGACGGGGCCGTCGGGCAGCTCGAGCGTGAACCGTCCGCCCGAGTCGGTGACGGCGCCTGCGCTGCACGGTGGGCGCCGCCACGTTGGCGAACTCGATCGGCCTGCCCTCGCGGTCGACCACGCGTCCGGTCAGCGACGCCGCCCGAGCGGGCGCGGTGACGGCCATCGCGACGGCCGCGGCGACGAGCATGGTGTGAGCCACGATCGGGTCATGAGCGTCTCCCTTCGCCGTGTGAGCGATTCGAGTCGGGAATCGATCGGGCGTCGAGCTACGGCGTCTTCTTGTCCTTGTCCGCGTCCTGCGTCGCCGAGGCGAGCGCCTTCTCGGCCTCCGGCAAGAGCGAATACTTGACCCAGGCGTGGTCGGGCGTGACCTCGAGCGCCTTCTGATACTGCTCGCGCGCCTTGGCGGGCTGGTCGAGCTTCATCTCGGCGCGGCCGGCCCACACGGAACGCATCGTCGCGTCCCCAGTCGGGCGCGGTCGGATCGGTGACGGTCTCGGCCGCGAACAGCTCCTGCGCCTTCTCGAACTCCTTGAGGGCCGGCGACGCGCCGCCGCCGACGAATGCCGGCTTGTTGAGCGTGCTGATCGCCTTGAGCAGCTGCACGCGCGGATTCTTCGGCGCGAGCGACTGCGCGCGCGACAGCTCCTGATCGATCTCGGGGCCGATCGTCATCATCGCGCCCGGGTTGAACGTCAGCGACAGGCCATTGAGGCTCGCCTTGATCGCCAGCGCCTCGGCGTTCTTGGAATCGAGCTTGAGCGCCTGGTCGGCGTGCGCGAGCCCGTCCTTGCAGTACGTCTCGGCCTGCGGCTTGTCCGTGCTCATGAGCCGCGGGACGACACGCCAGTCCGCGGTCGCGACCCATGTGTGGAGCAGGCCCGACTTGGGATCGACCGCCGACAGCGATGCGAACGTGGCGCGCGCCGACAGCGACATCCGGCGCCTTTCCGGTCGTGACCGCGGTGTTCAGCGCCTTCTTGGCGGCGACGATGGCGGCGGGATCGGTGGCGGCCGGCACGTGTGCGGCGAACGTTGCGGATACGAGCAGCGCGAGCGGAATCGAGACGAGCCAACGGCGAGGGATCATGACGAAGCTCCTTTCGTGAGGGAGGGGGACGTCGGAGTCAGCGGGGCGCAGGGCAGCGTCACGCGGACGTGCGTGCCCCTGCCCGGCGCGGATTCGATGTCGAGACGGTGCGGCGGTCCGGCGGCCTCGAGGCGCTCGCGCACCGAGCGCAGGCCGAAGCCGTGCCGGAGCTGGCGGCCGCGTCGCCGTTCATGCCGGCGCCGTCGTCCGCGACCTCGAGCGTCAACAGGTCGCCGTCGCGGTGCGCACGCAGCGTGAGCGTGCCGCCCTCGGGCTGGGACGCGAGACCATGGCGGATCGCGTTCTCGACCAGGGGCTGGAGCAGCAGGCTCGGGACGGACACCGACTCGAGCCCGCCCTGGATCTCCTGCTTCACGCGCACCCGATCGCCGAAGCGCGTGCGCTCGATGTCGAGGTACGCCAGCACGAACGCCAGCTCGTCTCCGAGCCGCGCGTGCTCGGTGTCCGAGGCACGCAGCACGTAGCGGAATACGTCGGCGAGGCGCGTCGTCGTCTCCTCGGCCGCCTCGGGATCGATGCGGATCAGCGCCGCGATCGAGTTCAGCGTGTTGAACAGGAAGTGCGGGTGGAGCTGGGCGCGCAGCGCGCGCAGCTCGGCCACGGCCAGCTCGGCGCGCATCGTCTCGACCGCGCGGCCGCGCTCGACCGCCTTGCGGTAGAACTCGATCGCGTAGTTGATGCCCATGAACAGGGCCGAGAACAGCAGCGTGAACATGGTCGCGATGGCGATCGATCGCCAGCTGCCCATGAACCCCGGCAGCAGCGTGAAGTGGATGATGAACGCCGCGACGTAGGACGCGAACACACGCGACCGTGTAGGCGATGCCGATGCGCAGACCTTCGCCCGCGTCGTCGTTGCCCTGGCGCTCCATCCGTGGCTGGACGAAGTGACGCGTGAGCACGATCGCGGTCCCAATCGAGAACCCGAATACGAGCGACATCTGGTATGCGCGCCAATAGTCGAACAGCGCCGAGCCGAACACCGTGCCGAAGAACAACCCGAACGGAATCGCCCACAGCGGCTGGCGCCACAGGAGATTCAGCAGGTCACGGGTCAGCGAGCGAGGCTTGCAATCGGAGGTCACGGGTTCGGCTCCTCAGGGGCATTACGGGCGACATGTGGCTCGAGTACCTCGGCCACACTCTCAGGCTACGGCGCATCTCCCGGCCCAGCGATGGTCGACCCGATGAACGGTCGTTTCGGACGGATGGTTGGTCGCGGCCGACCCCGAACGGTGGGGGCTTGGGGCCCGTGGGGGAGGGCTCAGGCCCGAGCGGTCGGGGCGTCGAGCACGCGCAGGACCATCAGCGTCATGTCGTCGCCGGGCTCGACGCCGTCCAGGAACGCGCGCACGCTCGCGAGGAGGTGGTCGACGACGTCCTGGGCGCGCGCGTTCTCGCTGCAGCTCCGCCATCGCGGCGTGCAGGCGCTCCTCGCCGAACTGTTCGCCGGCCGCGTTCTCGGCCTCGCTGATGCCATCGGTGTAGAACACGACGCGGTCGCCCGCGGCGAGATCGACCGAGCCTTCCTCGAACGCGCGCGGCCTCGAGGATGCCGACCACCGTGCCACCGCGCTCGAGCGTCACGCGCTCGCCGCCGCGCCGGTAGAGCACGGGAAGTTGTGCCCCGCGTTCGAGTACGTGAGCTTCAGGCAGTCGTCCTGGATGCGCGCGAGGAAGAACGTCGCGAACTGATGCACCGACGTGCTGCGGTAGACCAGCGTGGTTGATCGTGGCGAGAATCTCGCCCACCGACGTGCGCGTCATGGCCTGCGTGCGCAGCGACGCCTGCAGCATCGACGTTAGCAGCGCCGCGGGGACGCCCTTGCCGGCGACGTCCGCGATCGCCAGCAGGAACGCGCGCTCGCCGGCGGGCAGCACGTCGTAGAAGTCGCCGCTCACTTCCTTGGACGAGATGTTCGCCGCGTGCACCTCGAGCCGCGCCATCTCGGGGAACTGGGTGAGCAGGAACGAGCGCTGGATGCGGCGCGCCAGGTTCAGCTCCTGCTCCGCGCGTGCCTTCTCGATCGCGCCCCTGTAGAACGCCATCGAGTAGGCGAGGCCGCAGAACAGCAAGGTGAACAGCAGGGTGTACATGGTGAATATGAAGAAGCCGCGCGAGCCGCCGAGGAAGTCCGGCATGACCGTGAAGCGGAGGATGGCCGCCGCGACGTACGCGCCGAAGATCGCGCTGCCGCTGTAGAGCGCGGCGTGGATCCAGATCCGCCCGCCGCCCGGCTTCCACTGGGCCGCGAGCGTGCGCGGCAGGATCGCGCGCTCCATGATCCAAATACTGAGTCCGATCGAGTACGCGAACACGAGCGACAGCCCGTAGGCCGGCAGATACGAGCCCCAGCCATTGCCGTAGATTGTCCCGAAGAAGAGCCCGAACGGCAGCGCGAAGAGCGGCTGCAAGTAGAGCAGCTCGAGGAACGACTGCCAGGCGGTCTTCGGCTTCTTCGGCTTGCGGGTCATGGGCGATGTCCTCGTACGGGGGACCCTACGGCGACATCACGAGCGTGCGAGAGGCCCGTCCGGACGAACGGTCGCGCGCGGCCGATGAGCCGTCTCGGTGGCCGACGAACGGTGACGCCTCACGGCGCCAAACGTTCGAGGATCCACGCCCCGTCCGCGTCCCGCCGGTACCGGAGGCGGTCGTGCAGGCGATGCTGCCCCGCCTGCCAGAACTCGAACACGTCGGGGACGATCCGGTACCCGCCCCAGTGCGCCGGCCGCGGCACCGGCTCGTGGCGAAACCGCTCGACCAGCGCCTGAACTCGGGCTTCGAGCGCCTCGCGGTCCGCGATCACCTCGCTCTGCTGCGACGCCATCGCGGCGATCCGCCTCGCCAGCGGCCGCGTGCGGAAGACGCGTCCGACTCCTCCGCCGTCACCCGCTCGACTCGCCCCTCCACGCGCACCTGACGGTGGAGATGCGGCCAATGGAACGCGATCCCCGCGAACGGATTCGCTTCCAGCTCGCGCCCCTTGCGGCTCTCGTAGCTCGTGTGGAACACGAGCCCACGCGCGTCGAACGACTTGAGCAGAACGACCCGAGCCGATGGCCGCCCGTCACGCGTGGCCGTCGCGAGCGTCATCGCCGGCTCGACCGAGGGATCCGGGAACGCCTCCGCATGCCATCGCCGGAACAGCTCGAAAGGCTCGCCCGGTACGTCCGCCTCGCGAAGCTCAGTCGACATCGCGAAGGCGATCAGAGACGGAAGAACAGGTGCGCGAGTTCGCGGCCGGGGCAATCACATGCCGCCAGCATACCGCAGCCTTGCGCTGCGGCACCTCACGTGACACGCCACGGCCGCGTGGGGATGCCGATGCGTGGGGAGGCCGATGGCGAGGTACGCTTGTCGCCGGCATCCTGCCGGCTCCGGCGCTCAGGCCGCGCGGCGCATCGACATCCCTGTCTCAAGGCGCGCCGCGCTCGGCAGCCCTCGCCATCGGCCTCCCCACGCATCGGCCTCCCCACGCGGCCGTGGCGCCTCAGCGAGCTAGAAGGCTTTAGAGAGGACGGAGACGAACGGCGCCCATCACGCCGCCTGCGACGTCTCACTCGACGCCGCCGCCACCCGCGGCACCCGGAGCGTGAACGTGCTCCCGTGGCCCACCGTGCTCTGCAGCGTCAGCGTCCCGCCATGCGCTTCGGCGATCCCGCGCGCGATCGACAACCCGAGCCCCAACCCCGCCGAGTTGAACTCCAGCCGACTCGACGAGTGGTGGTGCAGCGAGTTGCGCGTCCCGAACGATCGCTCGAATACGTGCGCGCGCTTCTCCGGCGGAATGCCCACGCCCGTGTCCGCCACGTCGAACGTCACCCACTCCTCGTCGGCGGACACGCGCACGATCACGTGCCCGTCGTCCGGGGTGAACCGCACCCCGTTGCTGACCAGGTTCGCCAGCGCCTCGACCATCCGCGGTCCGTCGACGAGCAGCGCCGGGAGATCGTCCGGAACATCGCGGCGTATCTCGACGCGGCGGTACTCGCTCTTCGCCTTCACGCGATCGATCGCCTCGTCCACCAGCTCGCGCATATCGTTGGACTCCCGGGACAGCTTGAGCGTCTCGTTCTCGATCTGCGCCACGCGCGTCGCGTCGTCGGCGATGCTCTCGAGCGTCATCGTGCTGCGCGCGATCGCCTCGAGCGCGTGCTGCTGCTGCGGGTTGAGGAGGCCCATCGCGCCCTGCTGGAGCAACTCCTGGAATCCACGGATCACGCTGATCGGCGTGCGCAGCTCGTGCGACGCGACGCTGATGAACGAGTTGCGCATGCGGGCTATCTCCTGCAGGCCGCGGACCGTGTGCGCGCTGTCGCTGGCGCATGTCCCCGAAATCGCGTCGCGAGCGCCCCGATCTCGTCGAGTGCGTCCATCTCGAGCGGGTAGTCGTAGTTGCCGCGCTCCATCTCCTCGGCGCGCGCGGACCAGGCGCTGGACCGGCGAGGTGATGCGCGCGGCGATGAACAAGCACGCGATCAGCGTCACCAGCACGGCGATGATGCCCATCTCGACCAAGCCGGTCTGGATCTCGCGCAGGAACGCGGTCTCGGTGTCGAGCGACCGCTGCATCACGTAGTACTGGCGCGAGCCCGCGTCGGCCTGCGGCAGGTGACGCACGAGCGTCAGGTTGCGGTGCGGCGAGTCGCCCGACTCGAGGATCGTGCCGTCATACACCTCCGGTCCTCGACGGCCCTCGAGACGCTGCAGCTCGGACAGGAGCCCGTCGCGATCCTCCAGACGCTCGAGCGTGCTGCCCGTGATCGCGCCCATCGACACGAACGTCACCTCGCTGCGCGTCAACGCGCGCAGCCGATCGGCCAGCTCGCGTCCGACGCGTGCGCCGAGCATGAGCACGCCGAGCACGCGCCCACCGGCGACGGTCGGCAGCACGGCGACCTGGTAGTGCGTGTGACCGGTCACGAGCACGGCGGACAGCGCGCGGCCCGACAGTGCGTCGCGGATCAGCGGGTCGCGGCTGGCGGCATCCGATGTGCGTGCCCGACGCTCGCGAGCGGGCGGCCCCGGTCGTCGAACACCTCGAACAGGTCGGCCTCAACGAGCGCGTTGAAGTCGCGTGCGACACCGCTCACCGTCGCGCTGCGCTCGGGGTCGGCGTGCGAGCCGGGCAGGGTGAGCACGGAGAAGAACTTCGGATCCTGCGCGATGACCTGGCCCACGACGGCCAGCTCGCGGCCGCGGGCCGACCACACGTTCTCGAGCACGGCCGAGGCGCGGCGCAGGTCGTCGTGGATGCCGGTGGTGATCCGGCGCGAGACGTTGTGGTTCACCATCCACAGCGCCGCCACGACGAGCGTCGCGAGCGGGAGGAGCGTGAAGCTGAGGATCTTCCAGCGCAGACCGATGCGCATGGTCAGAACGCGAGATCCACGACGGCATCCTCGGCCGCCGGGAGGTCGACCTCCTGCTTGATCTCGCCGAAGTCGGGGTGCCAGACGTGCAGCGTGTATCGCCCACCGGGAGCGCGGGCAACGCGTACTCACCGTCGGCTCGGGGGCGGGTGAAGGCATGGTGGGGAAGGACGAGGATGAAGCCTTCCATGTTCGAGTGGATGTCGCAGTACACGTTCACGAGGCCCGGCTTCGGGAACACGATCTGCTTCGACTGTCCGCGCGGGTACTTGCCGAGGTCGAAGCGGCGCGTGGGCGAGAGGCTGAAGACGTTGTGGTAGATCGGGTCCATGTTGGGGAAGTCGACCTTGGTCCCGACCGCGATCGCGATCACGCGCGGAACGAAGGCCTGCCCCTTCTGCGACAGCTTGGGCATCGGCGTGGCGACGTGCGCGAGCGCCGAGTCGGCTCGGCCGGCACCTTCTCGACGTAGATCACCGCGTCCGTGGGGAGCCCGTGCGCCACCATCGTGACCGAGGCGAGCGAGCTTGCGCGACCCGGGTACGCGGGGGCGTGCGCCATCGCCTGCGGCGCTCCCGCGGGCGGAACGCGCAGGGTCCCTCGAATGACACCGGCATGCGCGGGCCACCCGACGGACGAGGCGAGCGCGATGACGGCGATGGAGCGCAATGGATTCATGGATCGCCCGTGTTGAGGCCAGGAGGGGACGGAACTCCCACAAGACTCCCGAGTTTTCGACACGTCGCGGGCCGGGGTTGAGCACGTCCTTTGAAGGGGTTGCGTGGCTCGCGGGGACCAGGAGCCGGCCCTCGAGACCGGCCCCAGGATCCCGGAGGTCCGGCTTGCGACCGGGCCCCCGCAGGGCGCCGGGTTGCACGCTGAAACGAAACCCCTATCCTGCCCGGCTGGATCGGCGTCGGCGCCACGATCGCGCCGTCGTCGCCTGCCCCCAGGGTCCGAGGCGGGGGCAGCCCAAGGCCGCGCGGCTGTCATCGATCTCAACAGGGAGGTAGTTCATGCGGAAGTTCACATTCCTCGCCGTCCTCTGCGCCGCGCTGCTCGCCGCTTCGAGCGTCCAGGCCAAGGACATCACCTTCGGGCTGAGCGCCGGCGTCGGCATCCCGGTCGGAGACTTCGGCGACGAGTTCGGGGTCGGCTTCGCCGGCGTCATCACGCCGACTACTGGACCAAGCCCTCGACCGCGTTCGGCCTCGACATCCTCGGCAACTTCCATAGCAGCAAGGACTCGTTCAGCGATCCGGCGTTCCCGGCGTGTCGTTCGACTCGAACGTCAGCGTCTCACGAGTTCGGTGCGCACGGCATGTGGTCGCCGCCGTCGAAGGGCAACACCCAGCCCTGGCTCCGGTACGGCCTCGGCCTCTACAACAACCACCTGACGACCGAGGGTGGCGGCATCAAGGAGGACACCAGCGAGTCCGACTTCGGCCTGAACGGTGGCGGCGGCATCGACCTCAAGTCGAACCCGAGCATGCATTTCGGCGTCGGCGGCATGTACCACTACGTGTTCACCGAGGGCTCGGCGACCCAGTACGTCAACGTGAGCCTTTACCTGACGTTCACGACGACCGGCGCGACGAAGTAGCGCGTCTCGAAAACGAGCGGGGCTGCCGAGCGATCCAACTCGGCCGCCCCGCATTGTCTGTCGAGCGCCTCTACCGATACGCGGCGATCCCCGTGACCGCTTCGCCCAGCACCAGCGTATGGATGTTGTGCGTGCCCTCGTACGTCTTCACCGACTCGAGGTTGCACATGTGGCGCATCACCGGGTACTCGGCCGGTGATGCCGTTGGCGCCGAGCACGTCGCGGGACTCGCGGGCGATGTCCAACGCGATCTCGCAGTTGTTGCGCTTGGCGAGCGAGATCTGCTCCGGCTGGACCTTGCCCGCCTCCTTGAGGCGGCCGAGCTGGACGACACAGGAGCTGCGCCTTGGTGATCTCGGTGAGCATGTTCGGCGAGCTTCTCCTGCACGAGCTGGAAGCCGCCGATCGGCCGGTCGAACATGACGCGCGTCTTCGAGTACTCGGCGGCGGCGTGGAAGCACGCCATCGCCGCGCCGACCACGCCGAACGCGATGCCGTAGCGCGCCTGCGACAGACACGCCGAGCGGACCCTTGAGTCCGACGGCGCCGGGCAGCAGATTGTCCTCGGAGACCTGCACGTCCTGGAGCAGCAGCTCGCTCGTCACCGACGCGCGCAGGCTGTGCTTGCGCTTCTGCTCGGGCGCCGAGAAGCCCTTCATGCCCTTCTCGACCAGGAAGCCGCGGATCTCTTCCTTGCCGTCGCCTCGTTCTGCGAGCTTGGCCCACACCACGGCGATGTCGGCGACGGTGCCGTTCGTGATCCACATCTTGGCGCCGTTCAGGACGTAGCCGCCGCCCTGCTTCACCGCGCGCGTGATCATGCCGCTCGGGTTCGAGCCGAAGTCCGGCTCGGTGAGCCCGAAGCAGCCGATCGCCTCGCCCTTGGCGAGCTTCGGCAGCCATTTCCGCGCTGCGCCTCGGTGCCGTACGCGTAGATCGGATACATCACGAGCGAGCCCTGCACCGACGCGAACGAGCGCAGCCCCGAGTCGCCGCGCTCCAGCTCCTGCATCGCGAGCCCGTACGCGACGGCGCCGACGCCGGCGCAGCCGTACTCCTCCGGCAGCGTCGCGCCGAGCAGCCCAGCTGGGCGATCTCGGGGATCACCTCGGTCGGGAAGTACGCCTCCTCGTAGGCCTTCTCGACGAGCGGGAGGTAGCGGTCCTCGACCCAGTCGCGGACGTGGTCGCGGATCTGGCGTTCCTCTTCGGTGAGCAGATCGTCGACGTCGGTAGAAGTCGACGCCGGCGAAGCGGGGCATGCGCGTGCTCCTCGGGAAGGGCGTGGGTGGGAAAAGCGCGCGGGAGTATAGGGGAGCCCGCGCGGCCGCGCCAAGCTCGCGGCCGGCCAGGGCGTTCCCAGGACGTCCAAGCGCGCGCATGGGTATTGCGGTCACGCTCCCGGGTTCGTACCCTCGTCGCATGGTCGCCCGTCCAACGCCCTGGGAGAGTCCGCCATGCGCACCGCGTTTCTTGGCATCGCCACGCTTCTCCGTCATGAGCGCGCCCGCCCTCGCGGCCGTTCCCGCGTCGCGGACGCGGCGCCGCCACCCGCTCGGTCGTGTGGGCGCAGCACGGCATGGTGTGCGCCGCCCAGCCGCTGGCCGTGCAGGCGGGCATCTCGATCCTCGAGCAGGGCGGGACCGCGGTCGACGCCGCAATCGCCGTGAACGCGTGCCTCGGGCTGATGGAGCCGACCGCGAACGGGTTGGGCGGCGATCTGTTCGCGATCGTGTGGGATCCGAAGACGAAGAAGCTCGTCGGCCTGAACGGCTCGGGCCGCTGCCCGATGGCGCTCACCGTCGACAAGGTGCCGCCGGAGAAGGACGGCACGATCCCGCTCTACTCGCCGTACTCGTGGACGGTGCCGGGCTGCGCCGACGGCTGGTTCGAGCTGCACGCCAAGTACGGCAAGCTGCCGATGAGCACGATCCTCGCACCCGCGATCCGCTACGCCGAGGAGGGCTTCCCGCTCTCGCCGGTGATCGCCGTCGACTGGGAGCGCTCCATCTCGCGCTTCAAGGACAAGCCCGGCTTCGCCGACGTGTTCATGCCCGGCGGCCGCGCGCCGCGCGAGGGCGAGCGCTTCAGAACCCGGCGCTCGCGAAGACGCTGCGGCTGCTCGCCGAGAAGGGCCGCGACGCGTACTACAAGGGCCCGATCGCCGAGGCGCTCGGTGAAGTACTCGAAGGCGAACGGCGGCTTCTTCGCGATGGAGGACTTCGCGCGCCACCGCTCCACGTGGGACGACGCCGTTGTCGACCAACTATCGCGGCGTACGACGTGTGGGAGCTGCCGCCCAACACGCCAGGGCGTCGCCGCGCTCCAGATGCTCAACATCCTCGAGAACTTCGACCTCAAGTCGATGGGTCGCGAAGTCGGCCGACTTCTGGCACACGATGGTCGAGGCAAAGAAGCTCGCGTTCGCCGACCGCGCGCGCTACTACGCCGATCCCGAGTTCGCCAAGATCCCGCTCGCGCAGCTGCTGTCCAAGGACTACGCCAAGAAGCGCGCGGCGTTGATCGATCCGAAGACGCGTCGATGACCGACGCGCCCGGCGAGGTGACGGCGCTCAACCAGAAGGAAACCACGTACCTGTGCACGGCCGACGAGAGCGGCATGATGGTGTCGCTGATCCAGAGCAATTACACCGGCTTCGGCTCCGGCTACGTCGTCCCCGAGTTGGGCTTCGGGCTCCAGGACCGCGGCGGCCTGTTCTCGCTCCACAAGGACACGCGAACGCGCTCGAGCCCGGCAAGCGTCCGTTCCAGACCATCATCCCGCATTCGTCACCAAGGACGGCCAGCCGCTGATGGCGTTCGGCCTGATGGGCGGCGACATGCAGCCGCAGGGGCACGCGCAGGTGATCGTGAACCTGGTCGACTTCGGCATGAACCTGCAGGAAGCGGGCGACGCGATCCGCATGCACCACACCGGATCGACGCGAGCCGACGGGCACGGTAATGACGGACGGCGGCGTGCTCCACATCGAGGATGGTCTGCCCGACAGCGCGATCGCCGAGCTCAAGCGCCGCGGACACAAGATGGAGTCGAAGCGGTCGGGCAGTACGGCGGCTACCAGGCGATCTGGCGCGATCCGACCACGGGCGCTCTACGCGGGCGCGACCGAGAAGCGCAAGGACGGGTGCGCGTTGGGTTGGTAGAATCACCGCTCGACGGCATCGGTCTCGGCCGCGGACGACGCCTCGGGTTTCCGAAATCCCATCGCGTTCTCGTGGAGGCGATCATGTTCGAACCTGCCGCGACGCTCCGCAACGCGCTGCTCGGCATCGCTCTCTCGGCAGTTTCCGCCGCGCCGTCCCAGGCACGAGTGGACGGTCAACGGTTTCAATCTCAACAACCATTTTTCGAAGGACTTCTTTACCGATGGCGGAACCGGCGTCGTCAGCGTCGGCATCTACGCGACCCGCGTCGACTCCGCGGGTGTGAAGGTGTGGGGCCCCACGCCTACCGGTCAGGCCTTCAGCCAACGACCCGACGCGGTCGCGAGCGATGCGACCGGATACTTCAGCGTGTTCCCGGGCTCGGCCTCGATTTTCGCCTCCAAGGTTTCGACCTCCGGAGTGCTCGCGTGGAGCCTCTCCGTTCCGATCCAGCCTGCCCACCGGAGGGCTAGCGCCGACTGCTGTCCGGACGGCGCCGGCGGGCTGATCGTCGTGTGGTGCGAGAAGCGCAGCGGGAATTTCGATGTGTTTGCGCAGCGACTGAACGCCTCCGGAGCTGCCGCAATGGACGTCGACCGGCGTTCCGATCTGCCACAGCCGCCAACGACCAGACCGTGCCGAGCGCCGTGGCCGACGAGAACGGCGGTGCGTTCTTTGTGTGGCAGGACGCTCGGCCACTTTCGGGGACCGAAGCAGAACATCTTTGCGCAGCGCATCAACTCGAGCGGGACCATTCAGTGGGCGACCGACGGCGTCGCGATCTGCCGGGCGACCGGCGAACAGCTCTATCCGGTCATGGTTGCTGATGGCACGGGTGGCGTCTTCATCTCATGGTGGGACGCGCGCGGGGGGATCGCGACGTCTACGCCCAGGCGCGTGAACGGGGCCGGAACAGCGCAGATGGACGACGAACGGCAAGCTCGTCGGCGGCGGCGCCTTCGATCAGCTCTTGCCGACCATTCTCCCTGATGGCACGGGTGGGGCCTTCGTGGCATGGGAGGATCATCGAGCCGGTGGCGCGACGGGGCTCGACATCTACGCCCAGCGGCTCGACGCGGGCTGGCGACCGGTTGTGGCTGAGCACCGGCGTCAGTGTGTACGGCGGTCGACGAGCAGCAGCGACCCCAGGTCGCGAGCGACGGCGCGGGCGGTGTCCTGGTCGGTTGGGCAGACGGCCGAGACATCTCCTATACCGACGCCGCAGTTCAGCGGCTCGCCGGCGATGGCACGGCTCAATGGAAACCCGACGGTGTCGTGCTTCGCGGCTCGAACGTCGATCTCAACGTCCGATCTCCTTCTGCGAGTGACAACGCGCGGGCGGGGCGTACGCGGGATACCTCTCGATGTTTCGAGTGACCGGCGCAGGCATCCCGATGTGGTGCGCAAACTACACCGGCCCGTCTGAACTCCGTGACGGACGTCCCCGCGGATGAGGGGGTCTGTTCGGCTCAACGTCACCGCTCCGGCGAGTGACGGCGGTGTGCTTGGCCCCGGCACGGTGGGATACAACGTGTGGCGCCTGGCGCCGGGGGCCCGCGGTCAGCGCGAGGCCGCGGGACAGGGCGGCGCTCGAGCAGATGCTCGCGTCGCAGCCGAACCGCCCGATCGTCCTCGATGGACCGCCGCTGGGATTCCCGCCCGGAACCTGGGAGTCCGTGGGTAGTCACTGTAGCCACAGAGTCCGACCTATCTGTTCCTTGCGCCGACACGGACCGATTCGTCCACGGCCGGCTCGGCACCGACACCTACGTGGTCACGACACACTCCTCGCAGAATTTCTACATGGTCAGCGCGGCCGTCGGCGGGCACTCGGTCGACAACCCTGGCGCCCGGCGCGCCCCAGTCGCTCGTGGGCACGGTGAACGGGAAGCACGCTGCACCTCGCGTGGGGCGCGAACACCGAGGCCGACCTCACCGGGTACGACGTCTACCGCGGCACGAGCCCGACGTTCACGCCGTCGCCGTCAATCGTCTCGGCGTGACGCCGGCGCCTACAGTTCGACGATCCGACTACGGCACCGGCACGTGGTACTGCAAGGTGACCGCACGCGACCGCCACGACAACGAATCGGCGGCGGCGCCGCTGACGCCGCTCCGTCGGCGTCGGCGATCCCGAGTGCCGGCGCGAAGCTTCCTGAGCGCCGCGGCCCCAACCCGTTCGTGACATGACCTCGATCGCGTACGGGCTCGCGCGCCGGGCCGCGCGTGTCGCTCGACGTCTTCGACCTCGCGGGCCGTCACGTGCGGACGCTGTTCGTGGGCGACAAGGCGGCGGGGACGTGGCGCGTGTCGTGGGACGGGGCAGGAGACCGTGGTCAGCGCGCTCCACGCCGGCGTGTGCCCGGTGCGTTTCTCGGCGCCGGGCACGAACGCGACGACGCGGGTCGTCCTCTCCGAGTAGCGATTCGCCTGAACACACGGCGCGGGCGGAGGCGACTCCGCCCGCGCCGTTCGTTTGTTCGGTGCGGGCACTCCGCTTAGGATCGCCGACCGCGCTCGTTGCGCCGCACTCATTCGATCCCCACTCCGGAGCCATCGCTCATGCCCCGCCACGCATCCGCGCGGTTCCGCTCGTGCCGTGCTCACTCTCGCCCTGCTCGCCGTGGCGGGCCATGTCGCCGCCAATCCGGTTCCACGACCGAACCTGAACGGCGCGCAGATCCGCCTGGCGCTCGAGCGGCTCGGCGTCGTGGGGAGCGCGCTCTACGTCGGCGCGCATCCGGACGACGAGAACACCGCGTTGCTGGCGTGGCTCGAGAACGGCAAGAAGGTCCGGACCGCGTACCTGTCGCTCACGCGCGGCGACGGCGGGCAGAACCTGATCGGATCGGACACCGGCAAGCTCCTCGGCGTGATCCGCACGCAGGAGCTGCTGGCGGCGCGGCGCGTCGACGGCGCCGGAGCAGATGTTCACGCGCGCGCTCGACTTCGGGTTCTCGAAGAACGCCGACGAGACGCTCGCGCTGTGGGGACACGACCGCATCCTCGGCGACGTCGTGTGGGCGATCCGCTCGTTCCGGCCCGACGTCATCATCACGCGCTTCCCGACCGACGGCAGCGCAGGCCACGGCCACCACACCGCCTCGGCGATGCTGGCGGAAGAGGCCTTCAAGGCGGCCGCCGACCCGCAGAGGTTTCCGGGGCAGCTCAAGAGCGTCGGTCCACTGGCAGGCGACGCGTCTCGAGTGGAACGCGTTCCGCTTCGGCCAGGCCGGCCCCGACACGACGCCGGGCCGCGTGCGCGTCGACATCGGCGCCTACCAGCCGCTGCTCGGGCGCTCGTACACCGAGATCGCGGGTGAGAGCCGGAGCATGCACAAGACGCAGGGCTTCGGGTCCGCCGAGCGCCGTGGCGCGTTCGTGAACACGTTCGAGCACCGGCTCGGCACGCGGCCGCGCACCGACCTCTTCGACGGCGTCGACCTCACCTGGTCGCGCGTGCCCGGCGCGGAAAAACTCACCGGCTTGTTCGAGCGCGGTCGACGCGAGTTCGACGCCGATCGCCCGCAGGGCATCCTGCCGATCCTGCTCGACGCCTGGGACGTTCTCGCCAAGCTGCCGTCCTCGCCGCTCGTGGACGGCAAACGCGACGAGCTGCGGGAGGTGATCCGCTCGTGCGCGGGGCTTTGGATCGACGCCGTCGCCAGCGCGCACTCCGTGTCGCCGGGCGGCACGCTGCGTGTCGTGACGACGCTGATCAATCGCAGCGACTTAGGCCTCGCGGTCAAGTCGATCGAGAGTGAAGCCGGGCGGCACGCCGGTCACCGCCGAGCGGGCGCTCGACGACAATCGCGCCGTCACCGACACGATCACCGTGCGCGTCGCCGACTTAGCACCGTTGTCGACGCCGTTCTGGCTGGAGCAACCGTCGCTGCCCGGCAGCTACGAGATCGCCGACCCGACGCTCGTCGCGCGGCCCGAGAACCCGCCGGCATGGACGGCGTCGTTCACGGTCGCGATCTTGGGCCGCGCGATCACCTACGACGTTCCGGTCGCCTACCGCTGGGTCGACCCGTGTACGGCGAGCGCTATCGCGACGCGGTGGTCGTGCCGCCGGCGAGCCTGCGCTTCGACCAGGGCGTGTACGTGTTCGCCGACGGCACGGCGCGCGACGCGAGCGTCGTCGTCCAGTCGGCGGAGCGCGCCGTGAAGGGGCGCGGTCAAGCTCACCGCGCCGGCAGGGTGGAAGGTCGAGCCCGCGGAGGTGACCGTGTCGCTCCCCGGCGGCGAGGCCGACACGACGCTGCGGTTCCACGTCACGCCGCCCGCCCAGCCGTCCCCGGTGGGCGCGCTCGGCGCGTCGTTCACGACCGGCGGGCGCACGTACACGTCTCAGCTGCAGCGTCTCGACTACGCGCACATCCCGATCCAGACGCTGCTGCCGCCGGCCGAGGCGCGTCTCGTGCGCACGAACGTGAAGCACACCGGCACCACCGTCGGCTACGTGATGGGCTCCGGCGATCAGTGCGCGGACGCGCTCAAGCAGCTCGGCTACCGCGTCACGGCACTCTCGGACGACGACCTGTCGCGCGAGCCGCTCTCGTGGGCTACGACGCGATCGTCGTCGGCGTGCGCGCGTACAACACGCGCCCGCGACTGCGGAAGCTCCAGGACCGGCTGCTCGACTACGTGTCAGCCGGCGGCCGGCTCGTGATCCAGTATCCAGACGCCGGATCGCGAGCTCGAACGATCGGCTGGGGCCGTATCCGTTCTCGATCTCGCGCGATCGCGTCACCGTCGAGCAGGCGCCGATGACGATGAACGCGCCGGCGCACGCGCTGCTCAACAACGCCGAACAAGATCGCCGCCTCGGACTTCGACGGCTGGGTTCAGGAGCGTGGACTGAGCTTCGCGAATCCATGGGATCCCAAGTACGAGGTCGTGCTGTCGTGCGAACGATCCGGGCGAGCCCGCGCGCGACGGCGGGTTGATCACGACGCGCTACGGCAAGGGCGTGTTCATCTACACCGGGTTCGCGTGGTTCCGCCAGCTGCCGGCGGGCGTGCCCGGCGCCTACCGCCTGTTCGCGAACCTCGTGAGCCCCGAGCGCTGACGTGGCGAGGCCTCGCCGAGTCGAGACGCCCGCGCCCGACGAGCGCGCCCCGTGTTCGGGCGCTGGTCCGTCTGGTACGCGATCGTGATCGCCGAGCTGATCGGTCGTGATCGTGCGTTGTACGCGCTGACTCCAGCGCTACCGATGAGCGCGCATCGACTGGGTGGTGCTGTTCGCCGCGCTCGTCGCGTTCGTGCTGTACGGTGTGTGGCGCGGCCGCGGCGAGCGCAACCTCACCGACTACCTGCTCGCCGGGCGCAGCGATGCCGCTGGCTACGGTGGTCGCGCTCTCGGTGATGGCGACGCAGGCGAGCGCGGTCACGTTCCTGTCGCACGCCCGGCCAGGGGCTTCGCCGACGGCCTGCGCTTCGTCCAGTTCTACTTCGGCCTGCCGCTCGCGATGATCGTCGTGTGCGTGCGCGATGGTGCCCGCGTCTACCACCGGCTGCAGCGTGTTCACCGCGTACGAGTACCTCGAGTCGCGCTTCGACGGCAAGACGCGCACGCTCGCGGCGGCGCTGTTCCTGATCCAGCGCGGGCTGGCGGCGGGCATCACGATCTACGCGCCGGCGCTCGTGCTGTCGGTGCTCCTGGCTGGGACGTGCGGCTCGATGTGCATCTTGCTCGGCGGGCTGCGTCGTCGCCTACACGGCGTGCGGGCGGCAGCAGCGCGGTCGGGCACGCGCACGTCGTCCAGTTCCTCATCATCCTGGCGGACGCTCGCGTGCTGCGCGGCACTGGCGTGGTAGCGCGCTGCCGGCCGGCGTCAGCGCCGGCGACGCCGCCGCGCTCGCGGGGCGCTTCGGCCGGCTCAACGCGCTCGAGCTCAAGTTCGATCCCAACGATCCGCTACAACCTGTGGTCGGGACTGATCGGCGGGTTCTTCCTGCAGCTCTCGTACTTCGGCACCGATCAGTCGCAGGTCGGGCGCTACCTCACCGGCCACTCGGTCACCGAGAGCCGGCTCGGGCTGCTCGTTCAACGGTCTCGTTCAAGGTCCCGATGCAGCTCGCCATCCTCTCGCTCGGCGTGCTCGTGTTCGTGTTCTATCTGTTCACGCCGCCGCCGCTGTTCTTCAATCCGCGTCGAGACCACGCGGCTCGCGAGTGGGCCGTCGCGCGTCCGACTACCACGCGCTCGAGCACGGTCCACCGCGGTCGCGGTCGACGAGCGCGCGCAGCGACGTGCAGCGCTTCCTCAGAGGCGCGGTGGCGCGCGCGACCGCGCCGGCCCAGGCCGCGGATCGACGCGCTCGAGGAGGACCGCCGACGCTTCACCGAACTGCGCAACGAGACCGCGGAGCTGATTGCGCCGCGACCAGCCCGGCGCCCAGACCAACGACACGAACTACATCTTCCTCACGTTCGTGCTGCACCACCTGCCGGTGGGCCTCATCGGCCTGGTGTTCGCCGCGATCTTCGCGGCATCCATGAACTCGGTGTCGTCCGAGCTGAACGCGCTGACGTCGACCACGGTGGTCGACGTCGTGCAGCGGTGGGCGACAGGGCTTCGGCACGCGACGGGCCGCGCGCGTGGTTGTCGCGCGCGTCACCGTCGCTGTGGGCCGCGTTCGCCGTCGGGTTCGCGGAGTACGCGAGCCGCCTCGGCTCGCTCGATCGAGGCGGTGAACATCCTGGGCTCGCTGTTCTACGGCACGATCCTCGGCATCTTCCTGACCGCGTTCATGCTCCCGCGCGTCGGCGGCACCGCCGTGTTCATCGCCGCGCTGGTGGCCGAGGCGGTCGTCATCGCGTGCTTCAGGCTCACGCGGGATCTCGTTCCTCTGGTACAACGTCATCGGCGCTGTCGTCACGATGATGGTGTCGGTGGGGCTGAGTGGCGTTTTGCCCCGACGCGCTCTAGCGGCCAACACGTAGTTTGGCGCCGTGCCCTGCCCGGGACGAGGTCGGGGCTGGGGGCCGATAGCGAGTACGCTTGTCGCCGGCATCCTGCCGGCTCTGGCGCTCAGGCCGCGCGGCGCATCGACATCCCTGTCTCAAAACGCGCCGCGCTCGGCAGCCCTCGCCATCGGCCCCCAGCCCCGGCCTCGTCCCGGGCTTCGACGCCACTCCACGGCGCGCGCGCTTAGAGCGCATCGCTCGCCATCGGCCCCCAGCCCCGGTCTCGTCCCCGGGCAGGGCACGGCGCTCATGACTCGAGGCCGAGGACCCTTCGATCCTCGGCCTCGATTCACTCGTGCATGCAGAGGCGAACGCGAGCGGCTACGACTTCGTCCACTCCGCCAGCAGCTTCTCCGTCGCCGCCGTGTCGACCGTCTCCTTGCTCGCCTTGCCCGCGGCGATCGCCTGCTGCGCCGTCGCGACCGCTTCCTTCTTGCGTCCCGCCTTCATGTGATAGCGCGCGAGCAGGCTCAGGTTGTAGTAGTTCTTCTGGATCGACAGCGACTTCTGCAGCCACTTCTCGCCCTCGTCGACCGCGACGTTGTTCGTGAGGGTGAAGTCGGCGGCGCGATACGGCGTGCGCCAGTCGGGCTTGTCGATCTCGAGGCGTGCGGCGGCGAGCACCTGGTCGTTGACGTTGACCGTGATCGGCACGGCGACCTCGAGCTTCTCCCAGCGCAGCGTCAGCTCGCCGGAGGTCGGCGTCAGGTTCTCGAACGTGAAGTTCATCCACTCCTGGTGCTCGGCGGCGGTGGGCTTCACCTTGATGCGCAGCACGTCTTTCTCGGGCTTGTAATCGTAGGCGCCCCACAGGTCCTTCTCGGAGTTGAGCGCCACCGTCCACTCGTCCTTGCCGGGAATGGTGAACAGGCTGTAGCCGCCGGCCGGCAGCTTCTGGCCGCCGAACGTGATGCTGTCGGAGGTCGTGAAGCGCGTGGCGTCGTTGGCGCCGGTGCGCCACGGCTTGTCGTAGGGGACCAAGTCGCCCCAGATCGCGCGGCCCTTCACACCGGGACGGCTGTAGGTGACGGTGAAGTCGGTGAGGCCGATGGTCTGGGTCACGGTGGCGTTGGGGCTCACGCGCGGCGTCTTCAGGTCCGCGACGGCGGTCGAGGCCAGCGCGAGCGCGGCAGCGCCGGCGAGCAGCAGGGGGAGTGAGGCGGAGTCGCATAGGGAATCTCCTCGTGGCAGTGGGATGGGTATGGCGGCGCGACGGCGCCGTGCGCGTCACACGCTAGCACGAAGGCCTCAGCAGGCGCGGACAGGGGCCTGTCACGACCAAGTGAATGCACGAGTTGCACGATCCGCGGGAGGGCGCGGGCCGGCCGCGCCTCGACCGTTGAAGCTCGCGACGTGCTCGGTTACCCTGAACCGTCCGCCCGCCCACCCATCGACTCCGGAGAGCTTCGCCCTCATGTCCGCCATGCGCACCGTCCCCAAGGCGTCCACCCGCCACCACGGACTGACGGCCGAGGATCTCGTCGGCCTGTACCGCACGATGGTCACGTCGCGGAAGCGTGGACGACGAGGAGATCCGGCTCAAGAAGCTCAACCACATCTTCTTCCAAATCTCCGGCGCGCGGGCACGAGGCGGTGCTGGTGGCGGCGGGCAAGCTGCTCAAGCCGGGCTACGACTGGTTCTACCCGTACTACCGCGACCGCGCGCTCTGCCTCCAGCTCGGGATGACGCCCAAGGAGATGTTCCTGTCCGCGGTCGCGGCGGCCGGACGACCCCAACTCGGGCGGCCGGCAGATGCCGAGCCACTGGGGCCACAAGCGCCTCAACATCGTGTCGCAGTCGAGCCCGACCGGAACGCAGTTCCTCCAAGCCGTCGGCGCGGCCGAGGCGCTGGTCAAGTACAAGGACCTCGAGGGCACGCACGCCGAGCTGCGCGGCCGCGCGCACGGCGACGAGGTCGTGCTCGTCACGGCCGGCGACGGCACGACGAGCGAGGGCGAGTTCTGGGAGGCGATGAACACCGCGTGCTGCCTCAAGCTGCCGGTGGTGTTCCTGGTCGAGGACAACGGCTACGCGATCTCGGTCCCGGTCGACGTCAGACCGCGGGCGGCAACGTCGCCAACCTCGTGAAGAACTTCCCCGACCTGTTCTGGGTCGGCGAAATCAACGGCAACGACCCGGTCGAGTCCTACGGAATCTTGAAGGAGGCGATCGCGCACTGCCGCGCCCGCAAGGGCCCGGCGTTCGTGCGTGCGATGGTGACGCGGCCGTACTCGCACTCGATGTCGGACGACGAGGCAAGTACAAGCCCAAGTCCGAGCGTGAGGCCGAGTCGCAGCGCGACTGCATCAAGACGTTCGCGCGCTTCCTGATCGAGGAAGGCATCGCCGACGAGGCCGCGATCGAGCGCGTGCAGCGCCGAGGTCCAGACCGACGTCCGCGCGCGCGAGCGAGGAGGCGCTGACGCAGCTCGCAGCCGCCGGTCGAGACGGCGACGATGTTCGTGTACTCGCCGAACATCGACCCGTCGTCACCGACGCTTCGCGGTCGAGCCCAAGGTCCAAACACCGGAGCAGTCCGGAGACCCTGCTCCAGCTCATCAACTACTGCCTGCGCGACGAGATGGCGCGCGACCCGCGGATCATCATGTTCGGCGAGGACGTCGCCGACGCCTCGCGCGAAGAGGTGCTAGGCGAGACGAAGGGCAAGGGCGGCGTGTTCGGCGTCACCTCGGGGCTCCAGAAGCTCTACGGCGGGCGTCGCGTCTACAACTCGCCGCTCGCCGAGGCCAACATCGTCGGCCGCGCGATCGGGCTCGCGACGCTCGGCTTCCGGCCGGTGGTCGAGATCCAGTTCTTCGACTACATCTGGCCGGCGATGATGCAGATCCGGAACGAGCTCAGCAATCTGCGCTGGCGCTCGAACAACTCGTTCTCGGCGCCGGTGATCATCCGCACCGCGTACGGCGGCTACCTGCAGGGCGGCGCGCCGTACCACAGCCAGTGCGGCGAGAGCATCTTCGCGCACTGCCCCGGCATCCGCGTCGTGATCCCGAGCAACGCGCTCGGACGCGAACGGCCTGATGCGCACGGCGCTCCGCTGCGAGGACCCGGTGCTGTTCCTCGAGCACAAGCACCTCTACCGCCAGCCGTACGCGAAGACGCCGTATCCGGGCCCCGAGTACACGGTGCCGTTCGGCCGCGCGCGCGCTCGTGCGTGAGGGCTCGGACGTCACGGTGGTCACCTACGGCGCGCTCGTCCAGCGCAGCTACCTCGCGGCGCAGGAGGCGGCCGAGCAGCGGAATCGAGGCCGAGATCCTCGACCTGCGCACGCTCCAGCCGCTCGACTTCGAGTCGATCGCGCGCGTCGGTGCAGAAGACCGGCCGCGTCATCGTCGCCCACGAGGACACGATGTTCTGCGGCTACGGCGCGCGAGATCGCCGCGCAGCATCGCCGAGCGAGTGCTTCATGGATCTCGACGCCCCGGTGCGTCGCGTCGCGGCGCTCGACATGCATGGTGGCGTACGCGCCGACGCTCGAGGACCACATCCTGCCGCAGAAGGACGACATGCTGCGGGCGATCCTCGACCTCGTCGCCTTCTAGGACCTGCGCTTGTGATCGAGCCCGCCGGGAGTGCAGGGGCCGAGCCCGTGGGCCACGGCGAGCGAGTCGTGGCCCGCGCTGCCGTACGACGCATGGGCGGGATACCCTCACGACAGCTCAACCGCTGGGTGCAGATGGTCGGCAAAGACGCGACTCGCGCTCGCGCCCCGGTGAATCACTGGTGGCACATCGCCCTGCGCCTGACCGCGCGCGGCATCGGCAGCCCCGCCGTCCATGGGCCGTCGGGCTGCTTCGAGGCCGAGTTCGACTTCCTGGACCATGTGCTCGTGCTGCGCACGGGCGACGCGGCGTGCGACGGCTTGCGCTCGCGCCGCGCAGCGTCGCCGACTTCTACCGCGAGTACCGCGCCGCACTCGCCGAGCTGGGCGTGCGGGCGAAGCTCCTTCCGCGCCCGGTCGAGCTGGCGGACGCCACGCCGTTCGCGGAGGATCGCGTCCACGCGTCGTACGACGCCGATGCGGTGCGCCGCTTCTGGCGTGCGCTCATCCGCGTCGAGCATGTGCTCGAGGAGTTCCGCGGTCGATTCGTCGGCAAGTCGAGCCCGGTGCACTTCTTCTGGGGCGGATTCGATATCGCGTGCACCCGCTTCAACGGACGCACGGCGCCGACTCATCCCGGCGGCGTGCCCAACGTCGGCGACTTCGTCATGCGCGAGTGGCTACTCGCACGAGTGCATCAGCGCGGGATGGTGGCCGGGCGGCGGTCCGTTCCCCGGGATGATCCGCGAGCCGGCGTTCTACTGCTACGCGTATCCCGAGCCCGAAGGTCTCCGCGTGCGCGCGTGCAGCACGGCAGAGGCCTACTACCACCCGGACATGCGCGAGTTCCTGCTGCCGTACGAGGCGATCCCGCACCGGCTCCGATCCGGATGCGGCGGTGCTCGCGTTCCTCCAGAGCACGTACGAGAAGGCGGCGGATCTCGCCGGATGGGACCGCGCGCCGCGTTGGAGCGGCAGGCGAGCTGAGCACCGCGACGTCGCCGCGCGTCGCGTCCCCCGCTCCCACCTGGCGACCATCGTGGCGGTCGCCGTCTGCGCCTACGCCGCGGTGCGACATGATCCACGAGGTCCTGGGTCACGGCACCGCGGCGTGGATTTCGCCCAGAGGTGGAAGCGCTGTCGTCTCACGACGGTCGCGCTCCAGACCTCGCGCTCGAGCTGCATCGTCGCCGCCGCGGGAACGTTCGCCAATCTCGTCGCCGGCGTCGCCGCGCTGCGGCTGCGCGGCGGCATGGGCGATTCGACGCGACGCGGTATTTCCTGTGGCTGCTCGGCGCGGTGAATCTGTTGAACGCCGCCGGCTACGTCTTGTTCTCCGCGATCCTCGGGATCGGTGACTGGGCAGTGGTGATGACTGCGGACTGGCACCTGAGGCCGCGTGGCGGATCGGCATGGGGATCGTCCGGGGCGTTTTCGTACACGGCGGTGATCTTCCTCATCGGGGGTGAGCTTGCGCGTCCCGTTGCCCAAGGAAGCCTCGCGAGCGAGGAAGTGCCGCGGCTGATCACCGCCCGCCTACTTCGCGGGCGCCATCCTCCTCGCATGGCGGGCGCGCGGCGATGAACACGATCAGCCCGTGGCTGATCCTCACGTCCGGCGCCAGCACCGGCTTCGGCGCGATGGCCGGGCTCGCTGGCGCCTGCCTACGTTCGTCGAGCGCCGCGCGCGCGCGCATGACGGGTCGGTGGGTTCATCGCCGCGAGCCGCGCGTGGATCATTGTCGGCGTTCTCGTGCGCGATCGTACCGTCGTGGTCATCGGGCACGGGATCCTGCCTCAAGCCTTCGTGAGGATCGCCTACCGCTTCGGCTCGAGACGCGTCTCCGACTCCCGCGCGGCCTCGATCGCCTTCGGATCGAGTGCAGCAGCGCGGACGTAGCGGTGATCGACCCAACGCTCAGCAGATCGCTCGCGTGCGGTGACGGCGGTCGCCCGAGTCGCCGGGCGGCAGCACGACCCACGATCGATCGGGAACGGCGAGGGTCGACCAGGTGCCGGAACACTGGGCGCGTGGCTGTCACGTCGTCGACCACGGCAGCCGCGAGGGGCCGACGCACGGTGAGCTGTTGTCGCCGTCCGCGGCCACCGTCGCGATCGCGAACGCGGAACTCGAGCTTCTGCATCCGGTGCATGAGCTGCGCGCGGTGCGCACCCCGCGTCCACGCGTCGCGACGTCGGGCCCGAGCGCAGCCGTCGAGCCGCGCGAGCGCGGTGTCGCGCAGCGGCCGACGGCGGCCTTCTCGACGCCCTCCGTGCGCCTTCCCCTTTGGTGCGCGTACGTCGTTGGGCGCTTCGCCGGCGAGCGCCGCCAAGGCGAGCGCGCTGGGCAGGCCCTCGAGCCCCGAGCGCGCGCAGGAATGCTCTGTACCACGCTGCGATACAGCGTCGGCGCCACGCGGCCCCGGCGGGCACTACAGGTCCCACGCGCTCAGCGTGTCGCGCGCCGCTGCGCGCGCGGGCTCAGGCGCGACGCGTCCCCTCGGTCGCGGCGAGCAGCCGCGGGAGAAAGCGTTCGGGCCGCGCGCGAGTGGACGTCGTTCTGGACGCTGCGCAGATCGTCGAGCGTGATGTGCGGATCGCCGCCGAGCCGCTCCGGCGATGCGCAGCGCGCGATCGTGCGGGAAGTCGAGGCGCAGCCACGCGGGCCATCGTAGCCGGGATCGACGTGGGAGATTAGCTGCAGCTGACGACGAATCCATCGGCCGGCGGCTCCCATCGCGGCAGCGAATCGCCTGTGGTCCAGCCGACCCACTCCTGGCGGCCGTCGCCGGGCTGTGCACCGAGGACCGGGATCGACCGCGCGTCGCGGCGCCGCACCGGCGACCATGGTAGACGACGCGACCCTGGACGTCGGCCGCCACCATGTTGAGACACGGCACGGTGAGCGTGCTGAAGCGGCGTGCGACCCTCGCGCGCGTCGGTCGAGCGCCTCGAGCCGAGCAGAATGCGCGCAGTGTGACCAGCGAATCGGGCGGGCCCCAACGCAGCTCGGAGCGCGAGGTGATCGCTTGCGATCCGCAGCTCACGACGGGGCCGTGGGGACCGTAGCGGCGATGCTGGCCGAATGCGGGGATGTGCGTGCCGCCCGGGAGGCGGAAGCGCATCGCGTACGGTTCGTCGCGCAGCGTGTACCGACCGCCGCGCCAGCGCATCCTGCTCTTGCCGTCGGCCGACAGGCTGTCGGCGTAGACGTCGGACACATCGGCGTTGAGCTGCCGGACGCCCCACGCAGCACGCGCGTGCGGCACGGACGATCGTGGGAGGCCTGGAACCGAAGCGCCCGCGACGTCGAGCACGCACGGGCACGCGCAGGTGCACGAGATGGAGCGGCGACGGCACGCCGAGCGAAGAGGTGCGGATCGCGTTCCGCGAGCATGGGCTTCCCGCCTGCGCTGCGCTTTGGCCCGACGGCGAAGACGTTGCTGGCGTGATCCCGGAGCTCCGGGGGAGTGAACGAGGCCCAGCGTCCCAGCGCGCATTCACGGCACGCGCAAGCGACGTCGGCGCTGACGCGTGCCGCGATCGTGGAGGCCGGCATTTCGCGCACTGCGCGTGCAGGCGGCGCGACATCGTCCTCGTCAGCTCATCCGCGCGGCCGTTCCTGCCTTCCGCGGCCCGTACATCCGCTCCGCCGCGCTGTCCGGGATGGTCGCGTAGGTCACGGTCATCTCGAACCGGCGGCGCCGCTCGACCGCGGCGTAGCCGCTCTTCGCGATCTCCTCTGCCTCGTCCAGCTCTGGCAGGCCAGGTCGAGCAGCGAGGCCCTGAGCCCACAGCATGAGGTACGTGTCCGCCGGCCGCCACGGCTCGGGCTCGCGCGCGATCGTGCCAGCTCGTCGGGCCACAT
>ERZ1370068.3406-contig-2516_pt1 | contig 33063 bp, 53 predicted proteins | sample MGYA00561227_ERZ1370068 | MGnify/ENA primary metagenome ERZ1370068 (study PRJEB38410, sample SAMEA6850437) | metagenome | study: Metagenomic assessment of the ecological functions of the soil: analysis of the soil microbiota associated with the...
GTTGTGCTTCGTTCAGTTACGTATTGCTCCAGAAATCGCCAGCTCTCCAGGCGGCCCTGAGAGGGGTGCCCTCGGTGTACAGGAAGAAACCGAGGCCGGTGTTGCTGCAGGCGCTGCCAGTAGAGACCGTGCAAATTCCGGAAACGCCCAGATAGCTCACGGCCGCGCCCGCGACCGCCGACATGACCGGGAATCGGCGCCGCCTCTTCGCGAGCCGCACGCTGCGCGCACGATGCAGGTAGAGCAGCGCGGCCGAGAACTGCGACCAGACACATTCAGCACCGTGGCGCGTTGAATGCTGCAGGGCCACCAGCGCGGCCGGAAAAAATCCACACCGCCGGTGAACAGTGCCCGCCGCGAGATCGGCGACTTGCCCGGCCGAGGCGGGCGAGCAGCGCCACGGCTTGCGATCATCGCCAGGAAACACGCGCAGAGATTTCCCAGCGTGCTGGCTTCGTAGAACATCCCCTGCGCGCGCGCCGGTAGACGCCGCTGGCAGAGCCAGACAGGCACGGGGGTCGAATCCGGCGGGCGCCGGCGGTTGGTAGTAAGAAATCGACGCAGGCGATCAGCGCCGGCCGGCGCGCCGCGACGCAAAACGTAGCAAGCTCAGGAGCGTCGCTGCCAGGCGCGTAGGCGCACGAAAAAAACAGAATACACGCCGACGGCGAACAGCATCACGCGCGCCAGGCTCGCGGGGCGATTTTCCGGTCCGGAATATACGGCGCCGAGTGCCAGGCTGCAGAGCAGCAGCGCGAGCCACAGCGCGATGAGCGCCCGGGGCGGGGAATCGGCCGGAATGCGCCACGTGCCCTGCAGGCCAGTGCCCCCGCGATCAGACCCAGCGCCGCGAAGACCAGCGGCGAGGTGCGGCCCGGGTTGCCGGCGCGGCTAGGGCAGCGGCGGCGGCAGCAGCGCCAGACGCGATGAAACGCGCGCCCACCGGCGTCGGGGCGCGTGAGGCGTCCACCACTGCGGCGGAATGCAGCAGCAAGGCGGCCAGGCGTGCCAGCGCGGCGGTGGTTCGCGATGGCATGAGCGCCAGCGCGGCGGCACAGGCGCTCGCAGCCCGGCCGCGGCCACCGGCGGGCCCGGCAGGCGTGCGACGCGCCTCAATCATGACGGCCGAAGCCGGCCGGAGTCCGGATCGGTTCAGGATGATGCAGGCTGCGGCTGAATTCCAAAGTTGCCCAGATCACCGGGCACCAGCAATCCGAGGAAGGTCGCAGCGGCGACGTTCACCGGCACATTTGGGCCACGACGGCCGCTCCGGGCGCGACGCCGGGATCGATGATGGACAAGCCGCTCGCCCGCACGATATCCGGCCGCTGCTGCGATCGCCCGAGCGCCGCTCGGCTTCCTCGAAGGCTTCTCGCGCCGCCGACGTCACGCTGCTGGCAGCTTCGGCAACGCATGCGCCTTTAGCGGCTTCCGCCTTGCGCGTAGAGTTGCTCCAGGCGCGCCCGGGCCTTGCTCTAGCCCGTTTTCCGCCCTCGCCGGTAGCAGCTCGTGATCGGTGTTGTCGACTCGGGCGGCGGCTGAGCGCGACGGTTTTCTCGCCGGCCAGGCAGAGCGCCGAATCATGCGCTGCGTGCGGCGTCAGGCAGCAGAGTGCAAGCGATCTCAGGCGGGTTGTTATGCCGTAGTGGGCACCAGCCGGACGCTCTAGCAGCACGGAGCAGCTGCAAGCTGCTCTGTCGGCTTGCCGGGTACGCTGTGTCGCGCAGGTGGAAGTGCGATCCGGCTTCGCCTTCCGGGAACAGCTTTCTTCGCTCGACGCGCGAAGGCTTCGTAGCTTTTCAGCGATTCGGGAAAGTAAATCGGCGTGATCGCCATGGCGCTGCGCGAATCCGTTGCCCGCCGGGGGAATCGATCATGCGCCGCGCGGACGCGGTGTAGTACTTGCGGCAGCAGCAGGCTCGCTACGAATGCGAGCAGCGGCGGCGATCGACGCACGTGGTATTCCGATCAGCAGCCGGCGCCGGCGCGGGTGATCGATGTACTGGAAAAATGTGAACGACTCGTCCACCACTCGTGGAATAGTGTAGCCGAGTTGCGCTGTTGAATTCGGTTGAGTTCTTGGGGCAGCAGCGCGATCTTGCCGAACTGCTCCTTGTTCTCGAGACGCTCGTGCGCGGCGCGGATTCTCACGCCAGCGGATATACGCGATCGATCACCGGTTGCAATTGCTTGCCGAAAGACGAATCGCAGCACCTCGTGCAGCTCGCCCATGGTGCCCATGAAGCGAGCCGGCAAGCGTCCAGTTCTTGCTGAAGAAAACGCAGGTCGAGTTTGACGTCCGAGCCAGGTGGTATTGCCGCGGGTGACCAAGCAGCCCGGCCGGGGCCAGAGACGCCGAGGCGGTGTGGCCAGGTCGCGCCCCACGTGCTCGAACACCACGTCGACGCCGCGCTTGCCGGTGAATTTCTTCACCTGGGCGGCGATGTCCTCGCTGATAGTGATCGATGACGTGGTCGGCGCCAAGTTCGCGCGCCTTGGCCAGTTTGGCGCGTCGCCGCCGGCGGTGGCGATGACGCCGGCAGTGGAAAAGTTGGCGATCTGGACGGCGGCCGTGCCCGACGCCGCTCGGATGCCGACAGCACCAGGCACATCCTCGCCGGGGGCTGAGTTAGCACGGTCCATCGAGCATGTGCCAGGCGGTGAGGAAAACCAGCGGCGTCGCGGCGCGCCTCCTCGAAGCTCATGTCGTCGGGGATCTGGATGGCGCGAATATTCGTGCGACGGCCATCAGTTCGGTGTCGCCGCCGTCGACGCCGTAGCCGTAATATGGTGACAGCGCCGGCAGAGAGTTGTCGCGGCCAGGCCAGGCACTGCTGGCACTGGCGGCAGCTTGTCGCCCGGGGAAGGCAGAACGCGCCACCCGGGCTTCACGCGCTCGCACAGCTCGCCGACTGCCACCACTTCGCCGGCGATGTCGCTGACCCAGGACGTGCGGCATGGCGAACTTGCATCCCGGGAATTCCAGCGCGCACGAAAAGGTCGAGATGATTCGAGCGCACAGGCACGAACGCGGAGCAGAATCTGGTTGGCTTTGATCTTGGGCTCCGGGAACGTCTTCGTAGACCAGCGCGTCGGGCCCGCCGTGCTGGTGAATGCCGGGCGACTTTCATCCGTACGATATTATAACGGCCATGTCGACTATTCGCGCCGATTTCCTGTTACAAGTGAAGTTCGAAGGAGATTTGCAATCGTCAAGTTCTGCGTGCTGGCCAGCGGCAGCTCGGGCAACGCCGCGCTTACTGGCGACCGAAAACACGCGGATTCTGATCGACGCCGGGCTCGAGCCTGCGCGACCTCGCGCAGCGCCTGGCCTCGATTGGCGAGCGATCGCTGGAGTCGATCGACGCGATCCTCATCACCCACGAGCACTCGCGACCACGTCTGCGGAGCTGGCTGTGCTGGCGCGGCAGCTAGGGCGTGCGCGCGTCTATCTACGACCCGGCTCACCGCGCCAGCATCGATCCGGAAAGCGCCTGGAAGCGATAGGCCGCCGCGCATCGAGCTGTTTCAGGCGGGCGCCAGTTTCACGATCGGCGATATCGAAGTGCAGAGCTTCAGCATTCCCACGACGCCGCCGATCCGGTGGGCTATCTGCCTGCAGCGCCAGGGCGTCAGCATCGGCGATGGCGACCGATCTGGGCTACATTCCGGAATCGATCAAGTTCCATCTGCGCGCACTGCGACGTGCTGCTGCTCGAAGTCAATCACGATCTGGACATGCTGAAGGTCGGGCCCGTATCCCTGGGCGCGTGAAGCAGCGCGTGATGAGCCGCAGCGGGCATCTTTCGAATCGCACGTGGTGCGCGATTACCTGCATGGAGGATCTGCGATGCCTGCACGGCGAACTCGTGATCCTGGGCCATCTGAGCGAGCACAACAATCATCCGGCAGATCGTGCGCCTGATGCGCCGGCGCAGGCGCTGGAGCGGCGCGGACTCGTGCACGCGCCTGATCGATCGCCGAGCAGCAAAATGCGCCATCGCGAGGTGCTTGCAATTCTAACCGTAAATGATCCGTCGATATACGCGGCCGGAAATGGGCCGGATCTGGAGCGACCAGAACAAGTTTCAAGCAGTGGCTGGAAGTGGAGCTGGCGGCCAGTCGAAGCCCTGGCCGAGTCTCGGCGTGGTGCCCGCCGAGGCCGCGCGCCTGCTGCCGAGCACGCGGGCTTCGACGTGGCGCGCATCCACGAGATCGAGAGCGAAGTGAAGCACGACGTGATCGCGTTCACCACCGCGGTTGCGGAAACGATGGCGGCGCGCGGGCATGCCGACGCTTCGCGCTGGCTGCACTACGGTCTGACGTCGAACGATGTGGTGGATACCGCGCAGGCGCCTGTTGCTGCAAGCAGGCGTCGGCGATTCTTCTGGCGGGCTGGAAGCGCTGCGCGCGGTCGCTGAAGCGGCGCGCGCTCGAGTTCCAGCACACCGTGCAGATCGGGCGCACCCACGGCGTGCACGCCGAGCCCATCACGTTCGGGCTCAAGCTGGCCATCTGGTACGAAGAAGCCGGGCCGCAACCTGGCGCGGCTGAAGCGCCGCGGCCGGAGGATCTGCGGGTCGGCAAGATCTCGGGCGCCGTGGGCACGTTCGCGCACATCGGTCCGGAGGTCGAGGAAGCTGATCTGCGCGCGGCTGGATCTGCGGCCCGCGCCGGTGGCCATCCAGGTGATCCAGCGCGACCGCCACGCCACCTACGTCGCGACGCTGGCGCTGGCTGCCGCCAGCTCTGCGAGAAGATCGCGCTCGAAGTGCGGCACCTGCAGCGCACCGAAGTGCGCGAGGCGAGTATTTCGCGCAGGCGCAAAGGGCAGCTCCGCGATGCCGCACAAGCGCAATCCGGTCACCTGCGAACAGATCTGCGGCCTGGCGCGCGTGGTGCCGGTCCAACGCCCAGGCGGCGTTCGAAGACGTGGCGCTCTGGCACGAGCGCGACATCTCCCACTCGTCGGTCGAGCGCGTGATCCTGCCCGATTCCACCATCCTGACCGATTATCTGCTGGACAAGACCACCCGCCTGGTGGATAGCTGCTGGTCTATCCCGAGCGCATGCGCCGCAACCTCGAATGACCCGCGGCCTGGTGTTTTTCGGACAGTATTGCTCGATCTGGCCGCCGCCGGCATGCTGCGCGAATCGCCTATCGCTGGTACAGAAAACCATGCTATGAAGGCTGGCAGGATGAATCCGACTTCCGAGCGGTACAGGGCGATCCACAAGAGGTGGTGAATTTCTCGGCTCGAACAGCTTGCCGAGAGTTTTTCGCTGGAGCGCCAGTTGCGGAATGTGGATCGGATCTTCGCTAGAGTTTTCGCAGATTAGCCCATTTTCAATAGCACATAGATTTCTTAAAGCTACAGATTGAGCAAGAAAAATTCCTGGAAGAATATGGCTGCCCCCAGGCACTTACTTTGGATTGATGATTTACGCTCGAAAGTTCGATTTAGAGTAGGTAGTGAAAGGACATAGACGAATGGCTGCGGTCTCCCACAGGCGTGAAACAAGCGTTACGGGCTTTGGATTTGGCGCGAAAGTATTACTAATTGAATCCGATGTTGCCTCGCGTTTGACCTTGCAAACCCTGCTGCGGGCCGGTGGCTATTCCGTCGATGTTGCTGCCGACGGCCGCTGGGGGCCTTTCAAGCTCGATGACGGCATCACGAGCTGGTCTGACCTGACAGGGACATGGAGTCCCCGAAGCCGGTCGTGGCGTCCTCGCCTATGCGCGCGGCAAGGAATGCAAAACCCGCTACCGCCCTGGTAACGGCCCAGCGCGACGGTAAAGGGAAGCTTCACCAGTTGGAAGGACCGCCAAATGGTGGTCGGCACCGGCTGACCCCTTTCCTACATTCTGGGTAGAGTGGCCGATCTGATCGGAATTCGAGGCCTCCCGGCGGGCGGGCGCGCCCTCAGGCGAGTAGTTTTCAAGCCGGCTTACCGTGCTTCCAGCTGATCGAGGCCGCCCTGAAAGAAGTGATCCTGCGCCTCGATCCAAACCAATTGTTTTGGGCTCGGCGATTCGCTCGAATAGCGCCTCCATTTGGGGGACAGGCGCGGTTCGTCACGCGTGCTCTGGATGAAATCTTGGACGAGCGGCAGGATTCGAGAAACGCCGGATCGCCGTGCGCGGCAGGAAGCCAGCCGCAATGAGCAGCGAACGTCGCCGGTGGGTGCAGCCAGCCCGAGAATGACACGCGAGCCAAATGAGAAGCCGGCGAGCACGTAGGGCAAACCGGGGGAAGCGGGCGCGTAACCAGTCGAGCGATGGCGCGCGTCGTCGGTTTTTGCTACGCCGTGATCGTGTTCACTGAGCATCCCCACGCCGCGAAAATTGAAGCGCAGCACGGCGGCGCCGGGCAGCGCAATCCCGCGCCAGGCGATGAACCGCTTTGTGTGCATGGTGCCGCCAAACAGCGGATGCGGATGGCAAACCAGGGCGAGCGCGCGCGCCGGTGTTTCTTCCGGCTCTCCAACAACGCTTCGAGCGAGCCGGCCGGGCCATACCAGCATCAGCGATTCGATGCGGCGCGCCGCTTCAGTTGGTCCGGTAGTTGGTGAATTGCGTGTCGATGCCGAAATCTGTGTGTTGCGGAGGAGTTGAATGACGGATTGCAGGGTATCGCGGTCCTTGCCGCTGACGCGGACGAAATCGCCCTGGATGGAAGCCTGCACCTTGACTTGCAGTCCTTGATTTTCTTGACGATCTCTCGCGCCTTCTCGATGGGGATGCCTTGCTGGAGGGTAACCTCCTGCTTAACGCTCGAGCCAGCCGCCGGGATGGGTGCCGTAGAAAGTCGCGAGCGGGACTTTTCGTTTCAGCTTCTGCTGCAGGATCTCGATGACGGCCTTCAGCTTGTACTCGTCCTGGCTGGCCAACTCGATCTTGTTGTCCTTCTCCTTCAGCTCCACGGTGGATTTCGAGGTGCTTTCAAATCGTAGCGCGTCGCAATCTCTTTCACGGCTTGCTGGATGGCGTTGGAGACTTCCGCCAAATCGATTTTCGAGACCAGGTCGAAACTGTTATCAGGCATAGTTTAATCGTGGCCGGACGCGACGCCCCGAATGTTGCTCTTCGCGCGCGCCATCGAGAGCCAGTACGACTTTGTCGGTGACATTTTCGATGATGGCGATCATGGAAGCTTCCAGAGCCAGAATGACGGCGGCGCGAATCTGTTCCCGGTCCAGCGGCGCGGGCGGCGCAGGCCCGGCGCAGGCGCCGCGGCAACAGGCGTAACAACCGGCGCGGCAATCGCCATGTGCGGCGTGTCAGCGAGCCGCAGGTTTCCTGCGGAGCCGAGGCGCCATCGGCTCAACCAGCAGCGGCTGAAGGCTTTCGATCCCAGCATGGACGCCTCGAAGGGGTTTCTTGACGAAACTACATCCGGCTGAACCCTGGGCGACTGCGCCTGATCAGGGGCACCAGCGGTCCGGCGGTCAACTTTGACGCGCATATTGGGATGTTGCCGCTGCCCTTTCACGTAATCGCAAAATCTCATAGCCGTTCCGGCGCGGGCAGCCCGGATGTCGGCCAGAATAGGTCCGGGCTCAATGTCTTTTAAGCGCAGCAGGGCGGTATCACCGCCGTCGGTAACCTTGGTGACGACTTCAAGCCTTCGTCACGCAGGGCCCACGCTCGCCCATGCGCTGGGCGTGTGGGCTGTGATCGGCAGCAGAATGCGGCTCATTGCTTGGTTTCACTGGGAGTGGTCGTGCTGGACGGGGTTGCGGGTGGTGTCTTATCCGCGGGCTTCTTGTCTTTGTTTTCCTTGGTTTTGTCCTTCTTTCTTGCTTGGTTTGCCGGTGTGGTTTTGCCGGGCAAAGAGGCTGCGGCTTGTCCGCGGCGGTGGCACTGCAATCGGCAGGCTTTACCGTCGGCGCCGGCTGCTCCGGAACAATCTGGCGCGCGTCGGGTTTAGTATCCGAGCAAAGTGGTGTCGGTGACGGCCTGCACAGAAACATCGGAAGTTCCCACCGCCGTGCGGCCGGCCGCTGCGGCACGCTCACCGGAATGCCGGGCCGGATGCTGGTCGTGCGGACTGCCAGTTTCGCCGCCACCTGCATGTCCGGGCGGCAGGCACATCGAGGCGCGGCTCATCATGCTGGCTTTGGTGCGGTTTTTCCAGCTCGTACTTCATACGCTCTAGAGCGGCTGCGTCGGCGGCGGGGACAGGCCGGTTCATGGCCTGCAGCTTTTCTTGGACTCTTCGACGCGTGTTCGCTGAGCGGGTAGTCTTCACGATGCGGGTGTAGGCATTGGCGGCGCGATCTTCGAAGCGATCGCCCATGCGACCATAGGAATCGGCTAATTGCCAGAGCACTTCATCGGCACCGCTGTAGAGCGGATACTGCTCGGAAAGCGATTGCAGCCGATTGGCGGCGGCAGGAAAACTCTCCTTGTGATGATAGAACGATCCGGCGCGGAACTCGCCTTCGGCGATCACTTCCTGAAGATATTACGCAGCTTCTGCTGGGCTCCGGGAGCGAACTTGCTGTTGGGGAAATTACCAGCAATTGCCGGCACTTTCGTCCTCTGCGCGTATCGCGTCATGAGGATCACGATCCGGCTTTCCCATCTCTGCTTACATAGTGGATATCACCAAACTTTTCCTGCGCCTCGGCGGCTTCTTCCATGGTGGGGTAGAACAGGATGAAGTCCTTATGTATTCAGCCCCTCGGCCTGCACCGAGCCGTCCTCCCTCGCGGAACCAGCTGTCGGCGATTGCCCAGCTTGGATTTTGCCAGAAACTCGCTGGTGTCGTAGGTATTCATCAGCGTCTGCGGGGTGGGCGCGCCACTTCGTACCGGCCGCGCTCGATATCGGCGATGGCCCAGGTCGAACAGCACTATCCGGCTGCTGGGTGTCCTTCGATAACTGGATTGTCGTACTTCTTGTGTGTGCAGGAACTCAGCAACATCACCGCCGCCAGAAAAAAACAGCATGATTGCCAAATGCCAAGGATTTTTTTAGAAGCATGTTTAGTAGACCTATAGATTGCGTTGTTAAATTTTGGATCGCGTTTGCTCAAACCTGTATCGCCGTCGCATCCCGCGCTATTTGCCGGACGGATCAGGGAGCGTGAAAATCGACGACCCTGTAACGATCCAGTCACCCCGCCCGCACGGCGTCGGCAAGATTCTGGGTGATTCCGCCGTCGATTTCGATTTCAAGCGCCAGGCCGCGCTCCCGGCGTTGCCGGTCAGGGTCAGACTTTGTCCAGCACCGCCGGGAGCAAACTTCTGCCGCCAAATCCTGGATTTACACTCATGATCAGCACGTAGTCGGCCACTTCCTAAAAAACTTCGTCCAGCGAAGCTACCGGCGTGGCCGGATTTACACCACGCCCGCCAGCGCCCCCTCGCTTTGGATCAAGCGCAGCGTGCGGTGCAAATGGCGGCAGGTTTCTGGTACACCGAAACCATGTCGGCGCCGGCTGCGACAAAGGCCGGAATAAAGCGGTCCGGCTCCTCTATCATCCACGGGTGAGAAGGTCAAGCTTGGCGCGGGTCACCTTGCGAACCGACTCCACCACACGGGCGGACCCATGAATTCAGATTCGGCACAAAATGCCCGTCCATACACGTCAAAGATGCAACATGGCCGCGCCTCCGCGCGCTCCACGCCCCGGGCAATCTCCTCAGCCAGCCGCGCAAAGTCGGCGGACAGCAGCGACGGAACGATTTGCAGCATGTTTCGGGCTTCTGAGATCTTACCATGCAGGCTGGCGGCTATAATTGGATCTCCAGTGGACCTGGAAAGAACATTACTGCGCAAGACCGGCGAGGCGATCCATCGCTTCAAGATGATCCGCGATGGCGACCGGGTGGCGGTGGCGCTCTCCGGGCGGCAAGGATTCTCGTCGACCCTGCTGGGCGGCTCCTGCGCTTGCAGAAGCGCGCGCCTATCAATTCTCGGTCTGCGCGTTTACGGTGGAGCAGGGGAAGTTTCTGCGGCCCGATCGAGCCGCTGGGCGAGTACCTGAAGCAGCGAGGCGTCGGTTGGACTTATTACCGCGATAAGCTCTTCGCTTTCGGCTTGTTGGAGGAACAGCCGGATCACGGCTGCGACCTGTGCAGCCGGTACCGCGCGGCGGGCGGTATATGAAATCGCGCGCGGCCTGGGCGGCCAACGTCATCGCCTTTGGCCACACGGCGCGACGATTTCTGCGAGTCCTCCTGCTGCGCAATACGCATGTTCACGGGCAGATTGAGCTCGCTGCCGCCGGTGACCACATTCGCGCAACCGCGATTATCCGGCCTGATCCGTCCGCTGGTATTCGTGACCGAGGACATCACTACGCGTTACGCGGAATCGCTGGGCGTGCCGGTGGTTCCGCTGCGGATGTTCGCAGCGCACCGGCACCGTGCGGCGGTCATTGCGCGAAATGTTCAGCCGAACTGGAACAGGAACATCCCACCTCAAAGGAGAACATGCTTTCGGCGATGGGCAACGTGGATCCGGGCGTCTGCTGGACCTGCGCTATCTCAGACTCTGGACGGCGAGACCGCGGCAGGCGAGAGCCGGCGGAGTTTTCCCGATTGTCGGCCAGGACGTAACCGAATCGTAACCAAATTGATCGTCGAGTTGATTAACGATAGGGACGCTTTGCCCGTGAGAGCAGCTTGCCTATGAGACTGCTGCCGCGCGATAGAGAAGTTCTACTTCGCTATTTCTCAGCCAGGTTGAGATCGATTTGCCGAAGCCGCGCGGCTGCTGCTGGATGGCGTGCAAGGCCGGGACCGTCGCGCCTGGCGCGTTAGTGGCCGACCGAGATTCGTAGTGCTGGAGCACCAGCGGCGACGAAGTAATCCACGAGATCTTCACGCAAGCTGAACCAGACGTTCATCACGCCCGCTCGATCCGGAGGACATCCACTCGTCTCGTCCGCGCTGGACGATGTTCTGGACGGCATCGAGGACGCCCGCAGCATCGCCTGGTGGCGTACCGGCTCGATCCCATAACCGGCACCGTGGTGGCGCTGGCCGAGGTGATTTATTCGTGCAGCCGAGGTGCTGCAGAAGGCCATCGGAAGCGCTGGAACAGCAGAGAAACCGGTGCTCGAGCACTGTATCAGAGATCAACCGGCTGGAAAATGAGGCCGACATCTGGTGCGCAGCGCGGTGGCGAACCTGTTCGACAACGAAAAGGACGCCATTCACGCTGATCAAACTGAAGGGAGTCTACGAACTGCTGGAAGCCACCACCGACCGCTGCGAGGACGTGGCGGACGGCGTGCTGCAAGAACGTTGTCGTGAAGAATAGCTAGCCAGATGTCGACCCTCACTCTGGCGGCCTTGATCATCGCCGTCGCGCTGATTTTCGATTACATCAACGGGTTTCACGACGCGGCGAATTCGATCGCGACCATCGTGGCGACGCGCGTCCTGACGCCGTTGCAGGCGGTGGTGTGGGCCGCGTTCTTCAATTTCATCGCGGCGTTCGCCTTCGGCACCGGCCGTTGCCGAACACTGTGGGCAAGGGTTTCGTCGACCTGCAGATCGTGACGCCGCTACGTGATTTTAGCCGGAGCTTGACCGGCGCGATCGTCTGGGACCTGATCACGTGGTGGCTCGGGTTGCCGACCAGCTCCTCGCATGCGCTGATCGGAGGATACGCGGGAGCCTGCGTGGCGCGCGCGATTTACGTTTACGGGGTGGCGCAGGTTGGTTGCGGGACTTCATCGTCAGGCAAGTGGCCGACTACGTTGCTGTTCATTGTGCTGGCGCCGTTGATCGGATTTCTGCTGGCGTATTTGCTCATGACCGCAGTGTACTTGCCTGTTCCGAAAATCGACTCCGGCCAAGATGGACTTCTATTTCCGCAAGCTGCAACTGGTCTCGGCGGCGCTGTTCAGCTTCGCCCACGGCTCCAATGACGCGCAGAAGACCATGGGCACTGTGACCGGCGTCTTGTTACGCATCGAGATATATCGATAGCTTTCACGTGCCGGTATGGGTGATTTTCGCTGCCCACGCCGCCATTGGCCTGGGAACGTTAAGCGGCGGATGGCGTATTGTGCGGACGATGGGCGGACGGATCACCCGTTTAAAACCTCGAGGAGGATTTTGCGCCGAGACAGCGGGAGCGATTGCGATCTTGTTGCCCACCTGGCTGGGCCTGCCAGTTTCGACCACACACGCGATTGCGGGTTCGATCGCCGGCGTGGGAACTTCTCACCGCGTCAAGGCCGTCCGCTGGGCACTCGCCGAGACGATCGTATGGGCGTGGGTATTGACCATCCCTGCGGCGGCGGCGATTGCCGGGTTGTCGTTTGTGGTGATCCGGGCGCTGGTTGCGGGAGCTTAGGTTCGACGACAGATTCTGCGCGTGAGACGTTGATCAGTAAGTCGCCCGACCGCCGCTGGCGTCGTAGCACTGGCCGGTGACAAACGAGCAATCGGGACTGGCCAGAAAATGCACCACGGCGGCGATCTCCTCCGGCGTGCCCGTGCGGCGCATCGGGATGCGCTCGGTCATGTAGTCCACCTGCGCCGGAGGTCAATTGATCCAGAATGCGGGTGCGGATGACGGCCGGGGCAACAGCGTTAACGCAGATGCCTTCGGTCGCGACTTCCTTGGCCAATTGACTTGGTGAAGCCGATCACGGCGGCCTTGGTAGCATGAATAGCCGGTCATATTCGGGTTGCCTTCTTTGCCGGCGATGGAGGCGATGTTGACGATGCGGCCGTACTTGCGCGACGCGCATGTGCGCAATGACCGCCCGCGAGCAGTGGAACACGCCGAGTCAAATTGACGGCGATGATCCGGCGGAAATCTTCATCGGTCTGATCCCAGAGCGGCGCTGCCTTGCCGGCAATGCCGGCGTTGTTGACCAGAACATCGACGCTGGCCGGTGCGCGCGATCACCGCGGCCACGGCGGCGTCGACCGAGCTGGATCGGGTGATATCGATGGTCGACGCGGAAGGCCGTCGCCGCCGATGGAGCCGGCCACTTGGGCTGCGCCTTCGCCGTTCAGATCGCCGATTGCGACCGAGGCTCCGGCGCCTGCCAGACGCCTGGCTATGGCTTCGCCGATGCCGGTAGCTGCGCCGGTGACGATCGCCGTCTGGCCGGTCAAGTCGAGAACATGTTGGTCTCCAGGCTAGTCTTCGCGAACCACGTTGCACCGTAATTTCGACGCGTTGACGTCGCGGTGCAGGCGCACCGGTAACGGGATGGTCGCCAAGCTGGCGGATCGGCTCGTCGAGCTGAATCTTGCGCCGGTCGACGGTGAAGTTCAGCTTCTCCAGCGCCCTCGGCGACGTCTTTGGAGGTGACCGAGCCGAAGAGCTGATCGTTGTCGCCGGCCTTCTGCGTGATGATGACCGACCACGCCGTTCATCAGTTTGCCAAATCCTCGGCTTCGCCCTGTCTAGCTTGGCTTCCTTGCGCAGAGTGCGCCTGGCGCTCCTGCTCGACGATCTTCTTGTTGGATTCGGTAGCCGCGACGGCCAGCCGCTTGGGCAACAGGAAATTGCGCGCGTACCCGGCGGCGACTTTCACCACCTGCGCCGCGCGGCGCCCAGTTTCTCGACGTCTTCTCTGAGTATGACTTCCATAATAATCTCCTCGCTTAGCACGCTGCCGCGAACGGCAGCAGCGCGATATTGCGCGCCTTCTTGATGGCGTCGCTCAGCCGGCGCTGATGCGGCGCGCAGACGCCCGAAATGCGGCGCGGAACAATCTTGCCGCGCTCGGCGATGAACGCGTTGAGCATGCTTGACGTCCTTGTAGTTGATGTCGTCGATCTTCTCGACGCAGAACCGGCACACTTTCTTGCGCCGGAAATATTGCTTCTTCTGCGTGAGCGACGGCCTTGTCGCCGCCGGTGGGCGCTTTGCCCCGCGCTGCCTGGTCTTCCTCTGATTCCGCCATGATTGATCTCCTTGGCACTCCTGCCAGCGGCTCGCCCAGCATCTGCTGGCGCTACCGACGGCTGGGGCCGCGGCCGGAGCCGCGCGTCGGCTTTGCTGGCGCGCCCGCTTCTCCCGGTGCTTCTTGCGCTTGTCCAGGCGCTTCAGCGTCTCGTCGATGCGCACGGTCAGGAACTTGATGACCAGGTCGGAGACGCGCAGGCGGCGCTCGAATTCCTTCACCGCGTCCGGGCCGGAGTTGAACTGGAACAGCACGTAGCGCGCCTTCGCGATACTTATCCACGCGGTAGGCCAGCCGGCGCTTGCCCCACTTTTCCACCTTGTCGATCGTGCCGCCGGCGCTGGTGACAATGCGTTTCATCTGCTCGATCGAACTGGTCGATCTCTTCCTCCGTCGCATCCGGCTTGACGATAAACAGCTCTTCGTAAATCCTCATTCTTCCTCTGTCTTTAAGCCTTGGGCGCGACGATTGTAATTTCGTCATGGACTTTTCGACGCCTTCGGCAATTATGGGAACCACTGCGTCGGCCCCACGGGCCACCAGTTCGTCCGATTCCTTCCGTTTGCGAGCGCTGGATGGGCGCCAGCACAATACTCCGCGCCATCGCTCATCGGATGCCCGGGACTGAACTCCCAGCCGAACTCGCGTACAAACTCCTTGGTACCCAGGCTCGAGATCACCGACTCCACGCCGTTATGCCCGGCCGCCGAGCCCTGCGGCTTAATCTTGCATCCGCCCCACGGCAGATCCAGCTCGTCGTAAACCAGCGATCAGGTCTGCCGCCGTCAGCTCAGTGCTTCTCCATCAGCGGCGCAACGGAGCGCGCCGCTCAGATTCATAAACGTCTGCGGCTTGGCCAGCATCACCGGCTGTCCGGCGATTGCACCCACACCCATCAGGCGCCTGCGAATCCTTGCGGTGTGACGCGAATGCCATGCATCTCCGCCAACCGGTCGATCACGCAGGAACCCCAGGTTGTGGGGTGAGTTGTCGTACTCCTCGCCCGGATTGCCCAGCCCGGCCACCAGGAACATGGCGAGCTTACTTCTTCTTGCCCTTTGCTGTCCGGCGGCAGGCTCCTCCTCTTCCTTCTTGCCCTTCTTGATGACTTCGGGCTCGGCGGCGAGCTTCCGGCCACCGGCGCGGCGGCATCCACAGCGGCCGCCGGAGTGGGCTCTTCCACCACGCTTAACGACCACCACGTGCGCGATCACCGCTTCGGCGGGCTCAACAGCTTCATCGAGCCCGTCAATGCGATATCGCCGGCGCGCTTGCTTTGTCCGATCATCGAGCTCGGTGACGTCCACCGTGAAGTGCTCCGGAATCTCGTCCGGCAGGCACTCGATTTCGACTTCGCGCGAGATGACTTCGAGCAATCCGCCCTGCAACTTGATGCCTGTGGCTTCGCCGTGCGGTGACGCACCGGGACGGAAACGCGGATGCGCTTGGTCAAGATCGATGCGCTTCAAATCGGCGTGCAGCAGGTTGCCGCGGATCGGATCGCACTGGCCGTCGACCACCATGACCGGCGTGTTCTCGCCGCCTTCAATCGCCGAGATTGAAGATCGTGTTGTGCCCGGTCTTGCTGCGCAGAATCTTGCTGAATGCTTTTGGGATCGACGGCAATGGATACCGCGGTCCTTGTAGGCGCCGTAAAGCACGGCCGGGATCATGCCCGCGCGCCGTGTACGGCGCGCTTCATTCTTGCCGCGCGGTACGCGCGTGGCTCGGCGGCAACCGTAACTATCCGTTCTCATTGCATCTCCTCATAACGGGCATGGCAAGTCCGAGCGTTTCAACGCAAGACGCTGCCTTGACGTGGAGTTGCGTAGCCCGGTCTAAATTCTAAACAAACAAAATGCTGACCGAAGTCTCCTCGTGAATCGACTGCACGGCCCTCGCCAGCAGCGGCGCAATCGACAAGTTGCGCGGATCTTGCTGCATCTTTCCGCGCTTCGTCCGATAGCGGTATCGAATTGGTGAACGACTACTTCCTTAATTGGTCGATTTTTCGATCCGCTCCAGCGCCGGTCCGGACAGCACCGCATGAGTGGCGCAGGCCGACACGCTCGGCCGCGCCCTATGATCCAGCAGCGCCTCGCGCGCCTTTCACCAGCGTCCCGGCCGTATCGATCAGATCGTCCACCATCAAACAATTGCGGCCGCTTCACCCGGCCGATCACATTCATCACTTCGGCCACGTTCGCTTCCTCGCGGCGCTTATCGATGATGGCCAGCGGGCGCGTTCAAGCCGCTTGGCGAAGCGCGCTGAGCCCGCTCGACGCCGCCTGCATCGGGCGATACCACCGTCAGATTCGGGATGTCCGAGCGGCTTGAAATAGTCGATCATCACCGGCGTGCCGAACAGGTGGTCCACCGGGATATCGAAAAATCCCTGAATCTGCGCGGCATGCAAATCGAGCGTCGAGCATGCGGTCGGTTCCCGCAGCCTCGATCAGGCTGGCTACCAGCTTGGCTGAAATCGGAACGCGCGGCTTGTCCTTGCGGTCCTGCCTGGCGTACCCATAATAAGGCAGCACTGCGGTGATGCGCTCGGCTGAGGAACGCTTGAGCGCGTGGATCATGAGCAGCAGTTCCATGATGTGGTGATCTACCGGCGTGCAGGTAGGCTGCACCACGAAGACATCCGCTCCGCGCACGTTCTCCTGGATCTGGATATTGTTTTCGCTGTCCGAGAAGGCTTTTACCTGCGCTTCGCCCAGGGCCACGCCCGAGGTTCTGGCAAATCTCGACGGCCGAGCGAGCGGTTGGCGCTGCCGCTGAAGATCTTGATGCGGTCGGGATTCATCGCGCGTATCGGCTTTGGGGCGGCCATAGGCTCTGGTTCACATGTTCTCGCAGCCGTTGACGCCACACGGCGCGATAACGCGCCCGGCTTACGAACCGAATGGGAAAAACTCGCTTCCTCCTTTATCCGCTCCATGGCGCGAGCGGTTTGTGCGCCCGTCGCAAAGAGTCCAAAAACCGCGGAACCGCTTCCGGTCATCATCGCGGGTCTGGCGCCCAGTCTCAACAGCGCTGCTGCAACGCTTTCAACTGAGGGTACTGCTCTCGAAGACGACTGTCTCGAAATCGTTAACGCCCGCCGCCGAATCCCCGTCCCTGTCAGCGCGCGGCCCAACGTCCATACAGCCGACTGGAAACTAACCATTTTATTTTGTTGGGATTCCATTGTCAAACGAGGGCTTAGCCGGCAGGTAGGCGTCGGCGGTCGAAACATGCACTCGCCGGAGCCACTAGAATGCCGGTGCGAGCGCCGCCATCGGGCAGCGGATACAGTTCGGTGCCGCGGCCCACGCCGGCCGCCATTCCACCGATGAGGAAGAACGGAACATCGCTGCCTAAGTCGGCTGCCATGCGCATGAGTTGCTCGGATTGGGATGCGCCGGCGGGCGAGCACCGGCAGCGCCAGCAGCACGGCAGCCGCGTCGGACGAGCCCGCCTAGGCCCGCGCCCATTGGGATTTGCTTGTCCAGGTGAAATTCCACCTCGCGCGGCAATTCGCAGCGCATCCATACATTGCTGGGCCGCGCGCTCGATCAGGTTGCCGGATATTTGCACGTTGCCTTCGACCGTGACTTGGGTGCGACGCGCCGGTGTGAAGGCGATATCGATCTGGTCGGCCAGCGAGATGGTCTGAAAAATCGTGCGCAGCTCGTGAAATTCATCGGGACGGCGATGGAGCGACGCGCAGATCCAGATTGATCTTGGCGAAGGCGCGCACGCTGGCGGACTGGGTGCGGCTCATTGGTCGTACTGACCAGCGAAAAGATGTCGCCCGGCTAGTTTTTTGCGCCCGCCCAGAAAGGTCAGCTCCACAGCGAAGCCGAGACCCGCGACCAATGCCGCCGCCTTTTCGACCAGCGCGCTACCGCCGCGGCCGCGGCCGCCGGTGGCCAGCAGATCGTCGATGATCAGCACTCGCTGCCCGCGCGCCACCGTCGTCCTTGTGCATCTCGGGCTATCGGAGCCGTACTCGAGCAGGTAACTGACCTTGAGGGTTTCCTCATGGCAGCTTTTTCGGTTTGCGGACGGGAATGAAGCCCACATGCCGAGCGCGTAAGCAAGCGCGGAAGCGAAGATGAATCCGCGCGCCTCGATGCCGATCGATGGCGTCGATCCCGGCATTGGCGTAGCGATCCTGAAGGCCTGTCGACGCGGCAAAGGCCCTGGTTATCCTGGTAGCAGCGTGGTGATGTCATAGAACAGGATGCCGGGCTTGGGAAAATCCGGAACTTCGCGGATCAGTCGATTTGAGATCGGTCATCAGGCCCTCAATGGAAAAGCATCGTATTGTTGCACGGCGGCGTCCCGCTCTTCAACACCACGCACGTCGGCGAAACGCGGACCTTTCGGAAAGGCGGCTCGGCGAGCTGGATAATTGCTCGGCGCGGCCCACGGCGTACACTTCCATCGCGGCCATCGGTCCAAATTGCGCGCATAGCCGGTGACGGCGAGCGCCCGCTTGGCGGCCCGCCGGAGCGAAGCAGCGAAAACCCACGCCCTGCACTCGGCCGCACACGAAAAAAGCGCTTCGCAATTACCGCCGCACGTGCCATGGGAGTTCGAGAATAGCACTAATGCCGGGGTTCAAATTAGAATGCTTTCATGAAGAATATTGCCGCGTTGGCAATCGTGTGGACGCGCTCGGAAGCCTGCTTGCTCAGACGCCGGCGCTAACGCCAGCTCCTGTGCCGGGAGCGCCCGCGCGCGCAGCCGGCGGCTCCGAAACCGTCGCCTGCGCCAGTCCCCCAAGGTCAAAGAGTTTGAAAAATACAACGGCCCAACGCTGACTTGAAGTCATCTTGCATGTGGACCGCAAGCTGCCGATGGTGCACGTGAACGAGTGGCTCCACGTTGGCTCTAAGCAACGAGAAGGCGGGTCAGAACCGGGTTTCGCGCACTTGTTCGAGCACATGATGTTCGAAGGCTCGAAGAACGCGAACCGAAGAATACTCTCACGTCGATCGAGAAGGCCGGCGCTAACCTGCTCGAAGGCGGCGTGAACGGCACGACCGATTGGGACCGCACGAACTATTTCGCGACCGTGCCGGCCGGCAACCTGAGAACATCTGCTCTGGCTGGAGTCCGATCGCCTGGCCACGCTGACCGATGCGCTCACCGAAGGAGAAGCTGGACAACCAGCGCGACGTGGTGAAGAACGAGCGCCGCCAGGGGCTGGAAAATCACGCCTTACGGCCGCTCATACGAAGCTGGTGTTCGAGAATCTTTATCCCAACCGCCACCCGTACGCCAACGACGGTGATTGGCAGCCACGAGGACCTTAACGCGGCGAGCTTGACGACGTAAAAGAGTTTTTCAAGACGTACTACGCGCCGAATAATCTCTCCCTCACAGTGGCCGGAGATTTTGACGTAGCCGCCACCAAGCGGCTGATCTGAGAAATACTTCGCCGGCATACCCGCCGGGCCGGCGCTCGATCGTTCCCCGCGCTGGGTTCCGCAGTTAGATGGCGAGCGAGAGATCGTCGAGGTGCAGCGACCGCGTGGCGCAGGAGCGCGTCTACTTCGCCTCGAACACGCCCCCTTTCTTCGATGCCGGCGATGCCGGAACTGGATTTGGTGCAGCTCATCCTGGCCGACGGCCTGTCCTCGCGCTTGAACAAGGCGCTGGTCTACGACAAGCAGCTCTGCCCGACGTTGACGGCTTATCAGTCGTCACGTGAGCTGGCCATCAATTTCGTGATTTACGCTACGGCGCGTCCGGGTGTCTCGCTCGCCGAAGTCGGAGCGCGTGGTCACGGAGGAAATCGCGCGTCTGGCTCTGAATGGCCCCACGCTGAGCGAGCTCAACCGCGCGAAGGTGAAATGGGAATACCAGTTCGTCACCGGCCTGAACGCATCGGCGGATTCGGCGGCAAGGCCGACCGCCTGAACCAATACAACGCGTTCCTGGGCAATCCCGATCGCTTCGAAGCCGACGTCAAGCGCCACCGCAATGCGAGTTAGCGGCGGTGCGCGACGCCGCCAAGAAATGGCTGGCTGACACGCGCAATCGCCTGCTGATCCGGTTTCATCCGGAGACTTCCGGCCGCGAATACCGGTAGCGATAAATCGCGCCGAGCAGCCGGCGTTTGGCGCCGACCGGCCCGTTTCACGGCGCCGGAAGTGCAGACGACGCAATTGCTCGAATGGCATGGATTTATTCGTAGTGGAGCGCAAAGATCTGCCGAAGGTGGCGGTCCTGCTGGCCACTCGCGCCGGCAGCGTCGCCGATCCGTCGGGCAAGCGCAGGCCTGGCCGACTTGACGATGGTGACGATCGAGCTCGGGACGCAAGACGCGCAAGGCGCTCGAGATCGAGGACGCGCTCGGCGATCTCGGGAACTCGATCACCGGGTTTGGAGGGCGCGAGCGATCCGGGCTCGAGCTTCGACGTTCTGAAACGCAACCTGGCTCCAGCCATGGCGATCTTCGCCAATGTGGTGCGGCAATCCTGTTTTTCCCGCGTCGGAAGTGGATCGCGAAAAGAAAACGCGCGTGGATGCTCTGGCGCAAGAGGCGCAGGAACCGAATGCAATCGCATTTCGCGTGAGCGCCATGCTGGCTTTCGGCGCCGAACACCCTTACGGCCGCCCATGCAACGCGGCTTGCCACGGGACCGTGCAAGCGCTGACCAGTCGAAGATTTTTCGAGCTATCACGCCACCTATTTCAAGCCTGCCAGCACGGCGCTGATCATCTCCGGCGATATTTCATTGGCCGAAGCCACTGAACTCAGCCTGCGTTATTTTGGAACCTGCCGGCGGCGCGTCGCCCGCTATCAATATTCCCGAGCCGCATCCTATGCGGCAGCGGCAAGATATATCTGGTGGACCGCCAGGGTGCGGCGCAGACCGAGATCATGCAGATTTTGCCCGGGCCGCCGCGCAAGACATCCGACTACTACGCCGCTGCGCCTGGCCGATACGATCGCGGGCGCGCTGCCGGCGCGCGTCTGAACCTGAATCTGCGCGAGGAGAAGGGGTACACGCATGGCGTTTTCTCTTTCCCTGGCTTCTATAAACATGCGGGCCTGTGGCGCGCCGGCGGTGGTGTGTCCAGACCAATCGCACCAAGGAATCGGTAGCGGAGTTCGTCAAGGAGCTAAAATTTCTCGCCGGTGAAAAACCGGTTTCGAAACGGAACTGGCCAATGCCAAGGCCAATCGGGTGCGCGGCTATGCGCAACAGTTCGAGGCCTTGAGCCGCATCGGAGACCAGGTGGCCGAGTTGTGGGGCGCGGGCCTGCCGTTGACGGCTTTGCAGCGCTCCGCCGCGGAATTCGAAAACGTCGGTGGCCGCGGTCAACGCGGCCGCCAGCAAGTATGCTCAGCCGGCCGGAGCTTCGCTGCTGCTGGTAGGCGATCTGGCGAAGATCGAGGTAGGCATCCGAGAGCTGAATGCGGGCGAGATCGTGAAGCGTGGATGCAGATGGGAAGCCTTTGCGCTAGGGCCGTGGTTCAACTGTTCATCGGAGATGGCGACCTCGCCATCCGGCCGTTGCAAGACAACGCCGGCGATTACCAGATCATGGCCAAATGGCTGACCGACCCTCGCGTGTTGGAGTTCTATGAGGGCAGGGACAATCCGTTTCCTATCGATCGAATCAAAGAGAAGCACGCGCCGCGCGTTCTAGGTGAGGAAAACGTTGTGCCTTTGCCTGCTGGTTTTCCAGGGCGCGCCGATCGGCTACGCTCAGTTCTACCCGATCCCGGAGGACGACGGCGTTTATGGCATTGACCAATTCATTGGGAGCCCGGCCTCTGGAATCGCGGACCTGGCACGCGCGCTGTCATACTTCTGTTGCAATATCTCTTTCGCGTCAAAGGCGCTAGAAGAGTCATTGTCGACCCTCACGCAGCCAATGCGCGCGCAATACGATGCTACGAAAAATGCGGCTTCCGAAAGTAGGATCTTGCCGCGTCACGAGTTGCATGAGTGGCGCAGCTGCGCGACAGTTGGCTGATGGAAGCGGCGCTACAATAACCTGCAATGACCTTCACGCCTTTTGACCTCGAGCAATGGCAGTCGCTGTATGAGACTACGGTCAAGTACAACCTGGCGGACAGCGGCGTGCAGCCTGTCACGCTGGGCGAATTGGTTTCTACGCCGGATGCCGTCGAGCAGGCTGCTGCGAACTCCACTGCACTATCCGGCGGTGAACGGGACGGCGATGGCTGCGCGAACTCATTGCTGGCCTGGATCAGGAGCTGGGACGGGGAACGTCCTGGTCAACGTGCGGCGCGGCCGAAGCCAATGGGATCACGGTCGCCGCGCTCACCCAGCCGGGCGATCACGTGATTGTCATGGAACCCGGCTACCGCCAGGTGAGCGGCATCGGCCGCAATGCGGGCTGCGAAGTGGAAGCGTTTCATTTACGCCGCGAGAACGGCTGGCGTCCCGATCTGGAAGAGTTGGACACGGCTGGTGCGGCCGTCGACGCGGATGATTGCCGTTACCAATCCCGAATAATCCGGTGGGTACGATTCTCACTTCCGCGGAGATGGATCGCATCGTCGCTGCCGCGGCGCGGTCCGGGCGCCTGGCTGCTGGCCGATGAGGTTTATCGCGGCACGGAGCGCATAAGCGATCAGGAGACCGCGAGTTTCTATCAACCGCTACGAGCGCGTAGTGTCGACCGGCAGCATGTCCAAAGCCTACGGCCTTTCCGGCTTGCGAACAGGATGGCTGGTTGCTCCGCCTGGACGTAATTGAGGCGGCGTGGCGGCGGCACGAGTACGCCACGATTTCAACCGGAATGCTGTCCATGACGCTGGCGGAAATCGCGCTGACTGAGCCGCTGCGCTCGCAGTTGCTCAGCCGCAATCGCGGGCTGATCAAGTCCGGCTACACACGCATTGAAAGTGGATTGCCGCGAGCGGCGGGCTGTTATCGATTGTGCCGCCGGCCGCCACTGCCCTAGCCTTCGTGCGTTACGCGCTCGATCTGCCGTCGCTGGAAGTGGCGCATGCGCTGCGAGAGCGTGCCAGCGTTTTGGTGGGAGCGGGCGCTCATTTTGGCGTCGAAAATCATTTACGCATTACACACGGCCTCGCGCCGGCGTATCTGGATCAGGCCTTGAGCGAATTTTGGAAACGCTTAGTAGTGCGACGCTACGTACTGATCCAGTATCACAATGAACTCGGCGACGATGTGGTCGCCGCGTAGAGTCTTCATCAGACGGCCATCCACGAATACTGGCGCCACCGGCTCCTCAAACGTTCCGGGCAGGAAATGCCGAGATTGGCGTGCTTCGATTCGCCCGGGCCATTCACCACACAGCCCATCACAGCCACCTTCATGCCTTCCACGCCAGCGTGCTTCTCTTTCCATACGGGCATCTGGTCGCGCAGATAGTTCTGAATCTGGTCGGCCATATCCTGGAAGAACGTGCTGGTGGTGCGTCCGCAGCCGGGGCAGGCGGTCACCTGCGGCGTGAAGCTGCGAATGCCGAGCGATTGCAGAATCTGCTGCGCTGACGATCACTTCCTCGGTGCGGTCGCCATTGGGCAGCGGGCGTGAGCGAAGCGCGGATGGTGTCGCCGATGCCTTCCTGCAGCAGAACGGAAAGGGCCGCGGTGGTGGCCACGATTCCCTTGGCGCCCAGGCCCGGCTTCGGTCAGTCCGAGGTGCAGCGGGTAATCGCATTGCGCCGCCAGCGGACGGTAGACATCGATCAGATCCTGCACGCCGCTGACCTTGGCGCTGCAGAATGATTTTGTCGTGCGCCGAGGCCGTAGCGCTCGGCTGCGCAGGCGGATTCGATGGCGCTGAGCACGATGGCGTCCATGCGTGACCTCGCGCGCGTCCTTCGGCTCGAGCCAGCAGCGAGTTTTCGTCCATCAGCGCGCGTGAGCAGCGTCTGGTCGAGCGAACCCCAATTTACGCCGATGCGCACCGGACGGTCGTACTCGATGGCCGCCTCGATCATGGTGCGGAAATTGTCGTCGTGCTTCTTGCCGATGTTCACGTTGCCTGGATTGATGCGGTATTTTGGCCAGAGCGCGGGCGCAGTCCGGATATTTCTTGAGCAGCAGATGGCCGTTGTAGTGAAAGTCGCCGATGATGGGCACGCGCACGCCGAACTTTTCGAGCGTGGCGGCAATCTTAGGCACCGCGCGCAGCGGCCTCCTCGGTGTTGACGGTGACGCGCACCAGCTCGGAGCCGCGCGCGCGCCAGCGCCATCACCTGGTTGACCGTGCCGGCGACATCGGCAGTGTCCGTGTTGGTCAGTGGATTGAACGACGATCGGGTGATCGCCGCCCACTCTGACACCACCGACATCCACCACCACCGACCTGCGGCGGGTCTTTACGGCCATGTACAATTGCCTCCGTGAAACGCTTGATTTTACCATTGGATGACGATAGCGGATGCGCCGCCTGCTGGAAGATTGGAGAGTCGATTGATGAAGAAACGCGTTTGGCTTCTAGGCACGTTTGCGGCGTTGGCGATGGTGGCGCTTCTTGTCCGCCAGTTCCGAGGCCGCCGAGCCCGGCACGGTGAAGCAGATCGCGTACCCGGCGTCTGGTTCCGCGAAGGCGACCTGTCAAAACACTGGGCCACTGCAACAACATCATCATCGAGATGAAAAGATTATCTGGATCGTGGTGGACGCCAACTTCCGACGAGCGGCGCGCGCCTGGCTGGAAACTGCCAAGAAGGTTTCAGCAAGCCTGTGAATACGCGTCTCGATGCCCATCATCACGGCGATCACGCCTACGGCAATTCCGTCTGACCGCGGCCGGCGCGACGACTCTCTGCCTACAAAGGCGTTGCGGAAGAAATGAAACGCGCGATGGCCAGCCCGCTGGCAGCTATAGCGGCCAAGATCGCAAGGACGTCGGCGAGTTAAATCAACCCCCGGTTGAGCCGCCCAAGCAGACTTTCGACAAGAGCCCGTTCGTGCTTGAAGATACGCGGCGGGCGGCGCGTTGAGTTTCACTTCTTCGGATGGGCACACACGCGCGGCGACGGGTTTGCCTACCTTCCCAAGGAGAAAGATCATGTGCACAGGCGACGCAGTGGTGAACGGGCCCTGCAATTACACCGCCGACGCCAACGTTGCCGAACTGGCCGAACGTCGCGCGTCAGCGTGCGCAAACTACAAGTGACCTCACGTGCTTCCCGGACACGGCGCACCGGAGGACGAAGTGCTGGATGGCCGGGCCCAGTTCACGGTTGAGCTGCACAGCCGTGGCCGCCGCTGTCAAGCAAGCAAGAAGTGACCGGACCTCATCAGTGCCGAGACCAAGATGGTTTTCGGCAACCCGGTGCCTGCTTCCACGTCCATCACTTTGCCGGACAGCGTAAAGAACTGGGTGGGCGACTCCCTTCGCGGTGCAGGTGAAGGATACCTACGAAGAGATCAGCCAGAAAAAGCCGCACGGGACCTGCTGCATTAGCACGCTGCGCGCTATCGCGTTCGCCGCTCTGAGTTTGCGCTGGAGGGATAGGCGCATTCCAGGCCGCAGACGCTCCGGCCGACATTGCCGCTCGAGACTCAAGCGGTGCTCGCGTATCACATTCTGGCGGATCCGCTGCGCGGGCACCTTTCGTTTCTGGCGTCCGACTTACTGGAGGGCCAGACACGCCGTCGCGCGGTTTGGAGACCGCCTCCGAATACATTGCTGCGCAGTTTCGCCGGCGCCGGTCTTGAGACCTACCGGCGATACTGGATATTTTCAGAACGCACGTTTTCTCTCGATCGAGCAAGCTAAGCGGTTTTCTTCGCGATGGAGCTGGCACTGCCAAGGTGCAGACGTTCGCCATTGTGCGGGACGAGGCGAGATATTCTCTCCGCGTCGCGCTGAATCTTTCGCGAGGCGCCCGTGGTCATGCTCGAAGCCGGACGCTGCCGTGGGTCAGAACAAGCCTCAGACGGCAAAGTGAGCCGTTCTGCAGCTGCCGGATTTCCGCGGGCCCGAAGGCAGGGCGCTCTTCGGCAAGTACCAGGCCGCGTTGACGACGCCTCGAAAGGCGAAACCCGCGGCGATTCTCTGGATGGATCGCGATGGGCGAGGAGGCCCTGGCGCACCGCCGGCAGCTCGTGGATGCCTCCGAAGCCGTCACCAGGCCACCGACGCTATATCCTGCATGGCAAAGCAGCGATGGAATGGTACGACGGCGGTGAAGACGGACGGGGCCGGCGCTCACAATGTCGCTACGCGTTCTCCGCCAGTCGAAAAGCCGCTCGCTGCTGTACCAACTCATCGGCATCTTGCGCGGTCCGATCCGGTTCGAAAGCACCTACGTGCTGGTAACAGCGCACTACGATCCACGTCGGCATGAAAGCGGCGGGCGAGGGAGACCGCATTTTCAACGGAGCCAACGACGATGGCGGCGGCGCGATTTCCGTCATCGAGCTGGCTTCCGCGCTGCGCCACGCAGCATGAACGGCCCCAAACGCAGCATCGTCTTCATGACGTACTTCGGAGAAGAGCACGGCGTATGCTGGGATCGCGATACTATGCGCGCGGCATCCGTGTTTTCCGCTGGCGCAACGGTTGCGGATCTCAACCTGGCGCAACTGGGCCGCACGGATTCAGGCCGAAGGTCCTAAAATCGAAACCGGCAATTTCACGGGTTTCGATTTTTCCAATTTGCCGGAAATTTTCAAAGCGGCGGGCGAAAGGACCGGCATTCACATTGTCGACGACAAGGATCACGGCGACGATTCACTTCGCGGCCAGCGACAACGTCAGCCTGGCTCTGGCCGGGTTCCAGCGCATACTTTCAGCGTGACTTACGGATTTCCCGACTATCATGGCGTTGGCGACGAGTGGTATAAGATTGATTACGAGAACTATGGCAAGGTGGATCGTATGCTCGCCGCCGGAATTCTGGATCTCGCCGAGTCGGCCGCGAAGCGCCGAAATGGAACCAGGCCAATCCAAAAACCGAGCGCTACGTGAAAGCGTGGAAGTGAACTGGAAGGACTGATAAAACGCCGCCTTCCGGCTGACCCCGCAATTCGAGGGGAAAAATGACCTGTGCGTAAGACGATTGCTTTATTTGCAGTAACGGCTTTTCGGCGGCTCTCTATCCACTCAGCAGCCCCGGCGGCACGATAAGCTCGAAGACACCATGAAGCAAGTTGGGGCTACGATTGGGCAAGATCAAAAAGAACATCGACGGCAAATGCTCCGCATGAGGCGGCAGGCGGCGCCGAGAAGATGCAGGCGCTCATGAAGGATGCTGAGGCCATCTTTGCGGAAATGAAAATGGCGGACGCCATGCGAAGTAGTCCAAGGCTGCCCAGTCGGCCGCTGGGACTGTCTGATCAGCGATGGGACACGCGCGGCAACGCGGAGGGCGCAACGGCAGCTTTCCAGCAAGCTGGGCGGAACGTGCAAGGATGTCACGACGATCCATCGCGAGAAACTGCAGGACGGAAGCTACAAACTCAAGCCGTAGCTACAAGTGCTTTTTCAGATCGGGGAAACAGCAGCGCCTTCGGCTTCGGGCGCGTCGAGATTTTCGCGGGTGATGACACGGCCGCTCAAGTCCATCACCCTGGGCGGCGTCTTGCCATGCAGCCTGTCTGCCAGCGTCTGCACGGCCCGGTAGCCGATCTGGAACGGATCCTGAGCGACGAACGCGTCCATCACGCCGCTCTTGAGATCGGCAATCATGCCGTCGGAGAAATCGAAACCGACGAACTTTATTTTGCCGCCGAGCTCACGCTCCTTGAGCGCGAGCGAAGCATTCCGGTGGCGCTGGGGCTCGGTCGAGGCGAACAGGCCGTTCAAATCCGGATGAGCCGTGAGGATGTTTTCGGCGCGCTGCCATGGACTCTGGCGCGGTCCGGACATGCCGTACTGCCGCGCCACGATCTGTATCGCAGGAAACATCTTTCGCGATCACCTCTTCAAAGCCGCTTTCGCGCTCCATCGTGGAAAAACTTCCCGGCATGTGCTGGATGACGCCTGCAATTTTGCCTTTGCCGCCCAATAAGCGCGGCCAGCGTGCGCGCGCCGCTCGTCCGGCTTCCTGATTGTTGGTGGCCACGAAGGTCATGTAGTTGGTGGAATCCGACGCCCGAATCGAACACCGTGAGCCGGTATATGCGCCGCGGCGCGCGCTGATCGAGCGAAGCGTTCAAAGGCCTTGCGGGTCGGAGGCGGCAACGGCCGGAGCCATCCGTGCTGCGCGATCATGGCGTCGACGATTTGAATCTGGCGGCTGTAATCGGTCTCTTGCGTCGGACCATTCCATTCGACATCGACTTTGAGATCTTTCTGCCCGCGGCCAGGGCGCCCGCCTGCACGGCTTGCCAGAAAATATGCGACGTGGCTTTGGGGACTACGGCAATGCGCGGCAGCTGCACCGCATGCCAGCCGGGTTTTATCGTCAGCTGCAGGCCGACCAGATAAAGGCCGATGCCGAAGCAGCACAAAAGAGGCGATCAACAAGATCGCCATCCACCTGAGCTTCGGAGCCGGCTTGGTTTCGCTCATCCCCGGTAGGGTATCACTCCTCAGGCGGTCCGCAGAGCCCGCATTGCTACAATGGAGGAAGTAATGATTCAAACTCTATTTGGCTCCATCGAACGGGAGCCGACGCTTCTCGACAAGCTAAAGAGCGGCGTGGAAAGCGCGCGCGGGCCTGGTGTCACGGCTCGAAGACGCGATCGCCGGCCGCAAGAGTCGACGCCGATCTTCTGGACGAGCTGGAATACGCCCTCATCAGCGCCGACATCGGTGTGCCAACCACCAGCGAGATTCTGGAGCGCATACGGCGGCAGGTGAGCCGTCACCAGCTCGGCGACGCCGCGGAGCTGCGCGAATTGATTCGCCAGCACTTGCTCGAAATTTTGCAAGCCACCGAGCGCCCGCTGCTCGCGCGTGGCAGCCCCCCGCCGGCCGTGGTGATGATGGTGGGCGTGAACGGGGCGGGAAAACACACCAGCATCGGAGCTGGCGGCCCACTATCGCGCGAGGTCGCAGCGTTTTTGCTGTGCGCCGCCGATACGATTTCGCGCCGCTGCCAGTTGAGCAGCTTGAGATTTGGGGCGAGCGGACCGGGTTACGCGAAGTGATCCGGCAGAAGCCGGGAGCCGACCCAGCGCCGTGCTGTTCGACGCCTTGCAACGCCGCGCGGGCGCGTAAGATCGACTACGTGATCGTAGACACCGCCGGGCGCCTGCGGAACAAAATCCAGCCTGATGGCGGAGCTGGAAAAATGCGCCGCACGGCGTCGCGCGTGGTTCCCGATGCGCCCCACGAAGTGCTGCTGGTGCTGCGACGCGGTCACCGGACAGAACGGGCTGGAACAGGCGCGCAAGTTCACGGAAAGCTCGGGCGTGACCGGAATTGTGCTGGCTAAACTCGGTGGCACGGCCAAAGGCGGCGTGGTCATCGCGATCGCCCGCGAGCTGAATCTGCCGATACGCTACGTGGGCGTCGGCGAAAAAATCGAAGACCTGCTGCCATTCGATCCCGAAAAATTTATCGAATCGCTGTTCGACAAATGAGTGCAGAATACCTGCGCGAAGCGATGGACCTGGCCGGACAGGCGCGCGGCCAGAGCCAGCCCCAATCCGCTGGTGGGCGCGGTGCTGGTGCCGACAGCGAAAGTTGTGGGCCGCGGACACTACCTGGGCCGCGTCAAGCACGCCGAAATTCAGGCAGCTGGATCAAAGCCGAGTGGATCGGGCGCGCGGCGCGGCGTCTATATCAATCTCGAACCCTGCTCGCATCAGGACGCACGGCGACGTGCGCCGGATGCGCTGATCGCGGCGGGGCGTGGCGCACTTCGGTGGCGGCCATGGAGGATCCCAATCCGCGCCGTGGCGGGCGAAGGCTTTCGACGGCTGCGAGAGGCTGGCGATCACCGGTCGAGCGTAGCGCAGGGATTTCACCGTCGAGGCCGAAAAGCTCAATGAGGACTTCGTGTGCTACCATGCGCACGCGCCGCCCGCTGGTGCACCGCTGCAGCGGCGCTCACGCTGGACGGCCAGATCGCCGCGCCCGACGACAATACCGGATGGATCACCAGCGACGTGGCGCGTGCGCATGTCCAACTGCTGCGCCATCACACCGACGCCATTCTGACCGGCGTGGGCACCGGTGATGCGCGGACGATTGCCTGCTGACCGACCGCACCGGAGTCTCGCGCAGCCGTCCTGCTGCTGCGCGTGGTGTCACGATTCGCAATTGCGCATTCCACTGGATGGTCGAAAATGGTCGCGAGCTGCCGCGAGGATCTGCGCCATCGTCTGCATCCGGCCGCGCGCCGGAGCGCCAGCGCGCGCTCGAGCCGCGGCGATCAAAGTGCTGGTTTCGACGGGCCTGGCGGACGCACCGATCTGCGCCGCACCGTCGAATGGCTGGGCGAGGCAGCGCTGCCGCTATCGCTACTGATCGAAGCCGGCAGCAAGCTGAACTGGGCCGCGCTCGAAGCACGTGGCGGTGGACAAGATTTTCTTCTACTACGCGCCGAAGATTCTGGGTGGAATCGAATCGCTCTGCCCATGGCTGGGGGCGTCGGACGCAGACGCCGCATCGATGCCATCCGCTTTGCGCGATCTGAAGCTGCACGCTATTTCGAGCGACGAATTCGCCGTTGAAGGACGTGCAAAAAGGATTATTGATTGTTCACGGGAATCATCGAAGAGCTGGGAACGGTGCGTATCGCTCGACAGAGCCGGGCAGGCCGGATGCGCGGCTCACGATTGCAATGCCGCGACGTGCTCGAGCGATCTCGGCCGAAGGATCGAGGCGTCGCCGTGAGCGCGGCGTGTGTTTGACCGGCGATCGCCATCAGGCCAGATTCGCTTCTCCGCCGATTTGGCGCCAGAGACGCTGCGCCGCAGCAGCTTACCGGCGACCTGACTGCGGGCTCGCGCGTGAATCTGGAGCGCGCCCTGCGCGCCTACGTCGCGCTTGAGCGGGCCACATTGTGCAGGGCCACGTGGACGCGACCGGCGAGCTGCTGGCGCTCGAAGAGTTGGGCGGCGGAAGCTGGTGGCTTGCAAAGTTGCGTTCCGCCGGAGCTGGATCGCTACCTGGTTTTCAAAGGCTCAATCGCCGTATCGATGGCATCAGCTTGACGATTGCGGCGCTGGAAGGCGATGTGCTGTCGGTGACCATCATCCCGCACACGTACCAGGACTACTTCGCTCGGCGCGCACCGGCCCGGCGATCGGGTGAATCTGGAGTGCGACATGTGCATGGCCAAGCACGTGGAAAAACTGCTGGCTACGTTTTCAATTCCTCGATAATTTCGGCCGCCACGGCGCGCGCGCTTTTCAGAGCGCGTTCGGCTCGAAGCTGATTGCTCCCACGCGCGCGTGCCGCCGCCGCCGTAGCGCTCGCAGATGTCAGCCGAGATTGTGCTTGGGCGTTTCGACAACCCGCGGGTTCGAGCCCACTGGAATTTTCGTCGCGGAAACTGGACGGGCTCACGCAGACACCGTGTAAGACGCAACTCGGGAACAAGGTAATACGGAATGAACTTGTTGTAGCCTTCGACGCTCGTAACCGGTCAGGTCGAAGAACAGCACGCCGTCATCCTGGTGGGCGCGGCTGCGAATCATATCGATCGAAGCCAGGTGGCGCTTGTACAGCGGTTCGTATAAGCGCGCTGAGTTTCCGGGCTCGGCAACGATCTCCTCCAGAGCGCCGGTGCTGCATCCAGCGGATGATCTTCTGCACGGTCTCCGAGCCTTTCGATCCCTCGACCACCAGCGTCAGCTTCATGGCCGGCGCGCCCAACTCGACGGCGGTCTTGGCGTCGGTGTACTGCGCTGCCGTCGATGATGTTAGCCCAGTGAACCAGTTCATGCGTCCAGATCAGGCGCGGTGAAGCCGAACTTCTCTTTCGCCAAGCCGGTGCGATGAAGTACGTGCATGACTTGAAGAGCGGCATCGTAGAGCTTCCTGCCGCTGCGGTCCTGGCGAAAATGCTCGGCATCTTCCGGCGTCGAGAACGCGCTCTGATGATGATCGAACCACCAGGTGACGCGCGGGTCGCTGGATGCATTTGAAATCGACGATGGCGTTCTCGTCGCCGTCGAAAAGTTCCGGCTCAAAAGCTGCGACGCCTTGTGCGCCATGCCGGTGTAAAGCGAATTCGGCGTCGGGATGGACAGCGCCCTCCATGAAGCGGCTGAAGAGGCCGCCGACGCTGCGCCAGTCGAAGCAATGGTCGTGATATAAGACGCGTATTCGCGTGAGCCAGTGCGAGCTTTGGAAAACCTACTAGAATGCACAAAGATTCAGGGGAAAAGCAACTGGATCAGTGTCGGCACGGCCGCCGGTGCCAAAATTTTTCGCGCGGCGGAAGCCGATGTTGGGGCGTACGCTCAGCGGGGCGCGCCCAACTGCCGATAGGCGCAGGTGAGAACTTGGGAAGATCGGCCCAGGAGCCGCCGCGGAGCCGCGATACAGGCCGATCTCAGGGCCGCCGGGTCCGCTCCGGCGCCGCGGGCGTAATAATCTTTCTCATACCGGTCACGCAGTCCATTCCCAGACAGTACCGGCCATATCGCAGAGCGCGAAAGCCGTTTTTCGGGAAGCAGCACTGGGCACGGGGCCGTCCAGCCGTTATGGCGCGCGTCCTTCTCAGTCGGTTAGCGCGAGTCGCCCCGGGGGTGCCTTGATCTGCACGCCGACCAGGCGCGACGGCGCGCGTTCCCATTCCAGCTTCGGCTAGGCAGCCGCTTGCCCGGCCAGCGCGCAGCGCAGGCCGCAGCGCAGCGTCATCCCGGCTCGACATCCGCCACGGGAAGATTTTCTCTGTCCGCTGGGAGCACGGCCGTATGGTAGTTGTAAGAGACGGGCTGATGGCGGGTGTGCGCGCTCACGAGCGCCCGGCGTACTGCTGCGTTGGTCCGCCTGTCGCGCTCGTCCAGGTAGAAACGGGCTGAGGGCGACGAGGCCGCGCCGGCCTATCGTCTTTTGAGCGGCTTGTGGAAACCATCGCAGGTTGTCGTCAAGACGGATGAAGCGACCGCGCAGAATTCGCCTCAGGAATGAAGACCATACCAGGCTCTGGCGGCGAGCAGCGGCAGGCAAAAATGAGACTAGCTGTAAATTGTCGCAATCATCCGTGGGGATTGGCGGCGGGTGGGACCGAATGGATCAACGCGTAACTGTACGTGCGCCCGGAAGCGTGTTGCAGATTTTCCACTGCCAGCGCGTAACC